>Ga0272446_1004079_pt1 | contig 17667 bp, 9 predicted proteins | sample YNPCB0061_FD_194587 | JGI IMG/M metagenome (GOLD analysis project Ga0272446, IMG submission 194587) | Hot spring microbial mat communities from Yellowstone National Park, WY, United States - YNP-CB-006-1 | ecosystem: Environmental > Aquatic > Thermal springs > Hot (42-90C) > Sediment | place... | reverse complement strand
CATCCCCCGGCACCAGGGCACAGGCACTGGCGGTGAGCCGTTGCGTGACGGGGATTTCAGCGTAGGCTCCGGCGGCCAGCCCGGCGGTGATGCCGGGGACGATCTCGTAGGTCAGGCCGTTGGCCGCCAGCAGGGCGGCTTCCTCGGCCCCCCGGCCAAAGATCAGCGGATCGCCCCCCTTCAGCCGCACCACCCGCTTGCCCGCGCGGGCCGCCTCGAGCATGCACGCCTGGATATGCGGCCACTTCTGCGGGTGTTCGCCGTCGATGCTGGTGACGGCGATGCGTTGGGCCGTCGGCGGCACCAAGTCCAGGATGCGCATTGACACCAGCTTGTCGTGAATGACCACGTCGGCCTGCTGCAAGCATTCGACCGCTCGCAGCGTCAGCAAGCCGGGGTCGCCCGGCCCCGCCCCGACCAGGTACACCTGCGGCGGCTTGGTCCGATCTGGATGCGTCGGTGAATCGGCCATCAGACTGCGATTTCCTTCTCCAACGGCTCATCGACATCGACCACGTCGCTGGCGGCGTAGCGGCACAGCACGATACCCAGTGCATATAACCCGAACAACGGGGCCAACAGCAACAGCATGGTGATCGGGTCCGGCGTGGGCGTGAACACCGCCGAGATGATGGCCAGACTAAACAGGGCAATCCGCCACTGCCGGGCGTAGTCGTCGGCGGTGAACAGGCCGATGCGGGCCATGAACATCATCACCAGCGGGGTCTGAAACGAGATGCCGAAGACCAGCGGCAACAGCAGGGCAAACGACAACCACTCGTTGAGCCGTAAATCCGGGTCCAAGCCCAGCCACGCATTGAAGCTCAAGAGGGCGGCCACGGCCTTGGGCATGACGATGAATTGGCAGACGATCACGCCCCCCAGGAACAGGCCGATGCTAAAGGGGAGGTAGGTATGCACATACCGCTTCTCGTGCGGGTACAGCCCCTTGGCCACGAACATCCAGATTTGCAGGAAGATCCACGGACTGGCCAGCACGAAGCCGCACACCAGCGTCACCTTGAAGTAGACGACGAACGCCTCCTGGGCGGAGAGCGTGGTCAAGTTCATGCGTTTGCCCAGGGCCATCTGCGAGTTGTTGAGCGTCACGGCCAACTGCAACGGCGAGAGTTGGACGTTCAAGACGAGTTTGTCCAGCTCCCGGTTGGCCAACTGCTCGCGGAGTTGGGCCGCGTTCACCTCCATGACGATCTCGCGCGGTCGCTTCAGGTCGGCGATGGGCGGCTGGCCCAACTGCGAGGCACGGCGGATCGCGTTAAACTCCTCCCGCTCCCGCTGCTTGCGTTCCTGATACTCGGCCTTTAACCGCGAATACTCCGCCCACAACTCGGGGTTGGTGAATTGCGTCGTCCAGCTCGGTGGTTCGGGCGGCGGATCAAGGGCCGTCAACACCTCCCAGACCCGATCCCCGTAGAACTCCTGCATTTGCTGTTCCACGGGCGCTTTGATCCACTCCATCACCGGCTTGCCCACGCCCACCGGCCAGCCCGTCGCCGTGCCCAGCGCATCCAGCGCAAAGCCGAGCAGCGAGAACACCAGCAGCCCCGCCAGCGCCCGCCACAGATGCAGACGCAACTCCTCCAGGTGCGAGCCGAACGACATCCGCGTGTCGGCGAACAAATCTTCGTCGTCGTATTCGGGGCGGCGTGCGGTTCTCTTCATCGCTCATGCTCAATCGTCACGCTAATAGGGGCTGGTCCACTGCGGGCATGGTTGAGTTTATCGTACAGACAATCCCCCCATTCCACAACAGCGCGGCCAGTCAGCCGACCGCACCCCACCCGCCTGGGCAGTCGGCTACCGGGCTAGCGAAGGCCAGCGACGCCGCGGTTAGCTGGCCTTGCCTCGCCGCGGTCGGGGCCAGTTGCTACGATGACTAGAGACACCCCTGCCTAATTGCCCCACCATCCGAGAGGGTTGCCAACCATGAACCGACTCTGCTGGATACTCGCCGGACTCGTCACACTCGCGGGGCTACTGCCAGCCCAACCGCTGCCCGTGCCCGTGCCACCACCGCCCCAGGCACCGACGCTGAATATGCCCCTGCCGCTGGGCGTGCAGCGTGGCCAAACCCTCGAACTGACTCTCACCGGCAACAACCTGGCCAACCCGGTCAGCCTCTGGACCAGCTTCCCGGCGAAAGTGACGATCCCCGACACCAACAACAACGGCAAGGAAGACGGCAAGTTGACGGTACGGCTGGAAGTGCCCGCCGATGCGCCCTTGGGCTACGGGGCGTTGCGGCTGGTCACACGCCAGGGCGTCTCCAACCTGCGGCTCTTCTGCATCGACGAGTTGCCGCAGGTGGTGGGTAACAACGCCAACCGCACGCGCGACCGGGCCATGCCGGTGCCGGTGCCGTGCGTGGTGGTCAGCCGCATCGACAACGAGACGAGCGAGTATTTCCGCTTCAGCGCGCGCGCCGGCCAGCGTCTGAGCTTCGAGGTCATCGGGCATCGGCTCGGTAGCCCGCTGGACCCGATCCTGACGCTCTACGATGCCAACACCGGCCGCGAACTGGGCGTTTACAACGACGATGCACTCGGGCTGCAAACCGACGCTCGGCTGACGCACACTTTCAAGGCCGACGGGGACTACCTCGTCGAAGTGCGCGACAGCATCCATCGCGGCGGCGGGGACTATTACTACCGCCTGCGGATCGGCGATTTCCCCTGCGTGACCACCACCCTGCCCGCCGCCCTGAAGCGCGGCAGCAAGGCCGTGGTGCAGTGGGTCGGCCCGATGATCGAGGGCGTGCCGCCCGTCGAGGTCGTGGCCCCCGCCGACCCGCTGGCAACCAGCGTCAACGTCGTGCCGCGCTCGCCCAACGGCCTGGCCGGCTGGCCGGTCAGCATCCCGTTGAGCGAGGTGGACGAACTGGTCGAGCAGGAGCCAAACAACCAGCCCCAGCAAGCGCAGCGCTTGCCCATCCCCTGCGGCGTGACCGGGCGCTTCCTCGAACGCAAGGACATTGACCACTACAGTTTCTCGGCCAAGAAGGGGCAAAAGCTGTCGCTGACGGTGCAAACCGCCGCCATCGGCTCGGCCGCGGACGTCTTCATGATCGTGCGCAACGCCAAGGGGGCCGAGCTGGCCCGCAGCGACCCCAACCGGCAGCCAACCCGCATCGAGTTGACCGTGCCAGAGGACGGCGACTACACCGTCGCGCTGGAACATCTGAACTATCTGTTCGGCCCCCTGGAAACCTACCGGCTCTTGATCGAGCCAGCCGGCCAATCGTTCGAGGTGCAACTGGCCCTGGACCGCTGCCAACTGGCACCGGGCACAACCACGGTCCTACCCGTGCTGAACGTGACCCGCAACGGCTACGCCGGCCCCATCGAACTGACCCTCAGCGGGTCCCCCGGCCTGTCCGGGCGAGTGGTCATCCCCGCCGGGGCGACCGACCCGCCCCCCAACCAGTCGTTGGCCCTGTTGCCGGTGACGGCCCCGGATAATCTGCCAGTGGGGTTGCACGAGGTGCGGGTGCTGGCCAAGGCCCTGGACGGCGGCCAGACCACCGTAGCCACCATCCTGCCGCCGCTGCGGCAGAGTCTGGCCAACCTGACCTACCCGCCCCGCGAGTTGCACCACCGCGTCGCGGTTGGAGCGACCGAGAAACCCGCCTTCCGCCTGGCCACCGTCTTGACCACCCCCGACGGGGTGCGCGGCCTGCCCTTCACGGCCACTGTCAAGGTTCAGCGCGACGGCTTCGACGGCGAGATCACCCTCACCCCGGTCGGCCTGCCGCCCAACGTCGGCATCGCCGGCAAACTCAACCCCATCGGCAAAGACGCCGACCAGACGCAGATCGGGCTGAACCTGACCCCCAACGCGCCGCTGGGTGAGTTTGTCCTCTCCTTCATCGGCAAGACCAAAGTCGCTGGCAAAGATTACTCGCTGGTGGCGGCCCCGGCCACGCTGCGGATCGTCTTGCCGTTTACGCTCCAGGTCGCCGGACCGGTCCAACTGCAACAGAACGGCAAAGCGACCCTGCGGGTCGAGGCGGTGCGCCAGGGCGGTTACAACGGACCGATCAATCTGGAGGTGAAAAATCTGCCGGCGGGAGTGGCGGTGAAGAATGCGCCAATCCCGGCCGGGCAAAACGCCGTCGAGCTGGAGCTGACCGCCAACGCCAACGCGGCGGTGGGCGACAAAGCCGACGTGCTGGTCACGGGCACGGCCACCGCCGCCGGCAACCAGCAAGCCAACTCGCCCAACTTCGTCGTCAGCGTCGCCGCCACCAAACATTAGTCAACCCCGAAGTCAACCCTAACCGCACAAGGACTACGCCACGCCATGACCCGCTCGCTGCTCGCCGGACTACTCGCCCTGACACTAGCCCTGGCCCAAGCCGGTTCGACCCGCGCCGATGACCCCACCTACTGGCAGGACATCCGGCCGCTGCTGCGCAAACACTGCACCGTCTGCCACAATGTCCGCCGCCTGGCCGAGCCGGAAGTCTCCGCGGGGCTAGCGCTGGACTCGCTGGAAGCGATCCGCAAGGGCGGGCAGGTCGGCGTGTTGGTGCCGGGCAAGGCGCAGGAGAGCCTGTTGGTGCGCATCCTGAGCGACCCCAACCCCGCGCGGCGGATGCCGCTAGACGCCGACCCGCTGCCGGCGGAGGTGATCGCGGTCTTCCGCAAGTGGGTCGATGCGGGCGCGCCCGAAGGCAAGCCCACGGCGGAGGCGGTCGCCGCGCCGACCCCGAAGCGCCCCGCCCCTACCCGGCGCTTGCCCGTCGTGCTGCCTACCCGCTTGCTGGCCCCGGCGCAACTGCTACCCGGACTGAAGCAACCCGCCAAGACCGATCTGCTGGACTTGCTCTTGCCCGTCGGGCCGCTGCCACCCGTCACCGCCGTCGCCTTTTCCCCGGATGGCCAGCACTTGGCCGTTGGCACCTACGGCCAGGTGGTCATCTGGGATGTCGCCCAGGTCCGGCCAAGTAAGGTGCTGACCAACGTGCTAGGGGCGGTCAACGACCTCCGCTTCAGCCCCGACGGCAAGCTGTTGGCCGTCGCCGGGGGGCAGCCCTCGGCGCGGGGCGAGGTGCGTCTGCTGGCCACGGCGGACTGGAAGCTGCTGCACACGCTGGGCGGGCACACCGACACCGTCGCCGCCGTCGCCTTCGCCCCCGACGCCAGCGAGCTAGTCTCGGTGGGCTTCGACCGCAGCGTCAAGGTCTGGCAGACGGCCACGGGCAAGGCCCGCCTCACGCTCAACGACCACTCCGATTTCGTCCATGCCGTCGCCTACGCGGCTAGCGGCGATTACTTCGTCACCGCCAGCAAGGATCGCACGGTGCGGCTGCGCGACGCGAAGACGGGCCGACCCAAGCTCACCTTCTCCGGCATGGACGACGACGTGTTGGCGGTGGCGGTCACGGCCGACGGCAAGCAGGTCGTCTCGTCGGGCATGGAAAGCCAACTGCACTGGTGGGACGCGCAGACCGGGCAGCGGACCCGCAAGATCGCCGGGCACACCCAGGCGGTCAACGAACTGGCCAGCAGCGCGGGCTACGTCGTCTCCGCCGGGGCTGACCGCACGGTGCGTATCTGGGACAGCGCCGAGGGCAAAGCCCTTCGCACGCTGCCGGTCGGCTCGATGGTCTATGCCGTGGCGATTCGCCCGGGTGAGAAGCAACTGGCCTGCGGCAGCTTCGATGGCACGGTGCGTCTGTACGACCTGGCCGACGGACGGCACTTGCTAACGCTACTAGCCCTCCCCGCCGATCAGCCCAGCCGCGCTGACCCCGCCAAGGCCACCGACCCCGCCGCGGGCGCGGACTGGTTGGCGTTGACCCCCGAGGGCTACTACGCGCACAGCCACGGACTGGCCGAGCAAGTGGGCTGGCGGCTGCGCGGTCAAGCCCTGCCCGCGGAGAAGCTGGCCGCCCTGCACCAACCCGCCCAGGTGCAGCGAGCCGCCCAGGGCCAGCCCGTGCCCGAACCGACGTTCGACCGCTGACGCTCCGCCCTACGCGGGCACACCGCCGCACGCCGACCCACCCCACGCCATACCGTATCGGTGCGGTGCGGTGTGGCGTGGGGACGGGGCGTGAGGTACGCTGTGGGGCACGGCGTTCGGTGCGGCGTGGGGACGCAGCGTAGTTATGGCGGTGACGGATTAGCCCTTGAGCATTTCGTCGTGTCGCATGCCGGAGGGCGGCAGGTCAGCCTTGCGGCAGTTGGCTAGCGCGGTCCTGGCCCCGGCGTGTTGCTCGGCGTCGTTGTCTTCCCACTCAATCGAGACGGCCCCGTCGTAGCCGATGCGGTTGAGTTCGATGAAGATTTCCTCCAGCGAGTTGGCATCGCGGCTAGTGCCAGCCGTGACGAAGGTCCAGCCGTTGGTCCAGTGCCCCATCGGCCGATGCCCGCCCAGCCGCCCGCCGCGGACATGCTCGCGTGCCACCCACACGCCCTTGACGTGGGCGCAGTGGATATACTCGGGGAACTCGCGGATGAACTGAATGACCGAGACGTTCTGCCATTCCATGTGCGAGCCGTCGAGATTAAACCCCACCACGTCCTTGCCGTAGCCGCGTTTGTCCAGATACTCGATGTAGTCGTGGGCGCTTTCGAGATCGCCCATCGCCCGCTCGCTGGGGTGGCACTCCAGATCGTAGGTCACGCCGTATTGTTTGCACAAATCGAAAACCGGGCCGAACCGCTCGACCAACAACTCCAGCGAGACATCGCGCACGTCCGGGATCGGGTGTCCGTCCAGTTCGGTGGGCAGGGGCGGGAACAAGAACCAATGGCTCCAGCAATGCGCCGGGGAACCGACGAAGCCGGGCAGGGCAACCTTGCGATCCTGCAACTTCGAGAGGTGCCCGGCCAGGCGCACGCAGGCGAGCAGGTCGCGCAGGGCTTCGGCGTGGATGAGCTTGCCGACATGCTCGGGCACGAAGTAGGGGTCGGTGCGTGGCGGCTGGTTCCCCTGGTCGCGCCAGGCCTTGTACGCCTGGCGAGCCTCGCCGCGCGGATTGCAGAAGTAGAGCGTCTTGGCACTGGGTTCATCGCCTAGCACTTGCCCCTGCAAATGCACGGCGACGGTGAAAATCTCTAGCCCATGTTGCTTGGCCAGCTCGACCCGCTTGGCGGCGTAGGCAGCCGCCCCGGCGTCGGTGTCGCACTGCCGCAGGTCCAGCTCCCAGCTTGCTTCTTCCCAGCCGTCGAAGCCGGTCTGCTGCAAGAAGCCCAGCCATTGGTCAAACGGCACGTTGCCGAATTGCCCGCGGACCAGGCCGATTTGATGGTAGGAGCTTTTGCCGTTGCGGTGGGTGGTAGTTTGCTTGAATCCCATTGGGAGAGTCTCCGTCGGTTGGACTGAATGACAACGCAACCCTGGGAGATATACCTACAGCCCACGTTCACCGACGGCATGCGGCGGCGGCGAATTTTTTGCCGCCCCCGGGAGAATAGCCCCGCTTCACTCGGCTGGGGCCAGCTTTATTCGGCTGGGGCTTGCTTCACTTGGACGGAGGTTGCTCCAGCCCCAACAGCCGCCGCATCGCGGCCATGCCCAGTTCGAGTACCTGCGTGGGCTTGACCTGCCAGAGCGTGGGGTTGAGCACTTCCAGCGACACCGGCCCGGTGTAGCCAATCGCCTGCAATTTGGCGATGATCGGCTCCAGGCGAAAGTCTCCATCGCCGGGCAAGACGCGGTCGGAATCGCCGGCCAACTCCCGCGGCACGCCGGCCAGATCGCAGACTTGCACCAACGCCAACCGCTCGGGGCGGAGCAAGTCCAGGTCGTCGAACTTGCTCGGCCCGGTGTAGTAATGGAACACGTCCAGGCACACGCCCAGGTTTGGCTCGTCGGCGGTGTCGATGAGCCACAGCGCTGTATCCAAGCTGGCACAGAACGACCCGCCCGCGCGGAACTCCAGCCCCAGGCGCACCGAGTACGCCTCGGCCCACTGCGCGGCCTGCTTGAGCGAGACGACCGCTCGCTCCAGGTCGGTCTGTTCGATCTTGCCAGCGAAGTCGGCGACGACGTTGAGTATGCCGATGCCCAACTCGCCGCAGATGTCCAGCCGGCGGCGGAAGTGGTCGAAGTGGGCTTGCCGCTGCTGCCCCTGCGAGAGCAATAGCCCCCCCTGATACGAGGCGGCGACCACCTGCACGCCTTTATCGGCGAGCAATTGCCGGGTGGCCTCGGCCGAGTGGCTTTCGAGGTGCTTCTCCAGCTTGGTCAGCCAGACTTCCATGCGCGGGCAACTGGCCGACGCGAAGTTGGCCACGTCCTCGGCAAAGCTGGCTGGTAGCGTCGTCGCCTCGCTGATACACGGTAGCATCGCCTCTCCCATATCGCTCCAGTAAGCGGATCGACCCGATCACTGGGGTTGTTGTACCAACGGCCCGCCGCCGCTGACAGCCCGGTGGTGGGGTGCCGCCCTGCCGCCCCGCCGCCCCGCCGCCACCGCTGACAACCCACTGGCAAGCGAACCAGCCGCCACGCCGCCTCGCCGCCCCGCCGCCCCGCCGCCAGCCCACTTGCCAGCCAGCCGCCACGCCGCCACTGGCCCGATGCCGCCGTGACACGGGGGGGATTAGCCCTTGGCGGTGAACTGGACGCAGCCGCTGCCCAGGATCATCTCCAGTTCGTGCAGGTTGAGCGCGTGCGGATCGACGCGGTACTCATCGGACAGACGCAGCACGGCCCGCTTGCCGTGCGGGTCGGTGATCTGCAAGTAGACCGGGCAGGTGCCGGTCGCCCGACGCAGCAGCCGCGACACGCCCTCGAGTTGCTCGGGCTGATGCTGGGGGATGCTCAATTTCAGGACCAGGCTCTTGGACAATTCGCGGCGGGCTTGCTGAAGCGTCAGGACCTTGTTGACCACCAGGATTGGCCCCTCCCGCTCGCGCCGCTCGACTTTACCGCCCACGAGGACGACCCGTTCGTTGGCCAACTCCTGCTTCCAGCGGACATACTCGCTAGGCCACATCACGCACTCGGCGGTGGTGTCGAAGTCTTCGATGCTGAAGCGGGCATACGTCTCGCCCGATTTCTTGGAGATGTGCGTCCGCAAGCTGGTAATCATACCGCCGACGAAAAACTCGGCGTTGTGGTCGAGTTGGCAAGCCTGCCCGACGGTCTGACGGGCGAACTGGCCGAGTTCGTCCTGGAACTCGGCGAGCGGATGGCTGGAAAAGTAGAAGTCCAGCACCTCCTTCTCGTAGCGGAGTTTCTCGCCCATCGGCCATTCGGGAACCTCGGGCAAAGACTCGACGGTGCGGGGCTGCGTCGGGGTCGGGGCATCGCCCTCCAGCGCATCGAGCAAATTGAGTTGGCCGCGGGAGCGGTCGCGGTGCAAGCCCTGGGCCGACTGCACCGCGCGGTTGAGGGCGGCGAAGTGGGCGGCGCGGGTGTTTTTGCCGAAGCAATCGAAGGCCCCCGCCTTGATGAGCTTTTCAATCGCGGCACGATTGACCAGCTTCGGATCGACCCGCTCGCAGAAGTCGAACAGATCCACGAACGGCCCGCGGGCTTTGCGTTCGGCGACAATCGCATTGGCCGCCCCGCGCCCCAGCCCTTTGATCGCCGCTAGCCCGAAGAGGATTTTGCCGTCCTGGACCGTGAAGTCGGCCTCGCAGGTGTTGATGTTCGGCTCCAGCACCTCGACCCCGAAGGCCCGCGCGTCCTGAATATGCTCCACGAGAATGTCGCGCTTGTTGCCGTCGTCCACTTCGCTCGACAGCAGGGCGGCCATGTACTCGGGCGTGTAGTGGGTTTTTAAGTAGGCCGTCTGATAAGAGACATACGCATAGGCGGCCGAGTGGGACTTGTTAAACCCGTAGCCCCCGAACTTCACGATCAGATTAAAAATCTCCTCGGCTTGCTTAGCACTTAACCCCCGCTCCTGGGCCCCCTTGATGAAGTCGATCTTGCGGGCGTCGATAATCTCCTGCTTTTTCTTGCTGATCGCTTTGATGCACGCATAGGCACTGGAAAGCTCAATCCCCCCCAGGCAGTTCAGCACCCGCATGACCTGCTCTTGGTAGTTCATCACGCCGAAGGTCTCGCCCAGGATCGTCTCCATGACCGGGTGCAGATACACCGGCTTCTTCCGCCCGTGTTTGCAGTCGATGTAATCATCGACCATGCCCCCTTCCAGCGGGCCGGGGCGGTACAGCGCGGTGCAGGCGATGATGTCGCGGATATTGTCGGGCTTGAGCCGCCGCAGCAGGTCGCGGATGCCCTGCGACTCGAACTGGAACACCCCCTTGGCATCGCCCCGCTGCAATAGCGCGTAGGTCGCCGGGTCGTCGATGGGCAGTTTGTACAGGTCGATCTTCACCCCGCGCGTCTTCTCGATCAGCCGAACCGCGTTGTTCAGCACCGTCAACGTCCGCAGGCCCAGGAAGTCCATCTTGAGCATGCCGACCTTCTCCAGGTCGCCCATCACCCATTGGGTGGTGATGACGTACTCGTCGCTCTTGATCCCGGAGTCATCGCCCTTGCGGATCACCCGATGGATGGGCACATAGTCGGTGATGGGGCCATTGGCAATCACCACGCCGGCCGCGTGCGTGCCCGCGTTGCGGTTGGTCCCTTCGAGCTTGATGGCGGTATCAATCCATCGCCTGGTGAGTGAGTCGGTTTCGTATTCCTTGCGGAACTCGGCGGAATCGCGGATCGTCTCGGCAATGGTCGCGCCGGGCTTGGGCGACACCCACTTGGTCATGTAGTTGACGCGCTCTAGCGGAATGCCCAGCACCCGGCCAACATCTTTAATCGCCGCCTTGGCCGCGAGCGTGCCGAAGGTGGCAATCTGGGCGACCGAGTTGTGCCCGTATTTTTGCTTGACGTATTCGATGACCTCTTCGCGGCGATCCTGGCAAAAGTCAATGTCAATATCCGGGGCCTCGGAGCGGTTGGGGTCTAAAAACCGCTCAAAGAGCAAGTCATACTCCAGCGGATCGACATGGCTTAACTTTAGCACATAGCACACCACCGCGCCGCAGCCCGACCCACGGGCACTGCACGGAATGCCCTGGCGGATCGCCCAATCCACAAAGTCCCAAACGATCAGGAAGTAACCGGCAAAGCCCATGCGGCAGATGATGTTTAGCTCGTGTTCGAGCCGTTGGACCACCTCCTCACGGGGCGACTCCCCGTAGCGTTCGCGCATGCCCGCATACGCCAGTTGCCGCAAGTATTGTTCGGCCGTCAGCCCCTGCGGGGGCGTGTAGACCGGGAAGTGGCGGGTCTTGAAGTCCAGCCGCACCTCGCAGCGGTCGGCGATCTCCTGGCTGCGGGCCACCGCGTCGGCATGATCGGGGAAGCGACGATACATCTCCTCGGGCGACTGCACATAAAACTGGTCCGACCCGTAGCTCATCCGCTTCGTATCGGTCAGCACCTTGCCGGTGTTGATGCACAGCAGCACCTCATGGGCAAACGCATCGCCCGCGCACAGATAGTGCGCGTCGCAGGTCGCCACCAGCGGCACCCCCAGCTTATTCGCCAGGTCAATCGCCACCTCGGCATGCTGCTTCTGCACGTCCAGCCCGTTGTTCTGGATTTCGATGAAGAAATTCCGCTCGCCGAAGACGCGCAAGAACCACTCGACCGTCGCCCGCGCATCCTCCAGCCGATCTTCGAGGATGCAGCGGCTAAACTCGCTGGACACGCAGCCACTCAGAACAATCAGCCCTTCCTTGTGCGCTTCGAGCAATTCCTTGTCGATGCGGGGGTTGTAGTAGTAGCCCTCCGTGAAGGCAATCGACGACATCTTGATGAGATTCTTGAACCCCTGCAAGTTGCTCGCTAAGATGGTCAGGTGAAAGGCTGAGTCTTTCTTGCGGGCGGCATCGCCCCGGTCGGTGCGCCTCTTCGGGGCGACGTAGGCTTCGTAGCCGATGATCGGGTTAATGCCCACGGCGGTCGCCTCGCGGTAGAACTCGATAGCCCCGTACAAGTTGCCGTGGTCGGTCAGCGCGATGGCGTCCATGCCCAACGCTTTGGTCTGCTGCACCAACTCCGGGATTCGGTTAGCTCCGTCGAGCAGGCTGTAGTGACTGTGACAATGCAGATGGGCAAACTTTCGCGTCATCCGTGGCCCCCTTGCTGGACGCCTCCCCGCTCACCGCAACGAGTCAGCGGAACGAGGCTGATGGAGATTATATCGGCAAGGTAGCAGATGTCCATTATTCCCCAAACGGATCGAGTTCATGGCCAACGACTCGCAGCAAATCGGCTTTCTACCCTCGGTGCTGGATCGGCTCATCGACCCGGACTCGGCCGGCACCCTGGCGCGGACTGGCTACGGTCTGAACGAGATGATCGACGCGGTGCGGCGCGACCTGGAGGAATTGCTCAACACCCGGCGCGGCCAGCCCGTGCCGCCGGAGCGTTACCCGGAACTGAGCAAGTCGGTATTCAACTACGGGCTGCCCGACCTGGTGACCACCCCCGCCGCCACCCTGCAACAGCGTGAGGCGTTGGCGCGGCTGTTGGAACAGATCGTCACCCTTTACGAGCCACGCATCCGCAACGTGCGGGCGACAGTAACCGGCAACATCGACGGCAAGGACCGGGCCATCCGCTTCCGCCTGGAAGGTCAACTGCGAGTCGAGCCGGCCCCCGATGTCGAGTTCGAGACGGTCCTGGAACTATCCAGCGGTCACTCCCAGGTCAAAAGCAACGTCAACGCCACCCAGTGACCACCCGCCGGAACGCCCCGCCCGTGCTGCGTCGCACCGCACCGCCCCACGTCGCACCGCACCGCCCCGTACTGCGTCGCACCGCCCCACGTCGCCGCTCTCTGCCTTGCATCAGCCCGCCCCGTGCCGTGCTACCGCTCTCCCGGGCTAGTCGCATGGCCTTGGCCCCCCACCAGTCCGCGACGCTGCCGCTCGACTGATCTTTTCGACTGATCGTTGCGCGCCGGCGAACCAACTGACCTTGCAAAGAGAGTGTACAACCGTCACACTTGCAAGTTCATACCATCGACGCGGAGGGACTGATTGTGCCGGCGAAAAAAATCTGGCGACTGCTGCCTGCTGACCCCGAAGCTGCCCAGCGGCTCGCCGCCCGACTGAAGATTTCAACGGTAGTGGCTCAATTGTTGCTCAATCGGGGTATCAGCGACGAGGCTTCGGCCCGGCAGTATCTGGATGGGCGGCTGATCGACCTGCACGATCCGAGCCTGCTCAGTGGCATGAGCCAGGCCGTCGCCCGCCTAGTCAAGGCGATCGAGCAGCGGCAACGGATTTGCGTCTTCGGTGACTACGATGTCGATGGCATCAGCGGGACCGCCATTCTGGTACGCCTCCTGGAGATTCTCAAAGCCAACTTCGAGTGGCGGCTGCCGCAACGCCGGCACGGCTACGGCATCAGCCCGGACATTGTCACGGAGTTGGCCGAGCGGGGCGTGCGCCTGCTCGTCACCGTGGACTGCGGCATCACGGCAGTAGAAGCGATCCGGGCAGCCAACCAGGCGGGCATGGACGTCATCATCACCGACCATCACTCCCCCAAGGCCGAGCTGCCCCCGGCCACCGCCCTGATCCACCCGAACTTACCGGGCCAATCCTACCCCTTCGCGGGCTTGTCGGGGGCGGGGGTGGCGTTCAAGCTGGCCTGGGCACTCTGCCGGCACGTCTCGGGTGGAGCAGGCGTGCCGACCCGCCCGGACCTGCGCGAGTTCCTGCACGATGCGCTGGGCTTGGCCTCGCTGGGCTTGATCGCCGATGTGGTGCCCCTGCAAGACGAGAACCGCATCTTCGTCAAACACGGCCTGAAGCGTCTGCACGAGCGTACCCCGTTGGGGTTGCGCTCGTTGTTGCAAGTCATGGAGAAATCGTCGGAGCAGCCGTTGCGGGCTGAGTTCATCGCCTTCCACATCGCCCCGCGCATGAACGCCGCCGGCCGACTCGACCGCCCAGACTGCGTCCTGGAGTTGCTCACTACTCAATCCGTCGCCGAGGCCCAACAACTCGCCCTGCAACTCGACCAAAAGAACAAAGATCGCCGCCGCATTGAGAGCGAGATCATCGCCGCCGCCCGGGAGATGATCGACGAGCATGGCTACGACGACGCGCCCGCGCTAGTGCTGGGGCACCCAAGCTGGCATTTCGGCGTGGTCGGCATCGTCGCAGGCCGCCTGGCCGAGGAATACGCCCGGCCGGTCTTGCTCGCTGGCGATGCCGCTGGTCTGGCCGCCGGCTCGGGCCGGTCTGTCCCAGGCTTCGCCATCCACGAAGCGCTGGCGCACTGCGCGGACTTGCTGGTGAGCTACGGCGGACACCCAGCCGCCGCCGGGTTCCGCATCCCCTGGCACCAGCTCGACGCGCTGCGTGACCGCTTCACTCAGTATGCCGCCGCCCACTTCCCCGACGGGATGCCCCCCCCGCCCGTGTTGCATCTCGACGCCGAGCTACCGCTGCTAGCCATCAACAAAAAGCTGCTCAACGATCTGGACCACCTCGAACCGTTCGGCGCGGCCAACCCCAAACCGTGCTTCTTGGCAACGAATTTGCATGTAGATTCCGTCAGACGAATCGGGGAGAATGGTCGCCACCTGAACTTCCGGGTTAGCCAAGAGGGCCGCGGGATGCGGGTAATCATGTGGAATCAGGGGCAAAGGCTCAACGAGTTGATAAACGCCCGGCGCTGCTCGCTGGCATTCACGCCCAAAATCAACGTCTATCAGGGGGAAGAGCGGATTGAGCTTAATGCAGACGACTTCCAGGTCGGCGATGAGCCACAGTTGGCGTGAGGCCAGCGACGGTAGCGTTGCTTTTTGTGGTAAAGGAAAGTTGCTTAATAGGCTGAGGCGACTGAGCGATTTGCACGCTTCTCCCGACCAAAACCCGCAAATAGAAGTTGACTACCCCCTAGCCTTAGGTCTATCGTACATGGAGACCCAATCGGCATACCCCTCGACATGCTGATTGTGCCTATACTTTGGTGGTGCTGAATGATTTTGCCCAGCTTAGGCAGGAATGGTGCTGTGTCGCTCCGTCCCGATACCCTAGACAGTTCAGACGAACTGTGCGTGAACATCCTCGCGAGCCTATTGGCTGATTTGGCCGATTCCGCCGAACGGCTGCTCGCTTGGTGGCGCACCCATCGTCTCAACGACGAGCGAATGAGCCGGACCCTCCGCCGCTTGGGACTGATCGAGCGAGCGGCCGAACGCGAGCTAGACGCTGTGGCGAAGGGCTACCTGCAACTGTCAGACCCGGCCACGCTGTTCACCCCGGCCAACCTCAGCGCCTTCCGCGAGCAACTGGCCAACCTCACGCTCACCTCGCCCCCCAGTGCCTCAGCCACCACCACGACAAGCGAACCACCGCCCAGCGAACCGGACTTCGCCGCCCCCGATGCCAGCGGCATCGATTCCGATACCAGTGTACCCGTGGAGCCACTAGCAGCGACATTAGAACCGCTAGGTGATGTGGCAGCCCCGGCCGACCCACCTCTTAGCAGTCGGCTCCAACTAAACTGGATGGTAGCCCAGGAACCACCCGTGCCCCCAGCCAAGCCCGCTACGCCGGTGCCCGCAGCCAAGCCCGCTGCCCCCGTGCCCACGCCCAAGCCCGCTACGCCGGTGCCCGCAGCCAAGCCCGCTGCCCCCGTGCCCACGGCCAAGCCGGTCCAGCCCGCTGCGCCTGCGGCCGCACCAGTGGCACAGCCTAAACCCGCCGCTCAACCTGCTGCGCCCCCAGCCAAGCCCGCTCAGCCCGCTGCGCCTGCGGCCGCACAACCTGCTGTCCCGGTGGCTCAGCCCGCCCAGCCGCCCGCACCGGCGGTCATGCCCAGCCCTGAACCGGGACAAGTGGTGGACGATTACCAGATTGTGCGTCTGGTTGGCACGGGTCCACGCACCTTCGTTTATGAAGCCAAGCGTACCAACGACCAAACGTCGGTCGCGTTGAAACTGCTTCAGCCCAGCATCGCGGCCAAAGACCCAGTACGGCGTAGTCAGTTTCAACGCCAGGCCAGCATTGCGCAGCAGTTTGAGCATCCCGGCTGCATGGCCATACTGGATGTATCCAACGGCCCCGACTATATTTACTGCGTCATGCCCCTGTGGCCGCGTGGCTCGCTGGCTGACCGCATCCTGCACCGTGGCCCGCTGCAAGCGACCGAGGCGGTGCGAGTATGCCGCATCATCGCCGCGATCCTGTGCGACGCCCATGCCCGCAACCTGACCCACGGCAACCTGCGACTGTCCAACATTTTTCTCACCGAACAAGGGCAAGTCAAACTCAGCGACTTCTTGTCGCCCCAGGGCAACCCGGCCAACCCGATCACCCCGACCGCCGCTATCCACGAGGACATTCGCATGCTGGGGATCGTCTGCTACCAGATGCTGACCGGGCGGCTGCCGCAGCAGATGCCGCCGGGCGAGTCTGAGGCGGGGATTTCCGGCCGGTGCCTGTCGCTGATCCTGCGTGCCACCTCCGGCATCCCCGGACATGGCTTCGCCTCGATGAACGACCTGCTGCAAGAGCTGGAACTAGCCGAGGAAGAGCTGCGCGGCTACGACACCCAGAACCTGCAAGCCCAGGTCAGTACGCCGGTGGCCACCGATTCCTCGCTGGGGCGTCCGACCAGTTCGAGTTCCTTGCGCACCGACTCGCCCCCCCGGCAAATCCGCGACCTCCAGGTCGGCCAGGTCCTCGGCAAATGCCTGCTGACCGAGCAGGTGGGCCGGGGGGCGACGGGTATCGTCTACCGCGGGCTGCACCAGACGCTCAATATCCCGGTGGCGATCAAAGTCCTGCAAGTGTCGGCGATGCAGTCGCACGCCTATGCCCAATTGCGCAGCGAAGCCCGCCTGCTGGCCCAACTGAATCACCCCAACGTGGTACGGGTCTGGGATTTTGAAGACAACGCCTCCTTCCCGTACATCGTCCTGGAATATATCGAAGGCTTAAGCCTGGCCGAACTGATCCAGCAATCGGGCCGCTTGCGGCTGGACCGGGCCTTGCACATCATCATGCAGGTGGCCTCGGGCCTGGAAGCGGGCGAACGACTCGGCATCGTCCACCGCGATGTCAAGCCGGCCAACATCCTCATTGCCAAGGACGGAACCGCCAAGCTGGCCGATTTGGGCTTGGCCACCCTGGTCACGCAGAACCACGAGACGCGAACCGACGACTCGATCAACACTGAGGGGCTGGCTGGCACCGTCGCCTACATGGCCCCGGAGCAAGCCTCCAACCCGCAAGCGGTCGATCACCGGGCGGATATTTACGCTCTGGGCGTGACCTTCTACCACATTCTGACCGGCCAACTGCCGTTCAACGGTCGGTCGCGGATGGAAGTATTGCTCAAGCACGCCCGCGAAGAAGCCGTTCCCCCGCACCAGATCGTGCCCGAGATCGACCCCGGCGTCTCGGAAATCATCGCCAAGATGATGAGCAAATCGCCGGCCAATCGGCACGCGACCTACGCCGACCTGCTCAACGACCTGATGCTGCTGCTGCCCCTGGCCGATGCCCTGCATGCGCTGCAAGGACCAGTGCGGCCCACTGGAACCAGCTTGGGTCAATTCGGCTCAGCCGTACCAATCGATTCGGCTGCTCGCAGCAGTGGTAGCAATTCGCTGTGGAAGACGATCTTTCGGCTCGGCCGCAGCAGCAAGCCGGGCGACAGCAAGGGGGGTAACTGATGTCCACGCTAATG
>Ga0272446_1004078_pt1 | contig 17668 bp, 15 predicted proteins | sample YNPCB0061_FD_194587 | JGI IMG/M metagenome (GOLD analysis project Ga0272446, IMG submission 194587) | Hot spring microbial mat communities from Yellowstone National Park, WY, United States - YNP-CB-006-1 | ecosystem: Environmental > Aquatic > Thermal springs > Hot (42-90C) > Sediment | place... | reverse complement strand
GGCACCAGCGGCGGGCGGATCTCCGGGCCGAACTTGCCCATCAGGTGCAGCGCCCATTTCACCGGAATCGGGTTCGACTCGATGAAGAGCAGCCGGTGCAGCGGCTGCAGCTCGAGCTGGAGGCGTCGCGCCGTCTCGACGTCGTTGGCCAGCGCGGCTGCGCAGAGGTCCGCCATCTTCCGCGGCGCGACGTTCGACGACACCGACACCACGCCCTTGCCGCCCGAGAAGATGAACGGCGCCACCACGAAGTCGTCGCCCGACAACAGCGTGATGCGCTCGCCCACCTGCTCGTAGACGTCCAGCGTGCGCAGCACGTTGCCCGTGGCTTCCTTCAGCGCGACGACTTCGGGGATGTCCGCGAGGCGCTTCACCGTCTCGGGCAACAGGTCCACGCCGGTGCGGCCGGGCACGTTGTAGGCCATGAGCGGGAAGCCGGGGTGCGCCTTCGCCACGAGGCGGTAGTGCTCGACGAGGCCGGCCTGCGGCGGCTTGTTGTAATAGGGCGTCACCACCAGCGCGCCGTCGGCGCCGCACTCGCGCGCCACCGTCACGGCCTCGATGGTCTCGGCGGTGCTGTTGCTGCCCGCGCCGGCGAACACCTTCACGCGGCCCTGGTTCGCCTTGATGCACACCTCGATGGCGCGGCGGCGCTCGGCGGGCGTCATCGTCACCGCCTCGCCCGTGGTGCCCATGGGGATGAGGACGGTGGTGCCGTTCGTCACCTGGTACTCGACGAGGCCCTCGTAGGCGGCTTCGTCCAGCGTGCCGTCCTTGAACGGGGTGGCCAGCGCCGTCATCGAGCCCGACAGCTTCATCATGGCGTCTCTCCTCTCCACAAATCGTCCAGCGTCTCTCGCGCGCGCACCACGCGGTAGCGCGAGCCGTCCACCAGCACCTCGGCGGGCCGCGGACGGGAGTTGTAGGTGCTTGCCATCGACATGCCGTACGCGCCAGCAGTCATCACCGCGAGGTAATCGCCCGGTGACAGCGGCGGGAGCAGGCGCTCGTGGCCCAGCACGTCGCTCGATTCGCACACCGGGCCCACCACGTCGACCTTCGCGCGCGGGCCCCTGCGCGGCCGCACCGGCCGGATGTCGTGGTGCGCCTCGTACAGCGCGGGCCGCAGGAGGTCATTCATACCGGCGTCCACCACGACGAACCGGCGCGCGGGCGTCTTCTTCCGGTACAGCACCGTGGCGAGCAGGATGCCCGCGTTCCCCACCAGCACGCGGCCGGGCTCCAGCACCAGCGTGGCGTCGAGCCCGCGCAGTGGCTCTTTGACCGCGCGCGCGTACTCGGCGAGGCCCGGCGGCTGCTCGGTGGTGTACGTCACGCCCAGCCCACCGCCCACGTCGAGGTGCGTGAGCGGCAGGCCGTGCGCCTTGAGCGCCCGGTAGAGGTCCGCCACCTTGGCGATGGCCTCGCGCACCGGCCGCGTGTCGGTGAGCTGCGAGCCGATGTGGCAGTCCAGCCCGCGCGCCTCGAGGCCCTTCATGCGCAGGCTCTTCCGGTACAGCGCGACCGCCTCCTCGAAGGGCACGCCGAACTTCGACGTCTTGAGGCCGGTGGCGATGTACCGGTGCGTCTTCGCGTCGACGTCGGGGTTGACGCGCAGCGCGAAGGGCGCGCGCCGCTTCATGCGCCGGGCGACGCGGTCCAGCGCCTCCAGCTCCTCGGCGCTCTCCACGTTGAATTGGAGGATGCCCATCGCCAGCGCGGCCTCGAGCTCGTCCTCGCGCTTGCCCACGCCCGAGAAGACGACTTTCCGTGGATCGCCGCCGGCCTCCAGCACGCGGCCGAGCTCGCCCGCCGAGACGATGTCGAAGCCCGCGCCGCGGTCGGCCAGCAGCTTGAGCAGCGCGAGGTTCGACGACGCCTTCACCGAGTAACAGAGCAGCGTGGGCGCGCCGGCGAAGGCCGCGGCCAGCACGTCGAAGTGCCGCGTCAACGTGGCCGTCGAGTAGACGTACGTGGGCGTGCCCACCTCGCGGGCGATGCGCTCGAGCGCCACGCCTTCGCACCAGAGCGCGCCGCGAACGGGGTGGAAGTGGTTCACTTCGCCTCCGTGCAGCAGCCGGCGTCGGGCGGCGCGACGAGCGCGGGCGTGGGCGGCGCCACCTCGTCGAGCGGCGGGCGCGGCGGGCCCTTGATGCCGCACGCAGCGAGCAACAGACAGGCGACGGAGAGCAGCAGCCGGAGCATCGGTCGCGCGCACCCTGCCCTCGCGCCCACCAGATCGCAACCGTGACGGCGCGCCGCCTACCCGTCCTTCCGCGGCTCGAGGCGCCGGCCGTCCACCGTCAGCTCCCAGGCGATGCCGCGCGCCGACAGCTCCGCCGTGTAGATGGAGTCCCGCCGCAGCGAACGCGAGACCAGCGCGGCCAGCGATGTCGCCAACAACAACGGCAGGACGATGGCGTAGTCACCCGACAGCTCGAAGGCCATCACCGCGGCCAGGAGCGGCGCGTGCACCGAGGCGGCGGTGGCGGCGGCCATGCCCACCAGCGCGTACCCGCCGGGCGGACCGACGGGAATCCCCAGCACGGCGAGGCCCGAGGCGAACAGGTAGCCCAGCGCGCCGCCCACCAGGAGCGTCGGCGTGAAGACGCCGCCGGGGCTGCCCGAGCCGACCGACGCCGTGGTGGCGAAGCACTTGCCCACCAGCAAGAGCGCGATGAAGCCGAGCGCCAGCTTGCCGTCGAGCAGCCGGTTGAGCGGCTCGAAGCCGTTGCCGGCCACCTCGGGGAGGAACGCGATGACGGCGCCCGCCAGCAGCCCGCCCACCGCCGGCCGCCACGGCAGCGGCAGCCGCGCGCGGAACAGGTCCTCGCCGGCGGACAGCAGCCGCATGAAGCCCTGCGCGCCGAGCGCCGCGACGATGCCCAGGCCGGCGAAGGCCAGCAGCTCCCACGACGAGCCCAGCTGGAAGGCGCGCTGCCCGTAGAGCGGCCCGGCGCCCAGCACCGCGCGGGTGACGGCGGACGCGATGAGCGTGGCGAGCAGCGTCGGCACCACGACGTCGAGCGCCATGACGCCGGTGACGACCTCCACCACGAAGAGCACCGCGGCGAAGGGCGTGTTGTACGCCGCCGCGAAGCCGGCCGCGCTGCCCGCGGCGATCAGCACGCGCGCGTCGATGGCCGCCAGCTTCAGCCGCTGGCCCACCAGCTTTCCGCTCGCCCCGCCGAACTGGATGAGCGGGCCTTCGCGCCCCAGCGAGCCGCCGCACGCGATGGCGAGGAAGGACGCGAGCGACTTGAGCAGCGTGACGCGCACCGACAGGCGCACGCGCCCCAGCACCACCGCCTCCATCACGTCGCCCACGCCGTGCCCCGCCGGCGCCCGCGCCACCACCACGCCGATGAGGCCCGCCAGCAGCCCGCCCACCGCCGGCAACACGAGGCGCAGGGCCCACGGCGCCGACGCCATGGCCGCCACCACGTCGGTCGCGCTGGCCAACGAGAGGAAGAACGAGAGCCCCCCGCGGAACGCGATGGCGAACCCCGACGCCAGCACCGCGACGGCGAGCAACCCCAGCACGAAGCGGGGCGTCCACCGCAGCGTCACGCCCGGCGCCGCGGCGTCCGCGTCCGGCTCCACCTGGGGCGCGGGCTCCATGGGGCGCACTGTAGCCCCGGAGCCGGACGCCTCAGAACTTGATGCCCAGCAGCGCGCGCAGCGCCTGCCCGTTGTCCAAGTTGATGTTCTGGTTCAACGCGTCGCGCTTCGCGAAGCCGCCCAGCGGGAAGAGGATGCCGTACATCAGCTGGGCGAAGAAGCCGTCCTCGGTCTCGTAGCGGACGCCGCCGTTGATCTCCACGCCGAGGTTCGCGTCGTTGGCCAGCGCGCCGCCGGGGGCCGACTGCGGGTAGATGGCGCGCGACCAGATGAGCGAGGCGAACACGTCGAAGCCCTGGGTGATGCGGTACTTCGCCCTGGGCTTGAAGTAGATGCTGTCGGTGACGCTGCCGAGGATCTCCCGGTAGAGGATCATGTCGACGCGGTAGTCGCGGTTGAACCGGAAGTTGGTGAGCTGGTCGTCGGTGCAGCCGCCGCTGCTCGAGCACGCGTACTGCGGGCCGTCGATGTCGCCGTTGGCTGTCGCCCCCTCCGCGCCCGAGCCCTTGCGCCGCGGGTAGTTCCCGAAGCCCGGCGCCGGGTCGCCCGACGCGAAGCCGATTTCACCGCCCACCTCGAGGTCGCCGTTCAGGAAGCGGTACTCGCCCTGCAGGTTCCCGCCGAACTGGTACACGTAGAGCGACTGGTTGAGGCCGGGCGAGGTCGCCGTCGCGCCCGTGAGCGCCCGGTTCTGGATGCTCCCGAGGATCGCCGCGAACTCGGCCTCGATGCGGAAGTTCTTCCGCTCCACCTTCGCCCAGAGATCCGGAATGAAGAGGAGCGCGTTGCGCTGCACCCAGCCCGGCGACGACTGCGACACCGTCAGGCCGTCGCTCGTCCACGGCTGGGAGTAGTAGTCGATGGAGTCGTTGCGCTGCACCCGGTAGGTGAAGTGCAGGCCGTAGTTGAACACCGTCTGGTTCGAGTCCAGCTTGGCCAGCCGCTCGGTCTCGGTGTCGCGCCGCGCGATGGCCAGGATGTAGCTGTGCACCTCGTCGGAGTTCGACGTGTCGTACGGCTGGCCGCCTTCCGGCATGCGCACCGACGACGGGCCCTCGACGTTCCAGTCCAGCATCGGCGTGATGTAGAAGCCGGCGATCGGCTCGGCGGTGAAGGACACGCGGTCGACGGTGTCGCCCCAGTCGTTATCGAGCCCGTTGCCGTCGTTGTAGAGCATGCCGGTGCCCCAGTGGCTGCCCATGCGCCCGAGGCGCAGGATGCCGATGGGCGTCGACACCTCGCCCCACACCCGCTTCACGCTGATCGAGTCCTGCAGCGAGTTGATGCCGCTGCGCGGCGGCGCCGACGAGTTCGAGAAGAGGCTGAACTCGTTGCGGTCGTACCAGTAGCCGTTGGGCGCGTTGCGCGAGAACGCGTAGTCCGGCGTGGTGCCGAACACCAGGTTGTCCAGCATGTCGATCTGCGTGTGGATGCGCACTTCCTCGGAGATGTTGAGCGTCGGCTCGACGCGGAAGCGCATGTTGACGCCCGCGTTGGTGCGCTCGGCGTTCGACACCGGCGAGCGGCCCCACAGCTGGTAGCCGGCCGGGTCCTCGCCGCGCCCCAGGTCCATGCGGTAGAAGAGGTCCGGCCGCACGCGCAGGTAGCCGTCGAGGGTGAGCAGCTCCAGCTTGCGCTTCTCGTCGACCCAGTCCTCTTGCCAGCCCTGCGCCACCGACTGCGTGGCGGCCTGCGCGCGCATCTCGTCGCGCAGCTCCTTCACCTCGCGGCGCGACGCCTCGAGCTTCGCGTCGAACTCCTTGCGCATGGCCTCGACGTCGGCGGACGAGCTGGCGGCGGGCGCGGGGCTCGTCGTCGCCGGCGCAGCAGCGGGCGCCGCGGTCGTCGTCGGAGCGGGCGCGGCGTCGACGCCGGCGTCGGGCGCGGCGGCCTTTGGAGCCGTCTTCGCGGCGGGCGCCGGCGGCGCCTTCGGCGTTCCACCGTCCGTCTGTGCGAGGGCCGACGTCGCGGCGAACGTCACCAGCGACACGGTGGCCAACAGGGCGCGGGACATGAGCGACACTCTCCCCTGAGAAAAACAGCTCGTGAGACGAGCGCGGCTGATAGCAGCATCCGCCCCGGAGGCAGAGGAAAAACGCGGGCTTCGACTCAGCGCGGCAGCGGGCCCTGGCGCAGCTCGGTCAGCACGCCGTGCGCGCCCTTCGGGTGAATGAAGGCCACCTTCGCGCCGCCGGCGCCCGGCTTCGGCGACTGGTCGATGAGCTGCGCGCCCTTGGCCTTGAGCTCGGCCAGCGTGGCCTCGATGTCGGCGACCTCCACGCAGACGTGGTGCAGGCCTTCGCCGCGCTTCTCGAGGAACTTCGCCACGCCGCTGTCGCTCGTCGTCGGGCAGATGAGCTCGATGCGGCCCAGGCCGTGCCCGAAGACGGCCACGCGCACCTGCTGATCGGGCACCTCCTCGAGCTCGGGCGCGGCGAAGCCCAGGACGTCGACGTAGTACTTCACCGCGGCGTCGAGGTCCTTCACGGCGATCGCTACGTGGTCCAGGCCCTTCGCGCGTCCAGTCATCGCTTCGTCCTCTTCTTCGTGCGGGTGGCTGCCTTCGCCGGCCGCTTCGGCTGGCAGGAAGGGCAGTAGTGCGTGGTGCGGCCGCCTTGCGTGAAGGCCTTCACCGTCGTCTTGCAGCGCGGGCAGGGTTCGCCGGCGCGGCCGTAGACGAGGAACGGGTTGTTCGCGCCCGGCTCCTCGACGTATTCGATCTCCTCACCGTCTCCCTCGGCGTCGAGCGCGAAGGCGATGCCGTCGCGAATCGCCTTCGCGAGCGCGGCCCACTCGGCGTCCGAGAGGCTCTGCGGCTTGCGCGCGGGGTGCAGGTGCGCACGGAACAGCGCCTCCGCCGCGTGGATGTTGCCGAGGCCCGCCAGCCGCGACTGGTCCATCAGCGCCACCTTGAGGTCCTGCCTCGACGAGCCGACGGCGCCCTTCAGCTGCGCAGGCGAGAGGCCGTCGACGAGGGGATCGAGGCCCAGCGCGGCCACGGCCTCCACCTCGGGCAGCTTCGCGGCGGGCGCGGGCTCGATGCGGCCGAAGAGGCGGGGATCGCGGAAGTGGATGACGTCGCCCGAGTCGAGGACGAAGCGCGCCCGGCTGTAGGGCTCCACCACGCCGGCGGGGCGCTTCACGAACTTCCCCGTCATGCCGAGGTGCGCGACGACACCGCGCCCGTCGGAGAACGCCAGCATCAGGTACTTGCCCCGCCGCGTCGCGGCCTCGAGCGCGCCCGACAGCCGCTCGAAGTCGCTCACCTTCGCGCCACGGAAGGTGCGGGCGTGCTGGTCGGCCTCGGCGCGCACCAGGCGGCGCCCGCGAAACCAGCGCACCAGCGAGCGGCGGGCGAACTCGACCTCGGGCAGCTCCGGCATGGCGCGGCGCATAACGCGACCGGCCCCCGGAAGTCACCCCTGAGAGCGGCTACACTGGCCGCGTGCCCGGCAATGGCGACCTGATCCGCTCGATGCGCGCCGGCGGCCGGGGAGGCATGGCGGCCGCGCAGGAGCTTCTGCGGCGCGCGCATGCCGGCGCGGTGACGCCCAACGAGCTGCGGGAGGTGCAGAAGGTCATCTCGCTGCCGGAGCTGCGCGACGCCTTCAAGGACGTGGCCTCGGAGCTGGGCGCGTTCCTCCGCCGCGGGGGCGAGGCGGTCTTCCGCGACGTCGAGGCGCTCCTGCCCGACACCGAGCAGCTCACCGACGCGCGCGCGCTGCCCGAGCGCTTCCTCGCGGACCTCACGCTGGTGCAGCAGGAGCTGCTCGAGCACCCCGGCATGACGCGCGGGGAGAAGGCCGAGCGGTTGATGAGCTTCTTCCAGGCATACGCGGCGCGCTTCGCGTCGCTGGCCCACGGCACGGCGCAGGCGAAGCAGGCGCAGACGGCCACGCCCGCGCCGGTGTCCCAGGGGCTCCACGGCGCCGTGGAGACGCCGCACGCGCTCGCGGCGCCGCTCACCGACGCGGAGTTGACGAAGGCGCTGGCCCGCTTCGACAAGGCGCTGACGCGCGCGGGCTTCGACAAGCTGAAGGCCGAAGACGGGCGCTCCGGCCTCGACGTCGCCCGCGAGATGCTGCGCGCGAAGACGGCCGACGCGGTGCGCGACGCGCGGCCCCCGAAGCTGGACGCGCCGGGGTGGAAGGACAACGTCTCGCCCGAGCGCGCGCTGAACGCCGACGCGCGGCGCGCGGCCGTGGACGTGAAGCCCCAGGTGTTGCCGCACCTCAAGCCCGCGGGCGCCTCCGTCGACGCGCCGCCGAAGAAAGACGAGGAGCCGCCGACGCGCGGGCCGCGCCGCTCGGACAAGGTGCTGGGCGGCCGCATGCTGTGGAACGCGCTGCACCTGCTGCGCGGCGAAGAGCTGGACGACGTGGCGAAGAAGGACGCGATGACGCAGCTCGCGGTCGCCGCGGGCCTCCTGCTGGGCCTCATCGCCAGCCTCGTCGGGCTGCTCGTCTGGCTCTGACGCGCTCGCACCCTGTGGTGAGATGCAGCACAGGCGCGCCTTTCCACCTCGGGCCCCGTGCCCCTACGATCGCGTCCGTCCTCCGGGAGGTGTGCATGCATCGCGTCCTCGTCGTTGCGCTGCTCAGCGGCGCGTTCGCCACGTCTTGCAGCTGCGGCTCGACGGGCACTGGCACCGGCGGCGGCGCGGGCGGCGGCTCGTCGATGGGCGGCGGCAGCGGCGGAGGCGGGGGCGGCAGCGGCGGAGGCGGGGGCGGCAGCGGCGGAGGCGGGGGCGGCACCTCGGCGTGCATCCCCGGGCTGTCGGGCCTGGCCATCGCGCCGGCGGACTCCACCAGCACCGTGGGCGCGCAGCCGGCGAACGTGGCCTTCACCGCGTCGGGCACCATCGCCGGCGCGTCGGCCGACGTCACCGGGCAGCTTACGTGGACGGCGACCCGCACCGACGACACGCCGCCGGGCACCTTCCCATCGCCGGGCCAGTACGCGCCGACGCCCGGCGCCGGCGGAACGGTGACCATCACCGCCACCGACGGCTGCGCCACCGCCACCACGACGCTGACGTTGCGCCTCGAGACGGTGGTGAACGACCCGGGCTCCGCGCAGTCGGGCCGCTTCAACGGCACCGTCGTCACCGGAGACCCGAAGTCGCCGTCCATCGTCTACCCGAGCGACCAGACCCGCTTCCCGCGCAACATCTACAAGGTGCTCTTCCAGTGGAGTCGCGGCGGAAATGACTTGTTCCGCCTCACCTTCGACGGGCCGGGCTCGAAGGTCACCGTGTACAGCGACGGGCGCAACCCCATCTGCGGCGCGTCGCTGGCCAGCTCGGCCTGCTGGGAAGCCGACGCCGCGTCGTGGCTGGCCATCGCCGGCTCCAACGCGGGGAGCACGGTGACGCTCACCATCGACGGCGTGTCGATGGGCGACGCGCGCGTTTTCCGAGGCGCGTCCATCACGCTGGGCTTCAGCCGCCGCGACGTCACCGGCGCCATCTTCTATTGGTCGACGACGTCGGCGGGCGTGAGGCGCGCCTCGGTGTCCGACGCGCAGCCCGAGGAGTACGTGGTGGGCAAGCCGGTGGGCACCGTGCTGCCGAACAACGCGGGCACCGTGAAGTGCGTGGCGTGTCACACCGTGTCGCGCAGCGGCCGGCGCATGTACGGCTACACCGAGGCGACGACCAAGGGCGGCTACGTCTACGAGGTGACGCTGCAGCCGCCGCCGGTCCCGCTGGTGACGACGCAGATCACCACCGCGAAGGGCTTCGGCACCTTCCGCCCCGACGACCAGCGCGTGGTGGCCACGGTGGGCAACCTGCTCGCCGAGTTCGAGACGGACACCGGCGCGAAGGTGACGAACCTGCCGGTGGCGGCCGGCACCAACCCCGACTGGTCTCCGCTGGGCACGGAGCTCGCCTTCTCGGACAAGGGCGGCGACTCGCCGGGCGGCGCGAACCTGTCGCTCATCCAATACAACTCGGGCGCGTGGGCCAGCCCTCGCGTGCTGGTGCCCGCCGCGGGCCAGTCGAACCTCTTCCCCAGCTTCTCGCCGGACGGGCACCACGTGGCGTACGCGCGCGGCAGGGGTGGCCACGGAGACAAGACGCTGCAGCTGTACCTCGTGTCGGTGGACGGCGGCACGCCCATCGAGCTCGTCACCGCCAACCGCGTGGTGGGCTCGCAGATGACCAACGGGCAGTTCGAGAACAACATGCCGACGTGGGCGCCGCCGGGGGACTACGACTGGATCGCCTTCAACTCGCTGCGCCCGTACGGCGTGGTGTACCCGAACGGCGGCACGCAGCAGATCTGGGTCGCGGCCATCGACCGGAACAAGCTGGCGCAGGGTCTCGACCCGTCGTTCCCCGCGTTCCGCTTCGCCTTCCAGGGCCTCGTCGAGAACAACCACCGCGCGTACTGGACCCTCGACGTGCGCGACCCGCCCGACGCGGGGAGCTGCGTGCCTTTCGGCGGCGCGTGCGGACCGATGAGGACGTGCTGCGCAGGCACGCAGTGCACCAACACGGCAGAGTTCGGCGACATCTGCCAGGTACCCGTGCCCGACGCGGGCGCGTGCCTCGCGCAGGGCCTGGCGTGCGACCAGACGGGCGGCGCGGCGTGCTGCATGCCCAACGTGTGCGACGTGGGAGCGGACGGTGGCGCGGAGTGCCGCAACCCGTTCCAGTAGCCGCCGCCTCACCGCACGCGCGTCACATGCTCGGCGACGAGCTCGAGGTGCGCGTCGCCCACGAGGCTTCCGGGCGTCACCAACGTCTGCTCGGGGTCGATGCCCAGCGCCGGGCCGAGCGCGAGCTCCGCCGGGGACAGGTGCAGCGACCTCACCACCTCCTGCTTCCCCACCGTCACGCCCGCGCCGCGCTCGAAGGCCTTCACCACCAGCTCGCTGCAGTACAGCGCGTCGTCGTCCCAGCGGTAGCGCGCGTCGTACGGTTTCCCCAGCGCCTTCTTCGCCTCTGCCAGTACCTTCGCGCGCGCCGCCGCGTCGAGGCCCATGGGGCGCAGCACCGTCACCGCGCCGCCCACGCCCCGCTTCACCCACGTCGCCAGCGGTGTGCGGGACACCGGCTGCACTGCCTCCACCACGTACACCCCGTCTTTCGCGCGTTCGACGAGGCCCACGTGCGAATACGGGGAGCCGGACGCTTTGCGGATCAATGCCGAGCGGGCCGAGCGCGACGCCTGCAGCACGACGTCGCCGGTTTGCAGCGCGACTTCAGCCGGTTGCGGCTGCCCGGCCACGGACACGAGGACGGCGAGACACGACAGACGGAACAAAATGGGCATGGCCGCCGTCGTGAGCAACGGCCGTTCCACAACGTGTAGGCTTTGACCCGTGAAGCACCTCGCCCTGCCCCTCTTCGCCCTGCTCGCCCTCGCGCCTGGCGCGGCGCGCGCCGACGACTGCGACGACGACTTCTCCGAGTGCAAGGAGGACTGCCTCATCCAGTACGGCGGCTCCGTGCGCGTCGAGGTGAAGAAGAAGTACGACAAGTGCCTGAAGAAGTGCACCAAGGCGGCGAAGCGCTGCACCGAGCACGCGGTCGAGACAGCGACCAACCAGCTCGACGAAGGCGCGCTGAAGGGCACGCCCACCAGCGACCAGGTGGACAGCGACGGCCTGCCGACGCGCGATCCCCCGAAGAAGAAGAAGGCCGCCCCCGCCGACTCCACCGCGTCCGATGACGATGCGCCCGCCGAGGAAGCGCCCGCGAAGAAGAAGGAGGCGCTGAGCGACGACGAGGTGCCGAAGTCCTCGCGCACGTCGCTCAAGGTGGACGAGCCCAAGGCGCCGCCGCCGGCCGAGAAGAAGAAGAGCGACGAGCCGCGCGCCGAGGCGAAGCCCGCGAAGGCCAGCGAGCCCGAGGTCATCCGCATGGCGCCGAAGAAGGACGACGGGAAGTCCGCCGGGGACGACCTGCGCGACGACGGCCCGCGCCCCGAAGAGAAGCCCGCCGCGGAAGAGCCGCCGAAGAAGCGTCGTGAGAAGCCGAAGGAGCCTCCTCCGAAGAAGGAAGAGGACCACGACGACCTACGCAATTATTGACGCCGCTCCCTGCCTGCCTTCCGCAGCTCGTCACCCGTCGCGCTCACGCTGGAGGAACCCCATGAAGCCCTGGCACGTCGCCGTGGCCTGTCTGTCCCTCGCCGGCCTGGCCGCATGCGGCAGCAAGATCGAGTTGTCGGAGTGCACCGCCATCCCGCCGGCGACGTTCTCACAAGCCGACTGCGAGGCGCACGCCCCCGGCGCCAAGTGCGCCGTCACGCAGCTGCGCACGACCGCGCTGGCCGACGGCGGCCTCAGCACGATGTGTCACCACGAGAACTGCGAAGGCCAGCCCACCTGCCCCAGCGTGCCCTGACGCGGCCTCACCGCTGCGCGAGCCGCACGCCGGCCAGCACCAGCGCCCCGCCGACGAGCATCGACCAGGACATCGACTCGTTCAGCACCGCCCACGCGGCCAGCGCAGTCACCACCGGCTGCAGGTTGGCGAAAACGGCGACGCGTGACGCCTCCACCCGCGCGAGCGCGTAGTTCCACAGCGCGTACGCCACCAGGCTGGTGAGGAAGACGAGGTACGCGATGCACGCCCAGCCCACCGGCGGAATCGCCGCGAGCTTCTCCTTCGTCACCACGAAGGGCGCGACCGGCACCATCCACACCCCGCCCGCGAGGATCGCCCAGGCCGCGGTGCGCACGCCGCCGTGCTCGACGGCGAAGGCCCGCGACTCCGTCGTCCACGCCACCCAGCTCGCGACCGCGCCGAGGATGAACAGGTCGCCCACGAGCGGGCCCATCGCCTCGGCCAGCCCGCGCCCCAGCAGCAGCACCGCCACGCCCGTGAACGCCAGCGCGATGCCCACGAAGCGCACCGCCCTGGGCTGCTCGCGCTTCAGTGCCAGCGCCACCAGGTACACGCCGATGGGCGTCAGCGCGTAGAGCAGCGCGCCGTGCGTCGCCTTCGAGCGCGCCAGGCCGTAGAGAAAGAGGCCCTGGTTCACCGGCCCGGCGAGCAGCCCGTAGGCGAGCAGCCACCCCCACGACGCGCGCGGCGGCAGGCGCGGCGCGGGCATCACCGCCAGCACCACCGCGAACGCCGCCGACGCGAGGAGCAACCGCAGCGTCACCAGCAGCACCGGCTCGATGAGGCCCGTCGCCTGCTTCGCCGCGAGGTGCGTGCCCGCGCTGATCACCGTCTGCCCGAGCAGCGCCCACAGTACGCCCCGCGGCAACGTGGACGGCGAAGCGGGAGGGCTCACGACCGCGCGCCCCTCGTCGGTCGCGGCACCTTCGCCCACCGCGCGGGCTTCCCACGCAGCGCGTCGAGACTGAGCACCGCCTCAGCGACCAACTCCCGCCCGCCCTCGAGGCGTCGGCGCGTCGCCTTCACGGCGGTTGCTCCAGCGCCCAGCGCGCCCTCGCGAGCACGCGAAGGCACGCAGACGACCTCTGAGTCCGTGGCCAGCGCTCGGGCTGGGCGCGCCGACGTCACGGCAGCCGCTCCAGCGCCCAGCGCGCCGCCTCGCGCACCACGTCGCTGTGGTCGGAGGCGAGCCGCAGGAGGACCTCGCGCGCGCCGCCGTCGCGCACCGCGCCCAGCGCGTACGCCGCGTTCCGCCGCAGCCCGTCGTAGCCCGCGCGCGCCAGCGCCGTGCCCGGCACCCACTGCTGGTACTCGTCGCGCGTCATCGCCGCGAGCCGCCGCACCGGCACCGTCGCCACCTCGCGCGGCACGAAGCGCGCCTGGGCTTTCACCGGCGTCGCGTTGTGTGGGCACACGTCCTGGCAGAGGTCGCAGCCGAAGACGAGGTGCCCCATCGCCTCGCGCAGCGCAGGGGGCATGGCGCCTTCATTCTCGATGGTCTGGTACGAGAGGCACGCCCGGGCGTCGACGGTGCGCGGCGCGGGGAAGGCGTCCGTCGGGCAGGCGTCGAGGCAGAGCCGGCACTCGCCACACACGTCGTCCGTGGCCGGGGCGTCGTAGGCGTCCACCTCGGCGTCGAGCACCATCACCGCCAGCACCACCCACGAGCCGTAGCGCGGCGTGATGAAGCACGAGTTCTTCCCCACCACGCCCAGGCCCGCGCGCGTCGCCCACACCTTCTCCATCACCGCGCCGGCGTCGACCTCGGCGTAGTCCTTCACCGTCGGGAAGCGCGCGCGTACACCCCGGCGCAGGCCGCGCAAGCGATCGCGCATGGTCGCGTGGTAGTCGCGGCCCCGGGCGTACCGGGCGATGGGCCCCTTCTCGTCGCCGTGCCAGTAGTTGCACGCCAGCGCGATGACGGTCCGCGCGCGCGGGAGCAGGCGCGTGACGTCGAGCCGCTCCTCGAGGCGCTCCCTCATCCAGTCGAGGTCCGCGTGGTACCCGGCGTCGAGCCAGTCGAGCAGCACCTCGGGCGGGATCGACTCGGCGCGCGCGAAGCCGACGAGGTCGAAGCCGGCGTCCTTCGCCAGCGCCGCGAGCTCCGACTTCGGCAGCACCTCCACGACGACCTCAGGCGCCCGCGGGCTTCGACGACGTCCACGGCGTGTCGGCGACGTTCGCCCGGTGGTTCGCCACGCGCGCCATGGTGAAGAGCAGGTCCGACAGGCGGTTCAAGAACACGACGACGAGCGGCTCCACCTTGCCGGCCCGCATCAGCGGCACCACGTGGCGCTCGGCGCGGCGGCAGACGGTGCGCGCGACGTGCAGCGCCGCGGCGGCCTTCGTGCCCCCGGGGAGGATGAAGGTGGTGAGGGCCGGCAGCTCGGTGTCGAAGCCGTCGATGGCCTTCTCCATGTCCGCCACCCACGACTCCTGCATGACGGGGATCGACTTCGATGCCTTCGAGCCCGCCGGCGTGGCGAGGATGGAGCCGACCGTGAAGAGCTGGCTCTGCAGCGCCTGCGCGAGCCCGTCCATCGCGCCCAGGCCTTCCGCGCGCGCGAGCCCCAGCACCGCGTTGAGCTCGTCCACCTGGCCGTAGGCCTCGACGCGCGGGTCTTCCTTGCCGACGCGCCCGCCGCCGAAGAGCCCCGTGTCTCCGCTGTCACCTGTCTTCGTGTAGATCTTCATGCGCGGGCGCCCTCGTAACGCCGGCGCAGACAGAAGGCCAGACGGGCAGCACGGCTTCCCCTTTGCGGCCCAACCGAATACAGGCCGTCGCGACATGGACGACACGCCGCAACCTGCCTCCGGCTTCGACGCCTTTCACTTCAGCGCCCCGCTCCTCGCCGCGCTGAAGGCGCTCGGCTACGAGGAGCCCACGCCCATCCAGCAGCGCACCATCCCCGCGCTCCTCGACGGCCGCGACGTGCTGGGCCAGGCCGCGACGGGCACGGGCAAGACGGCCGCCTTCGCGCTGCCCATCCTCGAGCGCATCGCGCCGGGCTCGACGAAGCCCTTCGAGGCGCAGGCGCTGGTGCTGGTGCCCACGCGCGAGCTGGCGATGCAGGTGGCCGAGGCCTTCACCAAGTACGGCGCGCAGCTGGGCGTGCGGGTGCTGGCGGTGTACGGCGGCCAAGAGTTCCACGTGCAGCTCAAGCCGCTCAAGCGCGGCGTGGACGTGGTGGTGGCGACGCCGGGCCGCGCGCTGGACCACCTGCGCCGGCAGACGCTCAAGCTGGACGCGGTGCGCTTCGTGGTGCTCGACGAGGCCGACGAGATGCTGGACATGGGCTTCGCGGAGGACCTCGACGCCATCCTCTCGGGGCTGCCCGAGGGCCGGCAGACGGCGCTCTTCTCGGCCACGCTGCCGCCGCGCATCGCCGCCATCGCCGAGCAACACCTGAACGAGCCGGTGCGCGTCACCATCGCGCCGAAGTCGGTGGAGGCGGGCACGCTGCCCAACATCCGCCAGGCGGCGTACGTGGTGCCGCGACACTTGAAGGAAGCGGCGCTGGTGCGCGTGCTGGAGGCCGAGCGCCCGCAGAGCGCCATCGTCTTCTGCCGCACGCGCGTCGAGGTGGACGAGCTGACCGACGCGCTGGCCCGCCATGGCTACGCGACGTCGGCGCTGCACGGCGGCATGACGCAGGAGATCCGCGACGCGGTGCTGCGGCGCTTCAAGGCCGGCACGCTGCAGGTGCTGGTCGCCACCGACGTCGCCGCGCGCGGCCTGCACGTGGAGAACTTGAGCCACGTGGTGAACTACGACCTGCCCACCTCGCCCGAGCCGTACGTGCACCGCATCGGCCGCACCGGGCGCGCGGGCAAGGAAGGCGTGGCGCTGGCCTTCCTCGAGCAGCGCGAGCTGCGGCTGCTGCGCAACATCGAGCGCGTCACGAAGCGGCCGGTGCCCATCGCGCAGGTGCCGACGCGCGCGGAGCTCTCCGCGCTGCGGCAGGAGGCGCTGGCGAAGCTGGTGACGGACGCGGTGGCCGCGAAGACGCACGCGCCGCTGACGACGCTGGCGACGAAGCTGGGCGCGACGCACACCCTGGAGGACGTAGCGGCGGCCGCGCTGGCGCTGCTGCAGGAGCGGCTGTTTCCCACGCACCCGACCGACGAGGTCGACTTTCCCCGCTTCGACGACCGCCCGGCGAAGGGCCCGCGCGGCAGGGAGCGCTTCGGCCGCGACGAGGGCCGGCGCCAGAACGAGCGTTTCCCGCGCGAGGACCGCTTCTCCCGTGACGAGCGCCCGCAGCGCGGCGCCCACGCGCGCACCGATGAGCGCTTCTCTCGCGACGAGCACGCCAGCCGTGGCGCACGTGACGGCGAGCACGCGCGAAACCGCGGTGACGCGCGCTTCCCCCGCGACGAGCGCCCACGCGCCCGGGCTTCGGCGCCGCGAAGCGACGAGTCCTCTCCGCGCAGCCGGGCCTCGGCGCCCCGCCGCGAGAAGCCGCAGGCGCGCTTCAGCCGCACCGGCGAGCCGCGCTTCCCGTCGGGCGACGAGCGCCGTCCGCGCCGGCAGCTGCGCGAGGACTCGACGTGGCTCTTCATCTCCCTGGGCCAGCGCGCCGGCGTGCGGCCCCAGGACCTGGTGGGCGCCATCAGCAACGAGGCCGACGTCGATTCGCGACGCATCGGCGACATCCAGGTGAGCGACGAGAGCTCCCGCGTGCAGGTGCCCGCCGCCGAGGCGCAGCACATCATCGACGCGCTGCGGAAGACGAAGCTGCGCGGGCGTAAGTTCCACGTCGACCTGCACCGCGGCACCGGCGTGGCGCCCTCGCCAGCCCGCGAGCGGGGCCCCCGCGACCTCCCGCGTAAACCCTCGAAGCCGCGTCACGACGGCGACGCGTAGGCACGGCTCCCATCAGCAATTCAGCGGGTGTCAGCGTGGAAACCCTCGACCTCGGGGCGTGGAAAGGGTACTTCGCACCTTGTACTCACGCGCCCGCCCTCCGACGCAACAGAGGGACCCCGGTTCGGCAGCGCCCACAGCAAGGAGCGACACCATGCAGCCTGCTCGGAACAAGCGTCAGAAAGAGCTCGCCCGCCTCGAGAAGCAGAAGGAGAAGGACGCCCGCCGCGAGGAGCGCAAGAAGGAGAAGGCCGCGCGTGGCCCGCGTGAGGCCGGCGTTGACCCGGACATCGCGGGCATCATCCCCGGTCCGCAGCCGGTCCCGGAGTGGATGACGGAGTAACGGGAACGCACCGCGGGCGCCGCGCAGGTGACGCCAACCCGCAGGGGACTCCACGGCCATCGCTGCACCGCAGGCCCTCGACGGCGCGCGCCGCGTGTGTCCCGTCAGCGCCGGACGAGCGTGAGGAAGGTGACGCCGTCCGCCAGCAGCTCGCGCGCCGTCTCTTCCCACTCGGGCTCGTACAGCGTTGGGAAGAACGTGTCCGCTTCCACGTCGCGGTCGATGCGCGTGACGTAGAGGTGCGTCGCGTACGGCAACGCCTGCGCGTAGAGCTCGGCTCCGCCCACCACCATCGGCAGCGGGTCCGTCGTGCGCGCGAGCGTCATGGCCTCGACCAGCGACGCGGCCGTCTCGCAGCCGGGAAAGGTGACGCCGCTGCGGGTGACGACGATGTTCCGCCGGCCCGGCAGCGGCCGGCCGATGGACTCGTGCGTCTTGCGGCCCATGATGAGCGCGTGGCCCATGGTGAGCGCCTTGA
>Ga0272446_1004076_pt1 | contig 17673 bp, 13 predicted proteins | sample YNPCB0061_FD_194587 | JGI IMG/M metagenome (GOLD analysis project Ga0272446, IMG submission 194587) | Hot spring microbial mat communities from Yellowstone National Park, WY, United States - YNP-CB-006-1 | ecosystem: Environmental > Aquatic > Thermal springs > Hot (42-90C) > Sediment | place... | reverse complement strand
GTCTAGACGAAGACAAGGGCCCGGCGGGCGGTGCGCTCGCCGGGCCTTCGGAGCATCGAGGGGCGCCGTCTACTGCGGGGCGCGGTCCGGCGGCCAGCCCATGGCCGGGATCGTCGTCCACTTCTTGCCGAAGTTCACGAACTTGGCGTGGCCGTCGAAGTACGCCGCGTTGAAGCCGCGGGGATGGTTGTACGTCAGGTTCGGGGACGCGCCGCTGAACGCATCGGGGCCTTCCCACCCGAACACGCCCCGCTCATTGAAGAGCATGCGCTCGGAGACGTAGTCGGACAGCTCGCTCGCGGGCTGGTCCCAGAGGTTCTTCGTGGTCCCGTCCGCATAGCGCACGCAGGGGAAGGGGCCCGGGTAGCCGGCCGAGCTGCCGGGACACCACGTGTTGTAGACCCAGTTGCAGTTCCAGTAGTAGGACTGGCGCCCGACGGTCAAGCTCGCGGCGTCCGGCCGGCGGAACCTGTCGGACGGGCAGTAGAAGAGCTGAACGCTCTTGATGTAGGGCCCGAGTTGAACGCGCATGAGGGTGCGGTAGAACTCCCCACCGTACGCGCACCCCGTGTAGTTGGGGCCGCCATCGCCGGGGTTGAACCCGACCCACGTTCCGAAGTTGTCGAGGCAGAAGTTGTCGGGCGGGTAGGGGCTCACGTCGATGTCGACGCCCCAGTTGCGGCTGCCCGGATAGGTGCCCATCGGAAACTGCTCGTCGTAGTCCTGCGAGTACATCTTGACGCTGGTGCCGATCTGCTTCACGTTCGACGTGCACGCGCTGGTGCGGGCGGACTCGCGCGCCTGCGCGAAGACCGGGAACAGAATGGCAGCCAGAATAGCGATGATCGCTATGACAACGAGAAGCTCGATCAGGGTGAAACCACGCCGTCTCATCTTTGGCCTCCCAGCCGGCGGCGTTCCCGGACCGGCCCCACTGGCCGGACGGAACGCCTCGAAGTGCGTTGGCGATGCATGCAGACGCTAGGGCTAAGGACCACCTCCTTCGGACTTCGCGCCGTCCGGTCCCTCCGACGTTGAGGGAGCGCGCCAGACGACGGGAACGGGCAGCAGGTAGCGCACCGGTGTCGACGGACCCCCACGCGCGATGCGGTCGAGCAGCTCGACGGCAAGCTCGCCCATGCTGTCGAATGCTGGCACGGACGTGGGGTGTGGAGGGCGGAACAAGCGCCCCCGGTCGACGTCGTCGAACCCTGCTACGAGGACATCGTCCGGGACGCGAACGCCCCTGCGATGCAGAGCAGAAGTGAAGAGGACAGCCGGTTCATCGGAGTAGAGGATCGCGGCATCCGGGCGAGGCCGGAGGCGCAGGAAGGCGTCCGCCATCCGATCGTAGACATCGTCCCCCCTGTCTCGCCCGCCATAGTCGACGGCCGGCTGCGGCCAGGTGAGGCAGTCGCCCATTGGCGGCTTGCCTGCCTCGCGGAGCGCGTCCAGCCAGCCCTCGCGGCGCTCATGGAGCGCGGCGTGCAGCATGTCCGGGGACGCGTGCGCGTAGGCGATCCGCCGCCGGCCGTGGCGCAGCAGCTCCTCGGTCATCTCGCGACCCAGTGCCCGGTTGTCGAACTGCACGCCGGACCGGCGCCATTCCTCGCGCCAGCCTCCCACCGTGACGATGGCGGCATCGCGAAAGCGGGTGCGCAGATAGTCCGTCGCCGCTTCCATCCGATGCCGCGTGCGAGGGTAGAGGATCACGCCGTCCACGCCGGCCTCGAGTTGCGCTGCGACCGCCTCCTCCTCGGCGTCGATGCCGCCTTCGTAGCTCGCCATCACGACGTGCGAGCCCATGCGACGCGCCTGCCGCTGGATGCCGTCGTAGAGCCGGAGGACGACGGCGGCGCCGCGCGCGAAGGTGACGAACCCGAGAAGGCGCGTGGGCGAGGAACGGGGCGCCTCGCGCTCGACGTAGACGCCGCCACCCTGGACGGTGCGGACGACGCCTTCCGCGGCGAGCCTGGAGATGGCGCGCACGATGGTGGGCCGGCTGACGCCGTACCGCTCGGCCAGGGCGTGCTGCGAAGGGATGCGGCCATCGCTGGCCAGTGCCTCCGCGACGCACTCCGCCTGGATGCGCTCAGCGATCAGGATGTAGTCGGGCCTTCCGGGCATGTCGCCTACGCGCCGCAGGTGGCGCGCCCCCCCCCATGCCATGCTAACCCGCAGGAGCCGATTTGTCAAGCATCTGAAGTTGTATGACATCTTCACCGACGCGCGTCCGGCGCCTTGGACCACCGGTCCGCGGTGTCCTGCCGGCCGCTCTAGCGCGCCGGCAGCGCTGCCTGGATGTTCGAGAGAAGCTCGCGCGCGCACCGCTCGGCGAAAGCCGGGTCGTTGATCGCGCAGTCCATCTCGATGAGAGCGATGTCGGGCCGCAGCCGCGCGCGAAGGGCATCGAAGAGAGCGGCATCGGCCTCCGGCCAGTGGAACGGCCCGCCGGGCGCGCCGATCACGCTCAGGCCCTTGAGCGGAAGGAGCACCGTTACCGGGCCAACGCTGGCGTTCAGCTTCTCGGCGAGGATCTCGCCCAGCCGGCGACCCTCGTCAACGTCGGTGCGCATCAGAGTCACGTTGGGGTTGTGCGGGTAGAAGCGGCGGGCCGCGAAGCGGTCGGGTACGGTCTCCGGCGCCCAAAAGTTGACCATGTCCAGGCATCCGGGAACCACGATGGCGGGTGTCCCGGTCCGCGCGGCGGCCTCCAGGCGGTGGGGACCCGCCGTGAGGACGCCTCCCACCAGCTCGTCGGCCCACTCCGTCGTCGTGATGTCCAGCACGCCAGCGATCATGCCAGCCTCGACGAGGCTCTCCATGGTACGGCCGCCAGCGCCGGTGCAGTGGAAAACGAGCACCTCGTAGCCGGCCTGCTCGAGGACGGACCGTGCCGCCTCGACCGCAGCCGTCGTGTTGCCGAACATGGAAGCGGCCACGAGCGGACGGTCCTCGCCGGCGGGGGGCTCCGTCTCCACCATGCCGCAGATCGCACCTGCCGCGCGCGCAAAGACCTCGCGGCTCACGCGGTTGATGCCCGCAACGTCCACGATGGAGGGGATCATCACGATGTCGCGGACGCCCACATAGCCCGACACGTCGGAGCCGGCCACCGTGGAGACCATCACCTTCGGCACGCCCAGCGGAAGCGCCCGCATCGCGGCGCATGCCACCGAAGTGCCGCCGGTACCGCCGAGCGCGAGCACGCCATCGAACGCGCCCTCGGCGTGCAGTCGCGGGAGCAGCGCCGCGGCTCCGCGGCTCATGGCGGCCACCGCTTCGCCGCGGTCTCGTCGAAGCGCGAGGTCCGCCGCGGCGACGCCGGCTGCGGCAGCCACCTGCTCCCTGGTCACGTCCGGCTTGACCACCGGCGGGCCGAGAACGCCCACGTCGATGAGGAGCGTCCGATGCCCCCTTGCCTCGATCACGTCGCGTACAAACGCGTACTCCGCCCCCTTGGTGTCGAGCGCACCGAGGAGGGCAATGGTCCTGGGCATCAATGGCCTCCTGGGCGGAAGGTGAGGCGGGTGAACCGTTCGGTCTGCTCGCGAATGGCCCGCTCGGTTGGCAGGCGCTCCATGGAGCTGGCGCCGTAGAAGCCGTGGATGCCCGTGCACCGCTGCAGGATGAACGCGGCATCGTCGGGCTCGGCGATGGGGCCGCCGTGGCAGAGCACGATGACGTCTGGCTTGACGGACCGCGCTGCGTCGGCTATCTCGTCGATGAGAGGCACGCACTGATCGAGGGTCTTCGCGGTGTGGGCGCCGATGCTCCCGGCAGTGGTGAGGCCCATGTGGGCGACCACGACGTCGGCGCCGGCCTCCGCCATGGCGACCGCATCGCGGGTGTCGAAGACGTAGGGCGTCGTGAGCAGGTCGAGCTCGTGGGCCAGGCGGATCATCTCCACTTCCTTGCCGTAGCCCATGTTCGTCTCTTCCAGGTTCGCGCGGAACGTGCCGTCGATGAGGCCGACCGTCGGGAAGTTCTGCACACCGGAGAAACCCGCGTCGCGCACCTGCTTGAGGAACCGGTCCATCAGGCGCATCGGGTCCGTACCGCAGACGCCCGCGAGGACCGGGGTCTTGCGCGCCACGGGCAGCACCTCGTTCGCCATCTCGAGGACGATCGCGTTCGCGTCGCCATAGGGCATCAGCCCCGCGAGCGACCCGTGCCCGGCCATGCGGAACCGCCCGGAGTTGTAGATCACAATGAGGTCGATGCCGCCGGCTTCCTCGAACTTCGCGCTGATGCCGGCGCCGGCGCCTCCGCCGATGATCGGCCGCCCCTGCGCGATCTTCTCGCGGAAGCGGGCTAGAATGCTGGATCGTGCTTCGGCCATCTCCTGCGCCTCCTCTCGCGGCCACCCCAAGGGCCGCCCATGCCCGCGTTGCGCCCGGGCGCCAGCCGGTCTCACACGCTGGCTGCCCGCAAGGCCTCGTTGAGCATCGTCTGGACCTCTACGGCCCTTCCGGTGCGGCTGCTCTCGATCGCGGCCGCGAACAAGGCCACGGACTGGAGGTTGTCCTCCACGTTCGTGGGCATGGCGGGACCGCCGTCGAGCCAGTCGAGGAACTGCTCGATCAGCAGCAGGTGCCCCCAGCGCTCCCCCTCCACCAGGGGCACCCGCCGGCCCTCGCCCGGCCGCGCCGTGGGCCGGCGGGCGGAGGGATCGTACACGAACTCCTCCAGCTCCCTGTGGTCCAGGAGGAGCGCTCCGAGCTCGCACTCGGCGCGCCAGCCTTCGTATCCCCACGGGTAGAGGCCGACGGCGTTGGCTGCGCACATCTCCATGACAGCACGAACGCCGTTCTGGAACCGCAGCGTGACAAGCGCCTGCGGGTCGCCGCGGAACTCGCTCCAGGGTGGGTTCCACGTCTCGGCATAGACGCGCTCGCACGGGGCGCCCGCCAGGTCCGCAAGGATGTCGAGGTAATGCACGCCGCCCTCGACAAGCTGGGCGTCCGGGATCTCGTAGCGGAACGCGCCCCACTCGGGCTTGCGGCGCACCGCCACCGTGTGCTGCCCCAGCGCGTAGTCCAGCCTCCCGTACCTCCCGGAGCGCACCGCGCGGATCAGCGACTGCTTGTCCTGGTCGAAACGGTGGCTCATCGTGACGCCCATCTTCCGGGATGCGGCACGCACCCGGTGCGCGATGCGGCAGGCGGCCGGAAGCGAGTCGGCGATGGGCTTGTCAGACAAGATGTGGCAGCCGTGGGCAAGCGCTTCCTGGACGACCGGCTCGTGCGATGCCGGCGGCACCACCACGGTGCAGATGTCGGCATCGCAGCCATTCAGGGCGCGCTCCAGGTCGGTCGTGCACCGTTCTTCCGGCAGACCGAGACCTTCGCGAGCATGCACGAGCGCGGCGGGGTCGGTGTCGACGGCCGCGACCACCTCGATGCGGCCCTCACGGACGAAGGGCGGAAGAAAGTGGCGGCACCAGAGCGCGCCGAAACCGCCCGTTCCCACCTGCACGAGCCGGTACGCCAAGGCGCGCCTCCTACCAGCGGAACACGACGCCGCCGAGCTTCATGGGCGCGTCGCGCAGCGTGTCGTAGATCGCCCTGGCCTCCGTCACCGGAACGACATCGCGGAGGAGGGGGCCGATTCGAACGGCGCCGCGAGCCACAAGGCGGCAGGTGTTGGACAGGTCGGAACGGTCGAAATGGCTGTTCTGCTTCAGGACGATCTCGCGCCCCTGGCCCTTGTTGAACGTGTACTCGACCTTTGCCCGCCCCGCGACCAGCAGCACGCGCCCGCGCATCGTGGCCGCCTCGATGAGCTGGTCTTCCATGCCGGGCACGCCCGCGAAGTCGAGCACCGCGTCGAAGGAGCCCGGCGTCACGTGGTCGCTCCAGCCCTCTCCGCTGCTGTTGAACACGAGCTCCGCGGCCCCGATCTGGCGCGCCGTCTCGATGCGCCCCTCGTCCACGTCGCAGAGGACGGGACGCGCGCCCATCGCAGCAGCGATCTGCGCCGCCATCTGGCCAATGAACCCGGCCCCGACCACGAGCACACGCTCGCCCATGCGAAGGTCGGCGTTCCGGCACGTGCGCATGGCGACGCTGGCCATCCCGAAGAGCGCCGCCTCCTCGCGACGGACAGCTGGAGGCAGCTTCACGTACAGCCAGTCGTCCGGGAACACCGCATACTCGGTGTGGTCGGCGCTGCTGTAAACGACGTCGCCCAGCGCGAGCTCGCGAACGTCCGGTCCGACTTCGACCACCTCTCCCACGTTCTGGTAGCCCCAGGTGGCGGGAAGCTGCTCGTCCGGGTGGGCGTAGTTGCCGCGGAGCAGGTCGTTCCTCTCCGTACCGTTGGTGATGCCGCTGTAGAGCGTGCGCGTGCGCACGAGGTTGCCCTGAACCGGCGGCGGGTCGGGCCAGTTGTCCACCAGCACCTTCTCGCGGGAACCGTCCGGCCGAAGCCGGGTGACCAGCGCCTTCATCTGTCCTCCTCTAAGGCCGTCCTCAGCGTGATGGAGCATGCGCACCGGCGGCCCAGCGGATGCCGCGCGTCAGGAGCGCTAGGAACCCCGGGTTCGACCAGGCAGCGTCGTCGTGACCCGAAGCGAAACAGAAGACGCGTGCGGCGCGCACCTGCCGCGCCCAGGCGAGGGTTCGCATGCTCTTCGGATGGTCCACCGTCGCCAGCACCGTGGAATCGGAGCCGGCGTCCGCCATCGTGTAGGTCTCGTCCGTCATGTCCCAGTCTCGCAGGCCGCGGGTGATCGGGTGTCTGGGATCGGAGACACGCACCCTGATCTGCTGGTTGGGATGGAACCCGAAAGAGCGGTTCGCTATACCCACGATGTCGGACCAGTGTTCCCACTGGGGGTACGCCAGCAGCGCATGGTGCAGCACGATCACTCCCTGCGGCGCCGCACCCAGCCGCTCGAGCGCCGACCGGACGGGGTCTGTCGGCGGCTGCATCGGCATGAAGTAGAGGAGCACGGCGTCGTACGCGTCTCGCACGGGTTCAGGCGTCCACGCGAAGTCCTCCAGGTGCTGCACGTAGGCATCGATGCCCCGCATGCCACGGAACAGGCGGTGGAACGCGAGCACGTCATACGGGTGTGAGCCCGTCACCACCGCCAGACGCACGGAACGCGTCGGGCTGTCCTGCCCTTCGGCGCCTGCCGCCACCGTTGCCGTCGCGACGGCGCTCGCGGCTCCGTGCACGAATGCGCGACGGGATGGTTTGGTCCCCTCTGTCATTGCCTGCTCCTTCGGGTTGTCAGCGGGCGCTCTCAGCGCCCAGCGCCGGTCGATCCGGACAGGCGTGTCGCCGCCGCTCGCGCTCTCGCGGCGAGACCCTGGTCCGAGGCGCCCGCCGCGATCCGTTCGAGCGCCGTGGCGAACGAAGGCGCGCTCTCTGCGGGCAGCCGCTCGGCGATGCCAACGACAGCCATCTCCGCCTCGACGCGTGTCTCAGGATCGTCCGCGCACATCAGCGCCATCTGCAGCGCCTCCGGGTGCGCCACGAGGCCCAGCGCTCCGAGGACCTGCCGGCGCTCGGGCGCTCCGTTCGCCAGTCCCCATGCCGTCCGCAGCATCGCCAGCCGGTCCAGTTCCGAGATACTCTCGTCTCGGCACATCTGGACGTAGCCGCGGAAGGCTAAGGCGCGGTGGACGCGGTCGGTTGCTGTTCGAACGATGCGCAGCAGGTCCGCGGCAGCGGACGCGTCCGGCCAATCAGCCAGCGCCCGGATGGCGGCGCTCGCGACCTCTGGCGACGGATCGCGGACGGCGGAGCGCACGGCCTCCAGCGCTCGCGGTCCTCCAACCAGGCTCAGCGCGTGGAGCAGCACAGGACGCGCCGGCGCGGTCGCTTCCTCCCACGCGGCGAGCACAACCGGCTCCATCTGCCTTGCCCACCGCGCGGTGATCTGGTTCAGGGCGTCGCCGATCGCCTCGCGCTCGTCTTCGTCGGTGGTACCGCGAAGCCGGACCAGCAGGGCGGGCGCCTCCGAGGCGCTTCCGAGCGAACCCAGCAGCCGAAGCGCCGCCCTGCGAACGTCCGCGTAGGGGTCCGCCACCCTACGCGCTGCGCGGGGTGCGGCCGCCACGGCTGCGCGGTCCCGAAGCGCCTCCAGCGACTGCAGGCGCACGGCCGCCCTTCGCGCCTCGGTCTGCGCCAGGATGGCTCGCTCGATGTCCACGCCGCGAAGCGCCCGAAGCGCCGTGCGGGCCGCTTGAGCGATCTCCGCAGGTCCGTCCGCTGCCGTCCGCGCGAGCATGGGGACATCGCGGGCCTCCCCGATCTGGCCCAGCGCATCGATCGCGGCGGCCCGAGTACCTGCGGGGCCGCTAGACGCCGACCGGCGAACGAGCGGCAGGACGCGCCGGTCGCCGCGGCGACCGAGAGCTTCCAGAAGCAGCGTTCGCGTTGTGGCCGCCAGCGTCGGCCAGTCGGCGAGGTACGCAGAAGGATCCGATTCGCTGGGCGCCTCCTCGACGGCGCGAACCGCCTCCAGGCGGAGGGCGTCATCCTTGCCGGTCAGCGCCGACCGGACCCGAGCGACGCGCCCCTCTGCGTCTTTCTCCACCAGCGCTCGAAAGGCCGCTGCCCGGACGCGCGCGGCGTATCTGGGCGCGGCGAACCGGCGAAGCGTCCGGATGGCGAGCGCGCGATCCCCGACGCGCGCGGCGGCAGCGACGCAGTCGGCTGCAGCCCGCTCACGCCCGGCTGCAGGCGCAGCCCGCTCGTAACGGTCGAGAGCGTTGAGGGCTGCCGGGGTCGCGATCGCCACGAGCGCTCCCCTCGCGGCGGGACGGTTCATGCGCAGCAGCGCTGCCAGAGCGGGGACGGCGGCCGCATCCCGACGCGCGCCGAGGCTGGCTGCGATGCCGTCGGCCAGCGGGTCAGGCACGCGGCGCAGGGCTCGCCTCAGCGCCGCTGTCGATGCGGAACCCGGTATGCCATCGAGCGCCATCAGCGCAACCGCGCCACGCTGGGGGTCCAGAAGCATCCGCTCAAGGTCGGGTACGGCGCGATCGGTACCGTAGACGGCGAGCAATCGCGCGGCGCGCTGAGCGCCGGCCTCCGTTGCCGCTTCGCGGATCGCCTTGACGAGCAACGGCTCAGCCACACTCGGCCTTGTCCGGGCGGCAGCCTCGGCCTCGTGCAGGCACCGGGGATCGCCGCCCCATTCGTATCGCCTCAGCGCTTCCATCGCGCTGGCCAGGTCCTGCCCGGCCGGCATGGTCCATCCCGGCCGAGCCAGCAGGATCAGACCGGCCCACGCCAAGAGGGACCGGACCCTCAGAGGCACCATGGAGCCCTCCTGTGCCGGTCAAGGTAGCGGTTTGCCTCTAGATCGCCCACGAACGTCTCCCGAACGGGGTCCCACCGCAGCGGACGCCGGAGGCGGTAGGCGATGTTGGCCAGATGGCAGACGGTCGCCGTGCGGTGGCCGATCTCCACGTCGGCGGCTGAGGTGCGGCGTGTCCGTACGCACTCGAGGAAGTGCTCGTAGTGGCCTGCGTTGCCGAGCAGATCGGCGCCCTGTACGACGGGATCCCTGAGACCAGCACCCAGATGTGCGGGTTCGAAGGCTGCCCTGCCCGAGATCGCCATCAGGTTCACCGTGCCCTCGGTTCCGACGAACGTGACGCCCTGCTCCACGTCGAAACTGCTGTGGACCAGCGTGGTCCCGTTCGCGTACCGCAACCTCAGCCCCACCGGCTCGCCACTCGAGGGAGGCTCCAAGAGCACGGGTCCCGAGTGGTCCATCCCCAGCGCCCACTGAGCGAGGTCGAAGTGGTGCGCGCCCCAGTCGGTGATGCCGCCACCCGAGTACTCCTCGAACGCACGAAACCACATGGGATGGATTCGGGAGTTGTAGGGGCGGTTCGCGGCGGGGCCGAGCCACAGGTCCCAGTTCAGTGTGTCCGGCGTATCTTCGGCGGGGAGCAGGCAGGGCGCCGGCGGTGGCCCGCACGTCGCGCGGATCTCCCGCACCTTGCCGATGCGCCCGGTCCGCACGAGCTCACAGCCGTAGCGGATGCGGGAGTTGGTGCGGCTCTGGCTGCCCACCTGGACCACCCGAGCGTAGCGGCGCGCCGCTTCGACCATGGCGCGCCCTTCGCGAACGGTGAGCGACAGAGGCTTCTCGCAGTACACGTCCATGCCGGCGCGGCATGCCCAGACCGTCATGACCGCGTGCCAGTGGTCGGGCGTGGCGATCACCACTGCGTCGATCCCCGGCCGGCCCAGCACCTCGCGGAAGTCGGCGGTCGAGAAGCAGCCACGCCGGCCGTAGGTTTCGTCCACGTAAGCGCGTGCCCGGTCGCGGTACCGGCGGTCCACATCGCACACCGCCAGGACGCGGCAGCTTTCGATCCGGATGAAGGACTGCAGAAGGGAGCCCCAGCAGCCCTCGAAGCCCTTCCATCCGACGCCGATGAACCCCAGCCCGATCCGGTTGCTGGGCGCCGACGGCCCTCGCAGCGGAAACCCCGTCAACAGGAGCGGAGCCGCGATGGCGGTACGCGCTGTCAGTCCGGCGAGCTCGCGCCGGCTAACCGGTCGCCCGCCCGCGCTCTTGCCCGCGCGCATTCAGGTCCCTCCCTTTCCATCGGATCGCGCGCGCTGCGGGGTCGGTGACCGCGAACCATGGCGCGCGCAGCCTTTGACATTCTAGGGGGAACGGCGCGGGCACGTCTTTGGACGCGCTACGATGGCGTTTGCACTTATCGACCAGTCTGGTGGTCTGGCCGTACGGGGCGGAGGCGGTAGGCAGCGGGTGGAACGCCGTAGGCGCGCGTGAAGACGCGGGTCATGTAATGCACGCTCTGATAGCCGGCCATCTCCGCCACGCGCCGCACGGGCATCGCCTCGTGAAGCAGCAGGTGGCGAGCGCGCTCGAGGCGGCAGCGCGCCACGTACTCGGCGGGAGGAACGCCGAAGCGCGCACGGAAGGAACGCCGGAAGTGCGTCTCGCTGAGGTTGCACAGGGCCGCCATCTGCGGAACGCTGAGCGGCTCTTGCAGTCGTTCCTCGATGATCGCCGGAAGCTCGTCGAGCCGGCGCAGAGTCTCGACGGCCACCATGCCACGCCGCTCCGCGTGCTCCTCTGAGCGGTACAGGTGGGCCAGCAGCTGGAGCATGGCGGCCTTCGTCTGCAAGCGGTCCGCGGGCGACTCACCGCGGGCGCACCCGAGGATGCTGAAGAAGGCGCTCTCGTAGACGGCGGGCGCGAACTCGGCGATCTGCGTCGGGAGGCGCAGGCGCGCGTCGCCTCCGAAGGCCGGCCGGATCCAGTCCGGGCGCGCGAGGGTCTCCTGGGGGGTGGGCAGGTTCACGGGCACCTGAGGGCTGTTCGGCTCCTCCACATAGTCGAAGTGCAGGTTGTACATCAGGTTCGGGGAGCCGGGATCGTGCCACGTCTCGTGAAGGATGCCTGGCGGGATCACGAACAGGCTGCGCGGTGAAATGCGATGCGTCTCGCCATCGACGGAGAGCCAGCCGGACCCGTCCCGCGTGTAGAGGAGCAGGTGGTCGAAGATGACGCGGGGGAGAATGCGCCAGTCCGGCCCCGCCGGGAAGTGGTGCGCAAAGCGAACGTAGGGCGATATGCCGCGCAGAGCGTCCATCATGGCGCAGTCCGAGCGCCCGCCCCGGGATGGGGCACAGCAGAGGGCGCCGCGGCCGCCTGTTCGGCGGCGGGGCGCCCGCTCCCTGCCGATCTGCGGCGTCGCCCGCTACTTCACCTTGTAGGGCGCCAGAAACGCGCGCGTGGCGTCCCGGACCGCGTTCACGGCTGCCTGGATCTGCCGCTCCGACCCCTTGTTGTCGAAGCTGATGCGGTTGCCACCCGAGCGCCCGGTGAAGGTCTCGCCGCCGATGAGTGCCTTCCCCGCCTTCACGTCGATCAGCCAGACGCGCACGTCCGTTCGGCCTTCCTTGTCCACGTACCACGTGCGCTTCTGCTCCTTCTGCTCCGTCAGCGTGACGGCGCAGAAGAGCACGTAGTCAGCGCCAGTGCGCTCGCCCACCTGCAGCAAGGTGGCCTTGCGCCACTGCTCCTGGTCCGCGAGGTCCAGCTCGATACCGGCGAGCGCTTCCTTCACCTCGGGGGCTGGCTTCAGCGCAAAGCCGGCGGCGGGCAGGTGCTTCGCGAGCCATTCGTCGATGCGGGCCGACTGCTTGCGCTTGAGCTCCTCCCACTTCTCGCCGCTAGCGTTGACGGTGGGCAGAACGGCGACGACGCCACGACTCTGGGCGGCCGACGGGAGAGCGGCGGCGAGCAGGGCGACCGCGACCGCGGCATGGAATGTACGGCGCATGGCGACCTCCTGAGGGCGCGCAAGGGTCGTCGGTCGCGCGCCTACCCAAGAGCACGTGCGCCAGCGCTCGGCGTGACGCCGGCGAGGTAGGCGGAGATCGAGAGAGCGTCTCAGGCGGCCCGCCGCATCGGCCGTCGCCCGTCAGGGCTCGACGCCCGAACACAGCGCCGGCCGAGGACGGCGCCTACGCGGGCCGCAGCACGAAGGTCTTGATCTCGAAGGCGCCGATGTCGAACGTGACGCCCGCGCCGTCGGGCGTCCGCTGCGCAGGTTGCGGCTGCCGTCCGAGCAAGTCCGTCTCCGTCGCGCTCGCGAGAGCGAAGCCGGAAGAGAGCCGCACGCCGGCGACCGCTTGCCCTGCCGCCTCGTAGACGCGCACCAGCACACCGCCGTCGCCTGTCGCGCGGACCGCCGTGATCGGAACGTTCGGCGCGGAGACCGAGACGAGGCTCGCGCGGGGCGGGAGCGGCCCATCGTGAACCCCTGCCTTCCGAACGAGGAGCGGCCGGTTGATCTCCGCCCCGCGCCGCCATGCCTGCGCGTCGCGCCAGTCGCCAGTGTGCGGCTGGAGCGCGTAGTCGAAGGCATGGGGTACGCCGATCTCGTAGCCGTCCGTGGTCTTGGTGCCGCGCTCGAAACCGCCGACCTCTCCGTAGCCCTCCTTGAGCGCGGTGCACTTCAGGAGCGCGAGCGTCATGACGCCGTCCTCGACGCTGTTGCCCGGCAGGCCCCGGTTGAGGAGCAGGAGGCCCCCCTCGCCGTCGGCGTAGTCCATCCAGGTCTGCGCCGGAAACTCGCCCTCCGGACGCTCGATGGCTCCGAAGGGGATCTCCTGCGTGATGGTCCCCTTGCGAATCGGTGTCGGGAAGACGGCGCGATAGCGGACGCGCTCCTCCTGGTTCACGAGCGTCGTGTGCATCTCGACGCGCGGCAGACCGGCGTAGACGCGGATGCGCGTCGTGAAGTAGCCGCTCCCGAACGCGAAGCCTACGTTGTAGTCGCACCGGGCGCGCCCGCACGTCACCCGGCCATCCCCTCCGTAATGGTGCGAGAAGGCGGCCCGCCGGTCACCCTCGGTGGGAAGGGGGTGCCGCCGGTTCATGGGGAGGAGGGCGTCGCCCTTGCAGTGCCCGTTGTACTCCCAGAAGTTGCCGTTGTCGAGCTCGCGCACCACCGAGCCCGCGAACGGCAGGTCGGGGCGCACGTACTCGCGGCCGGTGGGCTTGTGGACCAGGCTGAGGATGGCCCCGTTCCATGCGTCGATCTCGACCCGCACGTGGTCGTTCTCGATGACGTCCCGGTGGATGTCGGCCATCGGGAACACCGTCTGGTTCGTGCCCAGGTCGCTCGCGGGCTTCTCCGCGCCGGCGCGCACGACGCGGTAGACCTCGAACCCCATCGGCGGGACGCCTCGGGCGATGAAGAGGATCGTCGCGCGCTTGATGCCGCCCGTCTCGTAGCGCTCGCACGCGAGCAGGTCGCTCGGAACGAGGCGGCCCAGGGAGTCGCGCACCTCCACCTCGTGGACGTCCTTTTCGGAGAAGGCGACGCGGCACTCGGCAGCGTCGTCGCGCTCCCACCCGAGCGGGTTCATCACGACGATCGGAACGCCTTCGCCGCGCGTATCGATGCGCTCGCCCAGCCAGTCGAGCGAGCGCTCGAGACACGCGGCGCCGCTGGCTGCCGACGCCTTGTAGCGGTCGATCACGTTGGCGTATGCCTTGTCGACGTGCGAGCCGCACAGGATGTCGTGGAACTGGTTGAACAGCACGCCCAGCCACGCCTCGTCGATAGCGCCGCTCTGGGTGGGCGCGCCCAGAAGGTGCGCGGCGGCGTCGGCGATCTCGGCATCGCACAGAAGCCCCTCCAGCCGGCGGTTCCACTGCTTGACCGCGATTCGCGCGCTGTAGCAGCCCTGGAACACGGGGTTCAGGTCGCCCTCGATCGTGGGAAAGTCGGCCTGACCGCGAATGGCATCGAAATACTCGCGCGGGGTGGAGACGACGAACCGGAGGTCGTCGTAGGCGCGGTTGTGCTCCTCGAACAGGTCGGCGACGTGTGGCTGGATCGGCGTGAGGTCCGCGCCGCTCACGGCCAGAAGGTGGGATGTCAGGGCGTGCTTCCTGAGTTCCGCGAGCCGCGCCTCGGCGAACGGTCGGAACTCCCGGAGCGTGCCCGGCGCCGGATAGAGGACGCAGTAGGTCGCGCGCATCCAGTGGCAGAAGAGGCGGGTGCCGTCGATGCCGCGCCACCAGTACTCCGTCGGTCCTTCGATCGTGCCGATGCGCTGGAAGACGTTCACGTCGAAGCCGCACTTGCGCATCAGCTGGGGGATCTGGGGGTGCTGTCCGAACGTGTCCAGAAGCCATCCGGTCCGAACGTCCACTCCCAGCTCGCGCTCGCACCAGGACTTGCCCGCCATCACCTGCCGGATGAAGGACTCGCCGGACGGGATGTTGACGTCCGGCATGGCATGCATGCCGCACGTGATTTCGAGCCGGCCCTCGTCGACCATCTGCTGCAGGAACGCGCGCTCCTCCGGGTAGGCGCGCAGGAACGACTCGATGTAGCAGGTCTGGTCGAGTACGAACTTCATGCGCGGGTCGGAGCGCATCGCCGCGAGTGCGCCCATCAGCACGGAGGCGCCGATCTCGAACGTTTCGTCGCGGGTCAGGAAGACCTCCGCGTCGTAGTGGGTGTGCGGGATGTAGTGCACCGTGGTCGGCATCGCTGGGGGCCTCCGCGCGAGGGCTTCCGGCGCCTTGACGGCGCCCGCTCTGCCGAAAGGTTGGCGCGGCGGCGCGGGATTTCCTGCCGGACCGGCCCACTCAGTGGCCGAAGATGAGGAAGCCGCGCACTCCGAGCAGGCCGTGGGCCGCCAGCCAGAAGCCCACCATCACGAACTCGCCCATGACCATCCCGAGGAAGAACGGCCGTGCCGTCCGATAGCCGCGAAGCCCGCCAAAGCGCGTCGCGAGCGCGCTCGCAGTGGACCCAAGCAGGAGCGAGAACCACATGAAGTTCATACCCCACATCGTGCTGGCGGCGTAGCCGAGGGGGTGCAGCCTCCACCAGAGGAACTGCCATCGCAGGTGGCTCAGCAGCAGCGTTGCGCCGGCCGCCCCCAGCATCGTCATCGTCTTCGGCAGCGAAAAGTGGCTCCGCTGCGCGGTGACCGCCTGCAGCTCCTGGAACGGGCGCTGGCCGACGTGCACGAACCGGTAGCCGTCGAGCGCCACGCCACCGCCTCGCGTGTGAACGAGGTAGACCACCGACCAGTACGCCACGACCATCGAGACGAGGATCGCGGCGACGGCCAGCCAGCTAACGCGGCGCATCGGCACACGTGCCTCGCCCGCGAGACGGAAGCCCTCCAGAGCCTGCGGCCCGACGACGCCCTTGAAGTACCAGGTGAAGTAGGGCAGCGTGAGCAGCACGAGCCAGGTCTGCGGTGTCAGCGCGGCCCCGCCCCCCAGGCTGTGCACGAGGTAGTTCGGCCCGCTCTGCGCCGCCCAGAGGAAGTTCACGCCGCCCTCCGCCATCATGCGCTGCAGCCCGATGAGGAACGCGAGCGCCACCGCTATCGTGCCCGCCGCGACCCACACCGGCATGCCGCAGATCGCGCACCAGGCCACCATGGCGGCGAAGCCAAGCAGCGCGCCCGCGAACGCGGCCCGGTAGGGGAGCGGCTCGCCGCGATCGTCCACGTCGGGTCGCCGTCCGAGCGCCTTGCCCACGACGGCGCGCAGGTGCCCGCGCGCTGTCCAGAGACTGATCGCCACCAGGCCCAGCACCGCGCCGGCGTGCTGTGCCTCCACGAGCGGGAACGTGTCGCCCACGAGGCTGCGGTCCTCGCCGCCGGGCGTCCAGCCGAGCGCCGATCCGAGCACGTGCTCCAGCTTCATCAGCACGAAGAAGAACCAGATGCTGAACGGAACGTCCCGGCCGGACAGATAGGCGAAGCCGACCAGGCAGAAGTAGATGTCGAGCCTCAGTGGCTGAAGCGCCGACCACGGTGGCTGCGAGAAGACGAGGCCCCCTTGCAGCAGGTCTCGGGTCGGGATGGAGGGGATGGACGGTTCCAGATAGCTGATGCCATTGATCCCGTGCACCACGACCGGAAGCAGCGCGCCCAGGAACACCAGACGCCCGCGAAGGAACGCCGGGCCTTCGGCGGCAACCTGCAGGGGCATCTGCACCAGCGGGAAGGGCAGGCGCTCGTGCTCCACCCAGGGACGCCGCAGGATCGCAGAGACGCACAGCAGGGTCAGCGAGAGAGCCAGCACGAAGGGGCCCCAGGCGAGGAGCGGCCGCCACCAGACCGCCCAGTTCACCGACACCCCTGGCGGGAGACCTTCGTAGAACCGGCGGATGTCGGCAGGGTCGTCCGGCCGCCACCAGGCCGGAATGAGGTGGGTGAGCTGAGGCCAGCCGTTGAACGGCGTGCCGTAGTAGAACGGCCCCGTGCAGACCGGGATCACCCACTGCGCGAACTGGCAAGAGGCGACCGTGGCAGCCGCGAGCAGCGCCACATAGACGACGATCAGTTCCGTGCGTCCGAGCGCCAGGCCCGGACGGACGCGCCGCAGAACGGGGTTGACGAGGAGCGCTAACAAGAGGAACGGCAGGATCGCGTTGCCACTGGGAGCGAACGCGCCAATCTGGGTGCCGCCGACCACAATCTCGAGGTAGGGGGTGAGCGCAGCGACGACGACCGTGAGCGCCAGCGCCACGACCGCGACGCGCACGCCAGCGCCGCCTGCGGTTTCCGGCGCCGGCCCGCTGTCCGGCGCAGCCATGGTCGTTCCCGGCGGAAGTCCCATGCTCAAGCCCCGAAGCGCGCCGGGGCTAGCGCGCTCTCCCTTTCCTACGTCTTCGGCTCGGGCGTGATCCGCAGGACGACGTCGCCCGCCCGGAGCGGGTCACGAAGCCGAATGCCGATACGGGTGGCGGCCCGCCTGGCCACGAGGTCCTCGTTCACCGGTTCCGCCTCTACGTCCACTTCGGCGCCGCTGGGCGCCTCGATCTCGACGCGCACCGCCTCGCCGCCGTCCGCGATGCGCAGCGCTCGCGGCCCCAGGCGCTCCCACGTTCCGAAGGTCAGCAGAGCGGTCTCGAACGTCGCCGGAGAGGCGAAAGCGAAGGTATCCGTCACGGTGAACACGCCGGCGGCATTTCGGTCGAAGACGTAGGACCGCTCGAGCCGCGTGAGCGCCGGCAGATCGTAGGCGGCGCGGATGTCGAGCCGCAGCGTGTCGCGCTCCGGGGTAAACTCGGTGGCGAGGACGCGCGCCGCGGCGTCCCGCCCGCTGCGCTGAAGCTGGCCGCCAACCACCGGTACCGCGTGCCCCCACGAGTTCAGCGCGCGGCTGACGTACCG
>Ga0272446_1004075_pt1 | contig 17674 bp, 16 predicted proteins | sample YNPCB0061_FD_194587 | JGI IMG/M metagenome (GOLD analysis project Ga0272446, IMG submission 194587) | Hot spring microbial mat communities from Yellowstone National Park, WY, United States - YNP-CB-006-1 | ecosystem: Environmental > Aquatic > Thermal springs > Hot (42-90C) > Sediment | place... | reverse complement strand
AAGATTTTCAATTCGACTCTATGATAAAGTGCAACTGACTTTTAGAGGGCAACATTATGGCAATCGCTCCCCCTTTCTCTGGTATTGCTACCGTAACGATTTCAGTGAACGGCAACCCGATCGTGGTAGAAGTTAATGGAGTGGATGCCCCCATCACCAGTGGGAATTTCATCGACTTGGTAGAGCGTAATTTTTATGATGGCACTACTTTCCATCGGGTCGTACCCCAGTTCGTCGTCCAAGCGGGTGACCCCAACAGCAAAAATCCTAACTTCCAGGGGGTTTTAGGTACATCGGGTTTTATTGACCCTGAGACGGGCAGACCCCGCACCATCCCCCTAGAAATTAAGGCTAGAGGGGCACAACAGCCCACGATCAATCAATTTGTTAATCCCCCCGTCGAGCTACCCCATAACCAGGGCGTAATTTCTATGGCAAGGGTGGGAGACATTCCCGATTCTGCTACTTCCCAGTTTTTTATTACCCTCACCAATCAGCCTGGTTTAGATGGCAGGTTTGCCGTATTTGGAGAAGTAGTTAGTGGTTTTGAAAATGTCCAGAGAATCCAACAAGGCGATCGGATTGTGGCAGCCAAGGTGACAAATGGCATCATTCCTACCAGGGTCAGCAACATCATTTTAGAAGACCAGACTGCTTTACTCAATGATTTGATCAACTTTGTGAATGGAGCAAACCTCGGTCTCCAATTCGCTGATGCCACTGATGCTAACAATAGTATTGACCTCAATGATCCCAACAATGCTCAAATAGTCAATAGTTCTCCCTCTGGGGTGAGACTTTTGGGGGGCAATGACACTCTGTTGGGCAGTCCTGGCAGGGATATTGCTAATGGGAATGCAGGTAATGACCTTTTGCGTGGAGAATTGGGCAGTGACTACCTCCGGGGCGGGCAGGACAATGACACCATCTTGGGTGGCGAGGGTAACGACATTCTCAATGGCAACAAGGGGAATGACACCGTAAATGGTGAAAACGGCAATGACTTTGTGCGGGGTGGACAGGGGGATGACATTCTACTGGGCGGCAATGGGGATGACACATTGATCGGGGATTTGGGTACGGATATTTTGACGGGGGGACCAGGTAGGGATACTTTTGTCCTCCGCGGGGATGATACGAATACCGATCGGGTTACGGATTTTAATATTAGTGAGGGGGATCAGATTGGGATTGTGGCAGACAATATCACTCTGGCGCAGGTGCAGTTCCAGGCAGTAGGGGCTAATACGGTCATCAGAATCAATAACGGCAACCCGATCGGGGAAATTCTCAATATCTTGCCAGAGGCGATCCAGTCGGTATTCATTGTTTCTACGACGGATGCTGCCCTCCGGATCGGATAGCAGTGCCGGCTAGGAAGCCCGTTGTCCAAGCGTTTTGAAAGTTAAAACCGCCGGTGATACCATCTATATCAAGTATTTCGCCGGCAAAATAACAATTCTTAATTAACTTACTGGACATAGTTTTACATTCTATTTCCGTGAGGTCTACACCACCACAGGTAACAAATTCTTCCTTAAAAACTCCTTTACCAGTTACTTCAAAATTACATTGATGGAGTTGCTGGCTTAATTCTTTAAGGTTTTGTTTCGATAATTCTGCCCATTTTTGCTCGGATGTAATGCCCGCCCGATCGGTTAAAAACTGCCATAATCTTTTAGGTAAATTAAACTGGGGATTACTACTAATTTGTTTTTTAGTATGGCGGAGATTTTGTAAGCATGAACAAATATCATCTATAGTTAGTTTGGGCAACCAGTTAATACCGATCGGGATAGTATAATTCCTTTCATAAAGTTCTCTAGCGCCCCAAGCAGATAATTTAAGAATAGCAGGACCACTTAAACCCCAATGGGTAAATATTAAGGCTCCGGTTTGAGATAGTTTGATGTCCAGCATATTGACTGTAACAGGATCAAGGCTAACACCAGCTAATTCTTGCAATTTGCTATCTTTAATTGCAAAAGTAAAAAGAGAAGGCACAGGCGGAATAATTTTATGCCCTAATTGTTGAGCCAATTTAAATCCCTGGGGACTACTACCAGTGGCTAACAAAACCCGATCGGCATTGAGAGTTTCACCAGTTTTAAGTTTTAACTCAAAGAATTCTCCTAAAGATTTAATCCCTATTACTTGTGCCTGAGTCCGTATTTTAATCCCCGATCGTTCTGCCACATTCATCAAACAACTAACGATCGTTTGGGAGTCATCTGTAATAGGAAACATCCGACCATCGGCTTCAGTTTTGAGGATCACACCATGATTTTGAAACCACTCGATCGTGTGGCGTGGTTGAAAGCGACTAAATGCCCCTCTCAATGCCTTATTACCTCTAGGATAATTTTGCACCAACTGGGGAACATCAAAACAATGATGGGTAACATTACATCTGCCACCCCCAGAAATTTTTACTTTTGTTAAAACTTCTTTGCCTGCTTCTAAAATAGTCACATTATTTGAGTGGGAAGTAGCATGAATTGCCCCAAAAAAGCCAGCCGCACCACCCCCAATTACAATTATTTTATTCATTACCGATCGTCATTTCTATCTAAGTGTAAGCCTACCTACTAGAGATTGTTCATTACTGGATTGAATAATTAAACGATCCATGGAAATTTGATGCTTTTCTCTTAAATAGGATGAAATTATAGCAATTTGTTGATCAGAATTATTGGAGTTAGGTATAGAAATTTCAATAAACAAGTCACTAAATTCATTGAGATGCTGTGCCCACCGGTCGAGTTCTATCTTGGTTTGTTCTAATAGTAAATAGTCTGGAGCATTGCTAACTGCTAGTGTTTTTTTGTTACCGTCTAAGAAAATTAAGTCTACCCCTACATTAGCCAAAGGAATAGATTCAATATAATTCGTTTCTAAAATATCTTGTGCATCATCACTCATAACCCGATCGGCAAGATAACTAATCTGAATTGTTAAATTTAAGTTTTGGTCACTAATGAGTTTGTAGCCTACTAATTGTTTCCCCGCAGGTAATGTAATACTCCTAATACTTTGATCGATTCTATTAGTGAAACTACCAAGTAAGTCTTTTAGATTAGCGTCATTACTTACTAAATTAATAGGCTGCTCTTCAAACTGAGTTATTGGTATTTCTACAAGATTGAGTAAAATTTTATCTGCAGGTTTATTCAGGGCTGTTGCCAGATTGTTGATGTAATCTTGTCGTTCTTGGGGCGTAACTGGTTTGTTTGTGAATGTAGTTAGATTAAGGACTAATTCCTCACTACGCTTCTGCAATATTAGTTGATTGATATAAGAGCGAGTTTCCCCATTAGGATAGAGAGCAATTTGCTTATTCCATATGTCTTGTACTGTCCGTCGAATGCGGGTTTCATCATTACGGTTACTAACTTCTCTACTTAATCGATTGATAGACTCAGTTAAAGGAAAAGCTAATAGTAAAACAAGACCTAGTATCATCACTAATCGACCAGGTAAACTACCGATCAGGCGTAGATTTTGTAATAATTTATTCTCGCGAAGTCGGTTCTGAATAAACTGACTTTCCCGATCGTTGCAATTCCATTCTCTAACAGTTTCTTTAACACGATCGGTATCGATATGGAGTAAGAGAAATACAAGCATTGCCATAAAAGAGATAGTAACTAAATTTGTAATAAATAACAAGCCGCCTCCCGTTGCCACCCTGATTCCAATATTAAAATTGTGGCTAGCACTAATGCCGATACCATAACCAACTACGCATAAGGGCGGCATCAAAGCTACTGCAATAGCAACACCAGGAATAGCATTAACAATTCCTTTCACTGGCTTACAAGTAGATAGAGAACCGATCGCACCAGAAAATAATGCTACAACTAAATCTAATAGATTGGGATTAGTTCGGTTAGCAATTTCCGTTGTAACCTCCTTAAAAGGCAAAAAATAGACTAAAGTTATTGCCAAAAAAATGGCAAAAATCGAACTAAGAATTAGATTTACTACCGATCGGATTGCCAAAATAAAATCACCTGCAGCTAAGGATAGTCCCATCGCTAAAATCGGTGACATTAAGGGAGAAATTAACATCGCCCCAATAATAACTGCTGGGCTGTTGAGAGTTAATCCTAAAGTGGCAATACCAGCAGCAGCTATTAACTCTAACCAATAGTTTACTTTCAATAAAGTGGCACCCTGAGCAATGTCTAAATAGAGGGATTGTTTGTGGGCTTCATCTATTTCCATCTGAGATGCTAGCCAATCACGCCAGTATTGCACTTGTTGTTTCATGAATTTATTACCAAAACGATGAACTAGGAGAAATTATTTGCCACAATTCGGTTCTATTTTGGTACTATATTTTATGTCTTTTCCCCACCAATTAAAAGAACAGATTTGATCGTCTTAAAACAGATAATATGTCATAATATTTCAAGAAAATAAACTAATATTAAACTTTATGACCTATTATTTTATCTCCGAGCCTCCCTACCTGTTATTTGTGGCTAGCCTATTGGCTGGCATTGCCTGTGGAAGAGCCTTTGAAGTGTCTTTGCGGGAGCGAGTCGGGGCATGGTCTGACGGTAAAACGATTTTGCAAATCAATGGTGCCTCCATTCAAGTCCCCTATTTGGGCATGGCGATTTCGATCGGCGTATTTTTGGCGGCGGGCTTAGAAATTTTTGGTTTTCCTCCCAATCTTGCCTATCCTGTAGCTATTTTTCTCACGATCGGTAGCGCTATTTTTGTATGGCAACAATTAACCAAAATGATGGTGGAATTAGAGCGGGGCGGCTCTGCTGCAATGGATTTAGACATTGAGGGATGACCAGACAACTATTAGAAAAGGCATTAAACTATCACCGATCGGGTCAATGGCAAGAGGCAGAAAAACTCTATCGCCAAGTAATAAATCAAGACCCGAATCAATCTGATGCCTGGCATTTGTTTGGTCTTTTAGCCCACCAATTAGGTGATCACAAAACAGCGATCGAGTTAATTAAGCAGGCAATTAGTTTATCGCCAAATCAAGCTGATTTTCACAACAGTTTAGGGGAAGCATACCGCCAAGATGGACAATTACAGTCAGCAATTGATAGCTATTGCTGTTGCTTAGCACTCAAACCCGACTATGCTGAAGTATGGACGAATTTGGGGCTTGCCTATCAAGCTAATAACGATCGATCGGGGGCGATCGTTGCCTATGAAACTGCTGTCAAGTTAAAATCAAACCTATGGGTAGCACTAAATAATTTAGGAGTTTTGTATCGCCAGAATGAGGAATATGAAAAAGCAATCAATGTGTTAAATCAGGCAACTAAAATTAGTCCTAAAAATAGTATTGCCTACGACAATTTAGGTTTAGTCTATCAGAGTAAGGAGGAATACGACCGAGCAATTTTTTACCATAAGGAAGCAATCAAATTAAACCCCAAGGATCATCAAGCATACAATAATTTAGGCAATGCTTATCAGGGGCTAAATGAAGTTGATAAAGCGATCGAGTGTTATTTGCAGACAATTAAAATCAATCCTAACTTTTGTGAAGTCTATTTGAATTTTGGTAATGCTCTTTGTAATCGGGGAAGATTTAGAGAGGCAATTCCCTATTTTAAAAAGGGCTTAGAATGTAGACCCCAGTGGATAGAGACCATCACAGCACTAGGAAATGCCTACCGTGATTTAGGATTAGGAAATGAGGCGATCAAATACTACCAACAAGCTCTAACAATCAATCCCAATCATGCACCTGCGCTGTGGAATTATCACTTAATGCTTCCTGTAATTTATCGCAATTTAGATGAGGTAATAGAATGGCGCAACCGTTTTACTAATGGATTATTAACTATCAGCAAATGGGTAGAAAGTGCTGACGCTAAAGTTGCGCTACAGGGCTTGAGTTCAATTTCTACTTTCTATCTACAATACCAAGGACAAAACGATCGGGATTTGCAGCAGCAATTTGGTCAACTGTCCACCAAAATTATGTCAGTTAACTATCCCCAATGGTCATATAATAAGTCTCAGCAAAACGTTAGAAATAGGAAACTGAAGGTAGGCTTTACTTCTACCTTTTTTAAGGAACATACTATTGCTAAATTGTTCCAGGGCTGGATTGAATATTTAGACCCTAACTATTTTGATGTTTATGTTTATTTCACGGGTAAAAAATCCGATCGGTTTACGACACAAATCGCTAGTTACTGTCAACATTTTTATCATATCTTTACTAGCATAGAAGCGGTTGTCCAACAAATACTCAGAGATAATTTGGATATTTTAATTTTTACTGATGTTGGAATGTCTCCTACGGTAGACCGGATTGCGGCACTGCGCTTGTCTCCTGTCCAGTGTTTGGCTTGGGGTCATCCAATTACTTCCGGTCTGAGCACGATCGATTTTTTTCTGTCCAGTGAATTGATGGAACCTCCCGAGGGTGCGGATCATTACACAGAAAAACTGGTACTTTTACCTGGTATTGGCATTACTTACAAAACTCCTATTCTGCCTGATGCGCCAAAACAACGAAGTGAATTCAATTTGGCGATCGATGATGTAGTTTATCTTTCCTGTCAGTCTTTGTATAAGTATCTTCCTCAGTTTGACTTTGTCTTTCCGGCAATAGCGCAAAAGGTAAAACGATCGAAATTTGTCTTCATTGAAAGTCTGCATAGTGAAGAAATAACCGAAATGTTCAAAGCTAGATTAGCAGATGCTTTTCATGCCTACTATCTTAATTGTGAAGATCATTGTCTTTTTGTTCAACGTCTTACACCGAATGATTATCTAAGTTTGAATTTAGCTAGTGACATCTACTTAGACACGATCGAGTGGTCTGGTGGTAACACTACCCTAGAAGCGATCGCTTGCAACCTACCGATCGTGACCACACCAGGACAATTTATGCGGGGTCGTCATTCTTTTGCCATGTTAAAACAGATGGAAATAACAGAAACGATCGGGGATAATCTTACTAATTACATTGATATTGCTGTTCGTCTTGGGAATGATCAACAATGGCGACAAGAAGTAAGAGACAAAATTAAACAAAGACATCATTTAATCTTTAACGACAAAAAACCAACAGAATTTTTGGGCAATTTTTTAATGGGTGTAATGAATTCCTCAGTTTCTTAGTCTTATCTTTTTTGTTAAAATGAAGAGAGAATTTAGTCAGTAGTTCCTATGTCTTGGCGGTCTTTATTAGCCAGAGCTATTCATTATCACCGTGAACCCCACAGTCGTTATGTCCAATTGGCGACGGTTTCCCCCGATGGAATGCCTCATAACCGCACGATCGTTTTTCGGGGCTTTTTGCGGGATACAGATACTCTCAAATTTGTGACCGACAACCGATCGAAAAAAGCAGAAGACATAAAAAACAACCCTAAAGGCGAACTATGTTGGTATTTTTCCAAAACAAGAGAACAGTTTCGTCTTGCAGGTAGTCTTGAATTGATCGAAGTTGATCATCCCGATCGGACTGCGCAATGGCAGGAACTTTCAGCAAAATCAAAGGCGCAATTTTTCTGGGCAACTCCTGGTTTACCTCGTCTTTCTGATGGAGAATTTTTAGAAACTACCGAAGTTCTCTTTCCCCCCGCCAATTTTTGCTTGTTGTTGCTCCATCCAAAAGAAGTAGACCATCTTAATCTGAGGGGTAATCCCCAGACCCGCACCATCTACCAACATAAAAACTCGGTTTGGGAAGGAATTGAAGTCAATCCCTAATCGCAGCCCAGGGATTCCCTTGTATCTGCCCCAGTAGTGGGGTTAGTTCCCTTAGCCCTCTGACAGAGCCACTTGACTTGGCTTTGGTCGAGGATCGCCCCGCTGAAGTCTGCGCCTTCAATTTTTGTGTAGTCAAAAGTGCTGCGCAGCAGAATTGTGTCAACTAAGATGGCATCCCTCAAGTCAGCATTGGCAAAATCCGTTTGGTCTAACATTCCATAGGTAAAGTCTGCCCCCCTGAGATTGGCATTCCTTAAAATAGAAGCACTAAAAACTGCCCCCTGGAGTTGGGCATAAGAGAAGTTTGCCCCTTCCATATTGGCATTGGCAAAACCAGAAGCCCTTAAATCTTGTTTAGCAAAATTTTTGCCCTGCAACCCAGAATGACTGTAGGGAAGGGAATCTGCCCAGGCAATACCTAGTTGCCCCCAACCCAAAATTAAAAGGAAAAAACTCATTATTACCGACAAGAAAATGACCATATTAAAAGCGCAAGACATCTTTATATTTTAATAATTATAGCTTTGCAAAACGGAAAGATAAAACATCTTTGATCGGGAAAATCTACTTACTCTGTCTTTGGTTAGCTCTCAAAATGTAATTTTATCTTTATGAAGTTTAACATTACCGATCGAATGTCACAAGAATTAACAATTGACCGATCGGTCTTGTAAACAACTACTAGGTATTGGATAAATTCTTTTATTTTTTGTATCTTTTTATGATAAAAACATACAACAACTTTAATAAATTGACTTTTTAGGGCTTAAAATCTGTTTTTAAGGGGTAAAATCGGGTTTAAGAATTTTTAGACCTTTTTACATTCATTTACGCTTATATTTGATAAAATCCGATCGGGTGGACATGGAATAATGGGCACAGTTCAGAAAAAGAAGCACCTATGAAATTAGCGGTATATGGCAAGGGCGGCATTGGCAAATCAACCACAAGCTGTAACATTTCAGTAGCCTTAGCAAGAAGAGGGAAAAAGGTCTTACAAATCGGTTGTGACCCAAAACACGACAGCACTTTTACTTTGACTGGTTTTTTAATTCCTACCATCATCGACACTCTGGCAGAAAAAGACTACCACTATGAAGACATCTGGCCCGAAGACGTAATCTATAAAGGCTATGGCGGCGTGGATTGTGTAGAAGCAGGAGGACCACCGGCAGGGGCTGGTTGCGGCGGTTATGTTGTAGGTGAAACAGTCAAACTATTAAAAGAACTGAATGCTTTTGATGAATACGATGTCATTCTATTTGATGTTTTAGGGGATGTTGTTTGCGGTGGTTTTGCTGCACCTTTGAATTATGCAGACTACTGTGTAATTGTGACAGACAATGGTTTTGATGCTTTGTTTGCCGCAAATCGTATCGCTGCTTCAGTCAGAGAAAAAGCTCGTACTCACTCCCTTCGTTTGGCGGGTTTGATTGGTAATCGCACCAGTAAAAGAGATTTGATCGACAAATATATCGAAGCGGTGCCCATGCCTGTCTTAGAGATTTTACCCCTCATTGAAGACATCCGTGTTTCTCGTGTAAAAGGTAAAACTCTATTTGAAATGGCAGAGACTGACCCCGATTTGAACTATGTCTGTGATTATTATCTGAATATCGCCGATCGTTTGTTAGCCAAACCTGAAGGAGTAATACCGAAAGAAACACCCGATCGGGAGTTATTTACCTTGTTGTCTGACTTCTATCTGAATCGGAATGTACCGAAACAAAAAGAACAAGATTTAGCGATTGTATAGGAGAAAAAACAATGACCTTAACAGCCGAAAGTCCTAATTTACAGATGGAATGCCAATCAGGGAATTATCATACCTTTTGCCCGATTAGTTGTGTTGCATGGCTCTATCAAAAAATTGAAGATAGCTTCTTTCTGGTAGTCGGCACAAAGACCTGTGGTTATTTTTTGCAAAACGCTATGGGTGTAATGATCTTTGCTGAACCCCGTTATGCAATGGCAGAGCTAGAAGAGGGAGATATTTCAGCCCAGTTGAACGACTATGAAGAACTCAAACGGCTTTGTTTGCAGATCAAACGGGACCGGAATCCTAGTGTAATTGTCTGGATTGGCACCTGCACTACCGAAATTATCAAGATGGATATGGAGGGTCTTGCACCCAAGATCGAGGCAGAGATAGGCATCCCGATCGTGGTGGCGCGGGCAAATGGTTTAGATTATGCCTTCACTCAGGGTGAAGATACGGTTTTAGCCTCAATGGCAATGCGTTGTCCTTCTAGTTCTATCGTCGAAAAAGAAGAACAAAATCCATTACAAAAGCTCCTCGGTTTTGGTAAAAAGAAAGAAGAGACGACAGAGGAAGAATATAAAGACCATCCTCCTTTAGTTTTGTTTGGCTCTTTACCCGATCCGGTTGTAACTAATTTATCCCTGGAGTTAAAAAAACAAGGGATTAAGGTTTCAGGTTGGTTGCCAGAAAAGCGTTATACCGAATTGCCGGTCGTGGAAGAAGGTTACTATGTTTGTGGTGTAAATCCCTTCCTCAGTCGGACTGCTACTACTTTGATGCGGCGCAGAAAATGTAAATTGATTGGCGCTCCCTTCCCGATCGGACCTGATGGCACCAGGGCTTGGATTGAAAAGATATGCTCTGTGTTCAACATCCAACCCGTTGGTTTAGCTGAAAGAGAACAACAAATCTGGTCAAGTTTAGAAGACTATTTACAGATCATTCGTGGTAAGTCTGTCTTTTTTATGGGAGATAACCTGTTAGAAGTTTCTCTGGCTCGTTTTCTGATTCGTTGCGGTATGACCGTCCATGAAATTGGCATCCCCTACATGGATCAACGGTATCAACAGGCAGAGTTACAATTCTTGATGCAGACCTGTCAAGAAATGGGGGTAAAGGTGCCGAAAATTGTCGAAAAACCCGATAATTACGACCAAATTCAACGTATTAAAGACATCCAGCCCGATTTAGTGATTACTGGTATGGCTCATGCCAATCCCCTGGAGGCGCGGGGCATCAGTACCAAATGGTCGGTAGAGTTTACCTTTGCCCAAATTCATGGCTTTAGCAATGCGCGGGACATTTTGGAGCTTGTCACCCGTCCGCTGCGCCGTAATCGGGCGTTAGAGAGCTTGGGCTGGTCAAAGTTAGTGGAAGTTTAGAGGTAGGGGGCTGGGTCGATCGGTTCGCCTTGGGCGCGCAATTCAAAGTGGAGGTGGGGTCCAGTGGAAAAGCCCGTAGAGCCTACCCCAGCAATGAGTTGTCCTCGTTGTACCGTCTCCCCGGCTTGGACATAGAGGGTATCAGCATGGGCGTAGAGGGTGGTGATGCCATTGCCGTGGTCCAAAACGATCGTGTTGCCGTAGCCCCCGTACCATTCCGCTACAATTACTGTTCCTGCTTGGGACGCATAGATGGGCGTACCGTAATCTGCCGCAAAGTCAATACCCGTATGGAATTTTTCGTAGCCCAAGATAGGATGAACCCGCCAACCAAAGGTGCTAGTGACAATGCCTTGGATGGGGTAGCTCAATGCGCCGTTGCCTGGCGGTAGAGTCAATGTCCCCTCGGTGCGGGATTGAATTAGGGTAGCAAGACGGCGGGAGTCTTGTAAGAGTCTGGCTTCCGCAATTTCTAAAGAGCGTCTGTCCTTTTGCAGACTCTGGATGATCCGTTGTTGATTTTCCGCTTGCGCCGCATAAACTGCCTGTTGATGATTTAGTTGTTGTTGAATTAAGAGGGCTTCATTTTCCAGGAACTTAATCTCGTCCCGTTGCACTAAAACTGAGTCTGCCACTGCCTTTAGATTGGTTAGGAGTTGTTTATCTTGTTTGAAAATGTAGAGTAGTTGTTGTCTTCGATCGAGAAACTCCCTAAGGCTCTTGCTACTAAAAAGAGCAATCCACCAAGTCGCCGGCGGCTGGCGCTGTAAAAATCGTAATCTTGCCACTACCTTTTCTTTGGTACGATGAAAGACTCCCTGGAGGTTTTGATACCGATCGGTTATTTCCGTCAATTCATTCTTTATCTTTTGCAGTCTAGCTTCGTTATCTGCTAAAAAGTCATTGGTTTTATCAATATTTTCTTGGATTTTCTCTAGGCGTTTTTGAGCAGGTAAAGTAATACTATCAATCCTCTCCTGTCGTTTTTGTAGTTGTTGTTTTTGGTATTCAATAAACCTCTGATATTGGTCTAACTCATTCGCTTGCAAATCAGAACCAGGGAAAAGGAAGACCAAAGTAATAACTAAACTAAATAGACTAATGAAAAAATAACCTAGACTTTTCATCGCTGAGAGAAGAGATAACGAGTTGCACAATGATGACACATCTGCCACCGATCGATTTCTAATTGACAAGCAGGAGCACCACATTGGGGGCAGCGATACTGGAAGGCTTTTTGGTTTTGAAGGACTAAAGCACACCGATCGAGTGCCTCTTTGGGTGTTTTAGGCAAGTCTACCCGATGGTTATCATTATTTTTTCCCTTCTTGGCAATTGTATTTCTCTTTTCCCAACGAGCCGTAGAAAAATGAATATCAACGATCGAGTCATCTTCAATTAAACGATGTAATTTATGGAGAATGCCCCTTCTTTCAAAACTTAGACTCTGTGCCCATACCCCACTAGAAACCGCTACCTGCAATACTTGCCGATATAGCCCCGTCGGATGGGTATGGGGTGCCACTAGGTGCCCTACCGCCTCCCCCCAATACTGGTAAATTTTTCGCCATAGTCGTTGTTTTGCCCACTTTTCTTGGGCTTGAATCCGATCGAGGATGGTATCAACAGGAGCAAAAGCCATAGCTAGAATTATGTACTAACTTCTAGGTAGAGTTTAGCCACTTGGCGCGCCAAGTTCCGAATGCGCCCGATGTACCTCGTCCGCTCAGTTACGGAAATTACCCCCCTGGCATCCAACAAGTTAAAGGCATGGGAACATTTCAAAACATAGTCGAAGGCGGGGAGGGGTAGTTCAGCTTTGATTTGCTCCTGTGCCTCTGCCTCATACTGTTGGAAGAACTGCATCAAACGTTGGTCGTCTTGACCTTTTTTGCCAAAATTATAGAAGCTCTGTTCGACTTCGTTGCGGTGATGCACCTGTCCGTAGGTCACATCCCCCCGCCACACAATCTCAAAAATGGAGTCTACCCCCTGCAAATACATCGCTAATCTTTCTAGTCCGTAGGTGATTTCTACGGGTACGGGACGGCAGTCGATGCCCCCCGCCTGCTGAAAATAGGTAAACTGGGTCACTTCCATGCCATCGAGCCATACTTCCCAGCCTACGCCCCAAGCGCCCAGAGTAGGGGATTCCCAGTCATCTTCCACAAAGCGGATGTCGTGGTCAGCGGGGTCGATGCCCAAAACTTTCAAACTGGCTAGGTATTGTTCCAAAACATCGTCGGGGGAAGGCTTTAGTAATACTTGGAACTGATAGTAATGTTGCAGGCGGTTGGGATTTTCGCCGTAGCGTCCGTCAGTGGGACGACGACAGGGTTCCACATAGGCGACGTTCCAGGACTGGGGTCCAATCGATCGTAAAAAAGTATGGGGGTTCATTGTCCCCGCTCCCTTTTCGATGTCGTAGGGCTGGGCAATCAAGCAACCCCGGTCGCTCCAGTAATTTTGCAAAGTTAGAATGACGGACTGAAAATCCACGGCACTGCTCCAAATACTCGGCTATTGTAACTCTCTCCTGCCCTCGATCGCTTTGGCTAGGGTCATTTCATCAGCATATTCTAGGTCGCCCCCCATGGGAATGCCAAAGGCAATGCGGGTCACTTTGGTAAAGCCCCTCAACAATTTGCCTACATAAAAAGTGGTCGTTTCCCCCTCCACACTGGGGTTAATCGCTAGAATTACTTCCTGCACTCCCCCCTTTGCAACCCGCCTGATCAGGCTTTGCAGGTTGAGTTGATCGGGTCCAATGCCCGCCATCGGGGAAATCAAGCCCCCTAACACATGGTATTTGCCCCAATATTCCCTGGTTTTTTCCAGAGCAATTAAATCACGGGAATCGCTCACCACGCAGATCGTAGTCTCATCCCGATCGGGGTTTTGGCAAATTTCACAGACCGGCTCCGCCGATAGATGCCCGCATATCTGGCAGTGCCCCACCATTTTTTTACATTGCAAAAGCGCCTCTGCCAAGCCTTCTACTTCTTCTGTCGGGCGGCTCAGGAGATGGAGTGCCAACCGCTGGGCAGACTTAGGACCAATGCCGGGCAAGCGTTGCAGTTGTTCGATCAGACGGGCGAGGGGGGGAGTATACAAAAAATACTTGCATAGAAAACTTACTTAACTTTATACTAGAAAGGCTGTAGATCAATTCAGGAAAATTCATGTCTCGCTATCGGGGACCAAGATTAAGAGTAGTACGCCGCCTGGGGGACTTGCCAGGACTAACGAGGAAGCAACCCAAACACGCCTACCCACCGGGGCAACATGGACAAAATCGCAAGAAGAAGTCGGAATATGCGATCCGTTTGGAAGAGAAACAAAAACTGCGCTTTAACTACGGCTTGAGTGAGCGCCAACTCCTCCGTTACGTGCGGCGTGCCCGTCGGGTGAAGGGTTCTACCGGGCTGGTGCTGTTACAACTTTTGGAAATGCGCCTAGACAATACGGTGTTCCGCTTGGGTATGGCTCCGACTATTCCTGCTGCCCGTCAGTTGGTCAATCATGGTCATATTACGGTCAATAATCGGGTGGTTTCTATTCCTAGCTATGGTTGTCGTCCTGGCGACGAAATCGGGGTGAGACAAAACGATCGGTCTAAGCAGCTGGTTGAACAAAATTTACAGTACCCTGGTTTGGCAAATGTCCCTAGTCACCTAGAATTAGATAAGACAAAGCTAATTGGCAAGGTGAACGGTGTGATTGAGCGGGAATGGGTCGCTTTGAGTGTGAATGAGTTGTTGATTGTAGAGTTTTATTCCCGTCAGACCTAATGCCCCTAGAGGTTCCCACGGAATTAGCCCACGGCTGTCCCCGATCGGTGGGGATGCAGTTAGACCATCTCATGTTAGCGATCGAGGCGATGAACCTGGAGGGGGTAGAGGCATTGTTGGCAGCCGCCCAAGAATTGGGTTTAGAAAAGTGGGTTCCCCATCGGGTCGCCTTTTGGCAGTTGCGTAACACTAACCCCCTGCGGAAACAATACCAGCGGCAAAAGCTCCAGTGGGAAGAGGCGAAGGCATTGACAGGAATTGTCTGTCGGGTCGCCCAACAACTTAATACGGCGTTCCGTTTTTTGGTGATGACCCACCAACAGGTATTGGAGGGGAAAATCGAAACCCTCGGCTTACAGCAAAATCAGGCATACCTGGACTTTTACACCGATCGGTTCCGGGAACTCTATCAGGCAAGGATGAAAAATAAACTTTCCGATCGGGACAGCCTAGATTTAGCCAACTATCTTCTATTGCAACTTCTTTTTATTAGTGGCAGTGGAGGAGAACAACGCCTGTGGCATAGTTTAATTGATGGGGCGGTAGAGTGATGCTACAGAAAATTTATAGCCTGCCCAACTGCCTAATTCTTGTAGAGGGTTTGAGTACTACTGAGGACCAAAAATTAAATCTCCTGACTCGCTTTAGTTGCCAAGTAGGGGGAGTAGAAATCAGTGGGGGCAAGGAATTACTCTGCAACCTAATTAAGGGGATCAGCTATGCCTGTCAATCCCTCATGGCGGGAGAAGGGGCAGAATATGAACAAGAACAAATCTCGATCGGGACAAATGGTTTCCATTATCAGTTAACCGTTGCGGGAGAAGAAGGGAAAGTAGAAGTCAAACTCGATCGAGTGCAGTTGTTCGACCTGATGGAAGCCTTAGATCAGTTGTGCTTAGACCCCCAGACCCTACCGGATGTGGGGCTAATGTTCCCGTCCCTTAATCCCCCAGTCAGTTCCCTTAATCCCCTAGTGCCCGCTGTGGTGGGTATTTCTAGCGTAGTTGCGGTTGCCTTTGCCCTCTGGTTTGTGCCCATACCTGATAAACGTCAAGAAGCACCAGCCCCCACAAGCCAAGAGAGGGTTTTACCCCCCCAGCCCCAAATAATTACTGACCCCGCCGAATTAGAAAAACTCCGATCGGGTTTGTTTGAGCTAATCGATCGGGAATGGCGTAACCCCCGCACCTTTGAAGTACCCCTTACCTACAGGGTGACAGTCAATCAAGCTGGTGCCATTATTGGCTACAAAGAAACCCAAGCAACCAGAGAAATTTTGGCAGAGCAAGCCGAAGAAGTTCTCAAACGCATGGAAGAAGAACTACCCCTAGAAAAACTACTCAGGCAGAATTTAGATAGTCAAAACCGATCGGTTGCCACTTTTATTGTCAAATTTGACATTACCAATCAAGTTGAAGTAACTCAGGAAGCCCCTTAATATTGGCCAATGGGAAGGAGAAAGGGATGTTATTTAATTCCTAATCGTCGACTGATTGTCCTTCTTTTGGGTGAATTGTGCAATAAGGCAAAAGGGGCTGTTCTAGAAATACTAAAGACTTTTCTGATTGTAAAATTATTTTGATAAATCCTCATAACTCATGGCTTTGCGCCTGCAAATGTTCTAATCCTTTGTCGAAAGAAACGCAGAGCAGGACTACGACCGATCGTTTGGCTTTGTTCTAATACTTCTGATACCCATTCTAAAATTGGCAAATGGGGAAAGGTAGGACTAACAGCGGATTCTTGATATTCTCCTGATTGCAAAAGGTAGATTTTTAATCCTGTACCATCATAAAACCAAAGTTCGTGTACTCCTAAGCGGGTGTAGGCTGTGATCTGGGTTGTGGAGGTAACATCAACCTCGATCGCAAGGGGTATTGAACTGGATACTCAATGGCTTGAGTAATCAGTTTAATAAACCTATACTAGATATAGAGACTAGGTCTAATTGCTATGTACTTCTTGCCCTGGGTTTTGGTCGCCCCCCCGGTAGTGGCTCAAGATGTCAATGAACAAACAAATATTAGGGTTTATCGCCTTGCTTCCCCTTCGGTTGTTTCTATTAAAAGCGGCAGCCGGTCTGGGAGCGGCACGATCGTTGACCCCAAAGGTCTGGTTCTGACCAGCGGTCATGTGGTGCGGGGGCAAAGTCAGGTGACTGTCACCCTAGCCAATAAGCAAAAATACCAGGGTAATGTCATTGCAGTCAGTAGCAACCCCGATCTAGCTGTAGTCCGCCTCATCGGGGTCAAAAATAACCTCCCCTTCCTTAAGGTAGGAACTACTGAGCCGATCCAGGTGGGGCAACGAGTATTTGCGATCGGTGACCCCTTCGGTCGGTTTGCCGGCACTTTAACCACGGGCATCGTCAGTCGCCTAGAGCCAGAACGACAACTAATTCAGACCGATGCAGCCCTCAATCCTGGTAACTCCGGTGGACCCCTCTTAAACAGCAAAGGGGAGTTAATCGGCATAAATACGGTAATTTTCAGCCCCAACAATACCCCTACTGGGATTGGCTTTGCTATCAATGCTACGATCGCTAGGGAATTTCTCAAAAATGCTGAGACGGGGGCTAGAAAGACCGATCGGGCTGCCATTCGCCTCCGCTTGGATGGACAGTTCATCGAAGAAACCCTAAGCCCCAATGACCCCGCCCTCCCCGATGGCAGTCATTACAAGCTCTACGATTTTGTGGGACAGGCGGGCAAAACCGTGGTGATTGAAATGTCTAGCCGAGAACTTGATTCTTACCTAGTCCTAGTCGATCCCAAGGGGGAACAGGTCGCAGAAAATGATGACGGCGGCAATGGGGCGGATGCCAAAATTATCTACACCCTCAGACAGAATGGTGTTTATACTCTCTACGCTAATTCCTATGAATTGGGGGAAGCCGGCAAATTTACGCTCAAAGCCCAACTTCTTGATCAGCCTCCCCGCAATGGCATCGATCCTGAAAATATTCTCCTCTATCGAGTAGGCAACTTAGGGGAAAGAAGTCGCGTGTTACCCAAGGATGGTAGTTT
>Ga0272446_1004074_pt1 | contig 17674 bp, 16 predicted proteins | sample YNPCB0061_FD_194587 | JGI IMG/M metagenome (GOLD analysis project Ga0272446, IMG submission 194587) | Hot spring microbial mat communities from Yellowstone National Park, WY, United States - YNP-CB-006-1 | ecosystem: Environmental > Aquatic > Thermal springs > Hot (42-90C) > Sediment | place... | reverse complement strand
GCTTCGGTGGTCGCGATGGGGATGGTGCCCGAGGTTGTGTTCCCGTAGCGCTCGATGTTGATGAGGACGTTGTCTTCGCTGATGCCCAGGCGGTTGGCGGCGGCGAGGATGATCCGCTTGTTGGCCTGGTGGGGGACCATCAGTTTCACCTCGGAGGGCGGGATGCCCAGCTCCTCGAGCAGCTCTGCGGAGACGTCGCCCATTTTCTTCACCGCGTACTTGAAGACGGCCTGTCCTTCCTGATGAACGAAGTGCAGGCGTTTGTCCACCGTCTCGTGCGAGGGCGGCATGCGCGAGCCGCCGGCGGGCATGATCAGCATGTCCCCGCCGGAGCCGTCGATTTCATTGCGGAAGCCCAGAAAGCCGGGCTCGCCGTCCCCGGCCGGCTCGATGAGGAACGCGCCCGCGCCGTCGCCGAACAGGACGCAGGTGGTGCGGTCCGTGTAATCGATGATCCGGCTCATGGTGTCGGAGCCGATGACGAGCACCTTCCTGTGCGTGCCGCAGCCGACAAGGTGCGCGGCGGTCGTCAGCCCGTAGACGAAGCTCGAGCAGGCGGCGATCAGATCGAAGCCCCAGGCCCGCTTCACGCCCAGCTTGTGCTGGACGATGCATGCGGTGGAGGGGAACATATGGTCGGGCGTGACGGTGCAGAGGATGATGGCGTCGACATCCTCGGCGGTCGTGCCGCGGTTGGCCAGCGCCGCCCTGGCCGCCTCGATGGCCATGTCGGAAGTGGCGATGCCGGGATCGGCGATATGCCGCTCGCGGATGCCGGTCCTTTCCAGGATCCATTCGTTCGAGGTGTCCACCATCCGCGCCAGATCATCGTTGGTGAGAACGCGCGGCGGCACCCAGGCGCCGACCGCACTGATTTTCGCTTTCAACAAGGAACCTCCTGTGCCGCCAGCGCCCCGGGGCCCCGGATGCGGGGCGACGGTCCTCGCGAGGGCTCTGCGGCGTGTCGCGCCGTCTGCGCCAACAGACGGGAAACTCTAAAATTATGCTATTGAGTGAGAGGGATGCAACTGCTCGCCGCCGAACTGCTGCCGCAGCCGGAGTCCACCGAGAGCATTTTCCGGCGCGTATACGCCGCCGTGGCGCGGAAGGCGGAGGCGCCGCCGGTACGGCTGCACGTAAGGCCGTATGTAGCGACCATCGGCCGGCTCCGGCTGGTGCAAGGCGTGCTGGAACTGCGGCTGAGCGACTGGATGGCTGCGGCCCCGGCCACGGTGCGGGAAGCTCTTGCCTGGATTCTGGTCTCGCGGCTGTTCCGCGCCGCTCCTCCGGCCCATTGGGTCCGCCACTACCGCCAGTTTCTGAACCGCAAGGAGGTGCGCCATCTCCAGCAGGCCGTGCGGGCGGTGCGCAGCCGCAAGTACATTTCCGGGCCGGAAGGCCGCGCGTATCATCTTGGCAGGCTTTTCGAGTCCCTCCGGGAAAGATATTTCGATCCGCTGCTGCCGGCGCCGCAGCTGGGCTGGAGCCGCCGCGCGTCGCGCACGCACCTGGGCCATTTCGACCACGTGCACAATGCCATCATCCTCAGCTCGTGGCTGGACCGCCCGGAAGTGCCGCTCTACGTGGTCGAGTACGTGATGTATCACGAGATGCTGCACATCAAGCACCCCGTGGAGCACCGGGGGCGGCGCCGCCTGGTGCACCCTCCGGCCTTCCGGGAGGACGAGAAGCGGTTTGAGCGCCTGGCCGAGGCCAAGGCGTGGCTGAAATCCGCCCGGTGAGGGCCGGGTTTTATGCAGCCGGAGCGAAGGCCGCCTGGACAGCTGCGGCCGAGCGACGCATCGGCTCGAGCAGCCCTGCGGCGTCCACCCGGGAGATGCCGAGGCGCCACAGCCACAGCTGGCCCCGCACCCGCCACCAGGCGCGGGTGAAACGGACACGCTGGCGGAACAGTTCGTCCGCAAAGCCGGGAGCGCACCGGTTGGCGACCACGAGCGCCTGGCCCACGGCCTGAAGCCGTTCGAAGTCCGTTCTCATTTCCAGAAGGAAATCCTTGCAGATGCGGGCGCGGTTCGAGCGGAACCGCCGCAGAAGGGCGCGGTCGGCGCCGCAGCGGGAACGAAGGAATTCGAATTCGGATTCATCCAGCAAATGGGCCAGCGGCTCGTACTTCTCCACGCCGAAGTGGTCCCACCATTCCGCGTCCGGAGCGGCGGGCCGCGACGCCCGGGACAATCGCCAGGCGACCCAGCCGACCACGGCAAGCGCGCTGCCAACAACGACCAGAACAGCAACAAGAGACGTCATACGGAATTACCCACGAACCGGATTGAGATTATCCTACCCTGAATCGGCCGTTTTTGCAAAAGAAAAATTCACGCCGCTGTTTCCGGACGGAAAGCCGGCAATGGCGCCGGATGCGTCGAACCCATTTTCCGGAAAGGATGGCAACCGGGAAGGCCGATTCCCGATGGCGGAGTGCTGCCCGGGGGCGCCAGGCATCCGCGCAAAACGGGCTGGCGGGCGGGCGCGGGCAGGGCGAAAAAGCCCTTCCCGCGCGGGCGAAGACCGCTCAATCCATGCCTGAAGACAGGGGCGCCGCCAGAGACGGTTTGCCGCGCCGCACGAGTCCGAGCGAGGACAGCCAGCCGGTGCGTCCCGTTCTGGCGGGAAGCCGCCGTTCTTCGTCCTCCTCGAGGGTTCCGGCCTGCCGGAGCGTGCGCAGCGCAAGATCCTCGACGGCGGCAAAATACCGGGAATTTCCGCCCGCCAGATGGTGGTTCGGGATGGCCTGCTGCAACTCCCCGAAGCAATTCGGCAAAAGAGCGGCCAGCTTGAGTCCCGCCATTCGTTCGCACTCTTCGGGCGGGAGCGCGAACCGCGAGGAATGCCGGTTGAGAACCAGTTTTACCGACGGCAAAATCCCGGCGTCTTCCATGAGCCCTCTTGCCAAATTGGCTTGCGTGAGGGACAAATAGTCGCTGCCGGTGATGCAGAACACCGTATGGGAGGCCTGCATGGCCTCGACGGAGAAACGCTCCCAGTTGCCCGAGTGGTCCGCAACGACGAGGGCGTAGTCCCGGCGCAGCGCCTGAAGGAAGTTGCCGAACAGGCTGGACTCGATCCGGACCGCGCGGCAGCGCCGGAGGGCGGCAAACAGATGGACGGAGCGGAAGCCGGGAATGTGTCCTTCGGCCGGCAGCGTCCCGGCGTGATCCACGATCGAAATGGCGTCAAAGAGATTCATTCCGGATTGCACCGACGCAAACAGGGCCTGCACGCCGCAATTCAGGTCCAGATCGATCAGCGCCACTTTGGCATTCAGAAGCGAGGAGGCCACGTTGGCGAAATGCCAGGCGAGAGTGCTGGCGCCGCTGCCCGGTTTCGCAGGCAGAAAGCTGAGAACGGGCGCCAGCCTTGGAGGGGGCGGGGCCGGGGCGGCATGCCGCTGGTAAAGCCCGGCCATCATCCGCTTGAGGGAATCCAGATCAAAGGGAAGGTGGAGGATGCGGTCTCCCAGGCCGATGCGGTGCAATTCGAGATAGACGTTGTTGTCGATTCGCCGGCAGAAGATGAGCAGCGGCGTCATCGGGGCGGCTTGCCGCACCGGGTCAAGGACTTCGGCGATTTCCTGAAAGCCCCGCACCTCGACGAGAATCGCGTACGGCGCGGCGGCCTGCAAGGATTTCCGGAAGTCTTCCAGCCAGCCGGATTCGCCGGTGTCCACGGTGCGGATTTCATGGAAAGGGAAACACCGGGCGACGAGTTCCCGCACCTGGCTCGCCGCCTCCCGGTCCCGGGCAAGCAGGGCGATCTGGTCTGAAAACACGGAACACCTCCAGCCCAAAGGGCATGGACTTCATCCAAGTCCGTTTGCCCCATGATGTGCGAGGCGGAGGGAAATGAGAATCGGGGATTGCCCTCAAGTACCGGTTCGATCACCCTGCTTAGAACCTTGGGGATTCGCCTGATCCTTCTCAGGTTCAGCCGGCTCGGGACGCCGAAACTCGACGCCGCAGGAAGCGCTCATTCAGGTGGGCACGCCGAGGCGTGGCAGAACCCATTTCATCAGGGCGATGTAGCCCCCGGCGAACAACAGCGCGGCCACCCAGTCCGGCATCGGCTTATCTCGGGCAAATGGTCTTGTCGGGCGGAATCGCCAGCACGGGCACCTTCGCCTGTTCGATCGTCCGGGTGGTCACCGAGCCGAGCCAGACGGTGCGCCAGCCGGTGCGGCCGTGGGTGCCCATGACGACCCAGGCGTTGGTCCGGTGGGCGGCGGCGATGATGGCTTCCACCGGAGGGGCGTCGCTGATCTCGTAATGCACCTCGATGCCCTCCGGCAAATACGGCTTGGCCCATTCCTTCAAATGGACCTCCGCATGTTTGCGGATTTCGTTCCACTCCTCCAGGATCTGCTCGCGCCGCTCCGGCGTGAGGTAGGACGGCGTGTCCACATGCACGGCATGCAACAGCCGCAGGGGCTTGCCCGAGGCCTGTGCCAGCCAGGCCGCCCAGCGCAACGCGTTGGCCGAGCACTCGCTGAAGTCGATGGGGCAAACCACGGATTCAAACGGGGGCGGGATCATGGGCGCAATGCCTCCACCTCGAAGATGCACCAAAGGGAGCGCCCGTGACAAGGGGGCGCGCGCCTTGCCGCCGCCGTACCACACCGTCACGGGCAGCTCCCGGCCGGCGGCTGCGGCGGCCAGCAAAACCAGAATCCACAAGTTTTGTTTCATGGCTCCACCCGGAACAGCGCGCACTGCCGCGGCTCGAGCCGGTGCGCGAAGCCGCCGTGCACCTTGCCGAGGTTCTTGCGCGTCAGCACGTCGAACACGCGCAGGATGGCGCGCGTCCGCCCGAGGCCGAGCTCTTTCCAGATAATGTCGACGCTGACCGGGCGCGCGGCGCGGTTGACCAGCATCAGCGCCGTTTCGCCGTCGTGGAGCGGGCGGAGCCAGATTTCGGCGTCGGGATCCTGCCAGGCGAGCCGCGCAGGGCCGGCGGCCCGCTCCTCCACCTGCATGACGCCCACGTCGAGGACTTCCGGCTTCGCGGCGCGGCCCATGGCCCACTGCGCCAGCGCGCAGGAGGGCGCGGCGCTATTGTCGGACAACAGGAACAGAGCGAGCCAGGCGAGCCAAAGCAGCACGCCCTCATCATACCCGCCGCGCGGCCAGGGCGTGTCAGCGGCCGTTGGTTTTCCAGCGCCGGGCGACCAGCAGGGCGAGTTCCAGCGCCTGCTCGTAATTCAGGCGCGGGTCGACCTCGCTTTCGTAGGCGCGGGCGAGGTCTTCGTCGCACAGGCCGCGGGCGCCGCCGGTGCATTCGGTGACGTTTTCGCCGGTCAGCTCGATGTGCATGCCGCCGAGGATGGAGCCGCAGCGGTGGTGGATGTCGATGGCCTGGCTGAGCTCGCTTTCGATGTCGTCGAAGCTGCGCGTCTTGAAACCGTTCACCGTGCGGCGCGTGTTGCCGTGCATCGGGTCGCAGATCCACAGCACCGAGCGGCCTTCGCGGCGGACCGCCTCGATGACCGGCGGCAGCTCGCCGGCGATGCGCGCGGCGCCGTAGCGGTGGATGAAGACGAGGCGGCCCGGCTCGTTGCCGGGGTTGAGCTTTTCGGCGATGCGCAGGATGTCGTCGAGGCTCAGGCCGGGGCCGATCTTGACGCCCACGGGGTTGGCGATGCCGCGCAGGTATTCGATGTGCGCGCCGTCGGGCGATGCGGTGCGGATGCCCGCCCAGGGGAAGTGCGTGGAGAGGTTGAACCAGCCGGGGCGGTGCGGCACGCGGCGGGTCTGCGCCTGCTCGTAGGGCAGCAGCAGGGCCTCGTGCGAGGTGTAGAAATCGATGCGGTCGCTGCCGGCGGCGCTCGTGCCGAGGATGTTTTCCATGAAGCGCAGGCTTTCGGTGATCGAGTGCAGCATGCGGCGGTACTCGTCGGCCTGCGGCGAGTGGCGGGTCCAGTCGAGGTCCCAGTATTCGGGGTGGTGGAGGTCGGCGAAGCCGCCCTTGACGAGGGCGCGGATGAAGTTCAGCGTGAGGGCGGCGCGCTCGTAGCCGCGGAGCATGAGGGCGGGATCGGGGGTGCGCGCCTCCGGCGTCGGCTCGGGGCGGTTGACGAGATCGCCGCGGAAGGCGGGCAGGCGCCGGCCGTTGATCTCCTCGAAGTCGGACGAGCGCGGCTTGGCGTACTGGCCGGCGAAGCGCCCCACGCGGACCACGGGCTTGCCGGTGCCCTGCACGAGCACGAGGCTCATCTGGATGAGCACCTTGAGCTGGTTGGCGATGCGGCGCGAATTGCAGTCGGCGAAGCGTTCGGCGCAGTCGCCGCCCTGGAGGACGAAGCAGCGCCCGGCGGAGGCCTGGGCGAAGTGCTCCTTGAGGGCGACCACTTCCCAGCTTGTCACCAGCGGCGGCAGCGCAGCCAGCTCGCCGAGGACTTTCTCGAGCGCCACCGGATCGGGGTATTCCGGCTGCTGGAGCGCAGGGAACCGCCGCCACGAATCCGGCGACCAGTCAACTCCCATGTAATTTCAGGGTAGCATTGGAGAGATTCATGCGAACCCTGGCGGCGGCGTTGGCCGCCCTTGTTTTCGCCGCGGCGGCGGCCGCGGGCGGCCCGGAGCCCGAAGCGGCCGGGCGGAAGAAGATCGGGCTGGCGCTTTCCGGCGGCAGCGCGCTTGGACTGGCTCACATCGGCGTGATCCAGTGGCTTGAGCAGCACCGCGTGCCCGTGGATTTCATCGCCGGCACGAGCATGGGCGCGCTGGTGGGGGGGCTGTATGCGACGGGCCGCGACGGCGGGCAGATCGAGCAGTTCGTCCGCGAGCTGGACTGGACCGCGGCGTTCGCCCCGTCGGTGGAGTTCCGCCATCTTGCGTTCCGCCGCAAGGAGGACCGGCGCGAGTTTCCTTCGACGATCGAGTTCGGCATCAGGAAGGGGCTGAAGCTGCCGCCGGGTGTGACGCCGGGGCATGGCGCAGGGCTGGCGATCGGCCGTTTTGCCGCCGCATACGACGTGGTGGAGAGCTTCGACCAGCTGCCGACGCCGTTCCGTTGCGTGGCCACGGACCTGAAGCGGGGCAGGGAGGTGGTCTTCTCCAAAGGGCCGCTGACGCTGGCGCTGCGCGCCTCGATGAGCCTGCCCGCGCTGTTTGCGCCGGTGCAATACGACGACATGCTGCTGGTGGACGGAGGGCTGCTGAACAACCTGCCCGTCGACGTGGTGAAGAGCATGGGCGCCGACGTCGTCATCGCGGTGGCGCTCGACAAGCCGTTCGACGCCGGGCAGTTCACCTCCCTGCTGGGCGTCGCCGGCCGCAGCATTTCCGTCATGGTGGCGGCCAACGAACGGCGCAGCATGGGGCTGGCGGACCTGGTGCTGATGCCGGACCTCAACGGGCTGGAGTCGAACGACTATCTGAAGGCGGAGGAGTTCATCCGGCGCGGGCGGGACGCGGCGGCGCGGAAGGCGATGTGGCTCGAGCAGTTGTCCGTATCCGAAGACGAGTACGAGCGCTATCTGGCCGGGCGCCGGAGCCGCCTGCAACCGGAAACGGTGAAGCCGCAGGTCATTGTGGTCGAAGGCGGGTTGGCCGAGAAGCGCCGCCGTGCGCTGGTGGAGGCGCTGGCCGCGGACCCGAACCGGCCGATCGACCGAGGCCGGCTGGAAACGGAGCTGAACAAGATCGCGGGCATGGGCCGTTACGACGCGGTTTCCTATTCGTTCCTGCGCCGGCCCGGGGTGGAAGGGATCCTGATCCGCCCGCACCCGAAGCCGCACGGGCCGCCGTTCCTCAACATGGCTTTTTTGCTCGACGCTTCGCGCCAGGAGGGGTTTCGCTTCGGCATCGGCGGGCGGCTGACGCTGCTCGATTTCGGCGGGCCGGCGTCGGAATGGCGCACCGATCTTTCCATCGGGCAGATCAACCGCGCCTCGAGCGAATATTACTACCGCATCGCCGGCGGCAAGTGGTTCCTGGCGCCGCGCGCCTTCTACCACGAGGACAGCCGGCCGCTGTACCGCGGGACGGACCAGATCGGGGATTTCATCAGCAAGCTGGGCGGGGCGACGCTGGATGCGGGCTACGCGTTCGGCCGGTTCCAGGAGATCCGCGCCGGCATGACCACCGGCCGCACGCGGATCGGCATCACCAAAGGGCCGGAATTGTTCGAGCCGCTGAGCGGGCGGTTCGCCGACGTGCACCTGCGGTGGACTTACGAGGGGCAGGACAGCGCGCTGGTTCCGCGCCGCGGCGTCCGCGGCACGCTGTTCGCCTCGTGGCTGCTGGATCATCCGGGCGTGGGCGCACGGCCGCCGCTCGGCGAGGCGTCGTTCAGCTACGCGCGCCCGTTCAACCGGAGGTGGTCGCTGCTGGCCGACACGGCGGCGGGGTTCACCGGCTGGCAGGAGGCGCTGAATGCGCGCTTTGCCGTGGGCGGCGTGGGCCGGCTCGACGCGCTGGGGCGCGGCCGCGAAGTGGGCAACCGCTATTATTACGGGGGCGCGCGGCTGTTGCGGTCGCTGACGAACGAGTCGCTGGGGCTGTTCGGCCGGTTCTATCTGTTCGCGGCAGCCGAAAGCGGCACGGCGTGGCGCTCAGGATCGAACCCGCTGCCGCGTTACAGCGGCTCGCTGGGGCTGATGGGCGAGACGGCGTTCGGAGTGGTTTATTTTGGCGGCGGCGTGGGGGACCGCGGCGACCGGCGGATGTTTTTCCGCCTGGGCCGGGTTTTTTAGCAGGCCGCTGAAATGCGGTCAAAATTTGAAGCAGGTCAACGTGAAATCAACAAATTGCGCGTAATTTTTGTGACCGGGCAGGCTATTCCAGCGGCCTGTCAGCAGGCCGCGGCGCCTGAAGGTTTGTTCCGGAAATCTGCGGGAAATCCCTCGCCAGCCCGCCGGAGAAATCCGGAATTGCGACCGGTTTTTTTCGGGCTGCCTGCGGCGTTTACAAGAGTTTCCGCCGGAAGAATTCGATTGTCCGCTGCCAGGCGAGTTTCGCCGCCTGCTCGTCGTAACGGGGCGTGGTGTCGTTGTGGAACCCGTGGTTGGCTTTTTCGTAAAAATACGCTGTGAATTCCTTGCCGTGCTGTTTGAGGGCCGCTTCATACGCAGGCCAGCCGTCGTTGACGCGCTTGTCGAGCTCAGCGTAATGGAGCAGCAGGGCGGCGCGGATTTCCGGCACGCCGGCGGCCGGGGGCTGCCCGCCATAGAAGGCCACGGCCGCGGCGAGCTCCTCGCCCATGCGCACGGCGAGCATGTTGGCCACGCCGCCGCCGTAGCAGAAGCCGACTGCGCCGATCCTGCCGGTGCAATCCCGGTGTGCTTTCAGCCAGCGCGCCGCAGCGATGAAGTCCTCGTTCAGCTTCTGCCGGTCGATCTGGCGGAACAATTGCACGGCCTTTTCCTCGCCGCCCGGGTAACCGCCCGCGGTGGCGAGCCCGTCCGGGGCGAGGGCGAGAAAGCCTTCGAGGGCGAGCCGCCGCGCCACATCCTCGATATAGGGATTCAGCCCCCGGTTTTCGTGGATGACAACAACGCCGGGCAGCCTGCCCGTGGCTGAGGCGGGGCGGCAGAAATAGCAGCGGATGCGGCCGTTGCCCGCAGGCGAGTCGACGTCGACGCGTTCGGTGCGGAGGCGCGCATCATCGGGCGGCGCCTGCTGCGCCAGAGCGTAGTTGTGGCGAAGGCTCTCCCACAGCATGGCCGCGGTGACCGTGCCGGAGGCGAAGCGCCGGGCGCCTTCAAGAAACGCGCGGCGGTCGATGTCGCCGTGCACGTAGAGGTCGAACAGATCGAGCAGGGCTTGCGGAAAATCCGAGGCTTTCTTTCTCTCCATGGGGCCCTCCCTGACACAGTGCATGGTATCACCCTGCTTGATTTCGCCGCGGCGTCGGCTATAGTGAAAGGCATGGATCGCCGGACTTTTGTCGCCGCTACCGCCGCTGCGCCGCTGGCGCGCAGCGGCGCCCCGCTGCCGAAGCGTGTTTACAAGGACGGCGTGCAGCTGTCGATCATCGGCTTCGGCGGCATCGTCGTCATGGGCTACGAGCAGAAGGAGGCCAACCGCCTGGTGGCCGCCGCGTGGGACCGGGGAGTCAACTATTTCGACGTCGCGCCGTCCTACGGCGACGGCGAGGCGGAAATCAAGCTCGGCCCGGCGCTCGAGCCGTACCGCAAGAAGGCGTTCCTCGCCTGCAAGACCACGCGGCGCGACGCCGCGGGGGCGCAGCAGGAGTTCGAACAGTCCCTGCGGCGGCTGCGCACCGACTACTTCGACCTGTACCAGTTCCACGCCGTCTCCTCGATGGAGGACGTGGAAAAGATCCTCGCGCCGGGAGGGGCCGGGGAGTTTTTCCTGAAAATGAAAAAAGAAGGCAAGGCGCGGTTTCTGGGATTTTCCGCCCACCACGCCGGGGCCGCGCTGGCATTGATGGAGAAATTCCCGGTGGATTCCATTCTTTTCCCGGTGAATTTCGTCTGCTGGCACGAGGGGCATTTCGGGCCCCAGATGCTTGAAAAGGCGCGCGAGAAGAAAATCGCCCGCCTGGCGCTGAAGGGCCTCGCCCACACCACGTGGCCGAAGGACCTGCCCCGCGAGCAGCGCAAGTACGGCAAATGCTGGTACGAGCCGCTGGACGAGCCTGAAAAGGCGCGGCTGGCGCTGCGCTGGACGCTGTCGCAGGAGATCACCGCCGCCATCCCGCCGGGCGAGGCCAGCCTGTTCGAGCTGGCCCTTTCGATCGGCGCTTCTTTCGAGCCGCTGAGCCGCGCCGAGGCGGAACAGGTGGCGATGATGGCGCGCAACAAGGAGCCGATCTTCCGGGCCTGAACCATCCGGCCGGATTGTTTGGCCAGAACGGGCGAAGCCGCCCCGCGCGGAGCGGCTTTCGCATTTCCGGCGGGCGGCGCGGGCGGATACGATGGTCTTTACGCCATGAAGCTCGACGAGCGCAGTCCGTCGTATGCGTGGTTCGTGGTCGCCCTGCTGGTGCCGGTGGCGCTGCTGAACTACCTCGACCGCCAGATGCTGGCCGCGATGAAGTTCTCCGTGATGCACGACATCCCGGATATCGGCTCGGAAGCCAACTGGGGCAAGATCCTCGCGTTTTTCAAGTGGACCTACGCGTTTCTCAGCCCTGTAGGCGGCTACCTGGCGGACCGCTTCAGCCGCCGCCACGTGATCGCCGGGAGCCTGTTCGTGTGGTCTGCGGTGACATGGGCCACGGCGCATGCGGCCACGTTTGAGCAGTTGCTGGTGACGCGGGCGGTGATGGGCGTGAGCGAGGCTTTTTACATCCCGGCCGCGCTGGCGCTGATCTCCGACTACCACCTCGGCCCGACCCGGTCGCGCGCGGTGGGCATGCACCAGATGGGAATTTACGCGGGCGTCATTCTGGGCGGCTTCAGCGGCTATGCGGCCGACCACCCGGAGCTCGGCTGGCGGTGGATGTTCGAGATGTGCGGGCTGGCCGGCGCGCTGTACGCGCTGCCGCTGTTCCTGCTGGTGCGCAACGCCCCGGCCGCGGGCGCGGCGGCGCAGGCGCCGCGGACTTCGCCGCTGGCGGCGCTCGGCGAACTGCTCGGCAATTTCTCCTTCATCCTGCTGGTGCTGTATTTCACGCTGCCGGCGATGGCGGGCTGGATCGTGCGCGACTGGATGCCGGCGATCCTGAAAGCCGAGTTCGGCATCGGGCAGGGAAAGGCCGGCGTTTCGGCGACGCTGTACTGGATGCTGGCCGCCATCGCGGCCGCGCTGTTCGGCGGCTGGCTGGCGGACCGCTGGACGCGCCGCAACAAGCGCGGCCGCATCTACACGAGCGCCATCGGCGTGTTTCTCATGGCCGTGGCGATGATGGGGGTCGGCTGGTCGCCGCAGACAGGAATGCTGGTGGTGGCGGTGCTGTTTCTGGTTCTGTTCGGCGCGGGCTGGGGCTTTTTCGACACGAACAACATGCCGATCCTGTGCCAGATCACGCGGCCGCAGGTGCGCGCCACGGGCTACGGCCTGATGAATCTGGTCAGCATCAGCTGCGGCGGCGCCGCCGACTGGGGCTTTGGCCGGCTGCGCGACCTGCACATTCCGCTGCTGGCGATCTTCGGCATCTTCGCCTGCGTGGCGGCGGCATCGGTGGTGCTGGTGCTGCTGATCCGCCCGAAGTACAACGAGCCGGCGGCGGGTGCGGGACATCAGGAACGCGGGGGCGGGCGTCTTGCATCCGCGCCCCGGACGCATCTTTCCTCCAACTCCCGCAAATCCTGCCGATGAGCGAGACAGCGCGGGGTGCGGCCCCCCAGGGGCGCGCACGCGGATCCGGCCCCGGCAGGGCGAGCCGGGAGGCCGGCGTGCGGCGCTTTCGGGCGCGCACGCGGATCGAGGAGAACGGCCATGATGCAGACGGAACAGAACCCCGCAGCGGCCGGAGGCCCGGCCCGGGGAGCGGGAGGGAAGGCCCCTTGGGCGCTGGAGAACCTGCCGCCGTTTTCGCCGGTGGCGATGCGGCTGGTGGCGCTGTTGTCGGATGAAGACGTCCACGTGGATCAGGTGAGCCGGTTCATTGCCGCCGAGCCGGTGTTTGCGGCGCGGGTGTTGCAGCTGGCCAACTCGCCGCTGTTCGCGTTGCAGCGGCAGGTGACGTCGATCCCGCAGGCGGTGATCGTGATCGGGCTGGAGCGGGTGAAGGCGATCGCGCTGACGCGCGCCCTTGGCGACTTCGTCGCGCCGGTGCTGCGGCGCAAGGCGCTGGCGGCGTGCTGGCGCAACACGCTGGCGGGCGCCGTTCTGGCGGAGGCGCTCGCGCCCCTGTATCAGGCGGATGCCGGCGCCGCGTACACGGCGGGCCTGCTGAGGGACATCGGGCGGCTGGCCCTCATCGTGAAATACCCGGAAGCCTACACCAACGCGATCGAGATCGCGCGCGACGGCGGCGCGGGCCTGGCGGAGACGGAGCGGAACCTGTTTGACATCGACCACTGCGAGGCGGGCCGCTGGGTGGTGGAACGGATGTTCCTGCCGGAAGAGATCAGCCGGTGCGTGGTGCATCACCATGACGCCGAGTTGCCCGAAGGCTGGGATCTCGTGCACCTGGTGCGGACGGCGGACCGGCTGGCCGACGCTCTCGGCTACGGCATCGTGCCGGGGGCCCCGCAGCGGCCCCCGGCCGAGGTGCTGGAAGAAGCGCCGGGCGCCAGCCGGCGCGCCCGGATCCAGCTGGAGGATCTGGAGCGCGAGGTCGAGCGCCGGATTTCCGCGCTGCTGTGACCGCGCGCCGCGCTACCTGAACAGCCGCTGCGCGAATTCGTAGAGGCAGCGGCGCCAGGTGAGCCACTCATGCGCCGTGCCGGGCGACTCGTAGTAGACGTGTTTCACCCCGGCCTTGTCGAGCGCCTCGTGCAGCGCCTTCATGCCGGGTCCTTCCTCGGTGCCGATGCCCATCCACAGCAGCCGGACCTTCCTGTTGAACTCGGCGGGGTTGGCGAAGGCGCCGTTGTACATCGTCTTCAGGTCGACGTCGCCCCGCAGTCCGGCGCCGCTGAAGTTGCCGATCCAGGCGAAGCGGTCGAGGTTGCCGAGGGCCGTGACGAAGGTCTGCATCCCGCCCATGGAAAGGCCCGCCATGGCGCGGTTCTCTCTGCCCGGCGCGACGCGGTAGGTTCGTTCGATCATCGGGATGAGATCGGTGAACATCATCTCGGTGAAGGCTGCGCCGAAGTTGGGGCCGAATCCCCGGCGGGCCGGCGCCGCGCCCGGCGCAGGCGGCGCCGGCGGCGCAGGCGGCCTGCGGTGGTAGAGCGAGTCGTCCTCGCCCGGCCGCACGGCGTTGAGATTGTCCATCACCACCAGCATGGGCCGCGCCTTTTTCTCCGCGATGAGGTTGTCCATGATGAAGTCCATCCGCCCCTGGATGTGCCAGCCGGTCTGGTCTTCGCCCCAGCCGTGCAACAGGTACAGCACCGGGTAGCGGGTGTTGCGGGCGGTGTCGTAGTCCGGCGGCGTGTAGACGTAGCAGCGCCTCCATTTGCCGGTCACTTTGGAGAAGTACCAGCGCGAGCGCACCTCGCCGTGGGGCACGTCCTTCGCCTCGTAATAATCCACCCCCTGCTCGGGGATTTCAATTCCGCTGTTGTACCAGCCGGACCCGAAGAAAGTCCTGCTGGAGGGGTCCGCCACCTGCACGCCGTCCACGATCAGCGTGTAGTAATGGAAGCCGACCACCAGCGGCGGGGTCGTGACGGTCCACACGCCGTCCTCGCCGCGGGTCATGTCGTACCGCTTGCCGATGCTCACCTGCACGGATTTGGCATCGGGCGCGGCGAGCCGGAACGTGGCCCGGTTGTCGGGATGCACGCACGGGTATTTGGCTCCCGGAATATTCAGCACCGACGGCTTGCAGTCGCCCGGCTCCTGTGCCGGACAAAGCCCGCAAGCCAACAAAGCGAGCGCCAGAATTCTCATCAGAATTGCTCCTTTTATTGGTTTCTCCAGAGATTCGGCAGAAACCTGAAATACATCAGGTGCCGCCATGTGGCCCAATCATGGCCGCCATGGCCGCCGACGTAATATTCGTGGCGGATTTTGTGCCGCTCAAGCGCCTCGTGCAGCGCCACGCAGCGCGCCCCGATTTGCCCTTTGGCCTCTTCGGTTCCCTGGCCGACGAACAGATACGCCACCTTGCGGTTCGCCTCGGGGTCGTTGAGGAATTTCGCCAGGGATTTCTCCGCATCCACATCGCCGGCGCTGAGGATGCCGAAGGAGGCGAACAGGTCCAGCGAGCGCAGCCCCACGAACATCGTGTGGCGGCCGCCCATTGAAAGCCCGGCCAGGGCGCGGCCGCGCGGGTCCTTGCGCACGCTGTAGGCGGACTCGACCAGCGGGATGACGTGTTTGCGCAGCTCGGCCTCGAACAGGTCGAAGGTCAGCTCCACGTGTCTCGGGTGATTGCGGTGGATCATCTGGTTGTTCGGGACCGCGATCACCATGGGCACGGCCTTGCGTTCGGCCAGGAGGTTGTCCATGATGAGATCCACGCGGCCGTCGTAGATCCAGTTGCGGGGCAGATCGCCGCTGCCGCCGACGAGGTAAAGCACGGGGTAGGTCTTGCGGCGGTCGTATCCGGGAGGCGTGTAGACGTAAAGGTCGCGCTCGCCCTGGGTGACGGTGGAGTGGTAGACATGGCGCGTCACCGCCCCGTGAGGCACGTTGCGCGCGTCATACCAGGCGGGGCCGCCGCCGTGGACCACCAGCGTGCTGAACGGAGGCATGGCGGTGGAGCCGGCGATGGTGTTGTTCGGGTCGGCCACCCGCACGCCGTCGATCAGGAGATGGTACTGATACATGTCCGGCGCGAGCGGCCCCACGGTGAGCGTCCACACGCCGTCGTCGCCTTTCGTGAACGGAACGGGCTTGTTGCCTTTGCCGAGCCCTGTGAGCACCGCGCCGGTGAGCAACACCTCGCGCGCCGCTGGCGCCTTCACGCGGAATGTGACCGTGCCGTCGTCGCGGACCTCCGGGGAGTTCAGAGTGGCCGTAAACGGGAGCAGGTTGTCAGTATTCTTCTGCGGGCGCCAGTCGAGGTTGACATGGGATTGCTGGCCGGGCGCCGGCGCCGATGCGATGCAGCCGAAAATCGCCAGAGCCGCCATCAGGCATCTTCTTTTCACGGAATTCCTCCGGAATTGGTGACGGGCCGCATCCCGCCGGACAGGGGCGGTGCACTCTTTCTGCGGCCAGCCGCCTGCAATTCCGCGGCGCAAAAGGCCGCGGGAGGCACTGGGGCGCGCTGAAGCCTGCCGGACAAGGGCGGACCGAATGCAGCCTGCTCCGACAAGGCGTGAGCGGGCGGCGGGCAGGTTACGCACATTCAATACCGGCTCGCGCGCGTGGGCGAGGCGGCTTGCCTGCGCGGTCTTGCGCCGCTCTCCGGCAGCGGCCGGAATTCGTCGCCAACCGGCCGCGCCGGGCCGGTCAGGCTGGCCAAACGGTTTGCACAGAGACGGCCGATCCGCTTTCCCGGCCGGTTTTGCCCTCCGCGCAACAGCCCGGCCACGCCGGTGCGGACAGGCCGCGGCCGGCAAGACGACAACCGTTTTGATTGTGTTCAGGCAAATATGCCGGCCCCGGGGCGCGGCTTTTCTCTCCTCTGTCCCGCAAAGAAGCCAGCGCGTGGAAAGCAGGCGCGGCAGGTTATGGAGTCGGCAAAGGTCTGGTATGATCGACCAAAATGTAGCTCCCTCCGGGGAGAAGCAGGCAGCTTTCTATTGGGCGCGGCGTTTCGGCAAGCCGCGGCGAAGGGTGTCGATGTGAAGTTCGCGCCGGCCGGCCGTTGGAGGCCGCGGCGCGCGGGTTGGCGAAAACCGGCAGAAACCGGGCTCCGGCGATCCGCCTTCGCCGGCACGGCCCCGCAGCCGATCGCATGATCAGGCGCGCAGCACTTCTGGCTCTTCTCTTGGCGTGGACGGCCGAGCCATCCGGGGACGCTCGACTCCGTCTGTTGCCCCGGGTGAATTCCGGGGACATTGTCTTGCGCCGAGGCAGGACGTGGGTCAGCGAAGCGGTGATGGCGTGGGACCGGGAGTCGCGGTATTCCCACGCGGGAATCGTCATCCACCGCGGAGGCCTGAGTTTCGTGGTTCATTCCGAGCCCCCCGGAGACGGAAATCCCGCGGGCGGCGTGCAGGAAACGCCGCTGGAAGCCTTTGCCTCCGGGCGAGAGGCGGCCGAAATCAAGGTTCTCAGAGTGAGGCCGGGGCTGGAGAAAGAGGCGCAACGGGCGGCAGAGGCGGCGCGGCAGTTTCTCGGGCGGCCCTTCGACGGCGCCCTGGATCTGGAGTCCGACTCCAGCCTGTACTGCACGGAACTCGTCTGGCGAAGCTACCGGGCCGCAGGCGTGGACCTGTTGCGGGGCCGGTTCAGGCGGATGAACACGTTGTTTGCAGACCGGGAGGTCATCCGGGTGAGCGACCTGGAGGCCAGTCCGGATCTCGAGGCCGTGCGGCCGTATGGCGAAAAGAAGGAGTGAAGAGATGCTCTTTGGATGTCGTGCAAGATCGAGCGGCGTATTGCTGTTCCTGTTTCTGACCGGCCTGTGCGCCTGCGGGTTGCTGCAATCCGGGCCGGGGGATACGGTGAAGCGATTCTTTCGGGCCATGGACGGCGGAAGAATCGAAGACGCCATCCAGACCCTGGATCCGGGGCTGCGCCAAAACCTGGGAGACGAGAAGGTGCGAACCGTGCTGGCCGCCCAGGCGGAAGAAATGCGCAGAAAGCACGGGGGCATCGCCTCGGTTCAGGTGGAAAGGGAAGAAATTCGGGGCGATCTGGCGACCGTGCAGGTCCTGATCAGGTTCAAAGACGGAAGCGAGAAAAGAGACACGGAGAAACTGGTGCGGCGAGACGGCCGCTGGAGAATCACGATGTCCAAATAAGGACTCCCGGCGCGCCGGGCCGTTTGCCGGGCGCCGGGCGCAAGTGTCGTTTCAACCGCCTCCGACCGCCTCGCTTCAACGGACAGCCGCCCGGCACCGCGAAGGGATCAGCCTGCGTGAAGGGGACAGCCTGAATTGAGCCCTTGGACGATACGCCAAGGGGACGGAGCCGACCGTCCACTTGGCGATTTTGGGCCGCAGCGCTACATGAGCCGACAAACAGGCTCGCTTCAAGGGGCCGTCACGTCCAACCAGGCGGGCCGATGTCAAGCTTGC
>Ga0272446_1004073_pt1 | contig 17677 bp, 15 predicted proteins | sample YNPCB0061_FD_194587 | JGI IMG/M metagenome (GOLD analysis project Ga0272446, IMG submission 194587) | Hot spring microbial mat communities from Yellowstone National Park, WY, United States - YNP-CB-006-1 | ecosystem: Environmental > Aquatic > Thermal springs > Hot (42-90C) > Sediment | place... | reverse complement strand
CGGGACGAAGGCCGAGAAGGCCGCTGCCCTCGGCGTGCGCACCGTCACCGAGGCGGAGTGGCGTTCGCTCGCCGGTCTCTGAGAATCGGCACTGTCCGGTCGCAGCGCCGTCCCTCGCAGAACGGATCGAGCGCGCGCTCGAACGGCGCGTCGTCGGCGCGCGCGGTTGCGATCACCGGCGCCTGCGCCTCGACGAAGCGCTCGAGCCCGCAGGGCGGCCCGGTCACAGCGGTGCGCAGGCCGCCTCGAGCCAGGCTGCCACCGCCGGCTCGACGAGGGGCGCGATCTCGGCCGCGACGCGCCCGTGGTAGGCATCGAGCCAGGACCGTTCCGCCTCCGTCAGCATCCCGGGCAGGATCAGGCGGCGGTCGAAGGGCGCGAGGGTCAGCGTCTCGAAGCCGAGGAAGGGCTTCGCCGCGCCGGCGATCTCCTCCTCGCGCACGAGCACGAGGTTCTCGAGCCTGATCCCGTAGCGGCCGGGCGCGTAGAAGCCCGGCTCGTTCGAGAGGATCATTCCGGCCGCGAGCGGAACGGGCCGCGCGGCGCGCGAGAGCCCGGCCGGCCCCTCGTGCACGGAGAGATAGCTGCCGACCCCGTGGCCGGTTCCGTGGTCGTAGTCGAGGCCCGCGTCCCAGAGCGCGCGTCGGGCGAGGGCATCGACATGCGGGCCGGCGACGCCTTTGGGGAAGCGGAGCGTCGCGACCGCGATATGGCCCTTGAGCACGCGCGTGAACCGCTCGGCAAGCTCGTCGACCCCGGCCGGCGGCGCGCCGACCAGCAGGGTGCGGGTGACGTCGGTCGTCCCGTCCAGATACTGGCCGCCGCTGTCGAGCAGGAAGAGCTCGCCCGATGCGATTTGGCGGTCGGTCGCAGCCGTCGCGCGGTAGTGGATGATCGCGCCGTTCGGCCCCGCTGCGGTGATCGCGGGGAAGCTCTCGCCGCGGAAGCGCTCGCCCATCGCGCGGAAGGCAAGGAGCTGCTCGCCCGCGGCGCGCTCGGTGAGCTCCCCGCGCGGCGCCTCCGCCTCGAACCAGGCGAGGAAGCGCGCGAGCGCCGCCCCGTCGCGCCGCTGCGCCGCGCGGGCGCCGTCCTGCTCGACGGCGTTCTTGATCGCCTTCGGCAGGAGCACGGGGTCGTCGGCAGCGATCACTGTCGCGCCCGACTCGCGCAGGCGCGTGGCGAACCACACGGGCGCTGTGCGCGGATCGACCAGCACGGGTGCCCTCGCGGCGCCAAGGTCTGCAAGGGAGGGGCCGAGCGCCGAGGGTGGCAAGACCGTGACGGCAGGGCCGAGATGCGATGCAAGCGCCTGATCGACCCGTGCGGGGTCGAGGAACAGGCTCACCGCCCCGGCATCGAAGACGAGCGCGAAGGCGAGCGCCACAGGGGTGTAGGGGATGTCGCCGCCGCGGATGTTGAGCAGCCAGGCGATGCTCTCGGGCGAGGTCAGGAGTGCTGCGCGCGCGCCTGCCTTCGCGATCGCCGCGCCGATCCGGGAGCGCTTGGCTGCCGCCTCCTCCCCGGCGAAGGCGAGGGCGTGCGGGAAGACGGGCGCCGACGGAGCGTCGGGGCGGTCGGCCCAGGCCTCGTCCACCGGGTTGTCGGCGACCGCGACGAGGCTTGCCCCGGCCGCCTCGGCCGCGCGCGCGAGCCTCGAGAGCCCCTCCTCGGCGTGCAGCCACGGGTCGTAGCCGATGCGCTGCCCGGGCTTCAGCGTCTCGCCGAGCCATGCCTCTGCCGGCGCCTCGACGCTGTGGCGGAGGGTGAAGATCCTCGGGTCGAGCTCGGCTTCGGCCTGGAGCTGGTAGCGCCCATCGGTGAAGAACGCGGCAGCGTCAGCGAGCACGATGGCAAGCCCCGCCGACCCGGTGAAGCCGGTCAGCCAGCGCAGGCGGTCGGACGAGGCGGGGATGTACTCGTTCAGGTGCTGGTCGGCGCGCGGCACGATGAAGCCGTCGAGCCCGCGCCGGGCCAGCACCGAGCGCAGGGCAGGCACGGATGTGTTCACCAAGGGTTTCACGCAGATTTCATAGCTCCCGAAAATCCATGCGTCTGACGCATAGCGGCCGAAACATCATCTCGCATGTGCGAAGGCGCCCGCACGCCCATGTTTCCGCAGCGATCAGGGGGTGGCAGCCGGCGCCAGAACCAGCGACGGCCGAGAGCAGGCCCCCCTCGCACGCAAGGACCCTAGACCATGGACGCCCGCATCACCAAGGAGGAGACGGCACTCCTTCTCAACCTGGCCCCGAGCCGGACGGCCCGCGACGTGGAGGCGATCAGGCTCGCCGCTCTCCGCGCCCGCGACGAGGCGATCGGCCGGGCGCTCGCGCGCGGTGTCGCTGCCCTCTATCGCGGCATCCGCGCCGCCCTTCGCTTCCTCGTCACCTACCCCTCGCGCCGCGCGGTGTTCGACCAGCTCAACGCGATGTCGGACCGTGAGCTCGCCGACATCGGCCTCGAGCGTGCCGACCTCGCCCGCGTGTTCGACGAGGACTTCGCGCTCGCCCACGCCGCGCGGCAGGGCGACGCCGCCCGCGCCGCGGCCACGGCGCCGGCCAACGCCACACCGGCCAACTCGAACCTCTCGCCCGGGGTCAAGGCAGCCGCCTGAGATCCCTGGCAGAAGGCACGGCCTGGCGAGGGCGGGCATCCGGAAGGGGCCCGCCCTCACCGCTTCCGGAGGATCAGCGTCGCCCAGGGGCCGATCGCGATCCGCCCCGCGAGCGCAAGCCCGGCACGGCGATGTGCGGCGAGCACCATCGGGGCCTGGTCGACGAGCAGCCCAGACAGAACCGCATGCCCGCCGCGCCTGAGGTTGGCCGCGAGCGCTCCCGCCATGGCGCAGAGCGGCCGCGCGAGGATGTTGGCGAAGACGAGCGCATAGGGCGCGCGCCGGCGTATCGCGGCGGAGCGCCACCCGTCGCCATGGGCGATCGTCACCAGCCGGTGCAGCTGGTTCAGCCGCGCGTTCCCTGCGGCGACGCGCGCGGCGGAGCGCTCGATCTCGACCCCGACGGCGCGGACGCGCCAGAGCGCTGCGGCGGCAAGCGCGAGCACGCCCGAGCCGGTGCCGATATCGGCGACAGGCCCGCGCGGGCGGCCCAAGCGCTCGAGCGCGATCAGGCAGCCCTGCGTCGTCGCATGCTCGCCCGAACCGAAGGCGAGGCCTGCGTCGATGGTGAGCGCGATCCGCCCGAGGCGCGTCACGGCGGCGTCGTGCGTGCCGCGGATCAGGAAGCGCCGGCCGATCGGCTGCGGCGGGAAGGCCGCGCGGGTGCGCGCGAGCCAGCCCTCCGCCGCAACGCCCTCCTCGGCGATCGCAGGCGGCGCGATCCCGGAAGCAGCGGCGGCGAGCGCGAGCGCGCCGGCGAGCGCCCCGCGCCTGCCCGGGTCGCGCAGATAGCCCTCGACCGTCCAGTCACGGCCGGTCGGGCGGCCCTGGTCATGGCTGCGGAAGAAGCCCACACCCTCGCACGCCGTCTCGAACGCGGCAGCGAAGAGAGGCACAGCATGTTCCGGCACCGTCACGGAAAGCCGCGGCAGGACGTCCCCTCTCATGCGCGGTCGACGAACCGGTCGAGGATGCGCTTGAGCCCGGTCGCGAACTCGACGTCGAGCCGGTCATCCTCGACCGACCGGACCGTGCCGTAGCCGAACTTCTGGTGGAAAACGCGCGCACCGACGGGGATCGCCTCCGCCCTCGCTGGGCGGTCGGCGACCTCCCAGGCACCGGCCTCGATCACGCGGCCGGCTCTCGGCCCGCCGAAACCGATCGCGGGAAACACCGCGTTGGCGTGGTCGGGCGGGCGCTGCGCGAGGCCGGGGGCTGCCGAACGCACGATCTGCTCCTCGGGGAGTTCGGCGAGGAAGCGGGAGGGGATGGCGGCCTGCCAGGTCGCGTAGAGTCGCCGGTTCGCCGCCCAGGAGACGATCGCGCGGCGCCGCGCCCGCGTGAGCCCGACATAGGCAAGCCGGCGCTCCTCCTCGAGCGATTTCGTACCCCCCTCGTCGAGCGCGCGCTGGTTCGGGAACAGCCCCTCCTCCCAGCCGGGCAGGAACACTGTGTCGAACTCGAGCCCCTTCGCGGCGTGCAGGGTCATCAGCGTCACCCGGTCGCCCTCGGCGGCGGTGTCGTTCTCCGTCACGAGGGCGACATGTTCGAGGAAGCCCTCGAGGGTGGCGAAGTCGGCGATGGCGCGCACGAGTTCGCGCAGGTTGTCGAGCCGCCCCGCGGCGTCGGGCGAGGGGTCGTTCCGCAGCATGTCGGTGTAGCCGCTCTCGTCCAGCATCGCCGCGGCGGTGGCGACGTGCCCCTCGCGGCCGAGCATCGCCCGCCAGCGTGAGAGGTCGCGGAAGAAGGTCGCGAGCCCTGGCCGCGCCTTGCCCTTCAGCACCTCGGTGCTGACCAGAGCCTCGGCAGCGAGCGAGAGCGGCAGGGAATGGGCGCGCGCATGCGCGACGATGGCGCGCAGGGCCGTGTCGCCGACGCCGCGGCGGGGGGTGTTGACGATCCGCTCGAAGGCCAGATCGTCGGCCGGGCTCGCGAGCAGCCGGAGATAGGCGAGCGCATCGCGTATCTCGGCGCGCTCGTAGAAGCGCACGCCGCCCACCACGCGGTAGGGGATGCCGAGCACGATCAGCCGCTCCTCGAAGGCGCGGGTCTGCGCGCCGGTGCGGGTCAGCACAGCGATCTCGGCGAGAGCATGCCCGTCCTGGCGCAGCGACTCGATCCGCTGCGCGACCATCCGCGCCTCCTCCTCGCTGTCCCAGAGCGCATGCACCTCGACCTTCTCGCCCTCGGCATCGTCGCGGCCGGGGCGGAGCGTCTTGCCGAGCCGCCCCTCGTTCTGCGCGATCAGGGCCGAGGCGGCGGCGAGGATCGGCCGCGTCGAGCGATAGTTCCGCTCAAGCCTGACAACCTTCGCGCCGGGGAAGTCGCGCTCGAAGCGGAGGATGTTCTCCACCTCAGCGCCGCGCCAGGAGTAGATGGACTGATCATCGTCGCCCACGCAGCAGATGTTGCGATGCCCTTGGGCGAGCAGCCTGAGCCAGAGATACTGCACCGTGTTCGTGTCCTGGTACTCGTCGACCAGGAGGTAGCGGAAGCGGCGGTGATACTCGGCGAGAAGGTCCGCCTCCCGTTGCAGGAGCGTCACGGTGTGCAGCAGGAGGTCGCCGAAGTCGCAGGCGTTGAGCGTGCGAAGCCGCGTCTGGTAGTCGGCGTAGAGGGCGCGGGCGCGGCCGGCGGCGAAGTCTGTGTCCTCGGCCGGCGTCACCGACTCGGGCGCGAGGCCGCGGTCCTTCCAGCGCTGGATCGCGGCCATCAGCCCAGGCGCCGGCCAGCGCTTCTGGTCGACCCCGCCCGCCTCCATCACCTGCTTGAGAACGCGGAGCTGGTCGTCGGTGTCAAGGATGGTGAAGCCCGGCCTGAGCCCCGCCCGCTCGGCATGGCGCCGCAGCATGCGCACGGAGAGGGCGTGGAAGGTGCCGAGCCACAGGCCCTCGACGGGCCGGCCGAGAATCGCGCCGACGCGGTCGCGCATCTCGCGCGCCGCCTTGTTCGTGAAGGTGACGGCGAGCACCGCCCCAGGTGCGGCGCGGCCGGTGAGCAGGAGATGGGCGAAGCGCGCCGTCAGAACGCGCGTCTTGCCCGTGCCGGCGCCGGCGAGCACGAGCAGCGGGCCATCGAGCGTTTCGACGGCCTCGCGCTGCTCCGGGTTCAGCCGGGCGAGATAGGGATAGACGTCCATGCCGGGAGGATGGGCGCACGCCGCAGCCGTCGCAACGCCGCAAGGCCCGTCGCGGCGCGGGCGAGCGCTACTGGCAGATGCCGATCGAGCCCTCGGCGCAGACGCGCTGGCCGTCCACCCAGCGCACGCCGCCGAGCTGGGCGTTGTTGAAGTCAACCCCGCCGAGATCGGCGCCGGTGAAGTCGGCGCCGCGCAGATCGGCGCGGAAGAACTGAGCGCGCCTGAGGTCGCTGCCTTTGAACAGAGCGCCTCTGAGGTCGGCGCGGGTGAAGTCGGCGCTGCGGAAGTTCGCCTCGGAGAGGTCGGCCTCGCGCATCGTCGCGGAGACGAAGCGTGCGTCCTGGCCCTCGACGCGCACGAGCTTCGCGCGGGAGAGTTCCGCGCGCTGCAGCGAGGCGTCGCGCAGCACCGCGCCGGTGAGGTCAGCGCCGGTGAGGTCGCGCCGGTCGAGCAGGCAGCGGCGCCAATCAACCCCCGGTGCCGGGGGCGATGTGCAGGCGGCATTGGCGGGGGCGGCGCCGAGAAAGACCAGCGCCGCGACCAGGGCGGGTAGCGCGGACATGGCGGCGCATATAGAACACGAGGGCGGCGGCGCCTAGGGCCGATCCGCGTCTGCAACGCTCGGCCGGACCGGGATGCAACAGGCTCTCGAACTCTGCGCGCGTCGCGGCGCAGCGCTGCTCGCGCTCTCGATCTTCATCGGGCTGTTCGCACCGCCGCTTGCGGCCGCGATGCGCTTCATCATCACGCCGACGGTCGTTGGGCTGATGACGCTCGTTCTGCTGCGCGTCGATTTCGCCGCCGTGTTCGGCTATCTGCGCCGGCCGGGCCTCGTCGTCTGGCTGCTCGCCTGGCTGATGCTGGGCGCTCCGGTCGCCGCCTTCGGCGCGGTGTGGCTCGCCGCGCGCGCCGGGCTCGAAGGGCCGCTCGGGGCTGCGTTCGTGATCACGGCGACCGGCTGCGCGGCGACCTCTGCGCCGGCTTTCGCGCGCCTGGTCGGGCTCGATGCGCAGCTCTCGCTCGTGGGCTCGGTGCTCTCGACGCTGCTCGTTCCCTTCACCGCCCCGCCGCTCGCGCTCGGGCTGCTCGGCGTCGCGCTGCCGATCACCGTCGCCGGGCTCTCCGCGCGCCTCGCCCTGGTGGTCGGCCTGCCGCTGCTCCTCAGTCTTGCGATCCGCCGCGTCGCGGGCGAGGCGCGCCTCGCACCCTGGGGCGGAGCGATCGACGGCGCTGCGGTGCTGCTCGTCTGCCTCTACGGAATCGGCGTGATGGACGGAATTCTCGCGGCGCTGCTCGCCGAGCCGCACTTCGTCGCCGGCGCGACCGTGCTTGCCTTCCTGAGCAACTACGGGCTGAACGCGCTCACCGCTGTCGTGTTCCTGCCCTTCGGCCGGCGAATCGCCTATGCGACGGGGCTGATGTCGGGCAATCGCAACATGGCGCTCTACCTCGCCGTGATGCCAGCGGACAGCGATCCGGCGATGCTGATGTTCTTCGCGCTCTGCCAGTTCCCGCTGTTCCTGAGCCCGTTCCTGCTCAAGCCGCTCTATCGCCGTCTGGTCACGCCGCTGCCGTCGTGACGGCGGCGGAGGCGGCAGGCCGGACGCCGAGGATGTGGGCAATGGCGTAGGTCAGATCGGGGCGGTTGAGCGTATAGAAATGGAACTCGTCGATCCCGGCGGCCTGCAGGAGCCGCACCTGCTCGGCGGCGGCGACGGCGGCGACCATGCGCCGCGTTTCCGCATCCTCGTCGAGGCCTTCGAACAGCCGCGCGAGCCAGGTGGGGACGGTCGCGCCGCACATCGCCGAGAACGTCACCACCTGGGCGAAGTTGGTCACCGGCAGGATGCCGGGGACGATCGGCACGGTGATTCCGGCCGCGAGGCAGCGGTCGAGGAAGCGGAGATAGGCGTCGGCCTCGAAGAAATACTGGGTGATCGCCCGCGTCGCGCCGGCGTCGATCTTGCGCTTGAGGTTGTCGAGGTCAGCCTCGGGCGAGAGGGCGGCAGGGTGGGTCTCCGGATAGGCGGCGACCGAGATCTCGAACGGCGCGATCGCGCGCAGCCCCGCGACGAGATCGGCAGCGAAGGCGTAGCCCTCGGGGTGCGGCTCGTAGCGCGCGGCCCCGGCGGGCGGGTCGCCGCGCAAAGCGACGATGTGGCGCACCCCCGCGTCCCAATAGGCGCGCGCGACGTCATCGACCTCGGCCCGCGAGGCGCCGACGCAGGTCAGGTGAGCGGCGGCGGTGAGCGAGGTCTCGCGGGTGATCCGCGCGACCGTCGCGTGCGTTCGTTCCCGGGTGGTGCCGCCGGCGCCGTAGGTCACGGAGACGAAGCGGGGGCGCAGCGGCTCGAGCCGGCGGATGCAGGACCAGAGCTGCGTCTCGAGCGCCTGGGTCTTCGGCGGGAAGAACTCGAAGGAGAGCTTTGGCGGAGAGAGCCCATCGGGCCGCCCGGGCAGGGCGGCGAAGCGCGGCCCAGCAGCCCAGCGCGCCAGGATGGAGGCGTTGGCCACGGCGGCCTCAGCATCGGTCGGTCGTGTGTCGGGCATCGCGCCTCTCCCCTCGTCCACGCGGCTCATCAATGGCCACGGCGGTCGGTGCGCGCAAGCCCAGGCTGCCTGGCTGTGCGCAGGCTCACTCATAAACCGCTTGCAAACCATGCCATGGCACCGTACGCGGACGGCGGTAGCATGGCACGGTTCCGGTGCTCTCCGCGCGCTTGGGCCAGTCTCGCCCGGGTGTGACGTCCGTCAGGGGCCGTGTGATGGAAGTCCAGCCTCGGGTGTCTCAGTGAGCCACAGTCTGCCCCTCCGGTTCGTCGGCCTCGTCGGCGTGGCCGCTCTGGTCGCCGGCTGCACCCTGCCGCCGCCGGCCTCCGACCCAGAAGCGCGGGCCGAGTATTTCGAGACCAACGATCCGCTCGAACCGACCAATCGCGTCATCCACGCCGCCAACCAGGCGGTCGACACGATGCTGCTCCGCCCCGCGGCCGAGGCCTACCGGATCTTCGTGCCGCCGCCGCTGCGCACCGGCATCGGCAACTTTCTCGACAATCTCCTGCTGCCGCGGACGGTCGTGTACGACCTCGTGCAGGGCAATCCGCAGAAGGCTGGGTCGGGCGCAATCCGGTTCGTCATCAACTCGACGATCGGCCTCCTCGGGGTGGCGGATTTCGCGACCGACATGGGCTATCCAGCGCAGTTCGAGGATATGGGGCAGACCATCGCGGTCTGGGCCGGCACGACGCATGGCGGGCCGTACATCGTGCTGCCGCTGCTCGGGCCGTCGAACCTGCGCGACACGTTCGGCCGGGCGATCGACCTCTTCACCGATCCCTGGATGTATGTGCTCGGGCCCGAGGCGCGGCTGGCACGCACCGCTGTCCAGCTCATCGACACGCGCGAGCAGCTGATCGAGCCGCTCGACGCGCTGAAGGCATCGAGCCTCGACTACTACGCCGCGCTGCGCAGCGCCTATGGGCAGCAGCGCGCCCGCGACATCCGCAACGAGGGATCAGCACAGCGCCGCTTCTTCAATTGGGAGGGGCTGGAACGCGGGGGCGCGCGGCGATGATCGCCGCAACGATCGCGCGGCGCTCCCTGCTCGCCGGAGCCGGCGCTGCCCTCCTCGCCGCCCCTGCCCGCGCTTCGGCCGACCTTACGCCGCGTGCCGTGCGGTTCATCGAGGAGCGCGGGCGGCAGGTGATCGACGTCGTCAACGGCCCGGGCACGGCCGAGGAGAAGCGCGCCACGGTCGCCGCCATCCTGCGCGAGACGGTCGATATCCGCGGCGTGGCGCAGTTCGTTCTGGGCCGGCACTGGCGCACCGCCTCGGAGGCGCAGCGCGGCGCGTATCTCCAGCTGTTCGAAGAGGTGCTCGTGCGCAACCTTTCCGCGCGCTTCGGCGAGATCGCCGGCGCGTCGTTCACGGTGGCGCGCAGCATGATGGCCTCGGAGGAGGAGGCGGTGGTCTCGACCGTCGTCAACCGCCCGAACGCGCCTTCCGTCACGCTCGACTGGCGGGTCGCGGTGGTCGACGGCGTGCCGAAGGTGGTCGACGTCGTGGCGGAGGGCACGAGCCTCAGGATCACCCAGCGCTCGGAGTACTCCGCCGTCGTGCAGCGTGACGGCGGGATCGACGGGCTCCTGCGAGCGATGCGCCGCCAGCTCGCCCAGCTCGCGCAGGCCGAGCCGCGCTAAGGCGCGTCCCGGAACGCGCGGCGCCTCGCGCCTGATCCGCGTCCGGTTCCGATCCGCGTCCGGTCCTGATCCGCGTCCGGTCCTGATCCGCGTCAGGCCCTGACCAGGTCGAGATAGGCGATGGCCTCGTTCATGCCGCCGAAGCTGCGCCGCGAGACGAGGTGCTCCGGTGCGACCGCGCCGGCAAACCGCGCGAGCGTCGCCTCATCGCGCAGGTGCAGCGCGCCGTCGGCCACGAGGCTCCAGAACGCCGCGTCGGGAGCACCCGGCGAACGGCAGGTGAGCAGAAGGCGCCCGCCGGGCTTCAGCCGCGCGAAGGCGGAACGGACGAGCGGCGGGATGAGCATGTCCGGCACCCCCTCGAGCGCCTTCACGTAGATCAGGTCGAACCGGCCGAGCAGCTCCGGGTGCAGAAGGCTCGCGAGCGTGTTGCGCCGGATGGGAGCGACCCAGGGCACAGGCAGGGAGCGACCGATCTCGGCCGCCGACTCGGCCTCGGCGACGAGCCCGACCCAGCGGCGGATCGCCCCGGCAGGGCCGGCGACCGACGCCTCCGCCTCGCGCATGAAGCCGGGGCCGATCGCGAGCACCTCGATACCGCCGCGCTGTTCGGCGATCGCGTCGGCGAGCCGGGCGATCAGGCGCCTACGGTCGCGGATCGCCTCCGCCGCCGGCAGGGCGGAACTCGCCTGATAGAGGTTCCGGCCGATCCGGTCGGCGGCAGCGAGGTGGCGGTCCGCCTCAGGGTGGCGCAGCATCAGGTCGCCGAGCGCCATCTCGGGCGAACGCGCCCCATGCGCCACCCGCCACGCCTCAGCCACCAGCGGGTCGCGCCGCAGCTTCGCCATGAGCGGGTGAGCGATGAGGCCCGAACGCAAAAGCGACCATTCGCGCCGGTCCGCCCCGTCCGCCACGGCAGCAAGGGCGGCGACGAAGGTCGCAAGCGCGCGGTAGGCCGAGAGCGGCTCATCCAACGCGCCCGCGCAGCGTTGCGCGAGGCCGAGAAGCTCGGCAGCGTCCAGCCCTTCCAGCAGCGCCTGCATGCGGTTGCGCATCCGCCCGTCCTGGTCCGCCCGTCCTGGTCCGCCCGTCCTGGTCCGCCCGTCCTGGTCCGCCCGTCCTGGTCCCGCGTCCTGGTCTCCTGGCCAGCGCCCGAGCGGGCGCCCTCGGCCTCGCGAAGATGTGTGCGCCGCGTCACATAGGCATCACCCGAACGGGTGAGGCGTGTTGAACGCCCAAACGTCTCCCGGCACGCTCAGCCGTGTGATCGAGGACACGCCGCTCACGCTCTCGCTCGCAGTCGCCGAGGCCGCCTTCGATGGCGCGCCCCTGACACCCGCGCTGGCCCGGATCGCGGTGGCCGCGCGTGGCGAGGAGGTCGCGATCGTCTGCCTCGACCACCGGACGGGGCAGCGCGAGGTGCACACGCTGCGCACCGGCGAGGAGGTGCTCGCGACCTATTGGCGCAGCTTCGCCAGCCACAACCCGCGCGAGGCCGTCTGGCGCGACGCCCCTCTAGGCATCCCGGTCGACTTCGATCGCCATGTCTGCCCCAGGGCTCTGGCCAGCGGGCCGCTCGGGCCGCTGATGCGGCGGAGCGGGTTCCCCGCCCGTCATGTCTGCGGCGTCCGCATGCCGGTGGGCGGCGATGCCGAGATCCGGCTCTCGGTCGGCCGCAACGCGGGCGGCGGCTTCGAGCCGCGCACCCTCGCTCTGATCGGCGCCCTCGCCCCGCATGTCGCCTCGGCCTTCCGGGCGCGTCGGCTGCTCGCACCGCCGGGCGCAGTGCCCGCCCCGCTTCCGGGGCAGGCAGCGATCGAGGCCCTGCCGGCGCCGATCGCTCTCGTCGAGTCGCGCGGCCGGTGCGTGCTCGCCAACGCCGCCCTTCGCGTGCTCCTGGCGCGCGGCGATGGGCTCAGAATCGGCGAGACGCGGCTCATGGCCACGGACGCAGAGGCCGATCGCGCCCTCGCGGAGGCGGCGCACCGGCTGCTCGACCCGGCCGCGCCGCCCTCGGTGCGCATGGGCGCCATCCTCGTGCCGCGGACGGGCAGCGCCCGCCCCTATGTCGTGCGCGCGATCGCGCTCGGCGATGCCTCCCCCTTGGCGCGCGGCATCGCCTTCGTCGTCACCGCCCCCGATGCCACAGCACCGGCACCGGAAATCCTGCGCACGCTGCTCGGCCTCACAGAGGCAGAGGCGAAGCTCGCCGCTCTGCTCGGCGGCGGGGCGACGCTCGCCGAGGCCGCGCGCGCGCGCCGGATCTCGGTCGAGACGGCGCGGTCGCAGCTCAAGGCGGTGCTTGGCAAGACCGGCTGCGCGCGCCAGCAGGACCTCGCCCGCCTGCTCGCACGCCTCGGCGGAGCAGACGCGACCGCATGAGCGGCGACGACACGGAGCCAGAATGGCTTGCCCGCCTCGCGCTCGCCTTCTACGCCGCGAGTGTCGGGCAAGGGTCGTTCCACGAAGCGCTCGATCTCTGCGCCCGTGAACTCGGCGCCGACACGGCCTTCTACTACGTCGGCAGGATCGAGACCGGCGAGCGGCTCGACCTGCATGTCGGCGGTTCGGTCACGATCAGCCGGATCGAGGAATACAATGCCGTCTGGGCGGCGAAGAACCCGCGCCAGCGCGTCTGGGTCGAGCTGCCCGACGGGCACGCCGTCGATTTCGACAGCATCGTTCCGGCCGAAGTCTTCGTCGAGACCGAGGCGTGGCAGCGCTTCCTCCGCCTCCACGTGCCGATGCTGCACGCGATCGGCCTTGCCGTGACCCTCGCGCCCGGGCTGCAGGCGCGATTCGGCCTTGGCCGGACGGAAGCGAGCGGGCGGTTTGCCGCCTCGGCGCGGGAGCGCTTCGCGCTGCTCGGCCCGCATCTTCGCCGGGCGGCGCGCGCACGGCTCAAGCTGATCGACGCCGCGACGGACGAGATCCTCGTCGCCGAGGCGATCGGGCGCCTCGACCTGCCGATCGCGCGCTACGACAGTGGTGGCCGGTTCCTTAGCGCCAACGCAGCGCTCGCCCGGCTGTTGCGGGACCGCGATGGCCTCGCCCTCGGCGAGGCCGGGCTCGAGCCCCTGAGGCCCGGTGACCGCGGCGTCCTCGCCGATGCGCTGCGCAGCCGCAACGGTCGGGCGAGACTTGCGATTGCGCGGCAGCGCAGCCTTGTCCCCTACCTGATCGATCTTGCCGCGACCGGGCGCGACGAGGTGCTCGTCACCGTCACCGACCCGGCCGGGGCGCCGGGCGTCGGGCAGGCCGATCTGCGCGCCCTGTTCGGGCTGAGCGAGGGACAGGCGCGTCTGGCCAGCGATATCGCCGGCGGGCTCTCGCTGCGCGAGCACGCGCGCGCCGCTGGCATCCCGCTCGAGACCGCGCGCTCACGGCTGAAGGCCGTGCTCGCCCGCACCGGCTGCCGCCGCCAGGCGGAGCTCGCAGCGCTGCTCGCGCGGCTGCCCGCGCTCTCCGCTACACCCTGACGAGCGGCTTGTACTTGATTCGGTGCGGGTCGGTCGCGTGCTCGCCGAGGCGACGGCGCTTGTCGTCCTCGTAGGCCTGGAAGTTGCCCTCGAACCACTCGACATGGCTGTCGCCCTCGAAGGCGAGGATATGGGTGCAGAGCCGGTCGAGGAACCAGCGGTCGTGGCTGATCACCACCGCGCATCCGGCGAAATCGGCGAGCGCGTCCTCGAGCGCGCGCAGCGTGTCGACGTCGAGGTCGTTGGTCGGCTCGTCGAGTAAGAGGACGTTCGCCTCGGACTTCAGCATCTTGGCGAGATGCACCCGGTTGCGCTCGCCGCCCGAGAGGATGCCGACCTTCTTCTGCTGGTCGGAGCCCTTGAAGTTGAACGCCCCCACATAGGCGCGCGAGGGCACGGCGCGCTTGCCGAGATAGATGACGTCGGTTCCGCCCGAGATCTCCTCCCAGACGGTCTTGTTCGGGTCGAGGCTGTCGCGGCTCTGATCGACATAGCCGAGCTTCACCGTCTCGCCGATGCGCAATGTTCCGCTGTCGGGTTGTTCCTGCCCCGTGATCATGCGGAAGAGCGTCGTCTTGCCCGCCCCGTTCGGCCCGATCACGCCGACGATTCCACCGGGCGGCAGCTTGAAGTTCAGGTCCTCGATCAGGAGCCGGTCGCCATAGCCCTTGGTCAGGCCTTCGGCCTCGATCACCGTGCCGCCGAGCCGCGGCCCCGGCGGGATGACGATCTCGGCCACGCCTTGCGCCTGCTCCTGGCTCTTGGCGAGCAGTTCCTCATAGCGCTGGATGCGCGCCTTGTTCTTGGTCTGCCGCGCCTTCGGGCTCGAGGCGATCCACTCGGCCTCGGCGGCGAGAGCGCGCATCCGCGCCGTCTCCTCCTTCTCCTCCTGCGCCAGCCGCTTGCGCTTCTGTTCGAGCCAGGAGGAGTAGTTGCCCTCGAACGGGATCCCCCGCCCGCGCTCGATCTCGAGGATCCAGCCTGTGACGTTGTCGAGGAAGTAGCGGTCGTGGGTGACGATCATGACCGTGCCCGGATAGTCGCGCAGCGTGCGCTCGAGCCAGGCGACGCTCTCGGCATCGAGATGGTTGGTCGGCTCGTCGAGCAGCAGGAGGTCGGGCTTCTCGAGCAGGAGCCGACAGAGAGCGACGCGCCGCTTCTCCCCGCCCGAGAGGGTGGTCACAGCGCTGTCGGGGGCCGGGCAGCGCAGCGCATCCAGCGCGATCTCGATCTGCCGGTCGATCTCCCAGCCATTCGCTGCGTCGATCTTCTCCTGGAGGTCGGCCTGCTCGGCGAGCAGGGCGCTCATCTCGTCGTCGGAGAGCGCTTCGGCGAAGCGCGCGGAGATGGCGTTGAAGCGATCGAGCCAGGCGACGACGTCGCCGAGCGCGACGCGCACGTTCTCCGCCACCGTCTTGGTCGGGTCGAGCTCCGGCTCCTGCGGCAGGTAGCCGACGCGCACGCCCTCCGCCGCCCAGGCCTCGCCGCCATAATCCTTATCGATGCCGGCCATGATCCGAAGCAGCGTCGACTTGCCAGCGCCGTTGACGCCGAGCACGCCGATCTTCACCCCCGGCAGGAAGGAGAGCGTGATCCCCTTGAACACCTCGCGCCCGCCCGGATAGGCCTTCGTGAGGTTCTTCATCACGTAGACATACTGGTAGGCGGGCATGCGGGCGGCCCTCGTTCGGGGGACTGGGAGCCAAGGGTCTAGCGAGCGCGGCCCGGCGGTGCAACCGCGCGTGGCGGCGCGATGGGCCGGGCAGGACTCGAACCTGCAACCAGGCCGTTATGAGCGGCCAGCTCTGACCATTGAGCTACCGGCCCACCGCCGCCAGTGATGCGGAACCGCAGGCGGCGACGCAAGCCCCGACCGCGCCCTCTTCCGGCCGCGCTGCCCGCGCTGCACAGGATCTCACTCCGCTGGCAGAGCGAACCGGCCGGGCGGGCCGGCCCGGCTGCAACCGCGCCGTGGCGCTCCCGCGCCTGGGCGGCTACAAGCCTCGCCACCCACGCCCCGCGCCATGGAGACCCTCGTGGACATCAGCCGAATCGCGATCGGCCGCAACCCGCCCTCCGACATCAACGTGATCGTCGAGATTCCGCAGGGGGGCGTTCCGGTGAAGTACGAGCTCGACAAGGAGAGCGGCGCTCTCATGGTCGACCGCTTCCTCCACACCGCGATGTACTACCCCGGCAACTACGGCTTCATCCCCCATACCCTTGCCGAGGACGGCGACCCGATGGACGTGATGATCGTGACGCAGGCGATGCTCGTGCCTGGCTGTATCGTCCGCTGCCGCCCTGTCGGTGTCCTGCAGATGCGCGACGAGGCAGGGCCTGACGAGAAGGTGCTCGCCGTGCCGGTGGACAAGCTCCACCCCTTCTACACCGGCATCAGGAGCTATACCGACCTGCCCGCGATCCTGATCGAGCAGATCGCGCATTTCTTCAAGCACTACAAGGATCTCGAGAAGGGCAAGGAGGTCAGCCTTGGCGCGTGGGCAGGCCCTGAGGTGGCCGAGCGGCTGATCCTCGAGTCGATCCGCCGCGAGGAGGATGCCAGAGCTGCGCGGCCGCATTTCGAGTAGCGCGGCTCAGCCCAAGGCCGCGTTCCAGAGCGCGAAGGACGGCGCCGCGGCGACGGTGCTCCAGAGGCAGAGCGCGGCGGCGGTGCGCACGTCCTGCCCACCGGCGGCGGCAACGAGGAAGAAGCCCAGCGAGACGGGGCAGGCAGCCATCATCGCGCCCGCCACCACCGCACCCCGCGGCAGGCCGAGCAGCACCGCCGCCCCGACATAGGCGGCCGGGTGCAGCAGAAGCTTCGCCGGCACCGCCCACGCCACGCCAACGAGCGGTCGCAACGAGAGCCCGCCACCGCCCGCAGCAAGCGCTGCGCCGAGGCTGACCAGCGCCCCCGGCACCGCCCCGCCCGAGAGCATCGCCGCAAGCCGCGCGAGCGGGTCGGGCAGAGCGGCGCCGAGCCCCTGCAGCGCGAGTGCTGCGAGCATCGCCCAGGCGATCGGCGCGCGGAGCAGGGCAGCGAGCCCGGCGCGCAACCCGCCGCGCGTCATCAGCACCATGCCGAGATTGAGCGTGCCGAGCACGTCGAGCACGAGGATCGCGATCGCCGCACCGACCGCCGCGGGGTCGCCCCCGAGCGGGGAGACGGCGATCGCGGGCAGGCCGATATAGCCGAGATTGGCGCTGATCGCGGCCATGAAGGCGAGCCGACGCAGGCCGCGCCGTGCCGCGAGCGCCGCCGCCGTGCCGGCGACGGCGGAGGCAGCGACGAAGGCGGCCGGGGCGAGCAGCGCCGCAGGCGGTGGCCGTTCCGCCTCAGCCACGAAGCGGAACACGAAGGCCGGCAGCGCCGCGTAGAGCACGAAGGCCCGCAAGCCCGCTTGCGCCTCCCGCCCCGCGAGCGGCCCTCGCCCCAAGAGCCAGCCGAGCAGGATGAGCGCGAAGAACGGCGCAAGGACAGGGAACGGGATCACGCCCTGAACGGGGCGGTCAGAGTCCCGCCTCGTCGATCCGGCAGATCGCGCGCGCGAGCGCCTGGGCGCGGGGAACGAGGCTTTCGACCTCGAGATATTCCTCTTCCGTGTGCGCGCGGCCGCCGATCGGCCCGACCCCGCAGAGCGTCGGCGCACCCACAGCGGCGGTAAAGCCGCTGTCGGCGCAGCCGCCCGAGAACTCGCCCTCGAGGCCGGGATTGCCCGAGGCGTCGCGGTAGAGCGCCAGCAGCGCCGCCGACGCCGCGCCCTCCGTCAGCGGCAGGAACTCGCCGTTGATCCGCAGCGTTGCTTTCGTCCCCGGAACATGGGCGGTGCGCACGATCGCCTCGATCCGGGCGAGGATCTCGTCGCGCTGGTCCGGCGCGACGTAGCGGAGATCGATGTCCCCCTCGGCCCAGGGAGCGACGGTGTTGACGCTCTGCCCGCCGCGGACAAGGCCGACATTGAGCGTGATGCCGCGGCCGAGATCGCTCAACGCATGGATCGCCTGCACCTTGCGCGCGAGCTCCTCGATCGCCGAGATCCCGGCCTCGAAATTCCCCCCCGAATGCGCAGCGCGGCCCTCGATCGCCATGGTCAGGAACACCCCGCCCTTGCGGCCGGTGACGACGTTGCCCGAGGGGCGGCCTGGCTCGCTGTTGAACACCGCCCGCGCGTTCCTGCCCTCGGCCTCGATCGCCGGCCGCGCTTCGGGCGAGGCGATCTCCTCATCCCCGGTGAAGAGGCC
>Ga0272446_1004072_pt1 | contig 17677 bp, 11 predicted proteins | sample YNPCB0061_FD_194587 | JGI IMG/M metagenome (GOLD analysis project Ga0272446, IMG submission 194587) | Hot spring microbial mat communities from Yellowstone National Park, WY, United States - YNP-CB-006-1 | ecosystem: Environmental > Aquatic > Thermal springs > Hot (42-90C) > Sediment | place... | reverse complement strand
CGAAGTGGTCACCGTGGAGGCGGCGGCTGCGCCGGTCGAGCTGGGCAGCGGAGAAAAGTCCAGCGTGATGACCGGCGAGGAGATCGATAGCCTGGCCATCCGCGGGCGGGATTTTCTCGACGTCCTTCGATTGCTGCCGGGCGTGGTCGACGAAAACGACAGCCGAGAGGCGCCCAGCCCCACGGGAGTTGTCAACATCTTTATCAACGGCGCGCGCGAAAACCAAAAGAACGTCACCATCGACGGCGTCACAAACATGGACACGGGCTCCAACGGCACCACCCACACCGCCCCCACGCTGGACATGATCGCAGAAGTGAAGGTGCTTACCAGCAACTACCAGGCCGAGTTTGGCCGGTCGGTGGGAGGCACGATCGTGGTGGTCACAAGGGGAGGCACAAAGCAGTACCGCGGCAGCGCCTCCTGGTTCCACCGGCATGAGAGCTATAACGCGAATGACTTCTTTAACAACCGCAACGGTCTGCCCCGTCCGCCCTATCGTTACAATATTCCTTCGTGGACGCTCGGCGGCCCGGTGTGGCCCAAGAACCGCAAGCACTCGCGGCTCTTTTTCTTCTTCACCCAGGAAATCACCCGGCAAAGGGTGAACTACCCCTCGCGAACTGTTCGGGTGCCTAATCTGCGCGAACGAGAAGGCGATTTTACGCAAACTTTTGACGTGAACGGCCGACCCATCGTGGTCTACGATCCGCTCACCGGACAGCCCTTCCCCGGCAACATCGTACCCAAGGATCGTCACCACAAAACCGGCTTGGCCATCCTGAACATGTTCCCCAAGCCGAATTTTGTGGATCCCGCTCCAACCCGGGTCCACCAATGGAACTACATTTCCCAGGTCAGCGGATCCTACCCCCGCCGCGCCGAAATGATCCGCGTCGATTTCAATCCCACCCAGCGCTGGCAAACCTACTTCCGCTATTTTCAGAACGAGGACGAGCAGCATCCCACATATGGGCTGTGGATCACCGGCAGCGTCAACTACGATCTCACCCCCATCACCTTCAAGCAACCGGGCCGGAACTTTACGGCGCATTTCTCGCGCGGCATCGGGGCTTCGTTCATGAATCAGTTGATCCTCGGTTACAGCATGAACCGGCTGACCGCTTGGCCGGATCAGCCCGAGAAGGTTTCCCGAAAAGCCCTGGGCATCGATCTGCCCCAGTGGCGTCCGGAACTGAATCCGGAAGGCTACATCCCCAACATCACCTCCTTCGGCGCGGTGCCCAATGCAGTGAACCCTTCCATGCGCAACGACATGCCCTATAAGAATGTGAATCATATTTTCAGCGTGGTCGAAAACTTGAGCAAGGTTCACGGCGCCCATACTCTCCGAACGGGCGTCTACATTGAACGCGCCAGGAAAGACTATTTCCAGAGTGCGCCCACCCGCGGCGCCCTTAGTTTCGCCGACGATTCGAATAATCCGTTGCGCACGCGCTACGGTTTTGCCAGCGCCTTGATGGGCTTGGTGACCAGCTATCAGGAAGCCACCAATCGGCCTTATGGCCTGTACCGCTTTACGAATCTGGAGTGGTACGTGCAAGACAACTGGAGAGTGAACCGCCGCCTGGCGCTGGATGCCGGCTTGCGCTTCTACAGGAATTTGCCTCAGTATGAGGTACGCCAACAAATAGCCGCCTTTGTCCCCGGACTGTGGGATCCGGCCCGTGCGCCAATCTTGATCCGGAACGGCCGCGACAGCCAGGGCCGTCGTGTAGGCGTGAACCCGCTGACCGGGGAGACCTTTAACCCGGGCTTGGTGGGCACGTTTGCGCCCGGCTTCGGCGATCCCGCCAACGGCATGGTGCTGGGAGGAACGCGCGGCTTTCCGAAAGGCTTGTACACCGTGCCCGGCGTGGCGCTGGCGCCCCGCTTTGGCTTCGCTTTCGATCCCGTCGGGAAGGGCCGGACCGCCATTCGCGGCGGCGCCGGAGTGTTTTACGACCGTATCATGGGAAACCCCACGCACAACATGGCCGTCAACCCTCCCACGGTGTTCACGCCCACGCTTTTCTACACCACGTTTGACGAGCTCCTAGCCAGCGCCAAGAACGCTTCCCTGGCGCCTTCCACTATCGCACACTCCCTCTACGGTCACGGCTTCCTGCCCACCGTCTACAACTACAGCTTCGGCGTGCAGCAGGCCGTGGGCCGGCATACCAGATTGGATGTTTCCTATGTCGGCAACATCGCTCGCCACCTCCTGTGGCTGCGAAATATCAATCCGGAACCGCTCGGCGCCCGCTTCTTGACTCTGAATCCGCAAAACCGGGACCCCATCACCAATACCGTTTATTCGCCTAACTTTCTGCGAGCTTTCCAAGGCTACGCCGATATCTCGGAATACGAGTTCGGCGGCACCACCAACTACAACTCTCTACAGGCGTCTTTTCAAGGTCGGCTGCCGGCCGGCCTCCAGCTCCGCGTCTCCTACACGTTCGCCAAGACTCTGGGAACCGCTGTGAGCGACGCCACCGCGGTGAGTCCGTTCCTCCCTCCGCGCCAGCGCAACTATGGCCGGCTGCGCTATGACCGCGACCACGTATTCACCCTGAACTACACTTGGGGCGTGCCCCGAAGCTGGCTGCCGCACCACCGATGGCTGCGAACGGTCATGGACGGCTGGGAAATGAGCGGCGCCGCCCAGATGTCGGGCGGCCAGCCGTTCACGCCGACGCTGGCTACCGTCGATGGCATGAACTTCCTGGGCACCGGAAGCGAAAGCCCCCGCCCGGATTGGCTCGGAGGGAAAGAGTTCGCCCGGCCGGCGCTCCCCCGGACGGCGGGCCAGCCCGAGGAGCCCTACTTCGGCAACGCCGGAGTCGGCATCCTGCGCGGTCCAGGCATCAACAATTGGGATCTCCGCTTCACGCGGCGCTTCCGCCTGCTCCACGACCGGCGGTCATTAGAATTCCGCGGCGAGTTGTTTAACGCCTTCAACCACACGCAGTTTGCGGGGCTCGACACGGCGACCCGCTTTGACGCACAAGGCGTCCAAATCAATCCGTTGTTTTTAGAGCCGACCAGCTCGAGACGCCCGCGCATCATCCAGTTCGCCCTGCGGCTCAACTTCTAAGACGGCGCGCGAAAATCGTCCGCCGCTGGGCCGAACCCGGCCAGCCGCACGCCCGCCTCAGCCACTGCGGCGCGCACTTCGGGACTGGTCAGCGCCTCCAACTCCCGCACGCGGCTCTCTTTGAGCCGCGTCCGAGCTTGCCGCAACTCATGGGTGCAAAAGCCGGGATGGCACATGAACTCGGTCCATCCCTCCGGCAAGCGGCGGATTAAGCGCGCTAAATCGCCAGGACCATACAAGCCGGTCAGCAGGAAGCCCGCAAAATGGTCCGTGGTCCGGCAACCGTGACGCTCCAGCACGCCATGGAAACGCCGGCGCAGAAGCCCCATGGCGCGGCTGACCAGCCGCCTCGTCCAGGGAATGCCTTCGCCTTCCCACGGCAGGTCAAACGGGCGGCGAACCCACAGGATCCGGTAGCGTTGCGCCAGCCTCGCCACCGCCCGCAAAACCGGAGGCAGCAGGTGGGTGTGTTTGTGCGTATCCAGGTGGGTGGGGCGAATTCCGGCGCTCAGGATTTTCTGGATCTGCGCCTCCAACTCGCGCTCGACGTCTAGACCGCCGCCGAGCAGCGTCCCAATCAACTGGCCGGTCGTTTGGGGCAAAATGCGCCCGGGATCGGCCACCGAACGGGCGCCTACCAGCGTCAAGTGAACCCCTATGTCCAGCGAAGGATTCGCCCCCGCCAGCCGGACCGCATCCTCGAACGCGTCCCCGTTGGCCATTAGCGTCGTGGAAGTCAGGATGCCGTTACGGTGGGCTTCGATGATCCCCGCGTTCACGTCGCGCGTGAACCCGAAGTCGTCCGCATTGACCGTCAGGATTCTCAAAACAGTTTGAGCTGGATGGTCAAGAATTTCTTGGGATTGGCCCGGAAATCTTTCATCAGATTGCGCATCTCTTGCGTCGCCCCCGAGAGGTTTTCGTAAAGCTGCGGGTTCACCAGAAGTTGCCCTACCGTACCCTGCCCCGTGTTCATGCGCTCAATCAGCGCATCGATCTTGTTCAGCGTGGCGCTAATCTGATTGTGCAGCTCCTCGGACTTCATCAGTTTGCCCGCCGTGCCTTTCCCCGCGTTCACATCCGCCAGCAGGGTGCGGATTTCCTGGATGCTCTTGCGGGTATCGTCGTAAAGGGACGGGTCTTTCAACAGCTTTCCCGCCGTTCCCTTGCCTTCCTGCAACTCTTGCAGCAGGCTGTCCAGCCGGCCCACCGAGGCGCGGATGTCCCGGTAAAGCTCATCCTCATAAATGAGCTTGCCCACCGTTCCCTGATTGCTCCCGAGCGCGGCCATCAGCTTCTCGGTCTCGCGCAAAATCGTATTGGCCCGGTTATAGAGCTCTTCGTCCACCAAGAGCCTGCCGATGCTGCCCTTGCCCGCTTCGACAATGCTCACGATGTTATCCACCCGCTTCAACAAACCCTGGGCAGATGCCAGCAGCGCGTACCCGCTTTGCACCACCTCATCGAACTCGCGGGTGTCCAGGCTGGGCAAGGTGCCGCCCGGCTTGACCGAATCCGCGTTCTGGCCCTTCTTTATGTTGATGAACTTTGTGCCCAGAACGTTCTCTGCGCTGATGGCCGCTTGCGAGTCGGTCGGGATGGCGGGCAGGAAGCGCTCCTCCACCTCCAAATCCAGCCGGATGATGCGGTTCGGGCGCGTGTCGCCGGAAAGCCCCACCCAGCGCACCTTGCCAATGACGATGCCGTTCAGCCGTACGGCGGAGCCCACCGTCAGCGCCGCCGAATCATCCAGATAGGTGTGGATCACCACCCGCTTCTGGAAGAGGCTCTTATCCCCCGTCATTAAGAACACGAGCACGGCCACCAGTGTCATCGCGGCGATTGCCAGCAGTCCCACCCGCAACTGCGCCCACGAAACTTTTTTCGAGGAAGGCATCGTATTTTCAGCGTCTCACAAATTTAGAGAGATAGGGGTCCGTGGAGGCTTCCAGTTCCTTTTGAAAACCCTCGAACACCAAACGCCCCTCCCGCATCACCATGAAAACGGTTCTCGATCCGTTCCCGCTGCCGGCTGGCGGCGCCGCCCGGATCGTTCCGGAGCCGATGTCGTAATAATAGTTGGCCAGCATCTGCCCGTCCTGATAGCGCTGGGTCACCACAATCGAGGTGGTGCGGTTCACGTCCCGCTCTTTCATGATGAGGGCGACAATGGTGTTCGCGGTGATCGGATCCAGTCCCGCGGTCGGCGAATCGTAAAGCACCAACGGCGGGTTCGTCACATTGGCGCGCGCGATGCCCACCCGGCGCCGCATGCCGCCCGATAGCTCGGAGGGAAACTTGTCCAGTGTGTGTTCAAGCTCCACGAAAGTGAGAGCCTCTACCACCCGCTCCCTGACATCTTCGGGCTTGGGGCGCCTCCCGCGTTGATATAAAAGCGGATACGCGACGTTTTCCTCAATGGTCAGGGAATCGAACAACCCCCCTTCTTGAAACAGCATGCCGACACGCGCTCGCAAGTCCACCAGTTCCTGTTCACCCAGCCGGTTGATTTCCTGGCCAAACAGCCAGATACGCCCCGAATCGGGACGGACCAAACCAATCGCCGCCTTCAGCAACGTGGTCTTGCCGCTCCCGGCGGCACCCATCACAATACGGGTTTCTCCCTTCCGCACCTCAAAGCTCACGTGCTCCAAAGCCGGCGTTTCGTCGTAGTGCAGAGTGACGTCTTCAAACCGCAAGATCGTTTCGCCGGCGAATTCGGGCATGGCGTCAGAGGGCAATGGCTACGAAGATCTTGGTGATCAGAAACGTCAGCACGAACACCCAGACGCTGGCCACCACCACCGCTTGCGTGGTGGCTCGCCCTACCCCCTGAGTCCCTCCAGTGGTCCGCATGCCATAAAAGCAGCCGACCAGCGATATCACCACCGCAAATACCAGCGGCTTCACCAAGCCCTGCGCGATATCGGAATATTCCAGCGACCTCCAGGCGCTGTTCCAATAATGGCTTGCCGTGGTGAGGCTCAGCACCGGAACGGCAATCACGTATCCGCCGATTAGTCCAACAAAATCCGCCACTACCGTAAGCAGCGGCAGCGTCAGGCACGTGGCGATCAGGCGCGGTGTCACCAGTTTCTGAATCGGGTCGGTCCCCAGAGCCCGCATGGCGTCAATCTGTTCGGTGACTTTCATCGACCCAATTTCGCTGGCGATGCCGGAAGCATTCCGCCCTGCCACCAAGAGCGCCGTCAATACAGGCCCCAATTCGCGCACCAAGGTGATGGTGACAATCTCGCCGATCTTGCCGCTGGCGCCGTACTGCGATAACGCCCGCGACATCTGCAAAGCCATCACCGCGCCGCTGAAAAACCCGGTAAGCATGACGATACTCAAGCTGCCCACCCCGATAATGTCGGCTTGCAAGATCATATCCTGGTGATAGCGGGGGCGGCGGAAAATGTTGTGGAACGCTTTGGCGGCCAAAATGAAGAACTCTTGGATGGCAAGGACGGGCGGTATCAGAAAGTCGAGCAATGCCGAAGGCCCTCGTGCTTCTGATGCTACCATACGGGTGGATTCATGAAGGGGCTGACCGACATCCCAGGCATCCGCGTGGGGCACGCCTCCGACTTCGACGCCTTGACCGGCTGCACCGTGGTGCTGTGCGAACAGGGCGCCGTGGCGGGCTGTGACATCCGCGGCGCCGCCACCGGCACCGAGGAGTTCGACCTCCTCAACCCCCTGCACCTCGCCGACCGGATCCATGCCGTGGTCCTGGCCGGGGGCAGCGCCTTTGGCTTAGAGGCGGCTTCCGGCGTGCGCCGTTATTTGGAACGGAAGGGCGTAGGCTTCCAAACTTCCGTCGCCCGCATCCCCTTGACTCCGTGCGCCATCTTATTTGATCTGGGCATAGGAAAGGCGAATGTCCGTCCCACTCGAGAGATGGGCGAGAAAGCCGCCGCCGCGGCCCATGACGGACCCGTCGAGGAGGGATCAGTGGGCGCCGGAACCGGCGCCACCGTAGGCAAACTGTTCGGTATGTCGCGCGCCATGAAGGGCGGCATCGGCGCCTATACGGTCTCCCTGGAAGGCTATGCCGGACCGGTAAAGGTGGCGGCTTTGGCGGCCGTGAACGCGTTAGGAGACATTTTGGACCCATCCACCGGCAAAATCGTCGCCGGGGCGCGCAAATCCGCGGCTAGCGCCGAGTTTGAGAACTCAGCCGAAGCCATGAAACATGGCGCCGCCGGCGGCTTCGCACGGGAAAACACGACACTTGTAGTGGTGGCCACAGACGCCCGGCTGACCAAGGTGGCGGCCACCAAGCTGGCCCAACTGGCCGCCGTGGGGATGGCCCGCTCGATATCGCCGGTCTGGACCATGTCGGACGGCGATGTAGTGATCGCGCTTTCGGCAGGCGCTCAGGAAGCGAATATCAACAACCTGGGCGTAGCCGCCGCGGAAGCCGTTGCCCAAGCCATCTTGCGAGGGGTGCGGACCGCCAAGGGTCTAGGAGGGATTCCCGGACTTGCCAAGTGAAGAGTCCCTTATAATAGTGGTTGCCCGCAGACATGACAGCAGACAACGAGGGCGAAAGTTGGGGCCAACATAACCTTCGTCCAGAGTTCATCGTCATTAAGCTGAGTGTAGGTGTCTCCCCACGCGGGAGGGCGACAGGCGTGCCGGTTCGCAAGTATTTGAGAGAAAACCTTTTAGTCGGATCTTTTTGCCGCCGGATATGCGTTTGTGCGACGCCTTACACGAAAGTGACAATGGTTGAGGGCAGGAGAAATCCATGCAGGCACCAATGAGCAGCAGTCCTGCGCCGCTTATCGTTCCAACCCCGGCGCCGCCGGCGCCGGTCGAGCCGCGCCACGTGGGGCGGCGCCGGAAACAAATCCGTAGGTTGTTGGTGGCCTTGTTTCTGGGGGCAGCCATTGCGGGCGCCGTATATTGGCAAAGCCGGCAGGCGGCAAAACAACGCGCTAGCGGGGCTGCCGCCGCACAGATGCGAACGGCTTCCGTGCAAAGCGGCATTCTCGAGCGAACCTTAAGGCTGGCAGGAACTACCGCCGCCGAGCACTACGTTTCGCTCATCGCACCCCAGCTTCGCGGCAGCCGTAGCGGTTACGGGCGAGATTACAGCTCGCGGCGCAGCGGCGGCTCGAGCAGCAGCGCAACTTCTACGGAAACGGCTTCCAGCAGTTCCAGCAGCTCGAGCAGCGCCGGCAGTTCGAGCGCCTCCGGTCCCAGTGTCTCGGCCATGTCCATGAGCGGCGATGATAGCGGGGGCTCCTCCGGAGGCGGATCGTCCGGGATTTCTCGGGCAACCAACCGCAGCTCAAGCCAGCGAGTTTCGACGCCCGTTTCCCGTTCCAGCAGCTCCAGCCGGGCTGCCAGCAGCGCCGATGCCGCCGCTGTAGCAGCCGATTTGGGGTCAACCGCCAGCATGCTGCCGGGCGGCGGAAGCGGAGGCGGAGGCGGCGGAGGCGGAAGTAGCGATTTTGCTCTGATCCTCGAAAAGCTGACCCCCGGCGGCACAATGGTGAAGAAAGGCGATGTGGTGGCGGAGTTCGACCGCCAGTTCATGCTGCTCCGGCTGGACGATTACCGCGCCTCCGTGCGCCAGCAAGAGCTGGATATGATCAAACTCCAGACGAATCTGGAGGTCTCCCGAGTCCGGCGGAAGCAGAATATTGACTCCGCCAAAGCGGCGGTCGAAAAGGCCAAGCTGGACCTGAAAACCACGCCGGTCCGCTCGGAGATTGACTCGGAACGCCTCCGGCTGGCGCTCGAAGAAGCCGAGGCGCGCTACAAGCAACTTCTCGAAGAGATTCAGTTCGCCGACGAGTCCGAATTGGCGGCCATACGCAAAGAGGAGCTGGACAACAAACGCGCTGAACTGGAATTGAAGCGCGCGGAGGCGAACGCGGACAAGATGGTGGCCAGGGCGGCCATCGATGGTCTGGTCGTGCTCCAGAACATTGTTAGGGGCACCGACTATGCGCAGATTCAGCCGGGCGACCAGCTTTCGCCGGGGCAATTCTACATGCAGATTGTGGACCCCCGCTCGATGGTGGTCAATGCCACCGTCAACCAAGTGGACGCCGAAGCGCTCCGGCTGGGCCAAAAAGCGCGCGTCCGCTTCGACGCCTACCCCGATCTCGAGCTTCCTGCGCACGTCTATTCCATCGGCGCCATGACCAAGACCGGGGGCATGAGAGCCTCGTTCTTCAAGGAGATCCCGGTTAAGCTGCGTTTGGATGCGCTGGATCCCAGGGTGATTCCGGACCTGTCGGTGGCCGTGGATGTAATTATCGAGAAAGAGAAGGACGAGACTGCCATTGCTCCGCTCGAGGCGGTGTTCCGCGACTCCCCCGAGGCCAACCCCTATGTGTTCGTCAAGACGGCGGAGGGCTGGGAGCGGCGCGAGGTGACCACGGGGCTGAAAAACAACATTCGGGTCGCCATCCGGAGCGGACTGAAGCCCGGAGAGGTGGTGGCGCTGTCGCGTCCCCCTGAACCGGGAGAAAGACAGGGGTGAAGACCGGCCTGGGCTGAACTGTGGAGTTGGATGAAAAATGGCTTCTAAAGACGTAAAACCGAAAATCAGGCTCGGCCAAAGCGAGTCAAGCCGCCGCCGGCGTATCGCGGCTTGGACTTTAATGTTGACGGCCCTGGCAGGCGGGGGTTACGCAGCCTACCGCTACACCGGATCGACCGTGGTCGAAGTGCCAGTGGCGAAAGTGCGGCGAGGCGAGTTCATCATTGCTGTCCGGACGCGGGGCGAGATCCGCAGCACCCGGTCGGTCATTCTGACCGCGCCGCAGGTGCCCGATCCCCGCATCACCAAGCTGGCCGAATCCGGCAAGCCAATTCGTAAAGGCGACGTGGTGGTCGAGTTCGACGCCGCCAGCGTCGAACAGCAGTACCTGGACCGCGCCACGACGGTGAGAACCGTGGACAGCGAAATCGTGCAGACCAAGGCGTCCCACAAGATCACCAACGAGTCCGACGCCATGAGCCTTATGACCAGCGGATACAACCTGGAGAGAGCCAAATTGGAGGCGAGCAAAGCCGAGATCGTCTCGGAGATCGAAGGCGCCAAGAACCGCATCGACGTCGGCATCTCGGAGGGCGAACTGGCGCAGGTAAAGGCGGTGGTCAACTCCCACGGCACCACCCAGCGCGCCGATCTGGAGCGCTTGCAGCAGCGCAAGGACAAGGCCGTACGCGACATGGAGCGGGCCAAGAGCTATCTGTCCATGATGGTCATTCGCGCGCCCAACGACGGCATCGTCAACATCCTGCCGAACTTCCGCGCCCCCGGTTCGTTCGGATCCACTCCGCCGCCGTTCAAAGAAGGAGACCGCGCCTGGACCGGCGCGCCCATCGCCGAGATCCCCGACCTGTCGGAGATGCGGATCGAGCTGAAACTGGACGAAGTGGACCGCGGCAAGATCAAATTGGGTCAGATGCTGCGCATCCGCGTGGACGCCATCCCGGACAAGGACTTCACCGCGGAATTGGATTGGATCAGCCCGATTGCGTCGCTCATCTATCGTGGATTCGGCACTTCGGAGAAGGTGTTCCCGGCGAGAGCCACCCTGAAGAACCTCGATCCGCGGTTGCGTCCTGGCATGAGCGCCAGCGCCGAGATCATTATCGAACGCGAAGAAAATACGGTGCTGATCCCCAGCCGCGCCAGCTTCACCCACAACGGCAAACCCGCCGTTTACATCCAGAAAGGCCAGGAGTTCGAGCTCCGCCAGATTGAAGTGGGCAAGCGGAACGATACCGACATCGTGGTCTTGAAAGGCTTGCGGGAAGGCGAAGTGGTGGCGCTCGAGAATCCCATCGAGGCGGCCAAGAAGGCGAAGAAATTGTAATTTGCAAGGCAGTTGCCGGAGAAAGCGTACTGGCGATGTGGAAGAAAGTACTTCTTAGATTAGGAATCGTTGCCGTTTTGGCGGCAGCCGTGTGGGGCGGATACCGGTTGTTCCAGCGGATGCCGCAGCGGCAGCAACAGATTGCGACCACCAAGGTGCGCCAGGGCGACGTGGTGGTGCGGAGTTTTACACGCGGCGAATTGCGCGCCGTGCGTTCCATTACCCTGGTGGCGCCGAACCTTTTCGGCACCGTGCAGGTGACCCGACTGGCGGCTCTGGGCTCGCTGGCGCGCGAGAAGGACCTGATTGTCGAATTCGACGACTCCGAGGTGCGCTCGCGCCTGGAGGAGAAAGAGCTGGAAATCGAGCAGCTTAACGAGCAGATTAAAAAGGCCAAGGCGGACCTCGCCATTCGCAACAACCAGGACCAAGTCGAGTTGTTGCGGGCGCGCTACGCGGTGCGGCGCGCCGAGCTTGAGGTGAAGCGCAACGAACTCATTTCGCAGATCGACGCCAAAAAGAACCTCCTGACCCTCGAAGAAGCGCGCCGGCGGCTGAAGCAGCTCGAGAGCGACATCAAGTCGCGGCAGGAGCAGGCGCAAGCCGAACTCGCCGTACTGCAAGAGCGCATGAATAAGGCCAATCTCGAGCTGGCGCGAGAGAGGCAGCGCCTCAGCCAGGTGCGCTTGTTGACCCCGATGGGCGGTCTGGTGGCCATCCGGCAAAACTATAGCGGCAGTTTCGGGCGCATGTTCGGGCAGCAGTTGCCCGACATCCGCGAAGGCGATCAGGTGTCGCCCGGCATGGCGGTGGCCGACGTTTTGGACCTTTCCGAGCTCGAAATCAGCGCCAAAGTCGGCGAACTGGACCGCGCTAACTTGCGCGAAGGCCAGGAAGTGCTCATCTCCTTGGACGCCATCCCCAACAAGCAATTTAAAGGCAAAATCAAGAGCCTGAGCGGCACAGCCAGCGCGAACTTCTTCTCGGCCGACCCGGCCAAGAAATTCGACGTCACTTTCGACATCGATATGCGCGAGCTACTAAAGACGCTGGGCGCCGACGAGGAACAAATTCGCAGGGTCCTCGCTACGGCGGAACAGAACCGCAAGAAACCCGTCGCCACCACCCCCTCATCGCTTTCGCTAATGGGAGGTCCGGGCGGCTTCCCCGGAATGTTCGGCGGCGGTCCGGGAATGGCGCCCGGAGCGGCCCCGTCTGGAGAAGAGGGTGCCGGAGCCCCCGGGGAAGGCGCTGCCGGCGGCGGGCGCCGCCGGGCAGGCGGAGGACCCGGCGCCGCAGGCGGTGGTCCCGGCGGTGCGGGTGGCGCCATGGCGGGCCTGTCGGACGAAGATCGCCAGAAACTGCGCGCGGCTATGCAGAAGGCCCTGAAGGGCCGTAGCATGCAGGATCTGTCGAGCGAGGAACGACAGAAAATCATGCAGGAGGCGATGAAGGCCATCGGCCGGGAGGCGCCGGCTGGCGGGCGGCGTCCGGCGGAGGCGGCCAAAGGCGCCGAAGCCGGCGGTCCACCCGTGCTGTTGGGCCGCCGCCCCGGAGCCGAAGGCGGCGAAGAGCGTGGAGGCGCGCCTGGAGGACGGCGCCGGGGTGGCGGTGACGCCGAGAACCCGTTTGCAGCCATGTTCCGCAGTTCCCAGTTCAGCGAAAAGGAACTGGCCGAAGCCAAACTGCCTCCTCCGCCCGAAGAGGACACCCAGCTCGACATCTTAATCCGGCCCGGCTTGCTGGCGGACGTGGAGATCATCGTTGAAAAGTTGCAAAACGTCATCCACATTCCGGCTCAAGCCGCATTCGAGAAGGGCGGCAAACTGGTGGCCTTCGTCCAGCAAGGTCCCGGCAAGTGGGAGGAGCGCGTGCTGAAGCCGCTCAAGCGCAGCGAATCGACTCTGGTGGTCGAGTCGGGCCTCAAACCGGGCGAGATCATCGCGCTCGCGGATCCGACCGAGAAGCCGGGAGACAAGAAAAAGAAGCAGGCGGAATCCAAAGGCGGCGGCGGGGGGAACCCCATGGGCGCCATGGGTTCTAAAGGAGGTGGGAAGTAAACCATGGCCGGACTTTCAGGCATCCTTCCGGAAATTTACATGGGGCTGTCCAGCCTCCTGGTGCACAAGCTTCGCAGCTTGTTGACCATGCTGGGCATGATCTTCGGCGTGGGCGCGGTGGTGGCGATGCTGTCTATCACCGCAGGGGCGCAGAAGGAGATGATGAGTTACATCGACCTGCTGGGCGTAAACAATATCATCATCGAAGCCAAAGAGGCGGTGGACCGCAATGAATTGCAGACGCGGCGCGCCATCTCGCCGGGACTGACGTTCCGGGATTTTCGTGCCATTGCGGAAAACGTCCAGGGCATCGAGGCGTTGACCCCCCGTAAGCGGTTCAAACCTCAAAAAGTGCTCCCCAAGACCGCCGCCGAGCCTCCACTCCTGATCGGAGTCGAGCCGAACTACGTGATCATCAACTCCCTCAAGGTGGTCGAGGGCAGATTCTTTAACGACGAGGACAACGCCAAGTCGGCGCCGGTGTGCGTGCTGGGCGAAACCGCCAAGGTCAACTTGCTCGGCTATGAACCGGCGGTGGGCAAGTACGTCAAGATCAATGACACCTGGCTTCAGGTGATCGGCGTGCTCGCGCAGCAGGCGACGGCGGACACCGAAGTCGAGGGTCTCGAAGTCACCAACCGCAACAACCTGGTGATCGCCCCGCTCAATACCGTGATGCGGCGGTTCGAAGACAACAACAGCTACCTGAAAGACGAAATCGACGGCATCTACATTAAGGTCACCTCGGGAACCGATTCGGTGGAAACCGCCAACGTGGTGAATGCGATTCTGACCGCCACCCATAAAGACGCCGGTGATTTCACCATCACCGTGCCGGCGGGTTTGTTGGAGCAGAAACGCCGGACGCAGTTCATCTTCAGCGTGGTGATGATCTGCATCGCCGGCATCTCGCTGCTGGTGGGCGGCATCGGCATCATGAACATCATGCTGGCGACGGTTTTGGAGCGTACCCGGGAAATCGGAATCCGCCGCGCGATCGGCGCCCGCCAGGCGGACATCATCCGTCAGTTCCTCACCGAGGCGGTGCTGATCTCCATCCTCGGCGGCCTCATCGGCGTGGTCTTTGGATACACGCTTTCTAAGGTTATTGCCGCGGCGGCGGGTTGGCAAACCGAAGTGACTTTCGCCTCCATCGCCGTGGCGTTTGGCGTGTCCTGCGGCATTGGTTTGCTGTTCGGCATCTATCCCGCCGTGCAAGCCGCCAAGCTGGACCCCATCGAAGCAATCCGTTACGAGTAATCCCAGAAAGTCTAATGATGGCAAGTGAAAGGCGGCGCCCGGCGGACCCCTCGGCAAGGGGCGCCCGCCGGCCCCTTTTCCGCATATGTCAGAGAAAGTCATGAGAATCATTTCCATCGTGCTTGTTGTTTGCCTCATGGCGCCGGCGTTGCCTGCCCAAGAGGTGGAATCCCATATGTTTCCCTCCCGCGGATACTTCAGGACGGTGTTCTCGCCGCCTGAAACGCGCGTTGAAATCAAACCGCCGGTGCGGCTGGAGGAGTTTGTGGTGGGCGACAAGCTGGAGCTTTCGCTCAAAAACTACCTGGATCTGGTGATGTCGAACAACCCGGACATCCAAATCCAGAAACTTAGCGTCGAAGTGCAGAAGAACGCCATCACGCGCGCTTTTGGCGCCTTCGATCCCACCATAACCGCGAACTTCAACAGCACCCGGACCAAAAGCCAGACGGGCGACGTGCTGGCGGGCGCGGCTACGCTTAACCAGTTGAGCCAGCCGTTCAACATGAACTTCACCCAGCGCTTGATGACCAGCACGCAGATCACCGGGACTTTTTCCACCTCTAAAACTTCCACCAACAGCACATTCCAGAACTACAATCCTCTGTACAGCTCCCAGATCTCTTTTGGCTTCACTCAGCCCCTTTTGCGCGGGCGCGGACCGAATATAGTGAAATTGCCCATCACCATCGCCCGCAGCCGGCTGGCTTCGACGCAATTCAACGTTCAGGACCAGTTGCTCCGGTTGATCGCCGCGGCGGAAAACGCGTACTGGCAGGTCATTCTAGAAAGAGAGAATTTAAAAGTTCAGGAAAAAGGCTTGGAGAACCTGGCCACCCAGCTCAAGCGGAACCAGCGCGAGCTGGAGTTGGGCGCCATCTCGCCGCTGGATATCTACAACCCGCAGGCGCAGTATGAGCAACAGCGCATCCAGGTCTCGCAGGCCAGGTTTCGCCTGATCATCGCCGAAGACGCCGTGCGGCGCCAGATCGGCGCAGACCTCGACCCGCGGTTCCGCAACATGCCCCTAGTGCTGACCGAAAACCCCGATCCGGGCGCCACGCCGCCTGTATTCGACCGCGAAGCACTGGTAGAGAAAGCTTTGCGGCTCCGCCCCGACATCAAGGCGCAATTGCAGGCGCTGGCAATCGATGATCTTTCCATCCAACAAGCGCAAAACGCCCTCCGCCCCGATTTGTCGCTCACCGGCAGTTACGCCGGCACCGGACGCGGCGGCAATTTCTACCAGCGCGGCAATGTGTTTACCAGCGATGGGAGCCAAATCAGGGTTTTGCAGGTGATCCCCGGCGGGGTGAGCGACGCCTGGCATCAGATGTTCACCTTCAATTACCCCATCTATCAGTTTGGGCTGCGGCTTACGTTGCCACTCCGCGACCGCGCGGCAGCCGCGAACTTGGCGGATTCGTTGATCAATAAGAAACTGAATGCGTACCGGCTGCGCTCAGCCGAACAGCAGGCGCGGCTGGATGTCCTCAACGCCATCACTCAGGTGGAATCCAGCAAAGCCAGCATCGAAATCGCCAAAGTGGGCTTGGATCTGGCGCAAAAGCAATTGGATGCCGAGCAGAAAAAATACGATCTGGGCACAACCACCATCTTCTTCGTGCTCGATGCGCAGACGCGCTTGGTAAACGCTCAATCGGTTCTGGTGAACCAGACGGTCCAGTACCGGAGGAACCTGGTGACCTTGCTGCAACGGACCGGCGAGTTGCTGGAAGCGCGCGGCATTATCGTACAATAGCGGCAGTTTGCATGGGCCGCATCCGCGTACTTCCGGACCACGTAGCCAACAAGATCGCAGCCGGCGAGGTGGTCGAGCGGCCCGCATCGGCGGTCAAGGAACTGCTCGAAAACTCCTTGGACGCAGGCGCATCCGAGGTGCGCGTGGAAGCCGAGTCAGGCGGCCGGCGCTTGATCCGCGTGGCCGACGATGGTTGCGGCATGATGCGGGACGACGCCATGCTGGCTTTCGAGCGCCATGCCACCAGCAAGCTTCACGATGTGGAAGACCTCCTGAGCATCTCCACTTTGGGCTTTCGCGGGGAGGCGTTGCCCTCCATTGCCAGCGTCTCGCGCCTGGTTCTGGAAACCCGCTCCAGAGACGAGGATACAGGCACCCGAGTCGAGGTCGCCGGCGGCCGGATGCTGAGCTGCGTGGAAGCGGCGATGGCCCCTGGCACCGTAGTCACCGTCCGCGACTTGTTTTACAACGTGCCGGCGCGGAAGAAGTTTCTGCGCAGCGAACAAACCGAGCTGGCGCACATCGCCTCCCTGGTCACCCACTACAGCCTGGCTCATCCGGACAAGGCGTTCGAACTGCGCCATGCCAACAACGAACTGTTGCGCGTGGCGCCTTGCGCGACGTTGCGGGAGCGCGTGTTTCAGGTCTTCGGCGCATCGGTCCTGGATGATTTAATCGACCTCGGCGTAAGAGAAAGGGAACTGCGGCTTCCGCCGCCGTATCTGCCTCCCTCGGCGCAGGCTGCCGCGCAAGCCGCAGCGATGGCGGATGAGGAACCCGCCGAAGGGGAAGATGCTCAGTTGCGGGTGTTCTGCATCCGGGGTTTCGTCTCCCGGCCCCAAGTGCAGAAGACCAACCGGAATTCGATCTATCTGTTCGTGAACGGCCGGCTGATCCGGGACAAAACTTTGATGCACGCCATTACCTCGGCCTATCACAATCTGATTCCCGCCGGATGCTTCCCTTTTGTCTTGTTATTCTTGGATTGCGACGCCCGCGAGGTGGATGTGAATGTGCACCCGTCGAAGACCGAGGTGCGGTTCCGCCACGCCGCGTTCGTGCACGATTTCGTGCGCGATGCGATCCGCGAAACTCTGATCGAGAGCCGCCCGGCGTCGAGCTTGCCGCTGCCCCGCTCCGTGTCGCCTCAGCCTGCCGCGCAACTGCCATACTCCGAGTTCACGCAGCAACTGGAGGACGGGCGGCTGGCGGAGATCCCGGCGGACTGGGCCGAGACCCCACCCGGAGAGCAACTCCCGGAATTCCATCTGCGCAGCGGCGCCGGCCCCCAGCCGCGGCTCGATTTCGGCCCTTCCCGGCCAGGGGTCGCACAGCCGGCGCCGCCGGTCCCAGTTGCAGACCTCCAACCCCTCACCGGGCTGCCTGTTCCTGACACCCATCGGGGCTTCCCCGCCGGGGCATTGCTGGACGAACCGCCCAGCCTCGCCTCGCTCGGCGATCTGCGGCCTTTAGGTCAACTTCATGAGAGCTTCATCGTGGCGGCCGGACGCGACGGTTTGTGGATCATCGACCAGCACGTAGCCCATGAGCGCGTGCTGTTTGAGAAAATCCTCCGGCAGATGTCCGAAGGCCGCGTGGAACGGCAGCAGTTGCTGATGCCGCTGATCATCGAGCTTACCCCCTCCCA
>Ga0272446_1004071_pt1 | contig 17681 bp, 12 predicted proteins | sample YNPCB0061_FD_194587 | JGI IMG/M metagenome (GOLD analysis project Ga0272446, IMG submission 194587) | Hot spring microbial mat communities from Yellowstone National Park, WY, United States - YNP-CB-006-1 | ecosystem: Environmental > Aquatic > Thermal springs > Hot (42-90C) > Sediment | place... | reverse complement strand
CTGCAAACTTGGTGTTTCTCTGTACACCCCTGGGAGTCATGGAAACTACTGCTAAAGCAATCATTCCCCATCTATCTCCGGAAACAACGTTAACGGACGTAGGATCTGTCAAAGCTTGGGTCGTGAACACCCTGGCTCCCCTATGGCCCAACTTTGTTGGCGGCCATCCCATGGCAGGCACGGCGGATAGTGGTATTGCGGCAGCCCAGAGTGGGTTATTTCAGGATGCACCCTATGTGCTTACCCCAACAGCAACCACTCCGAAATCGGCCCTGGAGCAGGTTGAGAAAGTTGTAAGGGGTTTACAAGTGCGACTTTACCATTGTTCCCCAGAGGAGCATGACTTGGCCGTTGCCTGGATCTCTCATTTGCCGGTAATGGTGAGCGCTAGCCTGATTGCAGCCTGTGTTCAAGAGGCCAATTTAGAGGTGCAGTTCCTGGCAAAGGCCCTGGCCAGTTCTGGCTTTCGCGATACTAGTCGGGTCGGGGGTGGTAACCCAGAGCTGGGCCTGATGATGGCTCAATATAATCAGGACTCCTTGTTGCGATCGCTCTATACCTATCGCCAACAACTCGATCACATCATAGGGGCGATCGCCCAGAGCGATTGGGCCACGCTCCAAGCTCTATTGCAGCAAACTCATCAAATGCGATCGGCGTTTACAACCACCATTCATTGAAACGGCAAAATATTCTACAGAAGGGCAAACCCCAATATCACTCAAACCCCCCAGTCCTGATGCCTTTACCCCTCCCACCCGATACTCCAAAGGATTACCCCCCCTCCCATTTACCCCCTCGTTGGTTTCGCCTCCAGGAATTAGCTCACCTCTTTCTTAAGCTGGGCCTGCTTGGTTTCGGTGGCCCCTCGGCCCACATTGCCATGATTCATGATGAGGCCGTGGTAAGGCGTAGATGGTTTACAGAGGCACAGTTTTTAGAAGGGGTCGCCATTTGTGAAATGCTGCCCGGCCCCGCCTCCACGCAAATGGGAATTTACACAGGCTACCTACGGGCTGGACAGTTAGGGGCACTAGTGACTGGAATTTGTTTTATCTTGCCTGCGTTCTTGATTGTGCTGGCTTTGTCCTGGGCCTATTTCCGCTTTCAAGGGGTACCCCAAGTTGAGGATTTATTTTTAGGCGTTGCCCCTGTTGTCGTTGCTATTATTTTGGGGTTTTGCTGGAAATTGGCAAAACGAGTCATCCAGGATTGGCAAGGAGGCGCGATCGCCCTGGTGGCTTTGTTCAGCATCTTTTTTCGGGCAAACGTCTTGCTGCTATTTCTCCTGGCAGGGTTAGTTGGCTTAGTGATTTATCGTTCTCAAACACCTCCAGACCCCCCTGAGCCTTCCTCCCCTAGGGGATTTTTATGGCCACTTTTGCCCTTGGGGCCACTTTTTTCCCACCGGCTGGCAACGATTCCTGCTGCCACCTTAACCCTTTCCAGCTTTTGGGGGTTGGAACGCATACAGGAGTTTGTTCTTCCCCTGGCTCTTTTCTTTTTGAAAGTAGGGAGCGTTATTTTTGGCGGTGGGTTAGTCATCATCCCACTGTTAGAGTTTGAGGTGGTTCATCAGTTTCATTGGCTAACCCAAAATGAGTTTATGAATGGAGTTGTACTTGGGGAACTGACTCCAGGGCCGGTAGTGATTACCGCTGCTTTTGTGGGGTATAAAGTAGCCGGAGCCTTGGGGGCATTGGTCGCCACGATCGCCATTTTTACCCCATCCTTTTTACTCATCATGGGGACGGCGCCCTTTTTAGTTCGGGTACGGCAGCACCCCTGGGCGCAGAGTTTTTTGAAAGGTGTAACACCTGCTGCGCTTGGGTCAATCACTGCCGCTGCGCTACCCCTGGCACGTGCGGCTATTTTGCAGCGCACTCTGGCAGGCTCGACTCTGGCTGCCATGATTGGGCTGGTGGCGTTAGTGGCGCTGGTGCAGTTTAAACGCCCTACCTGGCAATTGGTACCAGCAGGTGCATTGGTGGGGCTGTTGGGCGGAACCTTCCTATAGGGCCTCCCATGGTTCAAGAGAACACCACGTTCTTACCTAGCTGGGACAGGCTAGAATGATGCTCTGATTGATTGGTAATGAAGTAGGAGAAGCCCATAGGCTAGATTCCGTCAAGAAATTTTGAGGGGTTGTCAGCTCTCAAAATTTAACCTCAACTAATCTATTTGAAGAGGTCAACGGTTGCAAGTTGTGTTGACTGCACCAATGTCTCAGAATCCGTTGTCTTAAAGAGTGGCAAGCACCGTCCACTTTGACGAAATCGTTTTCATTTCTGCCCGATTCACCTGGAAAAACTTCCCCTTAGCTTTTCTGCGATCGCTATTTTTCCATGTATCAAACCTATTTTTGCTGAAGCGATGTCTACCCTCCAGAAGCTCTACGAAGGTAAAGCAAAGATTCTCTATCAAACGGATGAGCCAGGTATTTTACTGGCACATTTCAAGGACGATGCAACGGCCTTTAATGCCCAAAAGAAAGGCAGCATTCAAAACAAAGGTGAAATGAACTGCACCATCACCGCCCATTTATTTCGTCAGTTGGCAACCAAGGGGATTCCGACCCACTTTGTGGATCAGCCCAGCCCCAACGAAATGCGAGTCAGAGCTGTAAAAATATTGCCTCTGGAAGTCGTTGTCAGGAACATTGCAGCCGGGAGTCTCTGTCAACAAACAGGAATTCCTTTAGGTACGGTGTTGCCCCAGCCACTGGTCGAGTTTTACTACAAAAACGATGGGCTAGGAGATCCTCTGCTAACCCGCGATCGCCTGCTGTTGTTAGAACTGGCTACCCCAGAGCAACTGGTTCAGCTACAGCAGATGGCATTGCAAATCAATACCCTGCTTCAGGAATTCTTCAATCAGTGTGGCATCACCCTAGTTGATTTCAAACTAGAGTTTGGGCTGGATTCCAGCCACACCCTAGTTTTGGCAGATGAAATTAGCCCTGATACCTGCCGTCTCTGGAACCAGGCAGAAACAGACCCAAAGCAGCGAGTAATGGATAAGGATCGCTTTCGCCATGACCTCGGCTCAGTGGAATCTGCCTACGAGCAGGTAATGCAGCGAGTCTTGGCTCACCAGCTTTAGCTCGCTCATGCTGGGTCGTTGGTGAGTGCGGGTCTGCAACGGTACCGATGATTAAATTCTTGTCATGTTCGTTTTGATGCATCAAGACAGGTTGTGTATGTCAGTGCTTCAGAGGCTTTTGGCGGGGCAACAGCGCAAACAGATAGCCAACTGGCCCGACCAGTGGTCAGGAAGGCTCGACCTTTCGATAGATTTCATTCAGGAGCGGTTTCATTCAAACAAGCGAACAACGATTTGTAACTTTCAGGACTTTGCAGTCGTCTGAGATTAATGAATCGTTAAAGGGGCACGGCGGTTTACTGCTTACTGCCCGCAGCAATTCCAAAAGCAGATGAGTAAAGGTACTCAGCAATAGGGTAGAATTTTTCAGTTTGCCCTGTTCAGTGTTCTCAATCTTTACCTGTGGCTTGACCGAAGTCTTTAACGTGGTGTGTGGATTCGTTGGGTATTAACTTATATGCGATTTTCTCCAGTTTTGGTGGCGTTTTTAGCAACAACCGCAACCGTCAGTCTGTCTCACTCTGCTCAAGGGCAAACCGCCGATCCGTTGCTTGCCCACTCAGCTCGGTCGAAACAAGAGAGCCATCCCGCTACTGGTGCGGGTCGGGTGGCTCCGATAGAAAAACCAGCCCTTGCTGCCCCAATTAGCGCGGCGGCCGCGACAGACATAGCCCCGCCAGAGCGCATCCATGCTGAAACAGTGGTGGCGGCTGAGGCTGCGATCGTGGCTCAAGAAATTAGACCGACAACCCCTTCTCAAGAAACACCGGATCGCCTGCAATTTCCTCGCCAGGATACGGCCCCCGGCACTCCGACGGGTTTGCCTGTCGAAACCCAGCCAGCACCTGTCCCTGAGCCATCAGCGCCAGATGCGCCCGCCGTTACGCCCAGCCAGCCAACTCCCACTGCTGAACCGACTCCACCCCTAACACCAGCGACGCCCACCACGCCAACCCAGGCAGATGAACCCCGGGTGCTGGTTGCAGAGGTGGATGTGGTTGATCGCGAGGGAAAACTCACCGACGCTCTCCGGGATGAGGTTTATCGAGTAATTCGAACTCGGCCTGGGCAGGTTACAACCCGCTCGCAGTTGCAGGAAGATGTCAGCGCTATTTTTAAGACGGGCTTCTTCTTTAGCGTCGAACCCATCCCTGAAGATACCCCCTTAGGCGTGCGGGTGACTTTTCGCGTGGGGGTTAACCCGGTATTGCAGCGGGTCGAGGTGAAGGGTAGCCAGGTTCTTCCCGATAGCGTCGTTCAGGGGGCATTTGCTGGGCAATATGGCAGTGTCCTTAATCTCAATCGTCTGGATGATGGCATCAAAACCATCAACAAATGGTATCAAGACAATGGTTACGTCCTAGCTCAGGTTCTAGATTCTCCCCAGGTATCGCCTGAAGGCGTGGTGATTTTGGATGTAGCGGAAGGTGTGATTGAAGACATCCAGGTTAAGTTTATCGACAAAGAAGGAGAAGAGACAGACGACAAGGGTAACCCAATTCGGGGTCGTACTCGTGCTTTTATCATTACCCGTGAGTTTGAGCAAAAACCGGGGGATGTGTTTAATCGAGCGAAGGCCGAGCGCGACTTGCAGCGGGCTTTTGGACTCAATATTTTTGAGGATTTACGCATTTCTCTTAACCCTGGCAAGGATCCGCGCAAGGTGGTGGTGGTGGCCAATGTGGTGGAGAAAAATACTGGAAACATTGCCCTGGGTGCCGGTATTAGTTCGGCCAGTGGTTTGTTTGGTACCGTTAGTTATCAGCAACAAAACTTTGGCGGTAATAACCAGAAGCTAGGAGCCGAGTTTCAACTGGGTCAGCGGGAGTTGTTGTTTGACTTCAGCTTTACCGATCCCTGGATTGCCGGTGATCCCTACCGCACTTCCTACACAGTGAATGTGTTTAAGCGGCGGAGTATTTCTCTGATCTTTGATGGCGGCGATCCAGAGGTGCGGTTGCCTGCACCAAATCGCGATCGCCCTCGGGTTAACCGTACAGGTGCAGGACTCAGCTTCTCGCGCCCGCTCAGTAAAGATGTGTTTAAGCGGGCAGAGTGGACGGCATCCCTGGGGCTGCAATACCAGCGCATTGCGATTCGGGATGCGAACGGTGAGGTCAGTCCTGTAGATGAATTAGGGAATGACCTGAGCTTTAGTGGTGGCGGGAAAGATGACCTCTTGAGTCTACAGTTTGGCTTAGTGCGCGATCGCCGGGACAATCCCCTGCGGCCTACGGGGGGGTCACTGCTGCGCTTGGGCATGGAGCAAACTGTGCCCATTGGCTTGGGGAATATCTTTTACAATCGCTTGCTGGCTAGTTACAGCTTCTATTTACCTGCCCGTTTCCTCAATTTTGCCAAGGAATGTCGTAACCCCAAGGCCACTCCCCAGGAGTGCCCCCAGGTATTAGCCTTTAATGTTCAGGGGGGTACGGTGTTGGGGGATCTGCCTCCCTATGAAGCGTTTTCCCTTGGGGGCAGTAATTCGGTACGGGGTTACGATGAAGGAGATCTGGCGGCGGCTCGCAGCTATATCCAGGCCACCGTGGAGTATCGCTTCCCGCTATTTTCCTTTATTTCAGGAGCGGCCTTTATTGATGCGGCTACATCCTTGGGCAGTCAAGATAGCGTTAAGGGCGACCCCGGTGGAGTCCGCAACAAACCGGGGGATGGCCTGGGCTATGGTTTAGGGTTACGCATTCAGTCTCCGATTGGGCCTATTCGGATTGATTATGGGTTCAATGATCGGGGAGATAGTCGCCTCCACTTTGGAATTGGGGAGCGTTTTTAATGCAAACTCAAACCGCCCCAGGGTTGTCTGGGGCAGAATCATCGGAGTTGGCTGGGGTGCCCCAAAGTCAGGCAACCCTCCAAGGGGAGGTTGGGTGCGAAGGTGTTGGGTTGCATACGGGCGAACCAGTGCAGGTGAAACTGCTACCGGCTCCGGCAAACAGTGGGCGTGTCTTTGTGCGTACCGATTTGCCGGGTGCACCAGAAGTGTCAGCACGGGTAGAGGCCGTGCATCAAACGCTGCTCTCGACGGAGTTGACCCAGGGAATGGCGTCGGTGCGCACTGTTGAGCATCTATTAGCGGCGCTGGTGGGAATGGGGGTGGATAATGTCCGGATTGAGGTGAATGGGGCAGAACTGCCTTTACTCGATGGCTCCGCCCTGGAGTGGACGCAGGCGATCACCCAAGCTGGCATTGTGACCCAAGCGGCTTCCCGACCTATGACCCGAGTCACTGAGCCAGTCTGGCTGCACCAAGGAGATGCCTTTGTGGCAGCCCTGCCGGCTCAGGAGTTGCGCTTTACCTACGGCATCGATTTTGATCTCCCTGCGATTGGCAACCAGTGGCAGAGTTGGTCGCCTCAACCCTATCTTGGAGCCGCTACCAGCGATTTTGTCGCAGAGATTGCCCCAGCCCGCACCTTTGGTCTTTTGCATCAGATTGATGCGCTCCGCGCAAAAGGGTTGATCAAAGGGGGTAGTCTAGAAAATGCGCTTGTTTGTAGCGAAGCAGGTTGGGTTAACCCCCCTTTGCGATTTGCAAATGAGCCAGCCCGTCATAAACTTTTAGACTTAGTAGGAGATCTCAGCCTATTGGGTGTGATCCCAATTGCTCATTTTTTGGCTTATAAAGCCAGCCATCAGCTCCATACCCAATTGGCGCGATCGCTCAACTCATTGGCGCACGCCAAAGCATGAGTCACCAAAAGTTTTGAGGCAAACCTTAAACATCTGACTGTTAAGTTAGTCTTTATAATCACTGTCGAATACTAAACCCTTGCCCATGTCCATTCTTACTGACGTTACCCGTTCCGAAAGTGTTTCAGAGCCTGTTGAAAATCACGCCCAGTCGGTGAATGATAAGCTGCCGGCCACGGATGCCACTAACGGCAATGTAAATCTCACCGTTGAAGACATCCATAAGCTTTTACCCCATCGCTATCCCTTTTCTCTGGTCGATCGCATTATCAAATACGTGCCTGGCAAACTAGCCGTTGGGCTAAAAAATGTCACCTTTAACGAGCCGCACTTTCAAGGACATTTTCCAGGCCGTCCGATTATGCCGGGTGTCCTGATCGTAGAAGCGATGGCCCAGGTGGGAGGGGTCGTTTTGGGCCAAATGGACGAAATGCCCGATGGGTTGTTTATGTTTGCTGGCATCGACAAGGTGCGATTTCGTCGCCCTGTCATCCCAGGGGATCAGTTGATTATGACGGTGGAACTGTTATGCACCAAGCGTCGTCGATTTGGCTGGATGCAGGGGCGCGCCGAGGTCGATGGTCAACTCGTTGCCGAAGGTGAGCTGATGTTTTCTCTGGTAGATTAGCTCTACTAGACTTGGTGCTTCCTTCTTTCCTGAATCGGGTAACGCTTCTTAAGGCCGTTCGTCTGGCGTATCTCCGTAATTTCTATCTCTAATTTCTATGGCAACCCTCATTCATCCCACCGCCGTAATTCATCCTGGCGCGGATCTCCATCCAACAGTTCAGGTCGGAGCCTATGCTGTCATTGGGGCAAAGGTGTCTGTTGGGGCAGGTACGGTGATTGGTCACCATGTGGTGTTAGAGGGTTCGACCCGGATTGGCGAACGCAACCAGATCTTTCCTGGGGCAGCCATTGGGCTGGAACCACAAGATATGAAGTACAGCGGGGATGATACCCAGGTAGTTATTGGTGATGATAACTGCATTCGGGAATATGTCACGATTCATCGGGCAACCCATGGGGGCGAAGTGACCGCTATTGGCAACCACAATCTGCTAATGGCCTACACCCACGTCGGTCATAATTGTGTGATTGCAGATCAGGTGATTATTACAAACTCTGTAGCATTGGCGGGGCACATTCACATTGAATCCCGGGCACGTATTGGCGGTGTAGTCGGTGTGCATCAGTTTGTTCATATTGGTCAGTACTCAATGATTGGAGGCATGAGCCGGATTGATCGAGATGTGCCCCCTTATATGTTGGTGGAGGGCAATCCTTCTAGAGTGCGATCGCTCAACACGGTGGGGTTAAAACGGGCAGGTTTTGCCGACCCGGACAGGGACAATGCTTATCAAATGTTGAAAAAGGCCTTTCGCCTCCTCTATCGTTCTGGGCTAACTCTGAATCAAGCCCTGGATCAGCTCAACCTTCTGCCCGAGAACGAGCATATTCGCCACCTGCATAACTTTATGCAGCAAACTCAGCAACCAGGGCGACGGGGTGCAATTCCGGCAAAAATGCGGGGAGTCCGCGCAGACGATTAGAGAGCACATCCGGAAGGAAAAACTATCGCAGCATCGCGCACAATTGGGAGAACCAGGGTGAAAAAGCGGATCTTCATCAGCACAGGCGAGGTTTCAGGGGATCTGCAGGGATCTCTATTGATTGAGGCCTTACAGCAGCAGGCAGCGGTGCGAGGGGTCGAGCTAGAAGTTTTGGCTTTAGGAGGCGATCGCATGGCGGCAGCGGGGGCAAAGCTGCTGGGGCACACCAGTGCGATTGGCTCAATGGGCATCTTTGAGTCGCTTCCCTATGTGTGGCCGACCCTGCGGGTGCAACGACGGGCCAAAGCCTATCTTCAGCAGCACCCCCCCGACGGGGTAGTGTTAATCGACTATATGGGGCCAAACATTGCCTTTTGTAATTATCTGCCCCAGCATCTTCCAGGGGTGCCCGTCGTTTTCTACATTGCTCCTCAGGAATGGGTCTGGGCAGTCAGTTCTTACAACACCGATCGGATTATTGCGGCTACTCAGCGGATCTTGGCCATCTTTCCAGAAGAAGCCGCCTATTACGAACGTAAAGGGGGCCGCGTCGCCTGGGTTGGCCATCCCCTTGTCGATCGGTTGCAAACGGCTCCAAACCGGTCAACGGCCCGGGCAGCCCTCGGCATTTCCCCTGATCAAACAGTGGTCACTCTCCTACCCGCCTCACGGCAACAAGAATTGAAATACCTAATGCCAACGATTTTTGCGGCGGCTCAGACGATTCAGAGCAAAATCCCGGAGATTCAGTTTCTGATTCCTCTAGCTTTGGAAAAGTATCGTCAACCGATTCAGCAGGCAGTGCAGCGCTATGGCCTGCAGGCAAAGCTTCTGGCTGACTCCATCGTCAAACCAGAACCAGCGGAATCAGTGGCGTTGCAGGCGATCGCCGCTGCCGACCTGGCAATTACCAAATCCGGTACGGTTAACCTGGAAATTGCCTTGCTGCAGGTGCCTCAGGTCGTGCTCTACAAACTCAACCCCTTAACTGGCTGGATTGCTCGCCGCCTGTTAAAGTTTTCTGCCCCCTTCGTTTCACCTCCAAACCTGGTGCAGATGAAGCCCATTGTCAAAGAATTTCTGCAATTTCAGGCCACTCCTGCAGCGATCGCCCAGGAATCTCTCGATTTGCTGCTCAACTCTGACCGGCGTCAAAAGATGCTCGCAGACTACGCTGAAATGCGGCAAGCGATCGGTGAGCCAGGCGTCTGCGAACGGGCAGCCAACGAAATTTTAGATCTGGTCTGCGTCTAAACTCCTCACCCACTCTCCTACGAGCCTGCTTAACTCCTCCGCGTGGGTTTGTGGCAAGGCGTGATCCGCTCCAGGAATGATGACTAGCTTTGCCCCCGGAATCTCCTTTGCATAAGTTTCACTATGCCAGAGGGGAATTGTTTCATCGCGATCGCCCGATACCACGAGGGTCGGCAAATTCAACTGGTGAATCAACTGCTCCACTGTGTCAATCGCATCCTCCGGGCGCAGACGATCCACCAAAAAGGAATAAGCGGCTGGATTCGCCAACAACTCCCGGCGAATTTGCCAGAATTTTTTAATCGTCTCGGCTTGACCGAACTGACTCGCCAAGGGTCGCAGCACATGCAAGCCCCAATCTACGATAGGGGTGCGCCACAATAACGGTCGGAGATGATTGTAGCGACCACAAAAACTATCGTCCCGGATGCCTGCTGGAGCAACCAAAATCAAGCCCTTTACGGCTGCGGGATAGGCCAGGGCATAGGCGGCAGCAACCCACCCGCCCAGAGAGTAACCCACAATATAGGCGGGGGGTAGGGCCTTGGCCACAACAAATTGCCGCACAAAGTCAACCTCTGTTGCAATGTCATAGCGCAGGGCTGGTTTAGCCGAGTCACCAAAACCCAGTAAATCTAAACCAATGCAATGAAATTGACTGTGTAATCGCTCCATCAAAGGAAGCCAGTTGCGCGAGCTGCCTAGAAAGCCATGCAAGCATAAGAGCGGCAGGCCGCGCCCCAGCAATCGATAGGCTGCTTGATGAGATTCAGCGGAAGAACTAAGGCAGAGTTGACAAAGCTGGGTTTGGGTCACAAGTCGCGTTTCTTTGAAGTATTGTGCTACAAAAATGTGTTAGGACATTTGGTCGAAGGAAAAATACGGGAATAAAGATCCAGTCATGGGTGAAACTCCTTTCATCTCATCCTAACCTTAGTTCGTGTTTCTATAGCATTTCTCTTGCAATAGCATGACAGCATTGCAACCACCCTAGCGTCATTCAGCCCCAAGACCCTCAGGATTGTAGAGGTAATCACCAGGACAGTCGGTGCAGATATGGCGATCGCCGTGAGAAACATGGCAACCGTGAGACAGCACTGGGTAAAACTAAGTGACCAAACAGGCAAAAATAAATCTGCTGTTCAAGCAGCTTAAAACACTGACGCAGTGAAAATTTTGCACTTTGCATGCCGTGTAGCGATCCTAACGGCCCTTTAATTGCTATCTAATGCGAAACCCCTTACCAGACTCGCCAGTCCTGCCACTGGTCATTAAAAATCGAGGTACCGGGAAACGCAATGGGATTCCCTCGCTGTTGAATCCGTTTTTGTAGCGCTTCTAGTTCTGGCTGAGGGCGCGGTAGGTTTTCGACCAATTGGTAGGGCAGTAATCCTCTAGAAAGTGCAAAATCAGCCGTAATTCCTGCCGCAGCTCCCACCGACCACTCAAAGGAATGAACCCGATAGGCCGCCGCCGTGCTGTAGCTAGTGGCAATGCTCTTACCCGCCACTAGCAGGTTATCAATTTTTTGTGGAATTAAGGCCCTTAGCGGAATCTGCCCTGGGTAAGCCTGCCCGTGAGCTTGCCGTACTCCTGGGCGCTCGATATTTCCCGCAGCTTCGGGGGGAGTATCTTGCATGCAGGGGTGGAAGTCGATCGCGTATTGGGCAATGCCAACCGAGTCGGGATAAATTGTCGATCGCCCCCGGTGGGTAATTTGCTCTAGCGGAATATCCTTTTGAATCACTTCCGTGGTTTTAAGCCCAGCGACCCCCGTCCATAAACTACGATACATCGCTGGTGGCAGGTTGCGATAATACTCTTCGCGAAAGTCATGCATAGAAATATCGACCTCATGCAGGCTAAAGCCCTGAGGGTGAGCATAGGTTGGCCGTCCGATGATGCGGCGAGCCTCGCGAATGTAAGGGTACTTCGAGAGACCATGCACCGTACCCATGGGAGAATCCAACCCTGTCAATAGGCGATGGTTCGGTTCAGGACGTTTTTGGCTGGGGCTGAGTTGAGAATCGCTGGTATCCGCCACGAGCCAATAATAGAAACCAAGAGCAATTTCTTCGCCCTTGCGCAAGGCATCGGTTCGCAGGCCCCCCATCCAACCACCAGGGGTCAATTGCCCTGTAGCAAGCAGTTGCTGGCGGCTGTAAATCAGGTTATCTTCCGAGGTGCCAGGACGGTAATCGTTGCCCCACACCCAGTTTTGCATTGAAATCGAGCCAGGACTGGAGGCCGGTAGGGTAAAAGGGCCGGCTTTCTCCATTTGGTCGGTCGGCGGGTTCCAAATGCGGCGATAGGTGAAAACAAACTCAAACTCTGCCTTTCTTGGATCGACATCGTAGCCGTAGTAAGGCCGATATTGCTCATAGAAAGAAGGCTGATTCTGGGGTTGGGGGGTGGCGGTGCGCTCCATCGCAAAGGTGTAGGTGATGCCCTGCACACAATAGGGGTCGTTCTCCTGAACGGGGGAGGAGGGATTATTGCGATCGCGAGGATCTAGCCCCAGGCGATAGGGGACATCCGCCAGAGCAATGATTTCCCCTGTTTCCGTTGCGTCTATCACCAGCCAGTGCTGGCCAGTAGGCGGAGTCTGGCCAGCCGCTTGCCGTTGTGGTGGCACAAACTGCACCACCGACTTCTGTAACCGGGCCGAATCCTCATAACGATAGGCATCTTCAATGATGCGGGAGAGGGGTTCGGTATTGAGCGGTGGCGCTCCGGCGGCGGGACGATGTTGAATCGCGGTTGCCCCCGTAATCAACTGGCCATCAGCGTTGTAATCCAATTCTTTAACGACCGTCTGGGGAAACCAGTGCAACTTCCCTCGTCCTGTTTTCTCAGCTTGTCGCAGCATGGATTGCAAAATGGCCTGGGCATCATTAGGTAAAAAGCAAGATGCACTGACCCAACAGTCGCCAGGGTTAAGCCGCCCATAGTGTTGTTGAATCCGACGGCGAAACGCGTTATACCCCCTGGGGTAAAACAGCTTTTGTCGTTGCCGCCGCGCTTCATCTAGGGCCGAAGTTCCCTGGGAGGTGAGTTGCCCACCCACCCAATCCGTGATTTCAGTCATGCAGACGGTGCGCCCTGCAAGCAAGCCTTCTTCGGCAGCGGCAACGGCAGCCAAGCCGCCACCGACCAGCAAGATTTCACATTCGACGGTTTGGTTAGGAGTTGGTCGGGTTTGGGCCATGCTGCGGGAAGAAAACCCCGTCGTAATCAGCAACAAACTCAGAGCAGGCAGCCATTTCCAGGATGAATCGTACGCCATCGGAGGTAACGCAGGGTAGACAACTAGGGCGGCACCTTTGACTGCGATCGCCAGATCCCACAGCCTTTAGCCGTTCATCGCTAAACCAGCCGCCCAGAAAGTTGGTCTGGGGCATTGCCGGAGAATTCGCCCCATCTATCCTAAACGATAGTGTTGAAACTATTCCCGGAAGAAATTACTGCGATTTCCTCAGCGCCTAACTAGCGTACCAACCGTGAAGTTACTTGCCGTAGCTAGGCTCAGGCTGAATACTACCCACCCGGTTAGGGGGCCAAAACCGCACAACCGCCCGGCCAATAATTTTTTCTCGGGGTACAAATCCCCAGTAGTGGCTGTCATAACTATTATTGCGGTTGTCGCCTAAAACCAGATACTGGTTATCCGGCACATACACCGGCCCATACTGATAGGCAGGCCGATCTTCCACGTAGTTTTCCTGAATCGGCTGATCATTAATAAAAACCTTGCCGTTCTTGACTTCCACTTTTTCTCCCGGCAGAGCGATTACACGTTTGATGAAGGCATCTTTATAGTTTTGCTCCTGCAACTTTTCGGTAGGAGCAAACACCACAATATCGCCCCGTTCTGGCCTACGGAAGTGATAGCCCACCTTATCGACAATCAGTCGATCATTAATTTGCAGGGTTGGCAGCATTGAGCCAGAAGGAATATAGCGAGCCTCAGCGACAAAAGTGCGAATCCCAAATGCCAGAACAGCGCTTAACGCGATGGTTTTTATCCCTTCAACCCAGGGGTTTTCCTGGGTTGGGCGCGGTGAAGCCTGGTTAGGCAAGTTTGGCTGATTGCTATCTAGGCGTGTCATAGGCGCATTCAGAATGGTGCAGATTAAGGTCTTAAGTTTCAGTGATGAAAATCAACGCTGCTTTTACCATACTCTAAGTGTTTGTTGATGTGGTGTTAAAAGCAGCAGAGCCATTACAGATAAGATTGCTAATAATTGACGCGGGAGCTTACCCCCAGGTTCCGGTATGCCAGGAAGTATGATCGCCCAGGTTTTCAGCTATCCCCCCACCCCTGTGCAATCAACCTGGATGGACGAGTCAGTTGCACACAAGCGCGTCATAGCGTTTCCAGATAACTTAATAGATCCGCCATTTCTTGAGTGGAGGGCTGGAACTGTGGCATTGGTGGGGTTTTACCGCTAATCACCTGTTGGATTATGCTAACTTTGGAACGCCGATTGGAGACATCATGCAAGCTCGGCCCGACGCGACCGTCCGCAGATTCTCCATGACAACCGGCACAATTCATCAGAAAAATTGCCTGGCCCTGCTCCCGATTGCCTTGAAGGGATAACACATCACGGATGTAGGGATTGACCTGTTGAGAGCGGTAGAACCCTAGCCCAATCAATAAACCAGCCAGGGCGATCGCCAATACGATCACCACGACAGACCATAATGCCCGTCGGGTCGTTTCTTCAGTCGTAGCAAGCTGATTACTCAAACGCGCTCTATCTATCAAGATGGATCACTGGACAATGACCGACTCCAGCAGAAGAACCGTTCCATGGAGGAAACCCTTCTAACCAGAGCAAACATGAGAATTAATTCTTCACTAATTTATCGCTTGTTTAGATAACTTTGCAATTCCTCAGATTTACTTAAAGAATCGTCTTCATCCTCCGTTCAGGAAGCTTGAAACACTTCCACACTGAGGCATTTTTGACTTCACATTTTGAATCCCGCGTAGTAGGACTAGTGCTCTGTCTGACCTGCAAACGGTGCGTCAAGGGGAAAGACTGTTGGCTGGGGCAACCTCTCACCTTGGTTGACTGACAAATCTTTTCTCCCAGCGGTTAAAACTGCAGCGAGGCAACTAAAAGCCGCCTTTGCGGGTGACGAACCCTTGGAACCGGTCCGCAGCGGCAGACTCCGGGCGTTTAGGCGCAACTTGCGTCGCCAGCCGTGAGTACAAAGTATTAGGGGCTGCCGTCGTTTTGTCAGGCAATTAACCTCTCACCCAACTAGATCAATCAAAGCGAATCTGAATCAGTCAAAGATAATCTTGCCAGGGTTTGTCTGGTTAGGCTTTTGCCTTACAATACAACTCAGAGATAAAGTCACTGCTTTAAGGAGACGAGCGTTGATTGAGCCTATTTTGCTAGGAATTGTTCTGGGTTTAATTCCAATTACTCTGGCTGGGTTGTTTGTTGCGGCCTATTTGCAATACCGCCGGGGCGATCAACTGGGTCTGTAGATAAATCTTGTCTAAGTCCAGATCTTCAGATCTAGAGCCTTACCTGTTGGGAAATGACAAGGTTTTGATTTGTACTTAGTTTAATGGAACCGATTTAACATTTTTAGAGCCTGACCCAATGGCCAGGCTCTGTCTACGGTCAAGTCAAGCTTGCCTAGACTCAAGTCAATTAGGGAGCGCTGCAGCCTAAATTGGTTGGTTTTAACTTTGCCTTTGTGTCTACTCTGCGAAAGCACTTCGCAAATCTATCTCTCCAGCTTTCTGTTGCTTCAGGGTCTAGGCGGTTCAGCGATTTCTATGCAGAAACGGTGGGCACAATTTCTAGTTCGTAGCCGTGGGTGGTGAGTAAGTTGTAGGTATCATGATCCACCTGGTTCGTATCCGCTAGTTCAAGATTATAGAAATCGGCCCACTCTCCCTGAAAGTACGGGCCTGCATGCCAGGTACCCTTATGCAGTTTGACAAAGCATGTGCCAGGAATCAGAAAAGCTTTTAGTGTCGATAGGTTGGGTTTGTGGTCTGATGTTGGAGCCGCTACCCCGATAAACCAAGATTTACCAGCTAATGCTCCCAGACACTGGGTACAGCGTTGATGGCGGGTGATTTGATGAAAGCGAAGCCCCTGGTAAGGTAAACGCATAATGTAAAAGCGAGGGGTGCCTTGGCTTAGGTCTAGCTGAGCATCCCTGTAGTCAAAAGGCTTGCTGTCTGGTGTCGCCGCAATCACCTGACCGTAGGCAGCAAATGCCTCTGCGGTAATCGGTTGGGCGTTGATGGAGTGGCATTGATGCAGTGGCATGGGTGAGATTTTCGTGCGATCGCAGATTCGCCATATACACTGGTGTCTAAGTACTCTCATAGAGAGCATGCTGAGTCAGCTTTTATAAGTGTCATACTACAAATGCCATATTTAATCAGTATCCATGGGAGATTAACTACTGAGTCCTCTAAATATCGGGACTTCAAGGTTGTTTGCTTGCGAGTATGATTGCTGTTGATTACTTCAGGAAAATGACTAAGCCCGCAACAAGCGATGACTTTGAGTCAGCCTTGATCTATCTCGTTTTATTTTGTTGATAGCGGGGAATCATAGATGCTATCGGCATGCTTAACAGTCTGGGTCATTTATCGCGAGTGTTCTAGAAATACACATGCAATATCAGGGCGATCCACAACAAGAGCGAGAAAACTTTGCCACCATAGAGCAGGCTTTGCGGGCTGTCTCAGAAGATCTGCGTAATTTGCGTGAGGGGTTAGTAGCCCAACTCTCTGAAGAAATTTCGCGCCTTCAGACAGAGGTCGCTACTCTTAAAAAAGATTATAGCAAGTTGCAGCCCCCCAAGCTGACTACCCTCTCAGCGCAGCAAATTGCGCAACAACAGGTTTGGGCAAAACAATTGACCCAAGTGCTAGCCGATCATCTGCAACAGATAATGACGCAGCGCCTAGAGCAAGTTGTCAAGCAGTACCCATGGGGTCAAGCTCAGGCAACCACCGTCCCTGAAGCAGCGCAGCAAATGCTAGCCAGCTTTGATACGAGCCTGTCAACCACCCTTAAAGCCCTCCAACGAGAACTTAACAGCCCCGAAAGTTTGCTCTCTCAGCAACTTAACCACATGCATAGTCTGGAACAGCAAGGAGATCTGCTCCTATCGGTGTTGATTGAGCGCTTGAATGAGCAGTTGCAGGCAAAACTACCCAAACATTCACTTCCCTCTACCCCTCGACCAGTGAGTGGAAATGACCATCCTGCTGCGATCAGGAGCGGTTTGCCGAATCCTGCCATTGCCGTTTCTCCTCCCTCAACTGATAGAGCGGGGATGTCTTCCCAAAATACCCTGCCGCTGCAGTTTGCCGGGACACCAGCTCCCCCTCCGGCCCAACCCAGCCGTAATATCTCTCAATTTCAGGTGGGCTTGACACTCGTCCTACTTTCTACTCTGGCTTTGTCCTTTCACAATGTGGTGGTGCGTGTTGTTGGTAGCGAAAGCAGGATTTTGAATTTACTCCAGTTGGGGGGATTCATCAAACTCAATTTGGGAAATTCTCTGCTGATGCTCTGGTTGCGGATGTTGGTGGTGATTCCCCTGATGATTCCAGTGGCGATGTTTCTTTACCCACCTGTCTGGCAGGATATTAAGCGCTTTGCGACAGCCGACGATCGCCGTCCTTTAATCAATGTCTTCATCAGTGGGCTTTCCCTGTTTCTCTCTCAAGTATTGATCTACATTGCGATCGGCGAAGTGGGGCCTGGGGTGGCTGTGACCCTGTTGTTCATGTACCCAGTCGTGACCGTTCCCCTCGCCTGGTTGCTATTTCGCGATCGCCCGACACTGCTTCGCTGGTTAGTGATGGCGACTATTTTGTTGGGGGTATTCTGCACGGCTTTGCCTCGCATTAACCTGAGCCAGGTAGCCTCTGGCGGGGCCACTGGTATTTTCATTGCCCTGGCTTCAGGAGTGGCCTTTGCCTTTTATCTACTGTTTATGCAGTTGGGCTTCAAAAAACTGCACCCAGTTCCCGTAAGTTTGATTCAGTTTAGTACGATTTTTGTACTG
>Ga0272446_1004070_pt1 | contig 17685 bp, 10 predicted proteins | sample YNPCB0061_FD_194587 | JGI IMG/M metagenome (GOLD analysis project Ga0272446, IMG submission 194587) | Hot spring microbial mat communities from Yellowstone National Park, WY, United States - YNP-CB-006-1 | ecosystem: Environmental > Aquatic > Thermal springs > Hot (42-90C) > Sediment | place... | reverse complement strand
AATTTGTCAATCAGTAAAGAATCAGCCAAAGTAACAGCAAATCGTTATGTAAAATCTGGTTCATTAATCAGGATCAAAAGAAATTTATACATAACATCAGAAAATTTCAGAAGACTAAACGAACCGGAATTATTCCAAATTGCAAATTTTATTGAAGTTCCTTCATACATTTCATTAACCACTGCATTAAGTTACTATGGAATAACAACACAGCAGTTACAAAATATTATCGAATCAGTCTCATTAAAGCGCTCCAAAGTTCAGACAGTGCAAAACATTCAGTTCAACTATTATAAAGTCAAAAAATCATTTTATACTGGTTTTCAAATGAGCGATAACTTTTTTATTGCACAACCTGAAAAAGCATTTGCCGATGCTGTTTATCTTACTTCAATCGGGAAATACAGTATTGATTTTGAATCAATTAATTATAAGAAACTTAACATCAATACAGTTACACAGTTTATTGAAGCAATAAACTCAAGTTCAATCACAATTAATTTTTGGAACAGACTATGCAAACGCTACAAAATCTAGAAATTCTGGAAATTGAAACTTTGGAATTATTAAACAGTATCCGTGTTCTTGAGTTTCTCTATTTTGGTGGAGGAACAATGCTTCGCCTGTGTCATAATCTTAATCGCTATTCAACTGACCTTGGTTTCTGGTTAGATATTTCAGCTGACAGCAAACAGATTTATAAATCTATCCGTAATGTTTTATCTGATAACTATAAGCTAACCGACTCGATGAATAAAAGAAACACTTTACTTTTCGAGTTCAAATCCTCATCAGTTAATCGCTCATTAAAAATTGAAATCAGAAAAAAGCAAATGGATTTTGATTGGGAATACAAAATTGCCTTTTCAAAATTCACTACTAAACAAGTAATGGTAAAAGCATTAACGCTATCACAAATGATGAAAAATAAATTCGAAGCTTTACTCTCCCGAAAAATTATTCGTGATGCCTTTGATATTGAATTTCTGCTGATGAGAGGGATTGAACTTCCAAGTGATAAAGAGAAACTTCAAGCAGCGCTTCAGATAATCAATAATTTCAAAGAACAGGATTTCAAAGTAACATTAGGTTCTATTCTCGATGAAAAAGAAAGAAACTATTATTTAAAGAACAGATTTAAACTCTTAAAAGAGGAATTAACAAAAAACATCAATCAACCAGATTAAATTTTACTAAATCAGATTTCCCTATCCTGCTTTTTTAGTCATACTTCTGTAAACTCCAACTACAATTCCCACAATCTTGAAAGACGGATGCTTCTTATCAATTACAATTGTTTTGTAATCCGGATTTTCAGAGACAAGTTCAATCTCATTTTTCTTTTTGTAGAATCGCTTTACCACAGCGGCGTCATCAAGAATTGCAACAACAATTTGTCCGTTTTTCGGTTCAAGATTTGGATTTACAATTACAATATCTCCGCTGAATATATAAGCATCTTTCAAACTATCGCCTTTTACTTTAAGCAAAAAAGAATCTTTCGGCATTCTTGCAATTGTGGGTAGTTCAACGGTATCAATTGCATCGGGATAAATTGTTAATGGATTTCCAGCAGCAACTTCACCAAGTACAGGCCTTGGGATGAAAAATTTATCTTCAACTGTAATTTCAATTGCACGGGAAAGTTTCGGATTTTTTTTAATATATCCTTTCCTTTCAATTGCCTGAAGATGCTGTTGAACAGTTGCACGATTCTTATATCCAAAGTGTGAAGCAATTTCCGCAAGAGTTGGAGGAATGCCTTTTGATATTTTCTGTTCGATCAGATAATCGAGAATCTTTTTTTGAATTTCTGTTAATTCCGTTTTCATTTCTTTTCCCTGATGTTATTTCTCATTTCGTAATAATTATCTCTTTAACTTTAACTTGGACTTAAAGCTGAACCTAAACTATAGCCCAGCTTAACCCTAATTCGAACTACCATACATTTGTATGGTAAACTTAATTTACTCAGGAATAAATGTCAAGGAATGATATTGGGAAATAAAAATCTTCTTTTCACAGGTATTTATGAAAAGAAGTTGAATGAAGGAAAAAACAAATTAAGATTTGGAAAGAAAAATCTTTTGCAAAGAATCAATCATCTTCTCACGGAAGATTGGCTTAGCTATAAAATCATCAAAACCAGCTGCAATAAATTTCTCTTTATCACCGGGAAGCACATAAGCTGTAACAGCAACTATTGGGGTTTTTTCATATCCTGGCATTTTATGAATTAACTTTAATGCATCAAGACCGTTATACTCTCCCTGCAGATTTATATCAATAACAATAAAATCAAAACTATATTTATCGAGCAGAGGCAAAGCATCCTCAAAACTTGGAGCGAACTGAATATCTTTCAATCCTTTTAACTGAACTTTAAAGAGTATTTGAGAATCAACCTGATCTTCAATGTAAAGACAATTTAATTTTGAAAGATCTAATGTTGGAGGTGTTGGTTCTTTTTGTTTTACCACATCAGATGACACTTCCACAGTTTCTGTTACTTCTTCAAGATCTTTATCAAGCTCTTTTGAAATCTCCGTGAGTTCGTCTTCTTCGATTGCAGGCTTTTCAATTTTTTCGGTTTCAGGTAATTGAGAAGTAAGTATTTCAGAAACAGGTGTAACGGGCTGGAATTCTTCTTCGGTTTCAGAAACATTCTCTTTCATTTCAGAGAGTTCAGTTTCTTTTTCAATTTTCTTTTGAGTTTCTGCAAACTGTTTTTCTTCTTCTGAAATTTTTTCAGCTTGCGGCTCAAAGGATTTATCTGTTGGGAAAAGTTCCTGCTGCTCAACGACTTGCTTTTCAGTAAGTTTAATTGGAAAGACAAATCCGCATTCAGTTCTACCTGCAAAATTAATTTGCTTAACGAACTGACCTCCGAGTAAATCAATAAAAAATTTAGTTAAATGAGTAGTTAACTTGGGTGCACCGAGATCTTTCGGATCACGATTTTCGGAAAAAAGTTTTTCAAGTGTACCTGAAAGATAGGGTGAAATTGAACCGTACTGATCACTTAAAGAAATCATAAATGAATTATTATCAAGAGAAAATGCTGAGAAGTATATTTTTTTCTCACGACTAATTCTTGCAATTACTTTAATCAAACCACTAATCATTCTTTCAAATTTATCTTTATCAGTCTCGAATGAAAGAGAAGAAGAAATTTTACCATAGCCAAATTGAATGTCATTCATTCCAACCAATTCATTTATTTGTTTATCTATCCTGTCAATCAGTTCTGTGATTGGCAACTCTGAAATTTTAATCGGAGCTTTGTTCTGAATAATTTCAGAATATTCAATAACTGAATTCATCGTATCAAGAAGCTTTATCCGATTCTGATTAATAATTTCAGCTGCTTCCTGCTGCTCTGGTGTTGGATTGGAAAGACTATCAATTATCTCTTGTGAAAATCCGAAGATTACATTTAATGGTGTAAGAAGTTCGTGAAATACACCGGATAAAAATGATGATTCCGGAATTTCAGTTTTCTTTCCGACTTTAATAGGTTTTTCAACAATAACTTCTTTAATTACTTCTTTAACAATTTCTTTTGGTTCATTTGCTGCTTCTGAAACAGAAGGTATTTTTAACACAATTGTGAATGATTCAATTTCGTTGTTTATATCAAGAACAGGAGTTGCAACGAGTTCAGCTTCAAGCAGTTCAGAATTAGCTTTCTTAACAGTTATGTTAAGATTTATTGGCTGTTTATTCGAAGATTGGAAAATGGTTGAATTAAGTAATCCCCTTTCATCATCCTTAGCTAAAGAGACAAATGAAGAATCAATTAAATCTTTTTCATTGTAGCCGAGTTTTTCTATCGCTGCTTTGTTAAGAAATTTAATAAATCCCATTGAATCAGTTCCAAAAACAGGATCAGAAGTAGAATCAAAAACAGATTTGAATACTTTGAATTGTTTTTCACTTTCTACTTTATCTGTTACATCACGAACAATAGTGAAATGTGCATCTTTATCATTAAACTTAAATTCAGATCTGCTAATCTCTACAAAAACAGTTGAGCCATCTTTTCTGCGATGTTTGAATGGTCTGCTGAATTTTTTATCAAGCTCTGAATCGCTGAATGAATCGAGTAAAGTTTGTATATCTTCTGGTGAATATAAATCTGTTAAATCAAGTTGAAGAAATTCATCTCTTGAATAACCATAAAGCATCAATGCTGCTTCATTAACTTCAAGAAATTTCAAATTTTCTTTATCGTATATAAATATTGGCTCAGGATTTTTTTGTATTAATATGTCAAACATTCTTCCTCTGTGCTTGATTAATTGTTCTAGATCATCAACTTTTTCAACAGGATAAAATAATAAAATTAAACTCTCTAATTTTCCCTGACTATTAAAATGTTTTTTTACTTTAAGAAAATATTTTGCAAAATCTAAATCTACAGGATTAAAACTTTCATCAATCTGAATTTGCTCTTCCTTCAACTCACTTTCTGAAAAAGAACTAAGGTTTTCATTAAGTAAAAAAGGAAAAATTTGTTGAATATGACTATTCAACAAATCATTTAATTTTTCTCCTGCCAATTTAATAAATTCTTCATTAGCATGCTGAATGATCCCATCTTTCGATAAAATCAAAATTGGCAAAGGAACTTCTGAAAATATCTTGCCAAAAATTAAATCATTTTGATTATCCAAAACATTAGTTTTAGATATAATTGTTGCAGAATAGTAAAATTTTCCCTGCTTATCGGTAATAGGTAATAGAATTAGTGATTTGCCTTTAACCTCTTCAGAAGTAAAATTCAATCCGTTTATGACGATAGCTTTACGCGTTAGCTTAAGATATTCGCAAGCAGAACGAAGCAGATTAAATTGATATGGATAAATCAATAAATCCGATGCACGATTTGCCGGTTCATCCAAATTAACTCCAACAGTTTTTTCATAGGCACTGTTTGGAAGAATTATTCTTCCTTTTTCATCTTTCAGATATATAATTTCACTACGAGTATCGAGAATTTTCTTAACTCTGTTTTTAAGTATAAGGGTGAACGGTAAAAGCGCGCTCATTTCATTAAAAAATTCTATCAGCTCTTCATCCAAATAATTTTTTAATTCATCCGTAACAAGAATACTTACACTTGAATAATCATTGATTAAATTTTCTTCTTGTGATATGATAATCAGAAAATATTCTTCTTCTTCAAATTGAACTCTGTTTATAGTCAGAACTGATTTTATGCCGCTTTCTGATGAGAATAAGCTAACTGTAGAAATTTTCTGGATCTGATTGTTTTCGCGTAAAGAAAGAAATTTCTTCTTTAATTCATCAAGTGTTTTTGTATCAAAAAGCGTAGTTGGCTCAATTGACTGATTGTGACTTGTCAGGTTAAGATATGCCTGATTAAAGAGAATTAATTTCAAATCGAAATTTAAAACAATTGCTGGCTCTGGAAGTGCTTCAATAACTGGGTTAAGAAGTTCAGAAATATTCGATTGTCTTTTATCCAAATTCAAATGCGCGCTTAATAATTTAGTTAATCTATGTAACTAAAATAATTATTTAATAATTATAATTTAAGCTATCATTAAACTATAGCGACTTAATTTTTCTGCTATAGAATTTAAGTCAAAGTGACCAACAGCAGTAAAATTAGTAAAATGAAATAAACGATATGTTCAATTCTAAATCTCATATGACCCCCTTCAAATAAGATCTTCAAAAAATATTTTAATTATTGTTGTAGAGTTAGGGTAAATATTATTTAGTTTAACTTTAAAATTATTTCGCAAATTATCTTTTTGCAGATAACTACTTTTTCCATTAATACTTAAATCATAAATCAGTTTTTGATTCAAGATTTTTTTATCAACAATAAGGTATAAATTATTTACTTCTTTATCATTTGGATTTTGAATTAATATTTCAATAAAACCTTTCTTTTCTCTGTAATCAAGTTTTAATGAAGAAATTAAAAAATCGTTTATTATTTGTTCCCTGTCGAAAGGATTTAAAAAGTCAGATTGCTTTTTAATCAGAGCTAAATTTTTATCAAGAAAATCTACTTCACAATCTATAGTACTGAACATATCTAAAAGAAATATTTTTTCTTCACTGCAAGCAGTTGAAGAAAAATCATCATAAGAAGTAGCAAGAATATTATAAAGCGGATAGTATTTCTTTTCACACTTATTTTTTACAAGAATATTCTCTATACCCTCAAATGATAATTTTTTGATGTCTCTTTCATCAGGACAATACTTATCAAGCAAAAGAAATTTTGTTTTAATCGAACTATTTTTTAGCGTTTGAATAATTGAATCAGTTACTAGACCTGATTTAAGTTTTATGCCATAAGAAATATTATCCTGATAAATCTGGTAATAATTTTTAAGCTTGTTTATATCTTCAGAGACTAAAAGTAATGGATAATTTTCTTTTTCAAGTGTATTGATGATTTTTTCTGGGTTAAATATTCCTTTTGTCAAATCAACCATTAGCAATAATTGTTTCTTTGAACTTTCTGAATCTGAAATACGTATTCCAGAATCTTTCTTTAGCCAATCTATAGTCTTTAATAAAAGTTTTTCAAACTTTTTTATCTGGGATTTTTCACTTAATATTTTGCTGAAAGAAAAACCAAAGTGTGAAAATCTTCCTTTGCCCGAATACCCAAAGAAAGAAGTTGTATATTCATTTTGACCATTCACGCAACCGAATGAAAAGGACTTATTATCATCAGTCTTGTGAAAAATATTTTCATCTTTATTACTTAATAACAATTCAAAGCTTTCAAATGGAATAAAATCGTTAATATTCGAATGGAAGGATTGTTTAATATTAGATAATGAGGGATCATTTTTCTCCTGACATTCCATATCAAAAAGTTTTTTATACAAATCAATCTTTTGATTGTCTTCAATAACATTGAAATTTCCGATCGAAAGTAAACCAGCACCTGCACTGAGCATTTGTTTAAGTGATTCGAAATCTTCTTGATTAAAATCAAACGATGAAGGTAAAATTATAACTTCAAACTTTCCGATTTCGTATTCGTTTATATCTTTAGTATAAATCACATCGTAATTTAATTTTTCCTGCATTAAGAAAAGCTCGAATGAAGTAATATCATCAATCATTTTATTGTATATGCCAGTATCAAATTCTTTGAGTTCAGATGGAAGCAACAATGCAACCTTTCCTGTTGATTGGGGAAGAATAAATTTAGCTTGAATAAGAAATATCAAAAATATTTTCAGATAAGTTTTCATCATCAATTCAATCAGCTTGTTACTTTATCATAATCAATAAAATAAATACGGGACTCACCTGCATCTAATTGATCAATGTAGAGATAAAGCATTTGAGAGCCATCACTATGTTTAATTGAAGCAGGTCGTGTTCCGATAATTTCAGAATCGAGAGTAAGGTTTTTAACCTTTTCGTTTAAGTCAATATGAATTACAAGATTGTTTATCATTTCATTGCCGGGATTCGAAACTTTTATTGCAACGCGATTATTTCCTCTTTTTTCGGTTTTGATTTCTACATAATCTTTCTTTTCATACCAGCTTTGAATATCTGAAGCAGAAGCTATCCAGAAATTTTTTGATTTTAATTCCGCAATTAAATCGCTGACCACCTGAACATTTTCTTTTTTCAACTGGTAATCAGTATGAAGTTTAAGAACATACAAACCTCCTTCAAATAAAATTCTGTCAATGTCTTCCTGATAGGTATAGAACTGAAACGCAGGTTGGTTTAATCCTAAATCTCTAATAACTTCATAATCATCACGAGCTGTTTTTGTAATTGTAAGAATTCTGTTTTTTCCTCTGATAATTGTTTTAGGAACTGAGCGATCGGTAAGTGAATCTGTTATTAGATATTTCAAATCATTTTTAATTGCTGCTGAAATGGTGTTCTGATCAAAAAGTCCGTAAAGTGGAATCATACCTCTAATTTTTCTGCCAGCGATATTTTCGAGATTGAATTTTGCTTCAGCAATTTTTTTAGTTTGTAGTTCCAGAGAATCAAGTTTATTTATTTTATCATCCACTGAAGTCAGATAACCAATGTCTACAATAGCAGAAATTTCTCCATAGTCAGATAGTTTTTTAATTAACTCAGGATTTGTTTTGGCAAAATCTGATTGAACAAAAAAAGTAACCGGAATATTTTCTTTTTTGATAATCGGCAAAACATTTTCGATATTTGCTGCATCATCTGAAACTATGAATGAAACTATTGCAGCTGAATTGTAACCCGTAGGCCAGTCCTTTATATAACCGATTGGCGAGTAAGTAAGCCAATTAACAGAATTATTAAACAAACGCTCGAAATAGACATAATCATCCTGTGAACCGATTACAGAATTAATTTCAAATCCCATCCAGACAAACCTTCCTTTACCATAATTTCCATAAACTATGCCTGCAGTTTTTTTTATTTCTTCTCTCACTAAGCCATATTCAGATTTGTAATTGTACCAAAAGCTAACCTGAGTAGTTCTTGGATCAAGTACTTCTACAGCCATTGGACGATCCCAGGTTGCAACTCTAAGTGGAAAACCTGTTGGAACATTTGCAGTTAAAGGTAAGCCGCCACGAAGTGTATGAATTTTATAGATTTCGTTAATCCCAATTTCTCTTGTGAAGTTTATTCCGAAAACTTCATTCAGGAACTGCCAGCCTTTCCATTTACCATCATTTGAATATGAACCAATACCTCCTGTAGCAAAAATGCTTCCGCCGTTTTCCAGGAACCTTTTAAGTTTAATTACTTCTTTTTCACTTAAAGATTTTATACCTGGCAGGATTATCAGTTTATAGTTCGAAATATCTTCTGATTCAATTTTCTTATCATCAATAATCTCGTAATTCATATTCAGATTTGATAAAAACTTTTTCCAGGTAGAAATATTATCAACCAACCAAGTGCTTCCTTTGGGAAGAACATTTTGGGTATAATCAGAATAAAGTATTGCGGTATCGTTTGATTTTCCGTAAAAAAAATTTTTAATCGTTTGTTCGGTTGGAAGCAAATCATAAACACTGAATTTCCCGAAAACTCCCCTAAGCACAAAAAGATAAATTAGAATTGAAGAGAAAAGAATTATTATTCCTGTTAGGAATAAAAATAAAAAATTAATTCTGAGTCCATATTTAGTTTTGCTTATTTCCACTTTACAGCTCCTGAGCTTCTATCCTCTTGCGGAGTAATATATCCCTCAGAAGTGTATTTCAGAAATTTATGTTCATCAGTTAATTTTCTTTTTGGAGGTTCCTGAGTTTTAACAGATGAAGGAGAATATTCTTTTGGTGGTGGAGTAAATGCCGCCGGCGATGGCTGCGGAGTTTTTTTCACTTCTTCCGGAGAATATGGAACTCGTTGTTCAGCGATAACTTGTTGTGGAACCGGAGTAATGTAAGAGACCTGAGATTCCGCAGGCATTACAACTTCTGCCTGATATTTTGAAGGTTGAATTTCAGATGAGCGCTGGTATTTTCTCTCTCTGACTTTATAAAGAATATAAGCCCCGATTGCCAGCAAGAAAGTGCTGATCGTTGCAACAAGAATAATCGTAGAAAGAATCGGGATAAGTTCCATTATGTTTCCTTATAAATTACCAGAAATAGATGTATAAGCTGTATTTGTTTGCCGTTCTAATTTTCCCCAGGTCATTCGAATTCCTAAAAACTCTTCTATGGTTGACATTGTTTTACAAATATCTATAATTAAAATGAAAACCATTCTGTAAAGTACTGCATACCAAATTAATCTGAATTCTTCTTTTTCAACTGCAATGCAGTAAAGCGCAGTAATCATATCAAGTAAAGCTAAACCAGCCCACCAGAAAAAAAGTAAATTAGAAAATCCAAAAACAAGTGCAGCAGAAATAAAGAATGCATTCGCAGCAATATTCATAACCGGCCAAACCAAAGCTTCGTAAAACATTGTCCATAAAACAAAAGTATATCCGAAGTTGATAGTCGGATTAAGTAAAAACCTTTTATGTTTTCTGATAGATTGAATTATTCCTCTTGTCCAGCGATATCTCTGTTTAAGCAGTTGCTGAAGTGTTGCCGGTGCCTGAGTAAATGAAACAGCAGTTGGTTCGTAATAAATCTTCCATCCTTTTGAAAGAAGTTTAAGCGTAACATCTGCATCTTCGGCAAATGTATCACTGGAATAAAATCCGGCTTCTTCCAAAGCTTTTCTTCTGAAAACACCAATTGGTCCTGGAATAATATTAACCAATCTTAAAAAGCTTTGCGCACTTCTTGCCATATTAAGACCTTCAATATATTCAAGCGCCTGAAGATCAGTTAAAAATCTTTTTCTGTTAAGAACTTTTACATTACCAGCAACAGCGCCAATTCTTTCATCAGCAAAATGTCTTACTGCAGCTCTTAAAGTATCGGGCATAAGCTGAGAATCACCATCCATACATAATACAAAATCAGCTTTTGAATAAGCAATGCCGGTATTCAAAGCAGTTGCTTTGCCTGCATTTTCTTTATTGATTAAAGTGATTCTGACATCAGAAAATTTTCCTTTTCGTATTCCAACAAGTGATTCACAGATTGTTTTTGTGTTATCTGTTGAACCATCATTAACAATTATAATTTCGTAATTGGAGTAATTAAGGTTAAGAAGAGATTTTATCGAATCACGAATAACTTTTTCTTCATTATATACAGGAACAATGATGGAGACGAATGGAGAAATTTCTTCTTCATCAGAAAAAGTATATTCGTTAACATAGAGATAAGCCATAATCAATATGGCAAAATATCTAACAAGCAGAATGAACAGGAAAATTACGAGCGCAACAATTACAGAATATTCAATTAATGCACTGACTGAAAGAACAGTAGATGGCAAAGTAAAAACAATTATTAAAAGCAGTATTACTGATACCAATCCACTTATCAAAATTCTTCGCAAATATTTTTGCTCTAAATTTTCTCCCTTTTGTTCATTCTCTGGTTGAGTAAATATGTAGTAAGCCCTCTTAACCGTATTATTACTCACTTATGATTGGAAAAAATTATTACACTTAGGGCAACAATAATGCCATAAAGCGCAAATTTTAGCTGTTTTTTAAGGTTGTAATTTTTCTCTTTTGAACCATTATAGGAAATAATTACCTGCTTGTATCATTACTGAACAAGCATAAATCAGAAGGAAAATATGAGAGATGAAAGCAATGAGAATGAGCGATAGCCACCACTTTCTTTTCGATATGTTGAACCGCCTGAAAGATAAATATTCAATGTTAAGTTCTTTACAAAATGATAATTGAAATCTATAAATGCTTCAGATAAAATAAATTTATTATCAGGAATCAATCCTGCTTTGGCTCCTGTATTAAGATAAGTTTTAGATGTGTTTAGAATTTTCCATTCTATCCATAAAGAATGAGATGAAAAATTTTCGGGACTCCAATAAAGATTACTGAAATTCTTAAATGTGTAATAATAAAATTCATATCCGACTGAAAAATTTTTCAATATCCGATTTCCGATTCTAAAACTTAACTGATGTCCTTGATTATCATCTTCCGGTAATAATATCTGATACTTTGATGATAAAATAAAATCAAGTCCCGGATAAATAAGAAAATAAATGCCTGCTGTGTTTATGGATAATCTCTTATCCACCAAAGCTGGTGAATAAAGAATAAGTGCTGCATCAGTTCTTTGAAATGAAGCATTAATTAAAAAATTCTCCGCATTATCAATTGAAAAAGAAAATTCTCCGGCTAATTGTTTTTCATCATTATTAAAAAATATCTGGCCAAAGGAAGCCTTGGTTGTTGTCATCTCATTTATTCTGAGATTTAGCATTCCTTTGACCATATATAAGGTTCTTTCCTCTGTTAAAGAAGAAAGATTTCCTCTGTGGATTGCCCCTCCGAACGCAAAATTTTTCGTTACGGCAATCTGAGTAAGAAAAGTTTGTCCTGCATAGACAAATTCCTGGTTATCAACAAAGTAATTTGCAGAAGGGATTAGTTGAAGAGAAAAATCATATCCAGTGAATAATTTTTTATCACCAAGCCAAACTAATCTTTGATTAAGAATATATGAATCAGGTGATTGATTAAGCAACTGATAATAAATGCTTCGTGCTTTTTCTCTTTCACCATTGAATAAAAGAGCATCGGCTAAAAATAATTTGCTTTCAACATCTTCAGGCGACTTTAATGTAAGCCGTTTAAATTCTATTGCAGCTGAATAATAATCTTTACTCCAGAAAATATTTTTTGCCCGTCGTTTATCAATTTCAAAATCATATTGATCACTTAGAATATCAGAATAGATCTTATTCGCTTTTTCAAATTGGAGATTTGCAGCGTATAAATCTGCTAATTCTAATTTTGCCTGATGATAAATTTTCTCCGCTTCACGATTTGAATAAGTGTTTATTAACTCGATATATTTATTTATCGCTAACTCTGTATTTCCTTCCGATGCTGTCTTTCTTGCATCTTCGAGTATCTGATACTTTAAATTAAATTCCTTCTGAGCTTTCAATTCTTTTATTCTTGAATTAATTGATTCGATCTCTGCAGAACTGAATAATAAATTTTTATCTTTCAGAAGTTTCTCTGCTTCATCAAAATTTTGAAGTTTTAATTTGACTTCAATTAAACCTGCGATTGATTCTTTATCATCGGGGAATCTCGATAAAAATTTTTCAAACAAGAATTCGGATTTTTCAAGTTCAGTATCAAGCCATAAATATATTTTCGCCAAAAGTAGCTCAGCTTCAGGATAATTATAATTTTTTCCTAACAAAATTTCTAAATGTCTTTTGCTTTCACATAAATCGGAATTCCATAAATAATACTTTGCTAAATGAAATCTTATTTCATCATCATTGTTAAGCTCAAGATAATTTTTAAGATAAGTTATTGCTTCATCAAGATTGTTTCGAAAAGATAACAACTCCGTTAATCTTAGAAGTGAATTTTTATCATTCGGATTGTTTGTTAGATTCTTTTTCAGTTCTGCAATTTCATTATCTATTATTTCATTTCTCTTCTTAATTACTTCGGATGAAAGTCTAATATATTTTTCATTGGTGCTATATTTTTCTTTCAATATTTCCAATTGCTGATAAGCTTCTTCAATTCGATTATATTTAAGAAGTTCCTCGATCAATTTAAATCTTAATTCATCATTCGCTGGATTTTTTTGAAGCGATTTAAAGTATTTATCAATCAGATAAACTTTTCCGGCAGGCACTTTTCCATAACGATATGTTGTATCGTTAAAGGTGTAGAAACTTTTCTTGCCTCTGACTAAATCCAATCCGTCCAATGCTTCTTTGAAGAAAGGACGAATTTCAAGTGCTCTTAAAAATGCTTTCTCAGATAACTTTGTTTTTCCCAACCAATAAAGAAAGTAACCATATCGCGACCATAATCTATGATCATCAGGATATTTCTCTACAAAATTTTTCAGGTATGGTTCACCCTTTTGAATATGATTATTCTTTGCAAGAATTTCAGTGTAACGAAGCATCTCATCAGCTGAAGCTTCTTCTTTTTCGAGATATAAATCATACCAGATTTCTGCTTCACTCCATTCACCTAAATTTTTGTAACACTTGCCTATTTCAAGATAATTTTTTGCAACCGAAGGATTGATTGCTATTTCTCTTTTGTAACCTTCGATTTGGTTATAAAGCAAACGATACCAATCATTCTCAGCTCGTTTCAAATTTTCTAAAATTATTTTATCATTAGGTGAAATTCGAATCGCGGTTCTGTAATCATAAACTGCCTGTTCATAATTACCTCTTTTCTCGTGACAAATTCCTCTCAGATTAAAACCTTCAGCGGACTGTGGATTGGAAGCAACATACCTGTTTAATAATTCTATTGCTTCACCATATCTGCCTGAAGCAATAAGCGATTTTGAATCATCAAGTAATTTTGATTGGTTGATTTGACTAAAACTAATCAGAGTAAAAAAAACAGAAATAAAAAACGCTGATAAAATTTTCATTTTATGACGAAGGAGTATTTATAGAATCCTTTACATCAAAATGTAGTTTCGCCAGCATTTCATCTGCATTTTCAAATGCATCAGATACTTTCAGGAAGTTGAAATAAACATCTGATGCCATTACTTCTCTTTCAGTTGGGTCATCTGATGGGAGGTTAAGTTTAATTTTACTTATAAAATCTGAAATGGATTTAGGATCTTCTTTCACAAGAAGCACACAGATCTTTTCATCAACCTGACAAATTTTATCTTTCTTCTCAGTTGAAATTCTGATAATGTTCTTAAGTTGATTTATAGTTAATGAAGAGTTTCGATTTTCTTTTGATGCAAGTTTAAAGGAAGCCAGAGTAAAAACTTGTCCGGTTGTCTTGTACATTGCAATCTGATTGTTCAAAATCAGTTTGAAATCATCTAATGAATAAAAATTTGGGATAGAAATTTCCTGCGTTGTGGATTTAATTTCTGAAAGCGGAATATAATTTTCAATTTTTTCCTGAGTCTTTTCGATTGTTTTTTCTTTTGTCTTAGGAACTTTAAAATCAGTTGTAATACCTTTATAAGGTTCAATTGAATAATACGCTTTAAATCTGCCTTCTGTGTGACCGATGTTAGGTTGTATATCAATTATTCCGCTTTTAGTTGAACCATTTGCATCTGTCTTTTTGGATAATTGAATCACACCGGTTGCATAAGAATTAAGAATATTAAAAATCATTTGGGTTGATGCTGAAGCTGGTTCTCTTATTGAAAGTAAACTTGTTACTCCCAAATCTTCTATTTGTTCGAAAGTGTTTGAAAATGTTTCTCGCAGTTTACCTAAATCTTCAAATTCAATATACGGAGTAATTTCATCAAAAATCAATCTGGTAGGATTGTATTGATTAACTACAGTAATAATATCGCTTAAATATTCGCTCAAATAATCATCTCGGTTTCCAAACTGAGTTGGTTCAGGCGGCGGAGCAACACGAACTACAATAATCAGGTTTTGATTCATATAATGTTCAAGATCAACATCAATTGATGCTGCCTGAATCATTAAATCTTTTGGTCTTGTATTAGTGAAAAACAGACAGATTTCTTTTTGCTTTGCAGTTTCAACGGCAAATTGAATGCTTAATAAGGTTTTACCTGTTTTTCTTTCACCGACAAGTAAATAAGTGCCACCTCTGTAAAGTCCTCCCCAAGCACTATCAATAATGGAAATTCCTGAAGGAAATAGTTGCACAGCTTTTTTCATAGTATTTTAAAATTTTTATAATTTCTCCAAATATTATACCGCCAATCATCTCTAATGTGCTAAATATTCAAACTTAATTTACCGGACTTGAACTAATAAGAGACAAGCAATTTAGTGTTGTATTATATTGCAACAAGATGAAAGTTACTATTTGGAAAAATAACCGAAGATAAAAAGCGCAGTTGCATTAGAAGAGATCGTTGGTTCGTTCGTTAGATAATTGTCAAATTCATCACAATAAATTGATGAATCACTGAATTCACTTAGTTTATCAGAATGTATAGTAAAACTGTAATTCTTGAATAAAGAATCAGGAACTGGTCCAGAAACCATTGCACCGGGAATGTATCCATTATTAAAAAAAGCTATCTGATGATGAATCTTTCGTGGAAAATTTTTGCCAATGCCTGAAATAAAACTTTTTCCCCAAGGATTTCTTCCTAAAATAAAATCGCGATTTAATACTGCAAGATTATCAAAAGATTCTGAACCAGTTAATTTTTTATAAAGGATTGAACTTAATACAACTCCTGCTATTGAATGAGTTGTTCCCCAATTATATTGATGAGCCAAACTAAAAAGATTTGAGTCACTGTATGATTTATAGAAGCTGAGAATATTTTTTAACTTCTCAGCAAATTGGTTATCGAATTCTGCTAGTTTGTAAAAAACTAAAGCATTAAAATCTCCCCAACTCCACCAATTATTTTCGGCAATATTTTTTCCGTACTCCAAAGCCAGCGAAAGATAATTTTTATCATCTTTAGATTTAAAAATCTCTAAAGCACCTAAAGCAAGCTTCGAGTTAAATTCATTCTGGTTATAATATTTTTCATCATCTTTATAGTCGCTGATCTTATTTCTCAAACGAAAAATTTTTTCGGAGGCATTCAAACACTTATTTGCAAAAATGTTATCTAAAAATCTTTCTTTCCAGATTCTTGAAGCAATAGCAAGAGCTGCAGAATAAATTCCAATTTGACTTTTATTCATTTTAACAAAAGCTGGTCGGTCGAATGTAAGTGTGTCATTCTCCGGCATTCGCCATCCAACTTTATGATCTCTGTCATCCTGAACTTGAGTTATAAAAGCTTCTTCAGAAAAATTACACCTAAGTAAAAAATCAAGTCCGACTTTTGCTTCCTGAAGAATATCAGGAACTGAATCATTATCCAAATCAAATGAAAATTTATCCGGATCAAATTCATAACTGAAAATAAGCATATAAGTTGTGAAAGCAGTTGTATAAACAAATTTGATATAATCGCCGGCATCGTGCCAACCGCCTGTTAAATCAATTGCAGAAGAATCTGAATAACCAATAACTTTAGTTGCATCCTGAAGATGACAAACTTTATGCATTAAAGGATTTGTTGGTCCACATCTCTGAACTTTAAAGAATAAACTTACTGAATCACGAATTGAGTTATATAAAGAATCATCAATCAGGAATGGATAAGATTTCATATTCTGATATTCTATGAAATATTCACCTTTTGATTTTAGTGCTGAGAAATCTATTAGTGCTGAATATTTAATTTCTGAGTTTAATTTATAAGGAAGTTTATTTAACGAATCAATAAAAACTTCTTCATCATTCTCTGCATTTTTTATTCTAAAAAATTTTTCTTCAAAAGGAGTTTTGGAAAGAATGATAGCGGTTTTATAATCATCAGGCAGAAATCCAACCTGATTTAATCTGATGAAAAGATTTTCATTTAATTGAGAAGTACAGGAATAAAAAAGCAGACTTAAAACAATGAGCGGAAAAAATCTAAATATCTTCATCGTTTAAGTCTGCTTAAAAAGATTTGTTAATTTGCTTTTTGTTCTTCCTTCTTTAATCTGAAATTTGTTCCGATAATCAGATCCCAGATAGGAGTGCTAACACCGAAACCTTTAGAGGAATCGAGATAATGGTGACGCATATGATGATTCTTTATTTCGAGCCAGAACTTGCTGTGCATATTGAAATGATGAATTGCATAATGAGTAATATCATAAAACAAATACCCTGTCAAAAATCCTGCGAAGAATGGATAGACATAAATCGAACCGATAAGATTATGAAATAAGAAAAAGAATAATAAAGCTAAAGGAACTGAAACTGATGGAGGCATTACAAGTCTTCGCGAATCACTTGGATAATCGTGATGAACGCCGTGAAATATAAAATGAATTTTTTCTCCCAACTGGCTTTTAGGTTTGAAGTGAAAAACAAATCTGTGCAAAACATATTCAGTTATAGTCCAGATGAACAGACCAAAAATGAATAAACCAACAATTGATAAAAACTGAAGCGAATAATCTGCAACAGAAATATATAGTGCATATAAAATTACAGGAAGATAAATTATTACAGGAACTGAAGGATGAACTCTTGATAGTGCTTCGAGAAAATCATTTTTAAACATCCTTACAGTTTCATCTTTATTGGAAACA
>Ga0272446_1004069_pt1 | contig 17691 bp, 18 predicted proteins | sample YNPCB0061_FD_194587 | JGI IMG/M metagenome (GOLD analysis project Ga0272446, IMG submission 194587) | Hot spring microbial mat communities from Yellowstone National Park, WY, United States - YNP-CB-006-1 | ecosystem: Environmental > Aquatic > Thermal springs > Hot (42-90C) > Sediment | place... | reverse complement strand
CGGCCCGGCCGAGGACCCGGTCGCCGCCGCGGCCGGCCTCGGGCAGCTCGTCGACCGCTTCGTCGCCGCGCCGGGTCGGACGATCTCGATCTATCGCCGGCCGTAGCCCTCAGCCCGGAGCGGGCGCGGGGGGACGCGACAGGCTGCGGACGCGGGCGAGACGCGACCGCGTGGGCGCGGGCGAGGCGCGACAGGCTGCGGACGCGCGAACGCCGGCCCCGGTGAGGCCGGCGTTCGCTGTCCCCGAGACCCGGACGGAGCGGGTGGTCCGGGTCGCACCCTGGAAGAAGCCTGATCAGCGGCCCACCGGCCGCAGCCCGGGCCGACCGCCCGGTCCGGGCGAGCCAGGACCGGCGATTCGGCCCCCGCCCGGCGCGCCGGCCCCGATCGGGGTCGACGTCAGGCGGCCGGCCATCGGACGTGGAGCCGGGCGCTCCGGGAACGCCGAGCGCTCATCGCCCGGATGCTCCCGCGATCCCGGCCGGTCCTGGCCGTCGGGCTGGAAGGCCCGGCCGTGGCGGCGCATCCGGACCGCCAGGTAGTACTCCATGATCTGGCGCACCTGCGCCTCGTTGAGCAGTTCGTCGGAGCGCAGGGCGTATTCGACCCGCGCCGTCGGGTTCGTCGGGGTCGCCGCGACGGCACCGAGGTAGTGCGGCGTCTCGGACTCGTCGACGATCTCGCGCAGGCCGCGGGCGAGCTTCGTCGCCGTCCCGAGCGAGGGCATCCGGTCCCCCCGGACGAGGCGGGAGATGGTCGAGTGGTCGACGCCCGACTGCTGGGCGAGCTGGCGCTGGGACATCTTCTTGGCCCGAAGCTGGGCTCGCAGCCACTCGTTGAAGGCGCGACCGTTCTGGCTCGTCATCGCTGGCTGGGCACTCCATGGATCGGTCTGCGGGCGGTGCCGCGATGAGGACACTATCGGCCGGGGCACGGGCGGACCTGTATCACCCGTTCGTACCGGGGTCCCGGGACGAGTGGCGGCGGGAGCGTCCGGGCCGCAGGCCGCTCTCGCGCCCGGCCCGCAGGCCGCGCCTCAGGCGATCCGCCGCCCGCGCCTCAGGCGATCCGCCGCCCGCGCCTCAGGCGATCCGCCCCTCACCGCGCGGCTTGGCCGAGACGAGGTAGGCGATCGCGCCGAGGACGATGATCGAGATGACGCTGATCACCCAGTCGAGGACGGTGATCGCGGTCGCCTCGGGCAGGGGCACCCCGTAGGCCACGGTCAGGACGCCGATCACCCCGGCCTGGGCAAAGCCGAGCCCGGCCGGGCTGAGCGGGATCGCCGTCAGGAGCGAGCCGATCAGGGCGACGAAGACGGCCCCCGAGAGGCCGAGCGAGACACCCGGGAAGTCGAGGGCATGGACGACGAGGAAGAGCCGGATCGCCTCGGTCCCCCAGATCGAGGCGGTCAGGATCACCAGGACCGGCAGCCGCCGAACCCCGATCGCGCCGAAGACGCCCTCCTCGAAGCGATCGTAGAGCTCGACGAAGCGGGCCGGGATCGGGAGCCGGGTGAGGATCCGCCGGCCGAAGTTGCGCAGGCTGAACATCCCGAGCGCGAGCAGGAGGACGACCGCGAGCCCGACCACGAAGACCGCCTCGATCGCCGGCGGCAGGCCGGCCCGGAAGCTCCAGTAGCCGGCGGCGAGGCCGAGGAGGGCGATCGCGAACAGGTCGAGGACGCGCTCGATGAAGACCGTCCCGAACGTCCGGCTGAGCGAGGCGCTGCTGTTCAGCTTCAGCAGCCAGGCGCGGTAGACGTCGCCCAGCTTGGCCGGTACGACGCAGTTCACGAACCACGAGAGGTAGAGGATCTCGGTCGCGTCCTTCGTCCCGATCCGGAAGCCGGTCCAGCGCAGGAGGAGCGCCCAGCGCCGGCCGCGGAGCGGGAAGCCGGCGTAGAAGACCACGAACGCCGCCCCGACCAGGAGCGGGTTGGCCTGGAGGACGAGGGCCGGAACCTGGCTGAGCCGGTCGCGGTTCAGGTAGACGAACAGCCCGATGATCGCCAGGGGGACGGCGATCGAGACGATCGTCCGGGGCTGGCGGAGCCGCCGGGCGAGCGAGACCTGCTCGACGCTCAGCTCGCGCTCGGCCCGGGCCGGGCCGACGACGAGGTCCGCCCCGGCCGGCAGGTCGTCCCGGACGGCCGCGGGCTCGACGAACGGCTCGCTCACCGGACCGGCTCGAGGCGGCGGTTGCCCCGCAGGCGCTGGACGAGCTTCGCCAGCGGGGTCACGCCGCGCACGAGGTACGAGGCGCGGTGGCTGACCAGGCGGGCAGTCGGCAGGGCCGCGCGCAGGCCGGCCGGGGTCGAGGGGTCACCCGACAGGATCGAGTACGCGACCCCGACCTCGAGGACCGAGTGGGCGTCCGAGACCGCGACTCCGGGCAGCCCGTGCTCGCGGGCGAAGGCGGCCGCCCGCTCGTTGCCCGCCCGCCCGATCACCCGGGCATTCCAGGCCTCGACCCAGTCGACCTCGCCCGCCAGGCGCGCCAGCCCCGCCTCGCGCAGGAGCGAGTTGCGGAACCGGTCGAACGGGTGCGGGATCCCGACCAGGCCGCCCTGCTCGCGGGCGGCGGCGATCGTCTCGGCCGCCGACATCCCCGGCCGGATCGGCCGCTCGAGGAAGAGGCAGACGAGGTCCCCCTCGGCCGTCTTCACCTCCTCGCCGATGATCACGGTCAGTCCGGCCGGGGCGTGCTCGCGGGCCCGGAGGGCACCGTCGATCCGGTCATGGTCGGTGATCGCGAGGTGGGTCAGGCCGCGGGCGGCGGCGGCCCGGACGACGGCCTCCGGCGAGGCGAGCGAATCGAAGCTCGCCCGGGTGTGGCAGTGGAGGTCGACGAAGGCCCGCCCGGACGCGTCGGCCGAGCCGGGAGCGGCGGCGCTGCCGGTCGCCTCGGTCACCTCGAGCGGCCCTCCGCCCGCCGAGCCTCGACCGCCCCCGCTCCGCCCATCAGATCTGCTGGACGAGCGACTTCTTGAAGAAGTCGAAGTGCTCGAGGGCGAGGCCGGTGCCGAGGGCGACGCAGTTGAGCGGGTTCTCCGCGACGTGGCAGGGAACGCCGGTCACCTGGGTGAGGAGCTTGTCGATGTTGCGCAGGAGCGCCCCGCCGCCGGACATCACCATCCCCTTGTCGATGATGTCCGAGCTCAGCTCGGGCGGGGTCTGCTCGAGGACGCTCCGGACCGCGGCCACGAGCTGCTGGAGCGGGACCTCGATCGCCTCCATCACCTCCGAGGAGGTGATCGGGATCGTCCGCGGCAGGCCGGCGATCAGGTCCCGGCCGCGGACCTCCATCTGGAGCTCGCGCTCGAGCGGCAGGGCGGTCCCGATCTCGATCTTCACCTCTTCGGCCGTCCGCTCGCCGACCATCAGGTTGTACTTCTTGCGGATGTACGAGGCGATCGCCTCGTCGAACTTGTTGCCCCCGACCCGGAGCGAGGTCGAGACGACGATCCCGCCCAGGGCGATCACGGCGATCTCGCTCGTCCCGCCCCCGATGTCGATCACCATGTTGCCCGACGGTCCGCTGATCGGGACGTTCGCCCCGATCGCGGCCGCCAGCGGCTCCTCGATCAGGTACGCCTCCCGGGCCCCTGCCTTGAGGGCCGCGTCGCGGACGGCCCGCTTCTCGACGCTCGTCACGCCCGCCGGGACCGAGATCATCACCTCGGGCTTCGAGAACCCGATGCTCCCCTTCGTCGCCTTGCCGATGAAGAAGCGGAGCATCGCCTCGGTGATCACGTAGTCCGCGATCACGCCGTCCTTCATCGGCCGGATCGCCTGGATGTTGCCCGGGGTGCGCCCGATCATCTCGCGCGCCGCCTCGCCGACGGCGACGATCCGGTTGTCGTCGCTGACCGCCACGACCGACGGCTCCTGGATGACGATCCCCTTGCCCTTGACGTAGACGATCACGTTCGCCGTGCCGAGGTCGATCCCGATCTTCATGACCTGCTGTCTGTCGTCCCTTCTGCCAGCCGTTCGATCCTGGCCCCGAGGCCGAGGAACTTGCGCTCGATGTTCTCATACCCCCGGTGAACATGGTGCGCGCCGTGGATCGTCGTCGTGCCCGTGGCGGCAAGAGCGGCGAGGATGAGCGACGCCCCGGCCCGCAGGTCGCCGATCTCGACCTCGGCGCCGTGGAGCCGGGCCGGGCCGCTGATCGTGGCGTGGTGCCCGTCCTCGATCGTCACCGCGGCGCCCATCCGGGCCAGCTCGACGAGCCACTCGAGGCGGTCCTCGAAGATCGTCTCGTGGACCCGCGAGGTCCCGGCCGCCTGGCTGAGGAGGACGCAGGTCGGGGGCTGGAGGTCGGTCGCGAAGCCCGGGTAGGGCGCCGTCTCGACGTCGACCGCCCGGTAGGCGCCGTCCTCGAGCGGGGCGCCCCGGACCTCGATCGTGTCCCGCCCGCAGGAGAGCTCGACACCGACCCGGCCGACCGTCTCGATGAACGCCCCGAGGAGCTCGCAGGGCGCGCCCTCGAGGGTCACCCGGCCGCCGGTGACCGCGGCGGCGATGACGAACGTGCCGGCCTCGATCCGGTCCGGGATGACCCGGTGGTCCGCGCCCCGGAGGCGCTTGCGACCCTCGACCTCGATCGTGTCGGGGGCCGTCCGCTCGACCTCGGCGCCCATCTTGCACAGGAAGGCGATCAGGTCGTCGACCTCCGGCTCGCGGGCCGCGGGGCGGATGACCGTGTGCCCGTCGGCCAGGGTCGCGGCCAGGATCGCGTTCTCGGTGCCCATGACCGAGACGAACGGGAAGTGGACCTCGCCGCCGCGCAGGCGGCCGGGGGCCCGGGCGAAGTAGTAGCCGTTGCGGTACTCGATCTCCGCCCCGAGGGCACGCATCGCGTCGACGTGGAGGTTGACCGGCCGCCGCCCGATCCGGTCGCCGCCGGGGTTGCTGATGATCACCCGCCCGAACCGGGTCAGGAGCGGCCCGAGGAGCATGAAGCTCGCTCGCATCCTGGCCGCCGCCTCGAGCGGCACGAACAGCCAGTCGACGTCGCCCGAGGCGACCTCGTAGACGTTCGGGGCCGGGTGATCGACGACGACGCCGAGGTCGCGCAGCGTCTCGGCCATGACCCGCACGTCCTCGATCTCGGGCACGTTCGAGAAGCGACAGCGCTCGCCGGTCAGGGTCGCGGCGGCGAGCAGCTTCAGGGCGGCGTTCTTCGCCCCGCTGATCGGCACCTGCCCGGACAGCGGTTGCCCGCCCTCGATCCGGAAGACCTCGCGCTCGACCGGTTCCGGACGGAACTCCCAGTGGAACGGCCGCTCGTTGCCCACCAGGCTAGCCGCGCCGCCGCGGACCCTCGCGGTGGCGTCGCTCGGCGACCCGGATCCGCAGCAGGGCCTGCTGGAGGGCGGCCCGGGCCGCGGCCAGGTCGGCCGGCTCGTGGTAGCCGGTCTCGAGCGCCTTCTCGGCCGCCCGGCGCGCCTCCTGGGCCCGCTCGAGGTCGATCTCAGAGGCGAGGTCGGCCGTCTCGGCCATGACCACGACCTTGTCCGGGCGGACCTGGAGGAAGCCGCCGAAGATCGCGAACGACTCCTCGCTGCCGCCCTTGCGGATGCGCAGCTCGCCCATGCCGAGCATCGACAGGAGCGGGGCATGGTGGGGCAGGATGCCCAGCTCGCCCTCGATCCCGGGAACCTGGACCGAATCGACGTAGTCGCTGTAGACGAGTCGTTCCGGGGTGACGATCTCGAGCAGGAGTGGCATCAGGTCGGCCTCCCGGCGCTGAGCGGCAGGGCGCTCCCGGCGATCGGGCGCGCCCCGGCGGCGAGCGTCATGCCTGGAGCTTCTCCGCGTTGCGGCGCACGTCGTCGAGCGTACCGGCCAGGAAGAACGCCTGCTCGGGGAGGGTGTCGGCGCGGCCCTCGAGGATCTCCTTGAACGAGGCGACGGTGTCCCTGATCGGGACGTAGACGCCCGACCGGCCGGTGAACACCTCGGCCACGAAGAACGGCTGGCTCATGAAGCGCTGCAGGCGGCGGGCGCGGGCGACGGTCGACTTGTCCTCCTCGGACAGCTCGTCGATCCCCAGGATGGCGATGATGTCCTGGAGGTCGCGGTAGCGCTGGAGGACGCGCTGCGTCTCGCGGGCCACATCGTAGTGCTCCTGGCCGACGATCAGCGGATCGAGCACGCGCGAGGTCGAGGTAAGCGGGTCGACGGCGGGGTAGATGCCCAGCTCGGCGATCGAGCGCTCGAGCCGGATCGTCGAGTCGAGGTGGGCGAAGGTCGTCGCCGGGGCCGGATCGGTGTAGTCGTCGGCCGGGACGTAGACCGCCTGGAGCGAGGTGATCGAGCCCGACTTGGTCGAGGTGATCCGCTCCTGGAGGGCGGCCATCTCGGTCGCCAGGTTCGGCTGGTAGCCGACCGCCGAGGGCATCCGGCCAAGGAGCGCCGAGACCTCGGAGCCGGCCTGGGTGAAGCGGAAGATGTTGTCGATGAACAGGAGGACGTCGCGGCCCTCGACGTCGCGGAAGTACTCGGCCATCGTCAGGCCGGTCAGCCCGACCCGCTGGCGGGCGCCGGGCGGCTCGTTCATCTGGCCGAAGACCATGACCGTCTTGGCGATCACCCCGGACTCGGTCATCTCGTGGATCAGGTCGTTGCCCTCGCGCGAGCGCTCGCCGACGCCGGCGAAGACCGAGTACCCGGCGTGCTCCTGGGCGACGTTCCGGATCAGCTCCTGGATGATCACCGTCTTGCCCACGCCGGCGCCGCCGAAGATGCCGACCTTGCCGCCCTTCTTGAACGGGCAGATCAGGTCGATCACCTTCAGGCCGGTCTCGAAGACTTCCTCGGAGGTCGTCTGCTGGTCGAACGCGGGGGCGGGGCGGTGGATCGGCAGGCGGACCTCGGCCGCGACCGGGCCCTTGCCGTCGATCGGCTTGCCGAGCACGTCGAAGACGCGGCCGAGCGTCGCCTCGCCGACCGGCACGCTGATCGGGGCGCCGGTGTCGCGCACGGGCACGCCCCGGGCGAGGCCGTCGGTCGTGGTCATCGCCACGGTCCGGACCCAGTTGTTGCCCAGGTGCTGCTGGACCTCGCAGGTGAGCGGCTCCTGGCCGGGCCGTTCGATCTCGACGGCGTTGTAGATCGCCGGCAGCTGGCCGGCGGGGAAGGCGATGTCGACGACCGGGCCGGTGATCTGGATCACCCGTCCGGTCGCGGTCGGTGCGGCGGTCGCCATGGTCGTGTCTCTGCCTCCTGCGTCTGCGCCCGCTCAGCGCGCCTGGGCGCCGGACGCGATCTCGATCATCTCGCGGGTGATGTTCGCCTGGCGCACCTTGTTGTAGACGAGCGTCAGGTCCTCGATGAGCTCCTCGGCATTCTCGGTCGCGTTCTTCATCGCCACCATCCGGCTCGACTCCTCGCTCGCCTTCGCCTCGAGCACGGCCTGGTAGAGCCGGGTCGCGACGTAGCGCGGCAGGACCATCTCGAGGACGGTCGCCGCGTTCGGCTCGAACAGGAACTGGCCGCCCGGGATGCCGACCGTGTCCGCGGCCGGGCGGATCGGGAGAAGCTGGCTGAGCGTCGGGCGCTGGACGAGGGTCGAGACGAAGTGCGAGTAGATGACGTCGATCCGGCCGTACGTCCCGGCCAGGTAGTCGTCGGTGACGAGCCGGGCGAGGGGCAGGACGTCGGCGAAGCTCGGGCGGTCCCCGTAGCCGTTGAAGTGGGCCTCGAGCGGGACGCGCGCCCGGCGCATCGCGTCGCGCCCCTTGCGCCCGACGGTCACGACCGCCAGCTCGCCGGGGTGCTCGGTGATCTCGCGGGCGGCGAACCGGATCGTGTTCGTGTTCAGCGGACCGGCCAGGCCGCGGTCGGTCGTGATCAGCACGATCAGCCGCCGGTCGCTGTCGCGGGTGGCAAGGAGCGGGTGGTCCTCGCCGCCGAGCACCGCCGCCAGGTCGGCCAGGATCTCCTCGAGCTTGTCGCTGTAGGGGCGCGAGGCGAGCGTCGAGTCCTGGGCGCGCTTGAGCTTCGAGGCGGCCACGAACTGCATCGCCCGGGTGATCTGCTTGATGTTCCTGACGGCGCCGATCCGGCGCCGGATGTCACGCTGGCTGGCCATCGCTAGGCGAGGAAACTCTCGCGGAAGGCCGCGATCGCCTCGTCCAGGCCGGCCGCGATCTCGTCGCTGAGCGCCTTCGTCCGGCCGAGCTCCTCGAGGAGCGCCGGCCGCTCGGTCTCGAGGAACCGGTACAGCCCGGACTCGAACTCCCTGACCCGCGGCGTCGGGATGTCGTCGAGGGCGCCCTTCGTGGCCGCGTACAGGATCGTCACCTGCTTCTCGACCGAGAGCGGCTGGTACTGCGGCTGCTTGATCACCTCGGACAGCTTCTCGCCGCGGGTCAGCTGGTCGCGGGTCGCCTTGTCGAGGTCCGAGGCGAACTGGGCGAAGGCCGCCAGGGCCCGGTACTGGGCGAGATCGAGCTTGAGCGGACCGGCGACCTTCTTCATCGCCTTCGTCTGGGCCGCCGAGCCGACACGGGAGACCGAGATACCGATGTTCAGGGCCGGTCGCTGGCCGGCGTTGAACAGGTCGGTCTCGAGGAAGATCTGGCCGTCGGTGATCGAGATCACGTTCGTCGGGATGTAGGCCGAGACGTCGCCGGCCTGGGTCTCGATGATCGGCAGGGCGGTCAGCGAGCCGCCCCCGTTCTCCTCGCTCAGGCGCGCCGCGCGCTCGAGCAGGCGGCTGTGAAGGTAGAAGACGTCGCCCGGGTAGGCCTCGCGGCCGGGCGGGCGGCGGAGGAGGAGGGCCATCTCGCGGTACGCCCAGGCGTGCTTGCTCAGGTCGTCGTAGACGCACAGGGCGTCCTTGACCGGCCGCCCGTCGAGCTCGACCCCGACCTCCATCACCTCCTCGCCCATCGCCACCCCGGCGTAGGGAGCGAGGTACTGGAGCGGGGCGGGGTCCTCGGCCCCGGCCACGACGACGATCGTGTGCTCCATCGCGCCGTGCTGCTCGAGGATCGCGACCGTCTTGGCCACGGTCGAGAGCTTCTGGCCGATCGCGACGTAGATGCAGACGAGCCCCTTGCCCTTCTGGTTGATGATCGTGTCGATCGCGATCGCGGTCTTGCCCGTCTGGCGGTCGCCGATGATCAGCTCGCGCTGGCCGCGGCCGATCGGGATGAGCGCGTCGATCGCCTTGATCCCGGTCTGGACCGGGGTGTCGACCGACTTGCGGACGATGACCCCGGGCGCGATCCGCTCGACCGGGCGGCTCTTCGTGGCCGCGATCGGACCCTTGTCGTCGAGCGGCTGGCCGAGCGGGTTGACGACCCGGCCGAGGAGCGCCTGGCCGACCGGGACCTCGACGACCCGTCCGGTCGTCTTGACCGTGTCGCCCTCCTTGATCGCGGTCGCGTCACCGAGGATGACCGCGCCGACGGTCTCCTCCTCGAGGTTGAGGGCCATCCCCATCACCCCGCCCGGGAACTCGAGCAGCTCGGAGGCGAGCGCGTCGGCGAGGCCGTAGACCTGGGCGATCCCGTCGCCGACCATGACCACGGTCCCGACGCTGCGCGTCTCGACCCCGGTGTCGAACGTCTCGATCGCGGACTTGATGATGCTGGTGATCTCGTCAGAGCGAAGGGCCATCGAATCGATCTCCTAGAGGGCGCCCGAGACGAGCCGACTGCGCAGCCGCTCCAGGCGGCCGCGAACGCTGCCGTCGATCAGGCGGTCGCCGACCTGGACGACGAGGCCGCCGAGGATACCCGGATCGACCTGCAGGTCGAGGTCGACCCGGCCGCCGGTGAGCTGCTCGAGGCGGGCGGTCAGGGCGCGCACCTCGTCCGGTTCGAGCGGGGCGGCGCTCGTGGCCGTGGCCGGGGTGATCCCGAGGCGGGCATCGTCGAGCCGCCGGAACTCGGCCGCGACCTGGGGCAGGAGCTCGATCCGGCCCCGGCGCAGGAGGATCAGGACGAGGTTGCGGACGGGCCGGCTGACACGCTCCCCGAGCGCCTCGGCGACGACCCTCGAGCGGGCCTCGAGGGGCACCGCCGGGTTGGCCAGGAGCCGGGTCAGCCGCTCGTCGGCGAGGGCCGCGACCGCCGCCTCGAGCTCGGTTCGCCAGGCGTCCACGGTCCCGTCGCGAAGGCCGATCTCGAAGGCGGCCTCCGCGTAGCGCCGGGCGGTCGTCGTCGGGCGGGCCATCAGCTCCCCGCTCCGGGCACGGCCGCCTCGCGCAGGAACTCCTCGACCAGGCGACGCTGCCGCTCGCCGCTCATCGTCTCGCCCACGACCCGGCCGGCGGCCAGGAGGGCGAGGTCGGCGACCTCGGCGCGCAGGTCGGCAAGGGCCCGCTGCTTCTCGGCCTCGATCTCGGCCATCGCCCGCAGGCGCATCCGCTCGAGCTCCTCGCGGGTCGCGGCGATGTCCGCCTCGCGGGTCTCCTCGGCGACCTTCTGGGCGCGGTTCAGGATCTCGTTCGCCTCGCGGCGGGCCTCGACGAGGACGGCGATCCGCTCCTGCTCGGCGCTGTCGCGCTCGCGCCGGGCCTGCTCGGCGTCGCGCAGCCCCTGCTCGATCCGCTGCCGGCGCGACTCGAGCATCCCGGCCAGGGGCCGGAAGGCGAACTGCCAGATGATCGCGAGGAAGACGAGGAAGTTGAGCGCGCTGACGATCACCCAGAAGAAGTTGATCGTCAGCCCGCCCGCCTCGCCTTCGGCGGCGAGCCCGACGACGTGGCCGGCCGAGCCGGCCGCGACGGCCAGGATCTCCACGACGTGCTCTCCCTGCCGGGCCGGCTACTTGATGAAGATCGCGAGCAGGCCGACCACGACGGCGAGAACGCCGAGTCCTTCGGCGAACGCGGCGAGGATGATCGCGAGACCGCGGATCTGGCCGGCGGCGTCGGGGTTCCGCCCGATCGCGCTGCTCGAGAGGCCAGCCAGGATGCCGATGCCGATGCCCGGGCCGATGACGCCGAGGGCGGCAAGGCCTGCGCCGAGGTGTTCCATGTCGTGTCTTCCTCCTGCTCCCCGGACGACGGGCCCGGGATCATTGGGACCTGGTTGATCGGCCGCCGGCGAAACCGGCGCAACCGGACGTGGGTGAGCGTCGCGGGAGCGACGATGCGGTCAGTGGGCGGGCTGGACCTCGAGCTGGACGGCGTCGTGGACGGCCTCCATCCCTTCGTGGCCCATCTCGCCCTCCTCGTGACGATGGTTCTCGATCGCGATCAGGGTGAACATCAGGGTCAGGACGCTGAAGATCAGGGCCTGGGCGAAGTTGAGGATGAGCTCGAGGAAGAAGAGAGCGACCGGGACGAGGGCGATCGTCAGGGCGGTCATCACCGCCAGGGCGACCTCGCCGCCGTAGATATTGCCGAAGAGTCGCATCGCCAGGGTGACCGGCTTGACGAACTCGAGGAGCAGCTCGATCAGGCCGACGAACATCGCGATCAGCCCGGCCCCGATCCCTTCCCGGAACTCGTAGACGGGGAAGAACTTCGAGAGGTAGCCGCCGATGCCGAGCGCCCGGAAACCCTGGAACTCGAAGTAGCCGAAGGCGAACAGGGCGAGCCCGATCGTCGTGTTCACGTCGCTCGTCGGCGCCCGGAGCTCGTCGATCTTGCCCACCGGAGGGACGAGGCCGCTCCAGTTGCTGAACAGGATGAGCAGGAAGAAGGCGGCGTAGACCGGGATGTGCCGGCGCGCCTCGGCCCCCCCGATCGAGGTCCCGAAGTCCTCGAGCAGCTCGTACGCCCACTCGACGAGGTTCTGGAGGCCGCGCGGAACGTCGCGCATCGCCCGGACGGCGAAGAGCGCCACGAGGAGCAGGAGCGCCTCGACGATCCACATCGTGATGATCGGGGAGGTGATGCTCGGGTGGAACGCGATCACCAGCTGCCCGGTCGGCATCGGATCGTTCGGCGCCAGGTCGAGGACGACGTGGGGCGGCGGGAACTCGAGGTTGCCGTCGATGAAGCAGACCGGATAGGCGCACGCCTCGCCGGCCTGGCCGCCCCGCGGGAACGGGGGGAGGACGAGGAGGGCGAGGAGGTCGAGGACGACGACCGCCGCGGCCAGGATCGCCAGCGTGCGCAGCGGTCGACGCCCGGCCCGGGCGGGCACGGCGGCGTCGGTCGCGACCTCGGCCGTCGTCTCCGCCTCGGCCGCGGTCAGGCTGTTCGTGATCGTCCCGGGCTGGTCGCTCGACACGCTTGCTCCACACACACGAGCGCGGCCCGCTGCCGCGCTCCGTCGTCTCGGACCCGCTCGGACGGGGTCCCGCTATTCGAACCTCGACAGGAACCGGGTGATCAGCCGGTAGATCGCCAGGGCCCCGGCTGCGGCACCGCCGAGGAAGCCGGCGACGACGAAGATGGGCAGGGTCCCGAGCTGCGTATCGAGCCAGTACCCGGCGAGGACTCCGGCCAGCGTGGTGACGAGCAGGACAAGCCCGATCTCCGAGAAGAGGGCGAGATAGGCCCCGGCCCGGCCAAGCTGGTTCATGAGCGGCCCGACAACGCGGCGGGAGTATAGCAGCTGCCGTTCCGGCCCGGCAACGATCGGGCTCGCGTCCGGGTCACGACCGGTCGACCCGGGTCAGGTCGGCCGCCGGCCGGGGGCCGGACGCGCGTCGTCCGGCGGCTGGGTCTCGTTCGCCGCGTACGAGTCGGCGGACAGCCCGTCGCCCCCGAGCGAGCGCCGGGTGAGGACGAACAGGGTAAGCCCGGAGACGACGACGATGCCGACGAAGGCGTAGACCTGGCCGGTGCCCGACAGGACGAACGTCAGGCCGGCCAGGACGAGGCAGATGGCGTAGATCAGGAGCACCGTCTGGCGGTGCGAGAGGCCAAGGTCGAGCAGGCGGTGGTGGATGTGTCCGCGGTCGGGGGTGAACGGGGACCGCCCCGAGGCGAGACGGCGGACGATGATCCAGAACGTGTCGATGATCGGCACCCCGAGGACGAGCAGGGCGACGGCGACCTTGGCCGTGCCGAGGATCGAGAGGAGCGCGAGCGTGTAGCCGATGAACATCACCCCGCTCGTGCCGATGAAGATCGAGGCCGGGTGGAAGTTCCAGCGCAGGAAGCCGAGGAGCGCGCCGGCAAGGGTGAAGCACAGGGCGGCGACGAGCGGCTGGGCGACGACGGTCGTCAGGCTGATCAGGCCGAGGGTCGCAGCGGCGATCAGGCCAACCCCCGACGAGAGCCCGTCGAGGCCGTCGATGAAGTTGATGCTGTTCATCATCCCGACGATCCAGAGGACCGTGAACCCGACCGCGACCAGCCCGTCGAGGCGGATCACGCCCGGGCCGAACGGGTTGTTCACGAACCCGACCCCGATCCCGAGCCCGACCGCCCCGAGGGCGAGCGCGAGCTGGCCGAGGAGCTGCCAGCGCGCCCGCAGCTGGGCGTAGTCGTCGATCGCGCCGAGCGCCGCGGCGGCGGCGGCGCCGAGGAGGAGCGCGACGAGCTGGCGGGTCTCGATCGCGGCACCGACGCCGGAGATCCCCGCCCCCCGGCCGAGCCAGACGAGGACGCTCGCCACCGCCAGGAAGGCCGCCGCGACCGCCAGGCCGCCGCCGCGCGGGATCGGCCGGACGTTCACCCGGCGCCGCTCGGGGCGGTCGACGACGTCGAGCCGACGGGCGACGTGGCGGACGAGCGGGGTGAGCAGGAACGCGAGCAGCGCGGCGGCGATCGTGGCGGCCGCGATCACCGGCAGCGCCGCGGCGAGGTCGGGAATGAACCTCATCGCGTGCCGCGGGTCGGCGCCGCGGCCGACAGCAGGCTCACGCCGTCGGCAGCCCCGGAACCGGGAACCGGGCGCACAGCGCGGCCACCTCGGCGGCCAGCTTGGCCTGCTCGGCGGGTTCGTCGCGGGCCTCGATCGCGGCCACGATCAGGCGCCCGACCTCGCGCATCTCGTCCTCGCCGAAGCCGCGGGTCGTCGTCGCCGGGGTCCCGATCCGGATCCCGGAGGCGATGTTGGGCGGGTTCGAGTCGAACGGGATCGCGTTCTTGTTGACCGTGATCCCGATCTCGTCGAGGAGCCGTTCCGCCTCCCGGCCGGTCACCCCGAGCGGGGTCACGTCGATCAGCACGAGGTGGTTGTCCGTGCCGCCCGAGACGACCCGCCCGCCGCGGGCGGCGATCGTCTCGGCCAGGACGGCCGCGTTGGCCACGACCCGGGCCTGGTAGTCGCGGAACTCGGCCGTCGCGGCCAGCCGGAGCCCGACCGCCTTGGCCGCCACGACGTGCATCAGCGGGCCGCCCTGGGCGCCCGGGAAGACCGCCTTGTCGACCGCCTGGGCGAGCGTGCCGCGGATCGCGGGGAAGTTCGCCCGGTCGATCTCCGCGGGGAGGTCCGATCGGCAGAAGATCAGCCCGCCGCGGGCACCGCGGAGCGTCTTGTGGGTGGTCGTGGTCACGATGTCGGCATGGGGGAAGGGCGAGGGGTGGAGGCCGGCGGCGACGAGACCGGCGATGTGGGCCATGTCCACGAACAGGAGCGCCCCGGCGGCGTGGGCGATCCGGGCCATCCGCTCGAAGTCGATGATCCGGGGGTACGAGGAGGCGCCGGCGATGATCAGCTTCGGGCGGACCTCGAGGGCCTGGCGTTCGAGGGCGTCGTAGTCGATCCGCTCGCTCTCGCGCTCGACACCGTAGGCGTGGACCTCGTACAGCCGGCCGCTGAAGTTGACTGGCGAGCCGTGGGTCAGGTGGCCGCCGTGGGCCAGGTTCATGCCCAGGATCCGGTCGCCGGGCTCGACCGTTGCGAAGTAGGCGGCCATGTTCGCCTGGGCCCCGGAGTGGGGCTGGACGTTGACGTGCTCGGCACCCGGGAAGAGGGCAAGAGCGCGCTCCTGGGCGAGCCGCTCGGCAACGTCGACGTACTCGCAGCCGCCGTAGTAGCGCCGGCCCGGCAGCCCCTCGGCGTACTTGTTCGTGAGCCAGGAGCCCTGCGCCTCCATGACCGCGGCGAACGTGTAGTTCTCGCTCGCGATCAGCTCGATCTTGCGGTGCTGGCGCTCGCGCTCGCCGAGCATCGCCGACCAGAGGTCGGGGTCGACCTCCGCGATCCTCGCCCAGCCGAGGTCGCCGAGGCTGTCGAGGTCCCCGGTGCCCGCGGATCCCGCTCGCGAGTTCGCCATCGTCGGTGCTCCTCCTGTCTCGCCCAACGCCCCGGGTGGTCCCGGCCTGCCCCCGAACCGGGGCTATCGTCCCACACCGGGGCCGTCGCCCGCAGCGGGCGGCCGGGGTGGCCGGAGCACGAGCGGCGCCGGCCCACCCGGCCTGAACCGGGCCGCCTGGACGGGCGATCCGCCGACCGCGACGGCTCAGGTCCCGGGCGGGGCCTCGCCGGGGAGCCGGTGGGCGAAGCCGGCGTCGTCGAGGACGGCCGCCAGCGCGTCGGCCGGGATCGCCCCGGCCCGGAGCAGCCGGGGCGGGCCGGACGAGCAGTCGACGACCGTCGAGCTCGTCCCGCCCCGGACCGGGCCGCCGTCGAGGACGAGGTCGAGCGCCTCGCCGAGCGCGGCCAGGACCGCCGCGCCATCGAGCGCCGGAGGCTCGCCGTGCCGGTTCGCCGAGGTGGTCGGAAGCGGGCCGACGGCCCGGGCGAGGGCGCGCGGCGTCGGGTGGTCCGGGACGCGGACGCCGAGGGTCGGCAGCCCGGCGCTCAGGGCGGCCGGCAGGCTGACGCCGGGCCGGATCGGCAGGACGAGGGTCAGGCCGCCCGGCCAGCAGGCGGCGGCCAGGACGCGCGCCTCGGGCGGGAGGGTGACGAGCTCGGCGACCTGGTCGAGTGCGTCGGCGAGGACGACGATCGCGCGCTCCGGCGGCCGGGCCTTGGCCGCGAACAGGCGCTCGATCCCGCCCGGCGCGTCGAGCGCGACCGCGATCCCGTAGACGGTGTCCGTGGGCAGGCCGACGAGACCGCCGGCGCGCAGGACCTCGATCGCCGCGGCCAGCCCGGCCGGGTCGTCGGCCACGAGCCGGGCGCTCATCGGCCAGGGCCCCGGACCGGGCACCGCGGGCACCGCGCGCACCGCGGGCACCGCGCGCTTCGGGCGAACCGCGGGCACCGCGCGCTTCGGGTGCTCATCGGGCGGCCCGCCCAAGGACGAGCCGCTCGATCATCTGCGCCGCGCCCTCCTCCTCGAGCGGCGGGGCGACGTAGCGGGCCACGGCCAGGACCTCGGCCGGGGCGGTCGGCATCGCCACCCCGTGGCCGACCGCGGCGATCATCTCGAGGTCGTTGCGCTGGTCGCCGATCGCCATCACCTGCTCGATCGGGACCTCGAGCCGGCGGGCGAGCCAGCGGACGGCGCGGCCCTTCGACACCCCCGGGGCGAGGAACTCGAGGAAGCGCGGGTGGCTGATCGTCACGTCGGCCCGCCCGGCAAACCGGATCCGGGCCTCGGCGAAGGCGTCGAGCGTCGCCTGCTCGTCGCCCACCGCGAGCACCTTCGAGACCGGATGGCTGATCGCGTCGCGCAGGTTCGGCACGAGCTCGGCCCGCGCCCCGAGGAAGCGCGAGTAGTCGTCCGCCTTCGGATCGTCGGCCCGGATGATGAACCGCTCGAGGTGGTTCAGGTGCGGGTCGAGACCGCGGGCCAGGACCCAGTCGACCGCCTCGCGGGCCACGCTCGCGGGCAGCGGCGTGTGGAGGAGCAGCCGGCCGATCCGGCCGGTTCCCGGGCCGGGCATCGACCGGATCAGGGCGCCCTGGTAGGCGACGATCGGCTGGCGCAGCCCGAGCGCCTCGGCAAAGGTGAAGGCGCTCGAGGCCATCCGGCCGGTGGCGAGCGAGACGGCGACGCCGCGCCGGATCGCGGCGCCGATCGCGGCATGGGTCCGGTCGCGCAGGACGAGGTCGTCGCCGACGAGCGTCCCGTCGATGTCGAGGGCGAGGAGGCGGATCGGGAACCGGCCGACCGGACTCACGACGGACGCTCCAGGCGGGCGAGGCGCGGCTGACCGGCGAGGTCGGGCTCGACCCGGCACGGCCAGCCGGGCAGGCGCGCCGCGGCGAGCCGGGCGATCGCCTCGCCCTGGTCCGCACCGATCTCGAGCACGGCGAGGCCGCCGGGGGCAAGCGCGTCCGGGAGGCGCTCGAGGAGCCGGGCGATCGTCGCCAGGCCGTCCGGTCCCCCGTCGAGGGCGTGGCGAGGCTCGAACGAGAGGGCGATCGGGGCGCGATCGAGCTCGTCCGAGGGAACGTAGGGCAGGTTGGCCACGACGAGCTCGAACGGGCGTCCGACCGGCACCGGCAGGAGGTCCGCGGCGACGAACTCGATCCGGTCGGCGACGCCGTGGCCGACCGCGTTCTCGCGAGCCAGCTCGAGCGCGGCGGGCGAGTCGTCGCTGGCCAGGATCTCGACCTGCGGACCGATCCGCCGGCGGCGCAGGAGGACGGCCAGGCTGACCGCGATCGCCCCGCTCCCGGTCCCCACGTCCGCCACCCGCAGGGGCGGGCTGTCGGCCGGGCGGGGCGCGCTGGTCAGGCGCCGGACGATCTCCCGCTCGGCCGCCTCGACGAGCAGCTCGGTCTCCGGGCGCGGGACGAGGCCGCGTGGATCGGTCGCCAGCGCCAGGCCGTGGAACTCCCGGAAGCCGCGGATGTAGGCCAGCGGCTCGCCGGCCGTCCGGCGCGCGAGGTCGGCGGCGAAGCTGCGCTCGGCCTCCGGGCCGACC
>Ga0272446_1004068_pt1 | contig 17692 bp, 13 predicted proteins | sample YNPCB0061_FD_194587 | JGI IMG/M metagenome (GOLD analysis project Ga0272446, IMG submission 194587) | Hot spring microbial mat communities from Yellowstone National Park, WY, United States - YNP-CB-006-1 | ecosystem: Environmental > Aquatic > Thermal springs > Hot (42-90C) > Sediment | place... | reverse complement strand
GACGCGGCGGCCCTCCATCACCTGGAAGATGCCCATGCGCACGATCTCGGCCGCGTCCTTCTTGTGGATCGGCTGGTCGAGAAAGCGCACCTCGCCATCGGTGACTTCGCCATTCTCGGGCTTGAGCAGCCCCGAGATCGCCTTGAGCGTGGTGCTCTTGCCGGCGCCATTGGAGCCGAGCAGCGCGACGATGCGGCCCTCCGGCACCTCGAGCGAGAGGCCCTTGAGCACGAGGATCACATCGTTGTAGATGACCTCGATGTTGTTGAGTGCGAGCATAAACGCTGATGGCCCTCACCCCCACCCCTGATGCGGGCTCCCTCTCCCGCGTGCAGGAGAGGGAGCCGAGGAATGAGGGGCTATTTCGCGGTAATGAAGTCGGTGATCGGCACCCAGGCGCCGTTCTCAACCCGGAAGATGCGCAGGGCCTTCGAGCCGGCGTGGTCGGTGCTGCTGAAGACGATCGGCTGGGTCACGCCGCCGGTGTCGATCGCGCCCATGGTCTCCAGGGTCGCCTTGATATTCTCGCCGGTGAGCTCCTTGCCGTCGGCGAGGGTCTTTTCGATCCCGGCCACCAGGATCGACATGGCCGTCCAGCCCTGGACGAAGGTGCTGTCCGCGCCGCCGTAGTCGATGCCCTTCTCCTTAGCGTAGTCCAGCGCGACTTTAGCCCCATCGCCGGCCGGGCTGAAGGGGATGGTGCCGACCACGCCCTCGGCGTCGGCGCCGGCCAGTTTGATCAGCAGTTCGTTGGCGCACCAGTTCAGGCAGACGAACTGAATGTCGAGGCCCAGGCTCTTCGCGTTCTTCAGCGCCAGGGCTGCCGGGCTCGAGACGTTCTGCAGGAAGACATAGTTGGCGCCGAAATCCTTGATCTGGGTGAGCTGAGGGGTCAGGTCGGTCGCACCGCGGGGCGAGGGCACCTCGAGCGGCGTCTCCACGCCATTGGCCTGGGCGAAGGCCGTGCCATCGGCCAGCGGCGAGCGGCCGAAGGGGCTATCGTTGACCAGGTAGGCGAACTTCGGCGCGTCGCTGTTGCCCTTCGCCTTCCAGTCCTCCAGCGCCCACTTCATACCGATGATCAGCTGGTCGGAATAGGTCGGCGCCACGATGAAGTTGTAGGGCGTCTCGGCCGGGTTGGCGAGCGCAGCCGAGTAGGAGGCCGAGATAAAGGGGATCTTGTCCTCGGCGATCTTGCCCTTCAGCGCCTCGGTATCGCCGGTGCCCCAGCCCGAGAAGGCCACCACCCCGTCCTGCGTGACAAACTGAGTGTAGAGCTCCTCGGCCTTGGGCACCTCGTAGGCGTAGTCCTGGCTGAACAGCTGAAGCGGGCGCCCGTTCACGCCACCATTCGCATTCCGCCACTCGATGTAGGCAATCTGTCCCTGTGAGTAGGGGGTCCCGACGTCCCCCGTTGCACCAGTGAGATCGAAGATCGCGCCGATCTTGATCGGCTCGCCGCTTGCCGCCGCGCCGCCGCCTGCCGGCTCGCCAGCCGGGGCAGTCGCCCCGGTCGCCGGTGCGCCGCCGCCTGTGGCAGGCGCCTGCCCGCCACAGGCCGCCAGCAGCAACGCCAGCGCCATGAGCAGGCCGATGATCGCGATTCGCCGTTGTCCCTTGAGCATCGTTGCCTCCTTGCTAATAACTGAACGGCCACAGCCGGAAGTAATCCTTGACGTTGCGCCACATCTTGACGATCCCTTCAGGCTCAAAGATCAGGAAGAGGATAATCGCGAGGCCGAAGGCGCCCTGCTGCATGAAGGGCAGATAGCTGTTGATCTGGGGGACGGTGCCGCTCAGTGCGCGGGCAAGGTTCGAGAGTATCGCGGGCAGCAGGGTCATGAAGATCGCCCCGTAGATCGCGCCCGAAACACTGCCCAGCCCGCCGATGATGATCATGGCCAGATAGAGGATGCTGGTGTCAATCGTGAAGCGCTCCCACGAGATGATGCCGCGGTAGTGGGCGGTGAGCGCGCCCGCCAGGCCGGCGAAGAACGAGGAGGTGGCGAAGGCGAGCAGTTTGTACGTAAACAGGTCGACCCCGATCACCTGGGCGGCAATGTCCTGGTCGCGGATGGCGACGAAGGCCCGTCCGGCCCGGGTGCGGAACAGGTTGCTCACGAAGATCACCGTCAGCACCAGGCTGCCCATGATCACCCAGTAGAAGCTGAAATCGGTATTGCCGATCATGGGGATGCCGAAGATATTGGTCGTCTCGCGCGGCAGGGCCAGCGACTCGCCGATGCCCAGCAGTTTGCCGTGGTTCAGCACCCAGATGATGATCTCCTGGGCGGCCAGGGTGGCGATCGCCAGATAGAGCCCCTTCAGCCGTGCCGAGGGCAGGCCGAAGATCGCGCCCACACCGGCCGTGAAGAGGCTGGCCACCGGCACGGTGATCCACATCGGCATGTTGAGGCGCGCGGCAAGCAGCCCGGCGCTAAAGGCGCCCACGGCCAGGAAGCCGCCGTGGCCGATACTGATCTGCCCGGTATAGCCCACCAGGATGTTGAGCCCGATCGCGGCAATCGCGGCGATGCCGATCGTATTGGCCAGGTTCAGCCAGTAGCGATCGGCGAACCAGGGGAAGGCCAGCACCAGGACGATCACCAGGACGATCCGGATCCGCTGCGGCCAGTAAGGCCGCAGGGCCATGTCGCTCGCATAGTTCGTGTGGAACGTTCCGCTCTGCATGGTCTCCCCTTACACCTCACCCTTCATCGCTCACACCCGCTCGATGATCGTCTGGCCGAACAACCCGTACGGGCGGATGAGCAAAATGAGCAGCAGGATGATAAACGGCATAACCTCGCCCATGCCGAGCTCCGGCGGCAGGTAGCCACCTGCATAGGACTGCAGCAGCCCGATGATCAGCCCGCCCAGGATCGCGCCGGGGATGCTGTCGAGGCCGCCGAGGATGACCATTGGGAAGACCAGCAGGCCAACGCGGGCGATCTGGCCGGACACGCCGCCGAAGATGCTCATCAGCAGAATGCCGCCCACCGCGGCGGTGACGGCCGCGATCGCCCAGGCAACCGCCCAGACGCGCTTGACGCTGATGCCCATGCTCAGCGCCGCCTGCTGGTCGTCGGCCACGGCGCGCATGGCGATGCCCTCGCTGCTGCGGCGGAAGAACAGCGTCAGCAGGGCGAAGAGGATGAGCGCCAGCGCGATCGCCCAGAGTTTGTCCACGCCCACGCTGGCGCCGAGGATGGTCACCGTTTCGCGGGGCAGGAACTGCGGCGCCGCCCGCGGCGTCACGCCCCAGATCGCCCCGACGATCGCCCGCAGCAGCGAGGAGAGCCCGATCGTGACCATGATCACCGAGATCGCCGGCTCGCCGATCAGCGGCCGCAAGATCAGCTGCTCGATCAGCACGCCTACCGCCGCCGCAAGCAGCACCGCCACCACCACGCCCAGCGGCCACCACAGCCCGATCTGCTGCACGGTCATGTAGGTCAGGTAGGCGCCGATCAGCAGAAACTCGCCCTGGGCGAAGTTGATCACGTCACTGCTCTTGTAGATCAGCACGAAGCCCAGGGCCACCAGGCCGAAGATCGCCCCATTGGCAACACCGCTCAGCGTTAGCTGGATGAGTTTCTCCATGTCTCTCTCCGTCCAGGGCGCCAACCGCCGCCGCTGCAGGACCGGGTGAACGACTGGACGCTTAGCGCGCCACCAGGCGCGCCGGCTGGTGCTCGGCGGTTGGCGGCGCCTGGTCCATCTCCTCGACCCGCAGCCGGGTCTTGATCAGCGCCATGCGGCCATCCTGGTAGGTGATCGTCGTCTCCAGCTCCAGCTCGCCCTGGTCGCCATAGAGCGCGTCAACGATCTCGTCGTAGCGCTGGGCCACCAGGCGTCGCCGCACCTTGCGCGTGCGGGTCAGCTCACCATCGTCGGCGTCGAGCTCTTTGTGCAGCAGCAAAAAGCGCTTGATCCGCGCCGCCTGGGGCAGGTCGGCATTGGTGCGCTCGACATCTTTGCGGATCAGGGCATAGACCTGCGGCTTCTGCGCCAGGTCGGTATAGGTGGTGTAGGAGATCTGGCGGCTCTCGGCCCACTTGCCGACGTTGGCAAAGTCGATGTTGATCATCGCCGTGACGAAGGGCCAGTCGCCGCCGAAGACCACCGCCTCCTTGATGAAAGGGCTGAACTTCAGCTTGTTCTCGATGAACTGGGGCGAGAACCTGGTCCCGTCGTGGAGCGTCATCACGTCCTTGGCCCGGTCGATGACGATCAACTGGCCGTCCTCGTCGAAATAGCCGGCGTCGCCGCTATGGAGCCAGCCATCGTGCAGGACCTCGGCGGTCGCCTGCGGGTTCTTGTAATAGCCGGAGAAGACCGAGGGGCTCTTGACCAGGATCTCGCCATTCTCAGCGACGCGGATCTCGGTGGCCGGCAGCGGCGTGCCCACCGTCTGGAACTTGATCTGGCCATCGCGGTGGATCACACTGAGTCCGGAGCTCTCGGTCTGCCCGTAGACCTGTTTGAGGTTGACACCAAGCGCGTGGTAGAAGCGGAAGACATCGGGGCCGAGGGCCGCCCCGCCGGTGTAGGCGCGCTTGAGGAAGCGCAGCCCCAGGTGGTCTTTCAGTTGCTCGAAGACGAGCAGGCGTGCCAGGCCATAGCGCAGCCGCAAGCCAGGGCCGGGCGGCGTGCCGCTGAAGCGCGCATCGGCCATGGCATAGCCCTGGGTGATCGCCCACTCGTAGACGGCTCGCTTGAGGCGCGTACTGTCCTGGATCTTCACCTGGACCTGCGAGAGCATATTCTCCCAGATGCGCGGCGGCGAGAACATCACCCGCGGGCCGATCTCGCGGATATTCTCCTGGACGGTGCTAGCCGACTCGGGGAAGTTGATCGTGAACCCGCACTGCAGGCCGGCGGCCACGGTGATCATCTGCTCGCCGACCCAGGCCAGCGGCAGGAAGCTCACGAACTCGTCCTCCGGCCCCAGCGGATCAACGGCGAGCAGGCCAGCGCCCTGGCTGATCAGGTTGCGATGGCTGAGCATGGCCAGCTTGGGGGTGCCGGTCGTGCCGGAGGTGGTGGAGAGGATGGCCACATCGTCGGGCTGGCCCCGGGCCAGTTCGGCCTCAAACAGGCCGGGGTGCTCGCGATCGTAGGCCCGGCCGAGCTCCTCGATATCAGGGAAGTGGGCCAGATAGGGCTCACGGTAGCCGCGCATCCCCTTGGGCTCGTAGTAGATCACCTTGAGCACATTGTGCAGCTCGGGCCAGATCTCGATGATCTTATCGACCTGCTCCTGGTCCTCGACGACGATCACCCGCGCCTCGGCCGCCTCGAGCACATACTTGACCTCCTCGGCCACCGAGTCCTGGTAGACGCCGACCGAGGCGCCGCCGATGGCCTGAGCGGCCAGTTCGGCGTAGAGCCACTCCGGGCGATTGTCGCCAATGATCGCAACCTTATCGTCGCGTTGCAGACCCAGGGCGCGCAGGCCCAGCGCGAAGGCGCGCACATGCTCGCCGAACTGGCGCCAGGTGACGGTTTGCCAGATGCCGAAATCCTTCTCGCGCAGGGCCACCCGGTCGCCCAGACGCTCGACATTCTGCATCAGCAGACGGGGGAGAGTCGCATCGCTCATCAGGTGCCGCTCCTATGCTGCGTGTTCGCGCCCGAGGTAGGCATCGATCACCCGCGGGTTGGCCTTCACCTCATCGGGGGTACCGTAGGCGATCAAGAGGCCGAACTCGAGCACCGCCACGTTGTCGCTGATATCCATCACCACGCCCATGTCGTGTTCGATCAGCACGATGGTGGTGCGCTGCTCCTCGCTGATATCGAGGATGAAGCGGGCCATATCTTCCTTCTCCTCGCTGTTCATGCCGGCCATCGGCTCATCGAGCAGCAGGAGGCGCGGGGACATCGCCAGGGCACGCCCAAGCTCGACCCGCTTCTGCAGGCCGTAGGACAGGGCGCCGACCGTCTTCTTACGGATGGCCTGGATCTCCAGCAGGTCGATCACCTGCTCCACCAGCTCACGGTGCGCGATCTCCTCGCGCTGCGCGCGGCCCCAGTAGAGCCCGCCGCTCAGCACGCCGCTGTGCATGTGCACATGGCGCCCAAGCATCAGGTTATCCACCACCGTCATGTGGCGGAACAGTTCGATATTCTGGAAGGAGCGAGCGATCCCGAGGCGGGCGATCTGGTGGGGGGCCAGGCCGATGATGTTGCGCCCCTCAAAGCGGATCTGGCCCTCCTGCGGCCGGTAGAGCCCGCTGATGCAGTTCAGCAGGCTGGTCTTACCGGCGCCGTTCGGGCCAATGATCGCCTGGATCGTACCGGGGTAGACATTGAAGCTGATCTCGGAGAGGGCGCGCACCCCGCCGAAGCTCAGGCTCACGCCGTCGATCACCATCTGCGGTTCGGGCAAAGTGGCGCCGTTGCGACCTGCCATTACGCTGCTCCCGCCGACCATCACCAGGGCGGCGCTGAATTGTTGCGAACCAGGAGGATGCGCCTATTATACGTGCGCTTGCCGATCTGTGCAATGCCGCTGGCATATCGAGTATAATGACCAGCATTGTGGCCAGCGTACCGCCGGGAGACACGCCACGCCTGGTCCGGTGTGGCGGACAGGCGCTGATCCGCGATGTGAGGACGCGATCGCAGCGCTGCGTACGTGTTCACCCTCCGCCTGGGAGCCTGGGCAGCGTGCCCGTGCACCCGGGGTGGTGCGTAACCCTTGTCTGAACAGCTCCCCCACAACGGGCTGCTGCAAAGCCGGACTGGCATCCGCCCCTTCGCCTGCCCGCATGCGTATGAACGATCGCATCTACGTGGCCCTCGACGTCGAGACGACCGGCCTGGTGGCCGGTGTGGACGAGATCATCGAGGTTGCCGCGGTGAAGTTTCGCGGCGATGAACTGCTCGAGCGCTACAGCCAGCTGGTGTGTCCGCGCCAGGCGCTGCCGCTCAAGATCACCCGGCTCACCGGCATCACCCCCGCGCACCTGGCGGGCGCGCCCCGCTTCAACGCGATCGGCGCCGAGCTGGCCAGCTTCATCAAGAGCTACCCGATCGTCGGCCACTCGGTCAGCTTTGATCTCGGCATGCTGCGCGCCCAGGGCATGAACTTCGCCCAGCCGGTCTACGATACCTTCGACCTGGCCACGCTGCTGCTGCCCCAGGCGCCGATCTACCGCCTCGGCGCGCTGGCCGAGTTCCTCGGCATCCCCCACCCCGAAGACCACCGGGCGCTCAACGACGCCGTGGTCACCGCCCAGGTCTTTGCCCACCTGCTCGAGCGGATCGGCGCGCTCAGCCTGGATGATCTGAGCGAGATCGCGCGCCTCACCCAGAAGATCGCCTTCCCGATGCGCGATCTCTTTGCCGAGGCGCTGCGCCTGCGCACCAGGAATGCGTTCATCGAGGCGCTGCGCGTGCCCACCACGCCGACACCGGCTGCCGCTGAGCCGCCAGGCACGCCGCTCAAGCCCACTGGCGACGCCCGGCCGCTCGACCTCGACGCCGTCAGCGCGTTCTTCGCCCCCGACGGCCCGCTCGGGCGCCAGTTCGCCGGCTACGAGCCCCGCCAGCCCCAGGTGGCCATGGCCCGCGCAGTGGCTCGCGCCTTCAACCAGAGCGAGCCGCTGCTCGTCGAGGCCGGCACCGGCACCGGCAAGAGCCTGGCCTACCTGGTGCCCGCCGCGCTGTTCGCCGCCGCCCGCGGCGAGCGCGTGCTCGTCTCGACCAATACGCTCAACCTCCAGGATCAGCTCTACTTCAAGGACATCCCCGCGCTCCAGCGGATCATGGCCGCCGATCGCGCACCACAGCGCCCCGACGAGCCTGCGCCCGCCGCGGACGACGAACCGCCCTTCAGCGCGGCGCTGCTCAAGGGCCGGGGCAACTACCTCTGTCTCAAGCGCTACCACGACCTGCGGCGCTCCGAGCACCTCGCGCCCGATGAGGTGCGCACGCTGCTCAAGGTGCAGCTCTGGCTGCCCACTACCAGCAGCGGCGACCGGGCCGAACTGCTGCTGCTCGACCGCGAGAACCTCGCCTGGGGGCGGATCAACGTCACCCCGGAGACCTGCACCGGCCCGCGCTGCACCCACTTCCGCGAGTGCTTCTTCTTCAAGGCGCGCCGCGCGGCCGAGGCCGCGCACATCGTGGTGGTCAATCATGCCCTGCTGATCGCCGACCTCGCCTCGCAGGCCAATGTGCTCCCGCCCTACGACCACCTGATCATCGATGAGGCCCATAATCTGGAAGATGTCGCCACCGACCAGCTCAGCTTCAGTGTCGACCAGGCGGCGCTGCTGAAGTTCCTCGACGATGTGTTCCAGGAGGGGGGCGCGCAACTGGTGAGCGGCCTGCTCGCCGATCTGCCCGCGCGCCTCGCCGAGAGCGCCGCCAACCCGGTCGCCCAGGAGAAGGTCGAGCGGATCGCCGAGCAGCTGCGGCCAACGCTGGCGCGCGCCCGCACAGCCGTCTACGACAGCTTCAACCGCCTCACCGCCTTTGTGACGCAGAGCGGCGGCGAAAGCCAGTACGACCCGCGGCTGCGCCTCACCGTGCAGGTGCGCAAGCAGCCCGCCTGGCAGGCACTGCAGGCCGCCTGGGCCAACCTGACCGACACCCTGACCAGCATCGGTGACGGTCTGGGCAAGATCGAGAGCCTGGTGCGCGAGCTGGAGCACGACGGCGTGCCCGGCTACGACGAACTGGTGCTACGGGTCGAGTACCTGCGCCGCTTCGCCACCGATGTCCGGGTCCAGACCGGGCACATCATCTTCGGCGACGAGGCGAGCATCGCCTGGCTCACCCACGACCGGCTGCGCGACACGCTGACACTCACCGCGGCGCCGTTAAGCGTGGCAGAGATCCTGCAGGCCCAGCTCTTCGCCCAGAAGCAGACCAGCGTGCTGGCCTCAGCCACGCTCACGGTCGAGGGCAGCTTCGCCTTCGTCGGCAGCCGGGTCGGGCTGAGCGAGGCGGACGGCCTGGCGCTCGACTCGCCGTTCGACTACGAGCGGCAGGCCCTGGTCTACATCCCCAACGACATCCCCGAGCCGAACCAGCGCGGCTACCAGCAGGCGGTGGAGCAGGCGCTGATCGAGCTGTGCATCGCCACCGGGGGGCGCACGCTGGCCCTGTTCACCGCCAACAACGCGCTGAAGCAGACTTACGCGGGCATCCAGGAGGCGCTGGAGGAGCACGAGATCGCCGTGCTGGGTCAGGGCCTGGACGGCAGTCGCCGGGCGGTGCTGGAGCGCTTCAAGGAGTTCCCGCGCACGGTGCTGCTCGGCACCAGCAGCTTCTGGGAGGGCGTCGACGTAGTCGGCGAGGCGCTCTCGGTGCTGGTGATCGCCAAACTGCCCTTCAGCGTGCCGACCGACCCGGTCTTCGCGGCGCGCAGCGAGCAGTTCGCCGACCCCTTTGCCGCATACGCCGTGCCACAGAGCATTCTGCGCTTCAAGCAGGGCTTCGGTCGGCTCATCCGCAGCAAAGCGGACCGGGGGATCGTCGTCTGTCTCGACCGGCGTCTGCTCACCAAGAAGTACGGCCAGCAGTTCCTCGCCTCACTCCCCCACACCCGCGTGCGCACCGGCCCGCTCCGGCAACTCCCCCAGCTGGCGACCCGCTTCCTCGCACTGTGAGGCGGCCCGGTGCGCAACGCGCGCCGGGCCGCCTCTGGCATGGTTCGCTGCGTGCGACGCCTAACGACCGCTGCGGCGCACCTCTTTAAGAATGGCGTCGACATCAATGCCGGCCTGTTTCGCCAGGCGCACCTGCTCCAGCAGCCGGGCTTCGGCCTCGGCGCGGCGGGCATCCGCGTCGGCGCGGCGGGCGTCCGCGTCCGCCAGGCGGCGCCGGTCCTCCTCGGCAGTCAGCAGCCGGTCCTCCTTGGCCTGCTCTTCAGCCCAGCGGAAGGCTTGCTCCCAGAAGAGCCCGGCCTCCCGGAAGAACGTCGTGAAGATTCCGGTCGTAGAACCAACTGGCCGGTTACTCATGGCCCGCTCCTTGTGATCTAGCGCTATCCTGCTCATTGTATGACGCGAGAGGCAAAAAGTCAACGCGCACCGCTTGCGCACAGGGCCAGGTCAACGTCGTCCGCCCGGCGACGGAAGCCGCGGGCTCGCCGCTGCGACGCCCGCCTGCGCGGGCGCGACCGGCCACCCAGGTGCTCTCAGGTGGAGGGTTTTTGGCGGATAGCGTCCTGATGCGCTGCGTGCCCTCACCCCCCTCCCCCCCTCAGGGGGAGGGTTTTTGGCGGATAGCGTCCTGATGCGCTGCGTGCCCTCACCCCCCTCCTCCCTCTCCCAGGCTGGGAGAGGGAGGTATGTTGTTGGCGTTGCGGTGCGCCAGCTTCGCTGGCGCACCGCAACGCCAGATTCTGGCCCCCTCCCCTGCCAGGGGAGGGGGGAGGGGGTAGGGGGGTGGGGTATGCGGGGCCTGGGGGCGCACCTCCCAAAAACTCTCCACCTGAGAGCCCACAAAACCGGGGTTTGGGGCTTGCCCCACCGACGGTACTGTCGGCGCTTTGCACATTGATCGCACCGGGGTTCACAAGAAACGGGGCGTTGAATCGGCCCTGCTGCAGTGCTAAGATAGCCCCATCGCACGAGAGAAGCTGACCTGGCCAACAATGTTGTTGGCTCCGCTCAGCCGAGCGGAACTGCGAGGACGCACGATGAACAACAAAGATGACCTGGTGATCCGCGTCGCGGGTGAGAGCGGCGACGGGAGTACCGCCACCGGTGAGATGCTGGCCCAGGCCGCCGCCCGCTCCGGATTGCAGGTGTTCACCTTCCGCACCACGCCAGCCGAGATCAGAGGCGGCCCGGTGATGTTCCAGGTGCGCGCCTCCAACGCGCCGGTTCGCTCCCAGGGCGACGCGGTGGACGTGCTCTTTGCCTTCAACCAGGAGGCCTGGGACCTGCACCACGCCGACCTGGTCGCCCCCGGGGTGCTGCTCTACGACCCCGAGAACGTCACGCCGCCCGAGCACTTCAGCGGCATCGCCTACCCGGTGCCGATCGGCCGGATCGCCCAGCAGGCTGGAAGCCGCCGCGGCAAGAACGTGGTCGCCCTGGCGGTGGCCGCGGCCCTGTTCGGCCTCGGGCGCAGCAAGCTCGAGGATGTCGTGCGCGCCAGGCTCGGCAAGAAGGCTGCGCTGCTCGAGGCCAACCTCGCCGCGCTCCACGCCGGCATGGCCTACGCTCAGGGCCTCGCCAAGCTCGACCCGCTGTGGCTGGAGGCCAGCAGCGAGCACGAGCGGCTGGTGCTGACGGGCAACCAGGCGATTGTTGCCGGCGCCCTGCACGCCGGGGTACGCTTCTTCGCCGGCTATCCGATCACGCCAGCCTCCGACATTATGGAGGGTATGGCCGCCATTCTGCCCGAGATCGGCGGCGCCTTCCTGCAGGCCGAGGACGAGATCGCCTCGGCTATGGCCTGCGTCGGCGCTTCCTTCGGCGGCGCAAAGAGCATGACCGCCACCTCCGGCCCCGGCCTGGCGCTGATGAGCGAAGCAATCGGCTATGCCAGCATGACTGAACTACCCCTGGTGGTGGTCGATGCCCAGCGTGGCGGCCCCTCTACCGGCCTGCCCACCAAGATGGAGCAGTCCGACCTCAATCTGGCACTTTACGGCGGCCACGGCGATTCGCCGCGGATCGTGCTCGCCCCCGGCAGTGTGGCCGAGTGCTTCCACCTCACCGTCTGGGGCTTTAACCTCGCCGAGACCTACCAGTCGCCCGTGATCATCCTCAGCGACTACTCGCTCTCCTTCCGCACCGAGACGGTCGCGCCCTTCGACCTGGCGAAGTACCCGGTGATCGACCGGCAGACTCCCGCCGCGCCGCTCCAGCCGGGCCGCTATCAGCGCTACTATGTCAATGGCAGCTATGTCTCACCCATGGCCCTGCCGGGGATGACCAGTGGCCAGTACACCGCGACCGGCCTCGAGCACGATGCCTTCGGTCACCCCGACTATAGCTCCGCCCGCCACGTGGAGATGAGCGAGAAGCGCTGGCGCAAGCTCGAGCCCCTGCGCCATAGCCACGACTATGTGCGCCGCTTCGGCGCCGAACGGGCCCGCGTCGGCCTGCTCTGCTGGGGGACGACCGCCGGCCCGTGCCGCGGCGCGCTCTTCCTCGCTGCCCAGCAGGGCCTGCCCCTCGCGCTGCTCCAGGTCCAGATGCTTGCCCCCCTGCCGGTGGACGCGATCCGCGCCTTCGTTGAGAGCGTCGAGCTCGTCCTCGTGCCCGAACTGAACTACCAGGGCCAGTTTGCCAGGCTTGTGCAGGCCGAACTGGGCATCCGCGTCGCCAGTTTCACCCAGTACACCGGGATGCCCTTCACGCGCCACGCCATCCTGCACAGGGTCCACGAACTGCTGGGCATCGATGCGCCCGTCGAGGCACCAGGTAGCGCTGTAGCGCGCGCGTGAGCCGCTCAGGAGGAGAACCATGGCAGCCGAAACCATCCCGCTGGCCGCGGTCGTGCGCACGCCGGCCGATTACCGCTCCGAGCTCAAGCCGATCTGGTGCCCCGGCTGCGGCGATTTTGCCGTGCTGGCGGCGATCCAGCAGGCCCTCGCCGCGCTGCAGGTCGATCCGAAGGACCTCGCCGTCGTCTCCGGCATCGGCTGTAGCTCGCGCCTGCCGGCCTTTCTCAACGCCTATGGGCTGCATACCGTCCACGGCCGGGCCTTGCCCACCGCTACCGGGCTCAAGCTCGCCCGCCCTGAGCTCACCGTGCTCGCCGTTGGTGGCGACGGTGACTTCTTTAGCATCGGGCTTGGCCACCTGCCCCACGCCGTACGCCGCGATGTCAACCTGACCTGCATCGTGATGGACAACGAGATCTACGGCCTGACCAAGGGCCAGACGTCGCCAACCAGCCCCATGGGCCACGTGACGAAGTCGACCCCCCACGGCAACCGGGCCGCGCCTCTGCACCCGCTGATGATCGCCATCGCCAGCGGGGCCACCTTTGTGGCCCGCGGCTTCTCCGGCCAGCCCAGACAGCTCGCCGAGCTGATCCGCGACGGGATCGCCCACCCGGGCTTCAGCTTCATCCACGCCATGAGCCCGTGCGTCACCTTCAACGATACCTACAAGCTCTACAAGGAGCAGGTCTATAGTCTGCCCGCTGACCACGATCCGCGTGACACCCAGGCGGCGATCCGCTACGCCCTGGAGAGCGAGCGGCTGCCGCTGGGCCTGATCTACCACGCGCCACGGGCCGGCCAGGCCGCCGCTCCCGCCCCGCAGCCCTTCGACACCACGCGCTACCTGGAGCGCTATCGCGCCTGAGCTGAAGCATCCACCATGGCCTACCGCCTCTACCTCTGCAACGGTCCCCATTGCACCGCCCGGGGCGCGGACACCACCCGCCGCGCCCTCGAACAGGCCCTCTGGGAGCTCGGACTCCTTACCGCGGTCGAACTGCAGCTCAGCGGCTGCCAGGACCACTGCGACCACGGCCCGAATCTGCTCATCTACCCCGGCGCCTGCCGCTATGTCGGCGTCACCTCCGAGCGGGCCGCGGCGATCGTCGCCTGCCACCTGCGCAACGACACACCCATTGTGGCCTGGCAGGCCACCCCGGATATGCGCCGCGGGGCCGGCTGAGCAACTTTCGCTAGCATCATCTTTCGTAATTGTCTGATATAATGGAGGATAGTCAGGGGCCGGGGCGACCATTGCCTGGCCTCACCACGTCCGTCTGTCTTTCTCACCCGGGAGCAGTGCTATGGGCCTCTTCTCGCACGGCACGCCAGCGATCAGTGAACAGCAGGTACTGGCCGCCCTCAGCCAGGTACAGGAACCCGAGCTTGGCGGCGACATCGTCTCGCGCCGTATGGTGAAGGATGTGCGCATCGATGGTGGCATCGTGCAGGTCACCATCGAGCTGACGACGCCGGCCTGCCCGCTCAAGGATCAGATCCGCGCCGAGGCCGAGGCCGCCGTGCAAACGATCGCGGGTGTTGAGCAGGTCGGCATCGAGTTCACGGCCAATACGCGCCGCCCCGCCGGCATCCCTGAGCAGGCGCCCATCCCCGGGGTGGCCAATGTGATCGCCGTGGCCGCTGGCAAGGGCGGTGTGGGCAAGAGCACCGTCGCCGCCAACCTGGCGGTGGCCCTGGCCCTCGAGGGCGCGCGGGTCGGCCTGCTCGACGCCGATGTCTTTGGCCCCAGCATGCCGCTGATGTTCGGCGTCCGTGGCCAGCCCGAGGCCTTCCAGAACGAGCAGGGCGAGGCGATGATGATCCCGCTCGAGGGCCATGGCATCAAGCTGATCTCGGTCGGCTTCCTGGTCGATGAGAGCCAGCCCGTGATCTGGCGCGGGCCGATGGTCAGCCAGTTGCTGCGCCAGTTCCTCTACAATGTGGCCTGGGCGCCGCTCGACTACCTGGTCATCGATATGCCCCCCGGCACCGGCGATATCGCCCTCACGCTGGCCCAGAGCTTGCCGCTCACCGGCAGCCTGATCGTCACCACGCCCCAGGTGGTCGCCACCGCCGATGTGGTCAAGGCCATGGAGATGTTCAAGAAGGTCAATGTGCCGCTGCTGGGCATTGTCGAGAATATGGCCTACTTCATCGCCCCCGACACCGGGGCCCGCTACGACATCTTCGGCAGCGGCGGCGCCGAGCAACTCTCGGCGCGCCTCGGCGTGCCGCTGCTCGGCCAGATCCCGCTGGGTATCGCCGTACGCGCCGGCAGCGACAGCGGCGCCCCCGCCGTGATCAGCGACGCCCCCGATGCCTATGCCGAGCTGTTCCGCCAGGTCGCCCGGCAACTCGCCGCGCGCATCAGTGTATTGAAGTTCGCCGCTGCCTGACCGTGGGGTGGACGTGCAAGAGCTGTGCGGGTGTGAAGACGGTTAACTCCACGGCTCCACCGTTCCCCGTTTCGCAATGAGGCGTGTGCATGGCAAATGATCACCCGATGACGGGCGTCGTGCCAATCACCTTCTACGAGCCGCAGTGCATCCCCCACTACCCAACCACTGCGCCTGCCCACGATAGCTTCGGACGGCGCATCGATTACATGCGCATCTCGCTCACCGATCGCTGCAATATGCGCTGTGTCTACTGTATGCCCGCCATCGGTATGCAGTTCCAGCCCCGCCCCGAACTGCTCACCAACGATGAACTGCTACTGGTGGTGCGCGCCGCCGCCGCCGCCGGCTTCCGCAAGCTGCGCCTGACCGGCGGTGAGCCCACCTTGCGCCAGGACCTCGTTGAGCTCATCCGCGCTATGAAGGCGGTGCCCGGCATCGAGCAGATTGCCCTGACCACCAACGCCCTGCGCCTGCGCCGCCTCGCCGCGCCGCTCAAGGCCGCCGGGCTCGACCGCGTCAATATCAGCATCGATAGCCTCGATCCGCTCAAGTTCCGCCAGATGACGCGCGGCGGCAACCTCGATGAGGTCTGGGCCGGCATCAGGGCCGCCGATGAGATCGGCCTCCACCCGATCAAGCTCAACGCCGTGATCGTGCGCGGCATGAACGACGACGAGGTGGTCCAACTCGCCGCGCTGACGACCCGCCACCCCTGGGAGTTTCGCTTCATCGAGGTTATGCCGCTCACCGGGGTGGCTGGCCTCGCCGAGGAGGGTGTGGTCAGCACCGCCGAGCTGATCGCCCGCATCGAGGCCCACTTCGGCCCGCTGACCCCCTATGGCCAGGATCCGGCTGACCCGGCGCGACGCTACCGCATCCAGGGTGCTCCGGGCAAACTGGGCTTCATCAGCGCCGTGACCGACCCCTTCTGCGCGACCTGCAACCGCATGCGCCTCACCGCTGATGGCCGCCTGCACCTCTGCCTGCTCCGCGACGACGAGCTTGACCTGCGCGCCGCCATCCGCGCCGGGGCGAGCCAGGCCGAGGTCGAACAGCTCATCCGCCACGCGGTGCAACTCAAGCCCTGGGGGCACGGCCTCCCCGATGGCGTGCTCCCGACCCTGCGCGGCATGTCGCAGCTCGGCGGCTAGCCGTTCAGGCCAGCGCCTGCTCGATCGCGTCCAGCGTCTCGGCGCTCAGTTCCAACTCCGCCGCGCCGATGTTCTCGTCCACCTGCTCCGGCCGCGTCGCGCCGATGATCACGCTGCTGACCGCCGGGCTGCGCAGCGCCCAGGCCAGCGCCAGGCGCGCCCGCGAGATCCCCAGGTGCTCTGCGATCGGTTTGAGCCGCCGCACCCGCTCTATGTTCGCCTCGGTCAAAAACCGCTCGCGCGCCCAGTCTTCGCGAGCAAAGCGCGAGTCCGTGGGAATGCCCCCGTCGTACTTGCCGGTCAACAGGCCCATGGCCAGCGGCGACCAGACCACCAGGCCGATGCCCCGCGGCCGGGTCACCGGCATGATCTCCTGCTCGACCCGCGTACGCCAGATCATCGAGTACTGCGGCTGCTCGCTCTGCGGTCTGGCCCAGCCGTAACGCTCGCAGATCGCATGGGCCGCGACGATCTCGGCGCCGCTCCACTCTGAGGTGCCCCAGTAGAGGACCTTGCCCATACGCACCAGGTCGTTCATCGCCCGCGCCGTCTCCTCGATCGGCGTCTCCGGGTCGGGCCGGTGGCAGAAGTAGATGTCCACATAGTCGGTGCCCAGCCGCTTCAGGCTCTTGTCGATGCTCTCGAAGATGTGCTTGCGCGACAGGCCACGGTCGTTCACGTCGTCGCTCATCGGCCAGAAGACTTTGCTTGAGATCACCAGGGTGTGGCGCGGAAACTGGCGCAGCACCTCGCCCATCTGCAGCTCAGCCTCACCCTTGCCGTAGATGTCGGCCAGGTCGAAGAAGTTGATCCCCCGTTCATAGGCCCGCTCGACCACCTGGCGCGCGACGGCTGCGGCGACCTTGCCTTCTCCGTAGTTGATCCAGCCACCCAGGGCAACGACGCTGACCTTCATACCTGCGTCGCCCAGTCTGCGATAGTTCACTGCTGCCGTCCTTTCGTGCACTGCGCACGTACCGCGTGGCGGAGGTGTGCCGATGCTTGCCGGCGCCGCCCCGAGCCGCGCTGAGGCGATGGCCCGATGTCCAGCTCGCTGCATTCCGCAGCGCCATCGCCGCAATGTCATTCCGCGTACCTGATGGCCCGGCGGCGGGCCAGTGGCACCGTGCCAGATTCCTCACTCCGCCTGCGGCTCCGTTCGGAATGACATGAATCATCTGTTTCTGAGGAGGAGCGTGTGGCCCGGCGGCGGACCAGTGGCACCGGAAGCAACCCGTGTCACCCCGAGCGCAGCGAGGGGTCTTGCGGCGCATGGGCAGCGCCAGATTCCTCACTCCGCCTGCGGCTCCGTTCGGAATGACATGAACCATCTGGTTCTGAGGAGGAGCGTGTGGCCCGGCGGCGGACCAGTGGCACCGGAAGCAACCCATGGCACCCCGAGCCCTTCGGCTGCGCGGCTCCCGAGCTTGTCGAGGGGCAGGGCAGGCTCCGCGAGGGGTCTTGCGGCGCATGGGCAGCGCCAGATTCCTCACTCCGCCTGCGGCTCCGTTCGGAATGACATGAACCATCTGGTTCTGAGGAGGAGCGTGTGGCCCGGCGGCGGGCCAGTGGCACCGGAAGCAACCCGTGTCACCCCGAGCCCTTCGGCTGCGCGGCTCCCGAGCTTGTCGAGGGGCAGGGCAGGCTCCGCGAGGGGTCTTGCGGCGCATGGGCAGCGCCAGATTCCTCACTCCGCCTGCGGCTCCGTTCGGAATGAC
>Ga0272446_1004067_pt1 | contig 17694 bp, 15 predicted proteins | sample YNPCB0061_FD_194587 | JGI IMG/M metagenome (GOLD analysis project Ga0272446, IMG submission 194587) | Hot spring microbial mat communities from Yellowstone National Park, WY, United States - YNP-CB-006-1 | ecosystem: Environmental > Aquatic > Thermal springs > Hot (42-90C) > Sediment | place... | reverse complement strand
AGCTTATTATGCAAAATATTATTATTCAGCAGGCAGAATTCCCTGAAATTGAAAGGGTTGTTTCTGATGGAAATTAACAAAACGACGTTAGTATCTATTCCATCAAATAAAGTTTAAAATGAAGCATTTAGGAATTATTTGTTAATTTTGCCATTTGTGTATAATGTGTATTAACTTGGTGAAAATAAAAAAGTCAATCATGAAAATAACAACCGCCCTGATTTTCACATTGGCATTATCTGCATGTCTTTCAACTGCCCAAAATGTGGATTTTTCCAAAGAAAATTTTTCAGGAAATAAAAAGGGATTTAAAAAAGCCTTGAAAAGCCTGAAAAAAGGTGATGATTATTACTACGGAACAGATCGTGGATACAATGAGGCTGTACTGTATTACCTGCAAGCCTATGAGTTGAATCCCAACAACGCTTTTTTGAACTACAAAATTGCCAGTTGTTATCTTAATACCCTTGAAAAATACAATGCATTAAAATATGCTGAAAAAGCCTATGAGCTTGACCCTAACGCAGATCGCGATCTGGACTATGTGCTGGGAATGGCTTATCAGCAAAAACTAAAGTTTGATGATGCAATTACTGCTTTTAACCGTTTTCTGAATAAAACAACTAACTCCGATACATTGAAGCTAGTACAAAAGAGAATCGATGAATGCCAGAACGGAAAAGAGTTTATCAAAAAGAAAGAATACGTAGTAGAAAATGTGGGTGAGGTTATTAATACTGCCAATGCTGAATATGTACCATTGATTAAGGCAGATGAATCGGTGCTGGTATTTACGTCACGTCGTCCGGGGGAAGAAGGTAAAAAGAGAAAGAAGAGTAAGATATCGAATTTTGACTATGATTATTATGAAAACATTTATCGTTCACTTTACATGGGTGCAAATGGATGGAGTGCACCATCAAGGCTTCCGTCTCCAGTAAATGTACCAAAAAAGCATAGTGCTTCGGTGAGTTTGTCTTTGGATGGATCTGTAATTTATTTGTACAAGTCAACGAATAACGGTGATATTTATTTCTCTAAACTAAATGGGAATGATTGGTCTGATCCGAAAGAACTTCCTGGAAAAATAAATACAAAAAAATATACAGAGTCTCACATAACAGTTTCATACGATGGAAAGACTGCTTACCTGGTTTCTGACCGTCCCGGAGGCTTTGGTGGGAAGGATATCTGGAAATCAGAGTTGCAGTCTGATAATACCTGGAGTGAGCCGGTAAATCTTGGTGCTACCATTAATACCGAATACGATGAGGATGGGCCATTCCTGCATCCCGATGGACGTACCTTGTATTTTAGTTCACGCGGTCATAATACCATGGGGGGCTTTGATATTTTTGAAACGGAATATAAAAATGGTGAATGGACTACCCCAATGAATATGGGGTACCCCATCAATAGTCCGGATGATGATGTGTTTTTTGTGCTAACTGCTGATGGAAGAAATGCTTATCTGTCTTCGGTAAAAGAAACCGGTTATGGAAAGCAGGATATCTATTCCATCAGACCTTTTGAAAAGAAGGTTTTCAAGGAGTTTCAAATGGTATTGTTTAAAGGTATTCTAAAAGATAAAGAAACATTAAAACTCCTCGGTGGAAAAGTTAATATCACAGATAATAAAGAAAGCAAGGAAATCTTTGAAGCCGATGTGAATGCTGCAGACGGAACATTTCTGGTTTCTCTTCCCAGTGGAAGAAACTATGGAATTGCCGTGGAGTCCGAAGGTTATCTTTTCCATTCTGAGAATTTTGACATGATTATCCCTGATGGATACAAAGAAGTTGAAAAGGTAATCCTGTTAGAAAAAGTAAAAGCCGGCACCAAGCTGACACTAAACAATGTGTTTTTTGACTTTGACAAGTCTGATCTTAAATCCGAATCTACGGCTGAATTGAACCGCGCCATAGAGCTACTTAATAAATATCCAAATTTAAAAATTGAAATTCATGGCCATACAGATAATATTGGAAATTTTGATTATAACGTGAAACTATCTGAAAGACGTGCATATTCAGTAAAGGATTACTTAGTGAAAAATGGATTTAATGAAAACAGAATATTAAAAGTTGAAGGACATGGCCCTTCTAAAGAACTTGAACCCAATACTACAAAAGAAGGAAGGACTAAAAACCGACGGGTAGAATTTGTTATCAGTGAATAATAGTTTTTAATTTTGAAGCTAGGGGAATCAAATGCTCCCCTTTTTCATACAATTCGTGGAACAACGAATCGTCATCATAGACTGCGGTACCAATACGTTTAATCTTCTGCTGGCAAAAGTGAATGCGGCCACACACGAAGTAACATTCCTTCATGAAGAAAAGCGGGCTGTGAAGATCGGAAAGGGCCTGACTGAAAAGAGCGAATTTACTCCCGAAGCCATGCAGCGCGCCCTGGAAGCTCTTTCAGCTTATGCCGAATTAGTTAGGGAATGGAATCCGGATCAAGTAAGAGTATTGGCTACAGCTGGTTTTCGGTTAAGCAATAATGCGTCAGTATTTATTGAACAGGTTTATCAGGAAACCGGATTTTGCATAGAAGTGATTAGTGGAGAACAAGAAGCTTCCCTGATTTACCAGGGGGCCAGGCATGCTTATGCAATGAACGAACGTCCCCATTTGATTATGGACATTGGCGGTGGAAGCACCGAATTTATTCATTGCAGTGCTGCAGGTATGCACCAGTGCTGGAGTTTTGAAGCCGGTGCAAGCCGGTTGCTTGAAGTGCTTTCACCTGCTGATCCGATGATTACTGCAGATATTGAACGAATCAGAACGTATTTGACAAAAATGCTGGAACCTCTCACTGGATCACTTCCTGGTATCATTCCTGTTCTTCTCGGTACATCAGGCTTTTTTGATACTCTGGAAGATATGGCCGTTGCTGGCAATTATCTTCCGGAACAACCCGGAGCTTTGTATCGTGATATATCTCCTGAGCTTTTCAATCATTTGTATCATTTAATGCTGCCGTTAAATGTTCAGCAGCGTGCTGTATTTCCGGGAATGATTCCTTTTCGGGCAGAAATGATCATGATGGCATTTGAACTTACCCGTTATATCATTGATCGATATGAGGTTCAGCAAATCATTACTACTCCCTATTCCATGAAAGAAGGAGCTTTATTTTCAGCACTATGAAAACAAAGGTTTTATTGATGATTTTTTATTTCTGTTATTCTGCTTTATTGTTTGCACAGAAGTTCTCCGAAATTGAGAAACTTCGTTGGCTGGAAGGTATATGGCAGTGTGCTGAATCACCGCAAAAATTTGAACGATGGAGTTGGCAGAATGGGTCTCTTACAGGCAGCGGTTATCAAATGGTTTCGGGAAAAGAGGTGGTTTTTGAATGGCTTGAAATTACACTTTCTTCTGGTAAGCCTGTTTACAGGGTTCATATTCAAAATACCGGATAGAAAGCAGAGTTTGTTTTGGAACGAAAAAGTGCAAAATATGTATTTACCAATTCGCAGAATGATTTTCCGCAAGTAATAACCTACCAGCGGATTAATACAAAGAAATTCAAGGTGCTTTTATCCATGCTCCAGTCAGATGGAAAAAACGCCCCCACGGTATTAACCTTTACCAAGGTAAAAGCTAAAAGCTGGCAATTCAACTGAATTTATACTATTTCTTCATCTGAAGGAGTAAAGAACCTGAATTCCAAAAACTGATAGGAGTCCCGGCTTTCCATTGTAAACTGTTTGCCAAATTCCTTGCGCCATTTTTTGTAAATCGATGTAAACAGGCCTTTTTTCAGATAGGCTTCTACATATGGGTGTACAATCAGCTTCAGTGGTTTTTTTACTGCATTGTCTTTTAGCAGATTGTTGAGTTTGATTTTTATTTCATCAACTAAGACCAGAGAAGCACTTACCTTACCAGTGCCACCGCATGATGGACATACTTCGGTAGTCTCAATATTGATCTGTGGTCTTACACGTTCCCGTGTAATCTGAATCAACCCGATTTTTGAGGGTGGCAATACATTGTGTTTGGCTTTGTCAGCCTTCATGGCCTCTTTCATTTTTTTGTACAATACCTTTCGGTTTTCAGCTTTGTACATATCAATAAAATCTACCACAATAATGCCGCCTATATCACGCAATCTTAGCTGACGTGCAATTTCTTCAGCTGCTTCAAGGTTAACAGCCAGGGCACTGTTTTCCTGATTTTCTCCACTTTTAACATTGTTACCGCTGTTTACATCAATCACATGCAGCGCTTCCGTATGCTCAATGATGAGGTACGCCCCGCTTTTAAGCGGAACATTTCTGCCAAAGAGACTTTTGATTTGCTTGTTGATGCCAAAATGTTCAAAGATGGGACTTAGCCCCTGAAACAATTTTACTGCTTTTTCCTTTTCCGGAAAATTATTGTGAACATAAGTCCGGATTTCTTCAAAATAGTTCTTATCGTTTACATAAATATGATCAAACGAAAAGTTCTTATTTACCATATCACGCAGCATGGTGGTGGCGCGGTTCAACTCCCCGAGTACTTTTTCGGGAGCCTTGGCCTCTTTCATGTTGTTGAAAATCTCTTCCCAGCGCGACATGAGTTCCTGCATGTCTTTTTCAAGGTCTGCTACAGACTGATTTTCGGCTGCTGTTCGAACAATTACCCCAAAATTTTTGGGTATAAATGACTGAACGATTTTTTTCAGCCTGTCTCGTTCTGAAGCTTCGCGTATTTTGCTGGATACAGAAACTTTATCTGCAAAAGGAACAAGAACTACATATCTGCCTGGAAATGATAATTCACAACTCAGACGTGGTCCTTTTTGTGAAATAGGTTCTTTGGCAATCTTTACCAATACAAGGCTACCGGGTTTCAATACATCCCCGATTTTGCCGTCTTTTTGAATCTCCGGCTCAAACTTGAAATACATCAGGTTTGAGGATTTTTGTTTCCCGCTTGTAACATCCTGCACATACTTGTTCAATGACCGGATCTGAGGTCCTAGATCAAGATAGTGCAGAAAGGCATCTTTTTCATAGCCAACATCCACAAAGGCTGCATTCAGGTTGGGGATTACTCTCGACACTTTGGCCAGGTAATAATCCCCTACATTGAAAGCATAGTTGTTTTTTTCCTTGTTAAGTTCAACAAGGTCTTTGCCTTTCAGTAATGCTATGGAAACTTCTTCCGGAGAAACGTTTACAATTAAATCGTTGCTCACGGTGTTCAATATTTATGGTTGTGTAACGGCACTTCCCGCTTCACAGACAGCCTGTTAGCGGTTTTTCTTTTTATGCCTGTTCTTACGCAGTCTTTTCTTCCGCTTGTGCGTATTCATCTTATGTCTTTTTCTCTTCTTACCACTTGGCATGATGCTTAGTTTTTATTGTTAGACTTTATTTTAATTTCCTGCATATACAGATCAATCTGATCTTTTACTACTTGTTCCTGCTGCAATTCCTTGTACTTGTTCAGAAATATGAAAGCAGAGTCGGTTTCACCCATCTTTGCGTAGGTGTCGCCTATAAAAAAATAGGCTTCATCAAGTAATGGATCAACCGCCAGTGCCTGACGATAACGCTCCAACGCTTTCTGAAACTGGCCCGAAAATACGGAAAAATGTCCTAATTGTAAAATTGCCCGTGTGTTACCCGGATCTTTGTCAACCACATCCCGTAAAAGTCCGATACCTTCCATTGGGCTTCCCTGTCCTGACTCTACCAGGCAAATACCCAAACCTATCTTGGCATCTGCATTTTCGGGGTCTGATTTTAAAATGGTTTCAAACACAGCTTTCCCCCGGGTATATGCCCATTGCTGGTCATCCCCCTTTAAGAACGAGGCCATTTGCAAATAACGATTCCCGGCCTCCATCCAATCGCCACCGGCTTGTGTAAGTTCTGCCTTGTCTTCTGCATAAATAGCAGCAATAGCCGGACGCATCTGTTTGTCCCAGAAACGGATGATGGAGTCCAGATACTGAATTTTGATGTTGCCCTGCGAAACGGAAAACATGGTTTCAAAGCCATTTAGCCTGGCAACATCTGTTCCCGAAAGTTCTTTTTTTACCTGATCTATTTGCTGATGGATATCTTCCTTCGCTTTTTCAACCTGCTGTTCTCTTAGTTTAGAAGCCGGCTCGGTGCGGGGTAGTACATATACCACATAAAATACAGCAAGCGATGCTGTAACCAGCACCGCCTGCAATATCCAATGTTTTTTCGAACCTTTATTCATGTGTGCAACCCTGTGAAATGGGTGCAAAGGTGCGAATTATTTTGTTTTCTTTTTCACCTGATTGGCAAATGTCTTGGCAGGCTTAAAAGCCGGAATATTATGTTCCGGAATAATAATGGTGGTGTTTTTTGAAATGTTGCGGCCTTTTTTCTGAGCACGCTTCTTGATGATAAAGCTGCCAAATCCACGCAGGTAAACATTGTTTCCGTTCACCATCGATTCTTTAACAGCCTTCATGAAAGCCTCAACGGTTGTCTGAACCGCAACTTTCTCAATACCGGTAGATTCGGCAATCTGATTTACGATATCTGCTTTTGTCATACAGCTAGGTGTTTATTTTTGTTGATCTTAATTACAATTTACAAAGTTAAGTTTTTCATTGATATATATTTACCAAACAAGCCATTTATTGTTTTGTTTAAAAAGTATGGATTTTTCTGAAAGAATTATTGAATGGTATAAAAAAAACAGGCGGGATCTTCCCTGGCGTGAAACCAGCGATCCTTATGCCATCTGGCTTTCAGAGATTATTCTGCAGCAAACCCGGGTAGCGCAGGGGTTAGCTTATTATATCCGATTTCTGGAAGCATTTCCTACCGTAAATCACCTGGCTGAAGCTACGGAGGAACAAGTATTGAAGTTATGGCAGGGACTTGGGTATTATTCCAGGGCAAGAAATATGCACGCTGCTGCCCGTGAAATAGTTGAAAGATATGAGGGAAAATTTCCGGATAACTATTATGATATTCGTTCTCTGAAAGGAGTGGGCGATTATACGGCTGCTGCCATTTCCAGTTTTGCGTTTGGGTTGCCCTTTCCAGTGTTGGATGGTAATGTGGTACGCGTAATTTCTAGGTTTTTTGGAATTACCACACCCTACGATAGGGTAGAAGGCAAATCTCAGATTCGGAAAGCCCTGAATTCGGTTTTTGATCCCAAGCATCCTGCAGAATTCAATCAGGCGGTAATGGAATTTGGGGCTTTGCAATGTATTCCTTCAGCCCCTTCTTGTACAACCTGTATATTTGTGGATAGCTGTACAGCTTTTGAAAAAGGGAAGGTAAAAGAACTACCTGTAAAATCTTCCAAAACCCAGGTTAAACCTCGCTATTTTCATTACCTGATCATCAATGACGGGGATGAAACATTTATCAAACGGCGCGGTGTTGGTGATATTTGGCAGGGCTTGTATGAATTCCCGTTGATACAAACATTATCAGCAATATCGCCGGAAGAATTAATGCAACACCCAGACTGGAAACGATGGAAGGGAAAATATACATGGAAAATTACCCAAATACATACTGGCATTCGCCATGTATTGTCTCATCGTATTTTGCATGTTAGTTTTTATGAAATTTACGGAAGAATATCAAAATTGCCACCGGGGGTGATTAAAATAAAAAAAACAGCGTTAGAAAATTATGCAGTGCCTGTCCTAATTGAAAAATATCTCAAAAAACAATAATTGTTATTTGGCTTTTACTCTAAATGGCACTTCCAGCTTTTCCCAAACCAAACTTATTCCATCATTGCCAATTACAAAATCCAGACGCTCTGCCAGTGGTTCATGTGTTCTGGGTGTAACTTTTATACGAAGCACATCTTTTGACGCATCATAATCGTAGGCTCCCCACTGATCCCAAACTGAATTAAAAATGATTGTCCATTCTGATTCGCTGGGTATTGTAAATAATCCATATTTGCCGGCTTTAAGTTCCTGCCCTTCGATTAATACATCTTTTGAAAATTCAATATTGGTTGCTTCGTTGGCACCGGTTCTCCATACCTCATTATACGGAACCAAAGCACCCCAAATTTGTCTTCCTTTTACAGCCGGTGAACCGTAATTGATCGTAATTTTAACTCCATCAATCATTCCGGTGGTCATTTTTAGTGGACTGGGTCTTTCTTCCTTTATTTCTGTTCGGGTTGCCGAAGAGTCGGTATCAGCTCCACCAGGTGTTGGCTGTGGATCTTGATTCTTTTTTCCGCAGGCGGCCATTGCCAGAATTGTAAAACAGATCAGAGAAATTTGGTTGAATTGCATATTTTTGGGTATTATATTTCATGTTTCATCCCAAAAATATAAATATTCTATGAATCCTCTTCGATTTTTTATGTTGTCTCTTTTTATGGCAATTGGTTGGTTGGTTCATTTAACCGGTTGTGCAAAAAAGCAGAAAGATCAAAATGTCCAATTAGAAAAGAATGATACATTAAGTCAACAGACCGGCGAAACTATTTATTATGTTTGGGTAGATAATCTCAGGGCACGAAAAAGACCGGGAAAAGACGGTGAGGTGATTCGTGAACTAAAAAAAATGGAAAAACTGATTTACCTGAATGAAAAATCAGATTTTACAGAAGAAGTGAATTTGCGTGGAAAGGTTTACAATGAGCCCTGGCTCAAGGTAAAACTCCCCGGTGGGGAAATTGGTTGGGTATTTGGAGGAGGTATTACTACCAACATGGAGCAAGCCATGGAATCAGACGAATGGCTTATCAGACCAGGTGTTGGAGTGGGGCGAATTCAAATTGGTGAAACCATCAGAGAAGCACAGATAGCTTACGGAAAAGATCAGGTTAAAAAACAAAAACTATTTATTCCGGAAGGGGAAACCCTTGACGGTTTTGTTGTATTTCCTAATCAGCCGAATCAGTTGGAGTGTTTTACAGATGATAAGGGCAAGATCGAAATGATAAGAATTTCTGGTAGAGCTTCTTCCTGGCATACTGCAGAAGGCATTCGTATCGGTACTACGCTGGAAGAATTGGTAGAATTGAATGGTGGGCCTATTGAGTTCTCCGGGTTTGGATGGGATTACGGGGGGAGTGTAACTTCTTTTAACAAGGGAGTTTTAGATAAATTCACTATAGGTCTAAATCTTACACTAACGCATCCCGATGAGGGATTCCCGAATTACGAAAAATACCTGGGCGATCAGGTCTTTACTAGTAATATGAAAGATTTGAAAGGTGCTGGAATTACAGTAAGTACCTTAACGGTGTTTACACTTCCATAAAGTTTGAAATACATCAATTCACTTCATTTATTCCGAATGGCCGATTACCTACTTAATCTAAAGTTAACGGCAGAGATACCAAATGCTGAGTAAGTTAGGTTTATCTGAAGGTAATTCACCTGTTGGCGCGCTATTTTTAGATTATCTTTGCTGCATGAGCATTACCAAAGCAGATTTACAGCAATTACTGAATCATCGAATTCTTGTTCTGGATGGTGCAATGGGCACCATGATCCAACGATATCAACTTACTGAAGAAGATTATCGCGGGGAGCGCTTTAAGGATTTTCCTCATTTGCTGAAAGGGAACAATGATTTATTATCCCTTACACAGCCTCATATCATTCGCCAAATTCATGAAGCATACCTGAAGGCAGGTGCGGATATTATTGAGACCAATACATTTAATGGTACAACCATTTCACAGGCTGATTATCACCTGGAGGAAATTGTGTATGAACTGAATTTTCAGTCGGCACGTATTGCACGTGAAGCTGCAGATAAATTTAATTTGCTGACACCTGAAAAACCCAGATTGGTAGCTGGAGCGTTAGGCCCGACCAATAAAACAGCATCCCTTTCGCCCGATGTAAATGATCCGGGCTTCCGTGCAATCAGCTTTGATGAATTGGTAGAGGCATACCGGTTGCAAACATCAGGATTGATTGATGGGGGTGTAGATATTATTTTGATTGAAACGGTTTTTGATACACTAAACTGTAAAGCGGCGCTGTATGCCGTAAATGAGCTTTTAGAGGAACGAAATCTTGATATGCCGGTGATGGTTTCGGGCACTATTACCGATGCCAGCGGAAGAACCTTGTCCGGCCAGACCACCGAAGCGTTCTGGAATTCCGTAGCTCACGGAGAATTACTGAGTGTGGGGTTGAACTGTGCATTGGGTGCCAAAGACATGCGACCATACATTCAGGAATTGTCTGATAAAAGCTGGGTGTATGTAAGTTGTTATCCCAACGCCGGATTACCCAATGAATTTGGCCAATACGATCAGGGAACGGAAGAAATGGCAGCACTCATTGAAGACTTTTGTCGTTCAGGGTTTGTAAATATTGTAGGTGGTTGCTGTGGGACAACGCCTGACCATATTCAGAAAATTGCAGAAGTAGCATCTCTTTATGCCCCACGCGTAGTTCCTGAATTAGCTATCAATTCATGAAAAATAGGCCCATTATACAACCCTATTTACGCCTTTCGGGTCTTGAACCACTTACGGTTACCCCATTCACCAATTTTGTGAATATTGGCGAAAGGTGTAATGTAACAGGATCTCGAAAATTTTTACGTCTCATTCAGGAAGAACGATTTGACGAGGCGGTTGAAGTGGCGTTGGAGCAGGTTCGGGGTGGTGCACAGGTGCTTGATGTAAATATGGATGAAGGGATGCTGGATGGAGAAAAAGCCATGGTTCGTTTTCTTCATCTCATTGCCGCTGAACCTGAAATAGCTCGCATTCCGGTAATGATAGACAGTTCTAAGTGGGAAATCATTGTGGCAGGATTAAAATGCCTACAGGGAAAAGGGATTGTTAATTCCATTTCGCTGAAAGGAGGAGAAGAGGAGTTTAAACGTCAGGCTAAAACGATCAAACGGTTTGGAGCAGCTGTAATTGTGATGGCTTTTGATGAACAAGGACAGGCCGATACGTATGAACGGCGCATTGAAATCTGTCAGCGTTCGTATGATATTCTCACCAAAGAGGTTCGGTTTCCTGCGTGGGATATCATATTTGATCCCAACATTTTCCCCGTGGGTACGGGCATGGATGAGCATGCCAACAACGCCCTGGATTTTTTTAAAGCCACTTCATGGATCAAGCAAAATCTGCCATTTGCCAAAGTAAGTGGTGGAGTTTCCAATGTGTCATTTGCATTTCGAGGCAACGACCGAGTTCGTGAAGCCATGCATGCTGCGTTTTTATATCACGGTATTAAAGCCGGGATGGATATGGGTATTGTTAATCCTTCACAATTAGAAGTGTATGATGAAATACCTAAAGATCTTCTGGAATACGTAGAAGATGTGTTACTAAACAGAAGACCGGATGCCACTGAACGCCTCCTTGCATTTGCTGATCAATACAAAGGATCAAGAAAGGAACAGGAAAAGGATGAGGCTTGGCGAAATGCACCGGTGCAGGAACGGCTTACTCATGCCTTGGTTAAAGGAATTGTAGATTATATTGAACAGGATACGGAAGAGGCACGGTTGATGTTTGACAGGCCGTTGCAGGTGATAGAAGGTCCGCTGATGGACGGAATGAACGTGGTGGGAGATTTGTTTGGAAGCGGAAAAATGTTTTTGCCTCAGGTGGTAAAAAGTGCCAGGGTAATGAAAAAGGCTGTAGCGTATTTGCAGCCATTTATTGAAGCTGAACAAAAAGGGGATGTGCAGAAAGCAGGAAAAGTACTCCTTGCTACGGTAAAAGGGGATGTGCATGATATCGGTAAAAACATTGTTGGGGTAGTTCTGGGTTGTAATAATTATGAAGTGATAGACCTGGGCGTAATGGTGCCTGCAGAAAAAATTCTCGATGAAGCCCAAAAACATCAGGTGGATGTAATCGGCTTGAGTGGATTAATTACCCCCTCGCTGGATGAAATGGTGCATGTGGCCTCAGAGATGCAGCGTTTGGGTTTTACTATTCCCTTGCTTATTGGCGGAGCTACCACTTCAAAAATACATACAGCGGTAAAGATTGAAGAAAAATATCCCGCCGGTGTTACCGTGCATGTGCTGGATGCATCGCGTAGTGTTCCGGTAGTAGAATCGTTGTTGGGAGAAAAAAAACTCTCGTTTGTAAAACAGATTCGCGAAGAATATGCAATGATGCGGGATCGTCATCGTTATCAGCAAAATAGTAAGGATTTTATAACACTGGAAGAAGCCAGAAAAAACAAACTTCAGATTAACTGGAATGAATCTACTGTTTATAGACCCGAAAAGCCAGGATTACATGTATTTACTAACTATAATATGCGTGAAATAGCTGGTTATATTGACTGGACTCCCTTTTTCCAGACCTGGGAGTTAGCCGGTAAATATCCGGCAATTTTGCAAGATGAAATAGTTGGTGTAGAAGCTAAAAAGCTGTTTGATGATGCACAACAAATGCTGAAACATATAATCAGCGAACAATGGCTTCAAGCAAATTCGGTGATTGGCATTTTTCGTGCTAATGCAGTGCAAGATGATATTGAAGTTTATGATAAAAATGGAAAAGTCATAAGTGTTTTTCATACACTAAGGCAGCAGAATAAAAAGGCCGAAGGATTACCTAATTTTGCACTGGCCGATTTTATTGCTCCAAAACAATCGGGTATTCAAGACTACATCGGAGGCTTTGCTGTTACTGCAGGAATTGGAATTGAAAAACACCTGGAGCGTTTTGAAAAGGAGCATGATGATTACCACAGCATCATGCTTAAAGCATTGGCTGATAGGCTGGCTGAAGCGTTTGCTGAACTGATGCATGAAAAAGTTAGAAAAGAGTATTGGGGGTATGCAGCTCATGAGTCATTTACAAATGAAGAATTGATTAAAGAAAAATATCAGGGTATTCGTCCGGCTCCAGGATATCCGGCATGCCCTGATCATACAGAAAAGGAAACATTGTTTAAACTTCTTCAAGTAGAAAAAAATACAGGCATTCGACTTACAGAAAATTATGCTATGTATCCGGCAGCTTCAGTAAGCGGGTTGTATTTTTCACACAAAGAAGCCCGCTATTTTGGATTGGGAAAAATCAGCAAGGATCAGGCAGAGGATTATGCCCGTAGAAAACAAAAAGACTTAGCTGTGATTGAACGATGGCTTTCTCCTAATCTCAATTATTAAAGCTTTCACTAACTTAGCATTTGCTGAAATTTTCACCGCTTGAATATATACAGGGAAAAAAAACGCTGGAAGATTATGCTGGGTCTTGCTGCTGCACTCATTGTGGGTGCTACACTGGTATATACCCAGTATCTGGTGCAACGTATTGCCCGCGAAGAACAGGAAAAGGTAGCTTTGTGGGCGCAGGCTATTCAGAACCGTGCTCAGCTGGTGAATAAAACCGACAGTATATTTAAAATATTTGAAGCCGAAGACCGAAAAAACATCAGCCTTTGGGCTGATGCCAACAAGTTTATTGCTGAATACGAAGGTGATGGAGATATATATTTCCCTACAAAAATTTTATCGAACAACACTACGATTCCGGTTATCATTGCTAACGAAAAAAATGAAATTCTTTTTTTTAATAATTTTCCAAAAGAAAAAGAAACCGATACCACTTGGCTATATCAGCAGCTTTTATTATTCAAACAAAAAAATCCACCTATTGATGTTTCGTACCGCGTGCTCGGAAAAACCATCAGACAATATCTGTATTATGATGATTCATACATTTTCAGAGAACTAAAGAATACTATTCAGGACCTGGTAGAGAGTTTTATTTCTGAAACTGTAATTAATTCTGCATCAGTCCCGGTTATTATTACCAATGAAAGTCAAGACAGTGTGATTAGTTACGGCAACATTGAGGAAATTGGCTTTTCAGATAGATTCGATCATTCTTCGCTCATTGCTGCCATGAAAGGATATAACGTACTGGAGGTTGAACTGGTGAAGGGAAAAAAAAATTTTATTTTTTACCGCGACTCGTATGTGTTGAATCTATTGAAATATTTCCCGTTTATTTTCCTTGCCATTATTGCAGCATTTTTACTCATTGCGTATTTGCTTTTCAGTACAGCACGTAGAAGTGAACAAAATCAGGTTTGGGTAGGTATGAGTAAGGAAACGGCTCACCAGCTGGGTACCCCGCTTACTTCGCTCATCGGATGGGTTGAGTTATTAAAAACACGAAATGTTGATTCTGAAGCACTGAATGAAATTGAAAAAGATATTCAACGTCTGCAAACAGTTACTGAACGTTTTTCTAAAATCGGCTCTACTCCTGAATTAAATGAAGAAGACCTGAATGAAGTTTTGATTTCATTCATTGATTATATGAAAAAACGAACCAGCAGTAAAATCATCTATGAATACCGCTATGAACTTCCCGCTGATGAGACTGTTCCGTTGAATCGTCCCTTGTTTGAATGGGTAATGGAAAATATTATCCGAAATGCTATTGATGCTATTCAGCCTCCCGGAAGAATTACCATTGAAGTAAGTGATGCCGGAAAATTTGTAGCCATTGATATTACAGATACTGGAAAAGGAATTGCCAAGAATCAGTTTAAGACGATATTCAGACCAGGATATACAACCAAAAAACGAGGCTGGGGATTAGGCTTGTCGTTAACCAAAAGAATTATTGAAAACTACCACAAAGGGAAGATCTTCGTAAAACAAAGTGAACCAGGGTCTGGAACAGTATTCCGCATTTTATTGAAATATTAATTTACCTGTTTTGCGGTTTGATTGATATTTTGCAAATTAGTGTATAATATACACAGAGTTATGGCATCTTATCCGTTATTAAGCATATCAGTGGAAGGTATTGTTTTTGTATATGTACAGAAACAATTCAGGGTTTTACTTCAGTTGCATGAAGAAAAACCGTTTCGGGATAAGTGGGGATTGCCCTTTCATTTGGTGAAAGAGAATGAAAGCCTGGAAAAATCGACGGAAAAATTACGACAAAAACTGAATAAATTTTCATTAGGAAGCGGTATTCAGTCTTCCATTTATTCTGATCCGAAAAGGCATCCTAAAACCCGTATGGTATCATTTGCTACTGTGTTTTTTGCAAAACAAAATGTAGCCGATTTTACAAGTCCTTCTTATAAATGGGTGTCTCCATACGAGTTGCCTGAATTGATCATGGACCATGCAATGCAAATTAAAGAGGCTTTAAGTTTTTTAAAATCTCTCACCGATAATCAGACATTTGTGTTTGATCTTTTGCCTGAACGATTTACGCTTACTGAACTTCAGGAATGCCTTGAGTATATATATGGAATGCCTTTTGATAAACGGAATTTCAGAAAAAAAATTCTTTCATACGGCATACTCAAGCCTACACGTGAAAAACAAAAAGGGGTTGCTCACAAGGCAGCAACCTTTTATACCGTTGACAAAAAGAAGTTGGAAAAACTTCATGCTTCGCTATGAATTACCGGATAGGCTATTTTATTCTATTTTGGCTTATTACCTGTTATTCTTTTTCCCAGATACCACTCCCCGGTAGTCATGCACACAATGATTACATGAACGATCGTCCGTTAATGGATGCATTAGACCTGGGATTTACCAGCATTGAGATAGATGTATGCCTTTATAAAAATTCCCTTCGGGTTTCTCATAATCCTGTGTTTTTATCACTAAAGCATACATTGCAGGAGTTATATCTTGACCCCTTAGTCCGACGCATTGAACAAAACGGCGGAACTGTATATGCTGGTTATGATGTGCCATTGGTATTGATGATTGATCTGAAAGGAGATGGTAGAAAAAGTTATCCTGTTTTACGTGAAGTTTTAAAACCATACAAGCATTTGCTTACAGTATACCGTAACGATTCTGTCATATCCGGGCCTTTGCAGATTAATATCAGCGGAAGTGCTCCGGTTCAGCTGATTCGCGATGAAGCTGAACGATGGGTAACGGTAGACGGTTCTGTTAGCAGAGACCTTGATCCGGAAATCAGTCCAATGGTGGTACAGCGTGTAAGTAGCCCCTATCATCGTTTTTTTAAGTGGAAGGGAATTGGCAAGCAGCCATTGAAAGAAAAGGAATTAATGGATTCGCTGGCAAACAAGGCCAGGCTGCAGCAAAAAGAACTTCGGTTTTATGCAACCGGAAATAACGTAAAGATTTGGCAAGCATTACTTGATGCCGGAGTTTACTGGATCAACGTGGACGATTTGCGTAAATTTTATGATTTTAGATTGAATTACTGGCGTCAAAACAACAGATAGAATCTATAGATTCCTAGTTTATTGGATTCATAAATACATACTGGATGATGTTTGCACCCATACGCAATGCCTTTAATCTAGTTTCTTCTGAATCTTTATGAACTTCAGGATCTTCCCACCCATCACCTAGATCGCATTCGTAATCATAAAATATTACTAACCTGCCATTGTAAATTATTCCAAATCCTTGAGAAGGTTTATTATCGTGTTCGTGTATTTTGGGTAACCCGTTTTTAAATTCAAACTTTTGATGATAAATAGGATGTGAACTAGGGAGCTCAATCAGCTCCAGTTCGGGGAAAACTTTTTTCAGCTCTCTTCGAATGTAAGGATCCATGCCATAATTGTCTGAAATATGTAAAAAACCACCCGCAATCAGGTAATTTCGAAGATTCAGAGCTTCTTGCACCGTAAAAAAAACATTGCCATGACCGGTCATATGAATAAACGGGTAATTAAACAGGTCTGGTGAGCCGGTTTCCACTACACCATAATCCGGATCTAGTTGTGTTTTGAGTTCCTGATTACAAAATCGGGCTAAATTGGGAAGCGAAGTCGGGTTGGCATACCAGTCACCCCCGCCACCGTATTTCAGTAATCCCAGTTTTATTTTTGACTGAGCCTGAACGGTAGTAATTGCCAGTAGCATCATTAAAACCCAAAATATATTGATAAATATTCGTTTCATGCTGTTTTGTAACGAGCATAAAGCTACTACATTGTTTAAATATTTGCAGAATGAGAAACTGTTTAACTCATAATCTTCAAATTAAACATAAAAATGTGAATGTTCTGTTAAATACAGGAAATACATCTCAGGCAAACAAACCGATAAAAATAATTATATATTTAATTTAAAAACAAATAAATCAAGCATATAAAAAAAACTATATATTAAATATGATGCTTTGTATGGCTATAAAAATCACGACTAATGTGTAAATAAGTATTTGTGATTGGTCAACATATGAAATTAATTTACGTTTAACAAACAGTCGTTCTTTTAACTCTTTTCATTAAGGTTTAGGTTAGGGTAAAGCCCGCCACCTGGCGGGCGAAGACAGCAGGTAGAAATACCTGCTGTCTTTTTTTTGCTTTCAGTCAACACCCTTTGTTATCCTTTGTTTACTTTGTACTGAGTATGAATCGAATTGCCATTATCGGAGCTTCCGGACAGTTAGGCCGGATAATCACTGAAGCATTGAAGCAGCACTTTCCTGATGCCGAAATAATTCCGCTGAGCAGGAAAACTCCGCTTGTTCAGCATGGATATACCATATTTGATCCTGCTACTGATGATTGGAGTAAGCTGGGGAATATTGATATTCTTATTAACAGTGCCGGAATCATACAGGAATCAAAAGATGCAGCATTTCATCAGGTGCATATTGACTTGATGCACACAATCATAGAAAACAGACAACTGATAGGTAATCCGAAAATCATTCACATTTCTGCTCTGGGAGCTGATCCATTGCATCCAATTGCCTTTTTAAAAACCAAAGGGGTGGGAGACCAAATTTT
>Ga0272446_1004066_pt1 | contig 17695 bp, 15 predicted proteins | sample YNPCB0061_FD_194587 | JGI IMG/M metagenome (GOLD analysis project Ga0272446, IMG submission 194587) | Hot spring microbial mat communities from Yellowstone National Park, WY, United States - YNP-CB-006-1 | ecosystem: Environmental > Aquatic > Thermal springs > Hot (42-90C) > Sediment | place... | reverse complement strand
GAAAACCGGGTGAAGCGCGCGGGGGCTCAGCTCGGCCGCGGGTTGAAGCGCGAGACGCGGCGCAGTTGTTCCCACAGGTGCCGTTCCTCGGCGCTGAGTTGGTCCGGCACCTCGATGTTTACCACCACGTACAGGTCGCCCCGCTCACCGGCGCCACGCGGCAGGCCGCGACCACGCACGCGGAGTTGCTGGCCGCTGGAGGTGCCGGGCGGGATGCGCACGGTGACCTTGCCGTCGAGGGTGGGGATTTCAACCGTGGCCCCCAGGACCGCCTCCCAGGGGGCGAGGTCCAGATCGTAGTAAAGGTCGCTGCCGCGGGCGCGGAACCACGGATGGGCGGCCAGGCGCACGCGCAGGTAGAGGTCGCCGGGCGGCCCGCCGCAGAGGCCTTCCCCGCCCTTGCCGGGCACGCGGATGGTCTGGCCGTCCTGCACGCCGGCGGGGATGCGCACCTTGAAGGTGTGCGTCTCGGAGCGGCCGGTGCGGGGGTCGGTTTTCTGTAACGAGATGCTGCGCACCGCCCCGTGGAAGGCCTCTTCGAGCGTGACCAGGAGGTCGCCCTCGATGTCCTGCCCGCGCCGGCCCGCCGCGGTGGCTTCCTCGAAGTCTTCCCCTGAGGGCACCCCCGCACCCCGCCCGGCCCGGGCCTGGCGCAGGAGGTCATCCAACCCGCCCCGGCCGAAGAACTGCTCGAAGAAATCGCTGAAGCCGGTGCCGCCGAAGTGGAACTCGAAGGCCTGTGTGCCGTCGGGGCTGGCCCAGCGCGCGCCGCGGGCCGACTCCCAGCCGGGGGGCGGCTCGAAGCCCGCGCCGGCCTGCCATTGGGCGCCGAGGGTGTCGTACTTTTTGCGTTTGGCCGGGTCGCTCAGGACCTCGTAGGCCTCGTTGATCTCCTTGAACTTCTCCTCGGCGGCCTTTTTGTCGCGGGCCACGTCCGGGTGGTACTGGCGGGCGAGTTTGCGGAAGGCTTTCTTGATGTCCTCCTCCGAGGCGTCGCGCGGGACGCCCAGGATGGCGTAGTAATCTTTGAACTCGACGGGCATGGCAGGGGTGGCGCCGCGGCGGCGGGGCTAGAGCGCGCGCAGGAAGCGCAGTTCCTGGCGCAGCCGCTCGACTTCGTCCAGGAGTTCCATGATGAGCCGCAGGGCCGGCAGGTTGACGTCGTAGCTCTGGCGCAGCGCGTCGAGCCGGCGCAAGCGTCGGAGGCCCTCGTCGTTGAAGGTCCAGCCGCCGGCCTCGGGCGCCGCGACCGGGGCCACCAGGCCGCATTGGCAGTAGCGCACGATTTGCCGGCGGGTCAGGTGCGTGAGGCGGACCACCTCTTCGAGGGTGTAGAGGGCGGCCGGGTTGGGCTCGTACAGCTCGAGGGCGGTCACGGGGTCGGGACCGGGCAGATTCATGGCGGGAACCACGGGGAGTTTCTCCGGCACAAGTACCGAGAGCGGCGGTTCAGAGGAGGGCCTGGTTGAGCACTTCGCTCCGAAGGCGTTCGCCCAGGCTTTGCAGCAACTCGCGGGTGCGCGGGAGGGGCAGGCCCAGGATCATGGCCACTTCATCCGGCTCGAAGCCCTCGACGTAATGCAGCTCGAACGCGTCGCGCTCGAGCCGCGGCCAGGTGCTGACGGTGCGGCGCAGGGCCGCCAAGAGCTCGCGGCGGGCCACGGCCTGGTCGGGCGTTTCCGCGCGCTGGTCGGGGACCAGCTCGCGGGTGGGCGCCACGGGCGGTTCGAGCCGGCGTTCGATGAGGTCGAGCGGTTGCTCGGCGTCGTAGCCCTCGGCCAGTTCGGCTTCTTCGGGCAGGAACCGCTCTCCCTCGAGCGAGACGATTTCAGCGGCGCGGCCTTTGAGGGCCTTGCGGCGGCGGGCCAGTTCCTGGCGCGCCAGGGTGAAGAACCACAGCAGGTAATCCTGCCCGGGCGGTTTTTTGCGCGCCTCGGCCAGGGCGCGGCGGGCGACTTCGTCCACCACCGCCCGGGGGTCAATGGCGTTGGGGGGCAGTTCGCCGGCGGTGATGTCGTGCCAGAGCTGGCGGCGCACGTAGCGCAGGAGCCGGGCGTGATGGGCGCCGAGCAGGGCGCGGATCACGTCGCCGAGATTCTGCGGGCCTTCGCCCTCGGGTTGCGGGCCGGGGGCGAAGCCGACGGCCTTGAGCTGGTGCAGGCCGGCGCGGCGGGCCAGGCGTTTCCAGAGCGGTTCCCGGCGCAACTCGGCCTTGAGGGATTCGAGTTCGCGCATCAGGGCCTTGTGAGCGTCGTCGAAAGCCTGGATGACATCCGGCGCGGATTTTTCGGCGCGCAGGATGTTGGAGGGCAGCCGCAAGGTGAGCGCGGCGGTGTGCAGGGGCTTCTTGGGATGCCGCTCCAGCGCGATGTGGAGATGGACGGTGTCCGGGGGGAAACGGCGGAGATGCTTTTCGAGCTTGGTGATTTTCTGGTGGATTTTTTTCCGCAGCAATTCGTGCCCGTGGAGGTTGCGGGTGACCAGGTTCCAGGGCAGGTGGTCCAGTTGGGTTTGGTTTTTCATAAAGGGGCAAGGGGTGCGGAGCTGCCGGCCAGCGGGGGTCGTTTCACACCCGGGCCGGGCGCCAGGCGGGGCGGTCCGCGGGCGGGCGGAGCGAGCGCACGAGCATCATTTCGCCCACGTTTTCCGGCGTGATCAGGCCCACGAAACGCCCGGCGCGGTCCACCACCGGCAGGGCCGGGCAACCGCATTCCTGCATTTCGCGAAAGGCCTCCTCGAAGGGGTCGTAGGCCGAGACCACCGGCAGGTCTCGGCGCATGAATTCGACCACCGGCGCCCGCGGCCCGTGTTTTTTGAACGCGGCGATCATGTCGTCGCGCGTCAACACGCCCAAAAGGCGGTCGGTTTCGTCCACGACCGGGAACTCATGCTGGGCGGTGCGCAGCAGGGCCTCGACCGCGTCATCCAGCGTGGCCTGCGGGGGCAGGCGCACCAGATGCGTCATCATGGCCTCGGCCACGGGCACGCCCAGGCTGATGTCCTTGAGGTGAGCCACGGAGGCCTCGGCCTGCGCGCCCAGGAAAATGAAGAAGGCGATGAAAATGAGCATGGGGTTGGTGAACAGGCCGACGAAGCCGAAGACAAAGGCCAGCGCCTGGCCGATGGTGGCGGCGATGTGCGTGGCGCGGCTGTAGGGCAGGAACATGGCCAGGAGCGAGCGCAGCACGCGCCCGCCGTCCATGGGAAAGGCCGGAATCAGGTTGAAGAGCACCAGCATGATGTTGACCGCCACCAGTTTGGAGAGCATCCCCGTGCCCGGGTGGTTCAGCCGCTCGAGCGGGTCCCAGGCCGGGCGCTGGTTCAGGGCGAGGATCAGGACGGCGGCAATCACGACGTTGACCAGCGGGCCGGCCACGGCCACGACCAGTTCCTGCCAGGGCCGGTCCGGCATGCGCTGGAGCCGGGCCACCCCGCCGATGGGCAGCAGGGTGATGTCCGGGGTGTGGATGCCAAAGGCGCGCGCGGCCAGCGCGTGGCCGAACTCGTGCAGCAGCACGCAGCCGAAGAGGGCCAGAATGAACAGCACGCCGCGCGTGGCGGCGGGCGCCCCGCCCAGTTGGTAGTAGCTGAAGCCGATCCAAGCCAAGAACAGCAGGAAGGTGAGGTGCAACCGGACTTCGATGCCGGCGACGCGGGCGATCTTGACGGACCAGCGCATGGGTGGGGCGGGGAAGGAGGTTCAGCGCCGGGGCCGCGCTTCGGGGCGCACGGGGTTGAGCAACGGCCCGAAGACGGCGAGCAGCTCGCGGGTGTCGGCTTTGACCAGATCGCGGGCGAGGTTCAACTCGACCCGCTCGCGCACGCCGTTGGGCAGGGCGTCGCAGACCTGGCGGTTGATGGCCTTGTGGGCGGCCAGCCAGAGGCTGGCCTCGGGATGTTGGCGGGCCAGCCGGAGGATGTGGCCGGCGATTTCGCGGGTGAGCCGGCGGCGGGTTTCGAGTTGGAGGTTGTGGTCGTCCCCGACCGGGGCCGCCATGTTGTTGTTGCGCGCCGGCGCGGCGCGGCGGCCGGCCAGGTCGCTCACGCGGTCCACCACGCGTTGATGGGCCTCGGTCAGGGCGATTTCTTCAAGCGGCTCCAGCCGGGGGGTGCCGCGGGGCGTGGTGCCCAGTTGGTAGGCCTTGAGGGAGCCAAGGTCGGTGATGATGAGCAGTTTGGGGTTCATAAAACGCGGAAAGTTGGCGCGGTCCCGCGCGCAATGGCGCCGGGAGCTGCGGTTGGCAAACGGTCCACCCGCGCGGCGGAGGAGCGAAGCTGCCCGCCGCGCGCAGTCCCTGGTTTGGAGTCCCGCCGCCGTGTCGTGCGGTGCATCGCGACAATAAAGCGTCCCGGGCCGGGTCTTGGCAAGCCCGCGCCGGGCGGACCTCTCGTGGCGTGCGGGGTGGGAAACGGTGATTCACGCCCCGGCCAGGGCGCGGTTCATGCGCTCGATGGATTCGTCAATCTCGGCGGGGCTTTTGAAGCCGATGACCACCGCGTCCACCAGGCCGGACTTCATGGCGTATTGCATGGCCGCCTCGCGGTCTTCCGGCCGGGTGAAGTCGCCGTCGCCCACCAACTTCATGCCCAGGATGCCGCGGTGCTGCGCGCGCAGGCGGCGGAGTTGCTCGACCACGGGCGGGAGGTGGGAGGCGTCGCTGCGGGCGTTCCAGGTCTCGGCCGGGGTGTCCAGGTGGGCGCCCTGGGGGTTGAGGCGGACCAGGTGGATTTGCGGCCAGGGCGAATCAGCCGCGGTGCGCAGGGCGGGCAGGCTGTGGCAGGAGACGCCCTTGACGCGAATCCACCGGCGTTGCTGGGCCTCGTCGAACCCGTCCAAGATGCGTTTCCAATCGTCGGTCCAGCGGTCCTTGACCATGCAGTGGACCAGCAAGCTGTCCACGTAATCGGTGTCGAAGACCTGGCGGTGCCGGTCAATGACCTCGAGGATTTTCTCGGGTTGCCCGCCGATCTTGGACTGGAGGAAGAGTTTCTCGCGGGGCAGGCCCTTGATGGCGTCGCCAATCCACTCGAAGGTCGCGTAGCTCTGCGCGCAGTCAATGTAGGTGATGCCGTGGTCGTAAGCGTAATGGATCAGGCGCACGAAGGCGTCCTTGCCCAACGCTTTTTGGACGTTGCCGCTGTGGCTGCCGGTGCCGATGCCCAGCCGGCTGCACCGCAGGCCGGTGTTGCCGAGCGGGACCTGGTCGGCGTGGGTGCGTTTGCCGGGGGCATCCGCAGCACGCGCGGTCAGGGGCGCCAGCAGGGCCGTGCCGGCAAGGGCGGCGGTTTGACCGAGGAATTCGCGGCGGGTCAGGGGCGCGGGGGTCACGGGGTTCATGGGACCAAGCGGTTTGAGGCTTTTCATCGGCAATGCGCGTTTGGCGGACGGCTTGAGCTCAGCATAACCAGCGTCCCCTGGCAATTCCCAAACCGTGCCCCATGCTGCGGCGTTGACCTGGCGGGGCACCGGCGGCGGTTCGGGGGGCGGGCCGGCCGGGGGGACTCTGAGGAGCCATAACGAGGCCGCGCTTCGCGACATCAAGCAGGGAAACGGGCCGACCCCGCCCAGTTGACCATGCCCTCGGAGTCAACCTAAGCGTACCGGTCAGCGCACCGAGTCGTCCGGCGGGAGGCCGAGCCTCTCGTAGAGCCCGCGCCGGGCGGTCTTGTCGCCTTCGAGGATTTTTCGGGCGTAGCGCGCCACGTCCGCGGCCCGGGCGCGCGGCACCACGATCACGCCGTCGCCATCAGCCACGACGACGTCGCCCGGGATCACCGTGACGCCGCCCACGACCACAGGGCGGTTGACTGACTCGATTTCGTTGCGGCCGGGCCGGATGACGCGGCCGGGGTGCTTGAAGTAGAGCGGGATTTTTTCGGTGATGATCTCGTCCGTGTCGCGGGCGGTGGCGCTGGTGACCACGCCCACGCAGCCCCGCAGTTTCCAAGCCATGATGTTGTTCGAGCCGATCGAGCCCACGTCGCTGTCCGGGGCGTCTTCGATGACCAGTGCCGTGCCGGGGCGCAGCAGGGGCACGAACGGTTCGGGCGAGCGGCGGTTGTACCACTCGCCGGCCCAGCGGTCGTAAGCCTCAACGGGCACCTGGCCGGGATGCGGCTGCTGGGTGGGCACGTAGCGGGCGGTGACGGCAATGCCCACAAACCGGTGCGTGAAGCGCTCGGTATCGCGCCACAACGGGTGGATGTCCGGCGACATCAAGCCGCGGTTGGGCAAGCCCACGGCGTCCATGCCGTCGCACACATCGGCCACGCGCAGGCCGGCAAAAAGCTCCAGCAAGGCGGCGTCTTCGGCGGCGGAAAACACCGGCGTGGCGATGTAATTGGTGCCGGAGCGCAGGGCGGCCACGTCGGGCGGCTCGGCGGCGGGGACCGACCCCGGTGGAAACAGCGCCAGTCCCACGGCAACGAGGAGCATTTCCGGGCGAATCCGCCGGGAACCGTTTCGTAAGCGGGAGGTCTTCATGGCGGACAGTCTGGGGCGGGGCGATCGGCTGTAAATGTCAAAGGCACAGGGGGGCCGGGCGGGGCCGCGCGCGGGATTTGGGCCGGGTTACTTGCTGAAGACCCGGTGGGTGCGCCAGTACTCGGTGACCATCCAGAGGTTCAGCGGGTACAGTAACTGGCCGCGCTTGACGAGCCGGGCGCTGCCGTCGGCGAAGGCGTAATTCGAGTAGCCCACGCTCGACTGGCGCCCGCCGCTGAGGTGCCGCGCCCGCTCGATTTGGTCCACGTCGTTGCCCTGGCCCTCGAAACAGTCCATGTAAAAGTGCTCCGAGCCGGTGACCTTCTCGCCGAACACGATGGTTTGGGTCGGCTGGGTGATGGCGCTTTCGGGGATGCTCTTGCCGTCGAGGGACGCAAAGGGCAACCGCAGCACTTCCTGGAAGTAGTCGTTCCAGCCGTTGAGAATGAAGCTGCGCGGCGCGGCGTCCGGCACGGGCGGTCGGGTGGGCGGCGGGCTCGCCCGACGCACGCGGTTGGTGGGATCGGTCGGGCACAGGAGCACCTTGAGGTCCTGGTAGGCGGACTGGAGCTGGGTGGGCCAGCGGTTTTGGTTCGCGCGGGGCGGGTACAGACCGCGGTGGTCGCCGGCGTAAAGGATCACGGCCAGCATGAGCTGGCGCTCGTTGTTCTGGCAAAAGGCCACTTGCGCGCGCGCCCGGGCGCGGCCCAGGGCCGGCAGGAGCAGCCCGGCCAGGATCGCGATGATGGCGATCACTACCAGCAGCTCGATCAAGGTGAAGCCGCCGCGGGCGGACCCCCGAGCGGCCCGCATCGCGGCCGGGACAGGCCGTCGGCCGGAGCGCGCGGACTGCGCCAGCAGCGGCGCCGCGGTCCACTCGATTTGCTGAGAAACCCCGTTCCGGGTCATGGCCAACGCAGGTGAACTGGCCCGGAGCCTACCTAGGCGAGACAAGCGTCGCAACTCCGCTTTAGGCCGGCCGCGCTGCCGGCCCTTCCCACAACGGCGGGCCCTACTCCGTGCCCGGCCCTCGGGATGGAAAGGCAGCCCCTGCCACCTCAAACCCAACCCGCCTTCATGGCGCGCAACCGACTTTTCCCCAACACGACCGCCGCTTGCGGCCGGCGGCGGTTCTGATTGACTGCCCCGCATGTACCTGCTGCGCGTCGAGGGCCTGAGCAAAGCCTTCGGCACCTTGCGGGCCGTGGACAACGTCAGCTTCGCAGTACATGCCGGGGAGTTGTACGGACTGCTCGGCCCCAACGGCGCCGGCAAAACCACCACCCTCTCGATCATCGCCGGCTTGCTGCGCCCCGACGCCGGCGAGGTCGTCGTGGACGGCGTGCACCTCCAGGACGACCCGCAACGCGCCCGGCGCTTCTTGGGCGTGGTGCCGCAGGAACTGGCGCTTTACGAGGAGTTGACCGCCCGCGAAAACCTCGAGTTCTGGGGCCGCTTGGCCGGCCTGAGCGCCCGCGAAGCCCGCCGCCGTGCGGCCGAACTGCTCGAGGCACTGGCCCTGACCGACCGCGCCCACGACCCCGTGAAGACCTACTCGGGGGGCATGAAACGGCGGGTGAATCTCGGCTGCGCCCTGCTGCACCGGCCCCGGTTGCTGCTGCTGGACGAGCCGACCGTGGGCATAGACCCGCAGGCGCGCGTCAATCTCCTCGATTTCATCTGCGGCCTGCAGCGCGACGGCACGGCCATCCTCTACACCACGCACTACCTCGAGGAAGCCGAGACGCTCTGCCAGCGCATCGGCATCCTCGACCACGGCCGTCTGCTGGCCAAGGGCACGCTCGAAGAACTCCAGCAACGGCTGGGTGGCGACCGGCTGTTTGTCCTCGAGGGCAACCTGGGCGATGCCGCGCCGGACACCTGGCCCGGATTCGCCGCGCGTTTCCGCGTGATTCAACGCACCGCGCGTCAACTGGTGGTCGCCGCCCGGGAGACGCGCGACCCGGCGGAGTGCTTGCGGGACCTGCTCGCCCTGCCGGTGCATGTCGAAAACGTCACTCTCAAGCGGCCCAGCTTGAACGACGTGTTCCTGCAACTGACGGGCCGGGACCTGCGCGAATGAACCTGTGGGGCACACTGTTGGCCAAGGACCTCCGGCGGGTGGTCCGCAATCCCTGGCCCTGGCTCATCCACCTGGCCGTGCCGCTGGCCATCACTGCGTTGCTCGGGCTGGCTTTCGGGCGCGGCGGCGCGTCGGGCACGGAGCTGGGACGCATCCGCTTCGGGCTGGTGGACGAGGACGATTCGGCCCTCAGCCGCCTTCTGCGCGGCGGCCTGGGCCAGGGCGAAGGCGGCAAATACCTCGAACCGGTGGTGCTGGACCGCGCCACGGCACTGGCGCGCCTGCAAGCCAACGAACTGGCGGCCGTGGTCGTGCTCCCGCCGCATTTCACCCGCGATTACCTCACCGGCCGGGCGCCGGTGACGCTCGAGCTGATCAAGAATCCGGCGCAGTCCATCCACCCTGCCGTGCTCGAGGAACTTCTCGGCGCCCTGGTCACCGGCCTCAACGCGCTGGCGCGCAACCTGGCCGCCGAATTCCCCGCCTGGCGCGCCGCGCTCGAAGAGGGCGCCGATTACCGCCGCGTGGCCGAGCTCATCGTGCGCACCGGCGAAAGGCTCGACACGCTCCGCCGTTATCTGGACCCGCCGCTGATCAGCTACAGCCGGGAAGTGCGCCCGGGCGAGGCCAAAGCCGGGCCGGCGCCGAACCTGTTCGGTTACCTCTTGGCCGGATTGGGCACGATGTTTTTGCTGTTTCAGGCCAACATCGCGATGGGCGACCTGTACCGCGAAGTGGCCGGTCGGACCTTCGCGCGCTATCACACGCTGCACGCCCGTGTGAGCCCGTTTCTGGCCGCCAAGGGGGTGTTTGTGATGGTGATGGTGCTGACGGGCGCGGCCATCCTGCTGGGCGGGGGCGGATGGCTCTTTGGCCTCCGCTGGCAGCACCCCGGTGTCTTGGCGCTGCTGGCCCTGGGCTATGCAGTGTTTGCCGCGGGCTACACGGCCGTGTTTGCCGCGCTGGTGACGGAGGCCCGCGCCGCCGATGCCCTGAGCAATCTCGTGGCCATGGCGCTGGGACTGGCCGGAGGGTGTGCATTTCCGCCGCAGGCGCTGCCCGCGTTTCTGCGTGAGCACATCACGCCGCTGCTGCCCACGGCCTGGCTGGCCGAGAGCATTCGCGAGCTCGAGTTCGGCAGCGCGCCGGTGGATTGGCCGGGGATTCTGCTCCGGCTGGTGGCGCTGGGCGCGGGGCTGCTGGGCCTTGCCGCGGGGTGGTTCCGGCGGCGGTTCGCACGCGGGCAAATCCTCTGAAAACCCATGAAGGCCGCCCTGGTCATCGGCCACAACGACCTGCGGGTGTTTCTGCGCATCCGCCTGGCCTGGGTCTGGTTGTTCGTCATGCCGCTGGCCTTTGTCTATTTCATGGGCTTTGCCAACCGCGGTCCCGGCGACCCCGCCAACCCGCGTCCACGCGTGCAGGTTGAAAACCACGACTCCGGCCTGCTGAGCCGGGTACTGCTCGAGGAACTGGGAACCCAGGGCATGCAGGTGGTGGACGCCGCCACGGAAGGCGCGACCCGCGGGCTGCGCATTCCGGCGGATTTCACGGAGCGGTTACTCCGCCGGGAACCGGCGCGCGTCGAGTTTTTCCAGGTCGAGGGCTCGGGCGCAGGCGAAGCGGCGTTAATCGAGTTGCGGCTGGTGCGCGCAATCATCGCCTTGAACTCGCACCTGATTGAACTGGTCACGACCCGGGGTGAAGCGGCGCTGACGAATGCCGCCGCGTGGGAAGCGGTGCGCGCCCGCGAAAACCCGGTGCGGTTGGAGGCGCGTTTCGCCGGGCGCCGGCCGGTCCCGGCGGGATTCAGCTTCTCGCTACCGGGCATTCTGGTGATGTACCTGATGATGAACCTGACGGTGTTCGGCGGGGCGGCGTTGGCGGCAGAGCGGCGCAACGGGGTGTTGCGGCGTTGCCGCGCGCAGGCGGTGCGTCGGGGGGAGCTGGTGGCAGGCAAACTCTACGGGCTGCTTCTGTTGGGAGCGGTGCAGATTGCGTTTTTGCTCCTGATTGGCCGGTTCGTCTTTGGCGTGCCGCTGGGTGCGAACCTGCCCGCGGTGGTAGTCACACTCCTGGTGTTTGCCTGGGTGGCGGCCGCGCTGGGCGTGCTGGCCGGCAGCACGGTGACGAGCGAAGACCGCGTGGTGGGCCTGTGCGTGCTGGCCAGCATGTTGATGGCGGCGCTGGGCGGGTGCTGGTGGCCATTGGAGCTGGCGCCGGCCTGGCTGCGCACTGCGGCCCACGCGTTGCCCACCGGCTGGGCCATGGACGCGCTGCATCAACTGATCAGTTTCGGCGCGGGCTGGGCCGCCGTGGGGAAGCCGCTGGGCGTGCTGGCGGCCTTCGGCACGGCGGCCACCGTGCTGGCCGCGCGCGGGTTTCGGACGTAAAAAACGGGAAACAGGCGGCGAAGCGCGCGCTGGGCCGGGTCAGGATCATGCCGGCAACGGCCGCAGTCGCCCGGCGCGTCGTTCTGCCCGAAGCGCGCGCCGCACCCGTGCCGCCGACGCCTCAACTTCCGCCGGCGTGACCCCGTATTCGCGCTAGACCGCGTCGGTGCCGACCAGGGCACCGTAGAGCAGCGCGTTGACGGCGGAGCTGAAATCCTTGAAGCGCCCGGCGCGCACCTGAATCTCCACCCGTTGGCGCACCTGGTCGGACAAGGTAATCGTGTGCCGCTTCATGGTCCGCATGGCGCCCCGCGACCCGGGCGTCGCAAGCCCGAAAAAGAAGCCCTTGGAGACCCGATGTCACTCGTCCACGACACAGTCCGGCAGGCAGGGGCAAAAGTGGGACCGTCTGCCCGGCGACGCGCTCGGCAGGTTGGTGCAATGGCGTGTAGTCATTCGGCCGGCTCTCGGACAGGCCTCACCCTGCTTTCTTGCGGCGCCGGGCCCGGTGGGTCCGCCCGCTCGAGGCTGCGCGAGATTTGGACTTCGCGCGCGCGCCGGCCCTGGTTTTTCCCTTGGTCTCCGGCTCCGGGTCGGGTTCAGGCTCGGGCTCCACCTTCCTCCACTTGCTCGATGGGCGCAGATTCAGGGTGCGGATGTACCCCCGCGCAAACTCCCACCCCCAGCAGTCGCCGTCACTCTCGCGGCTCTGCTGAATGATCCGCCCCTCGCAACCCTGCGCGCAGAGCCAGTGGGCCAGCTCCTCGGTGTGATACCACTTGCCCGTTGACGGTTCGGCGTCCAGGTACACCGCCGTGACCAGGCCCTCCTCCTCATCCGGGTACACCGCCGGCACCAACTCGCCTGAAGCGCCCGGCGCGTCGGGGTCGCCGAACTCGACGGACCGGTACTTGGAGAGCCGCAACTGCTGGAACATGTAGTGCGCCTCGTCGTTCGTGTCCCGCTGCTTGCGCTGGAGCGCGCGTCGGAACGCCGCCCGGCGATTGGCCGGCACCACCACGTCCAGAATCAACTCGGTTTCGTAACCCATGAGACACCTCCCGTCGAAAAACCCGCGTTCACGCCGCGCCCAAATCTGGCCGGAACAAGCCCAAATTGCCCTTGCAGGGACGGAACGGCAGCCGGCGCGGATTGGCCAGGACGTAGCCGAATCCCTTGCCCGCAAACCAGGGCGAGGCGTGCGCGGTGACACAGTCCACCAAATCCACCACGCCCACCACGCCGCCGAAGTCCATCTCCTCCGGGAGCACGATGCGGTGCCGCTCGGCCACCCAGGCCCAGACCTGCGGGTGGAACAGGCGCCGGTTCAGGCCGGCATGAATGAGCACCGGCCCGCGGTAATGAGTGCGCCGGGAGCGATTCTCGATGTCCTTGAACCCGGCCACAATCAACCAGGCCCACGGCTGGTGGACGGACAACGCGGGGAGCGCGCGCAAGGCGGCAGACCAACGAATCTCCGGAGAACGCGGCTGGGTGACGCGGGCGGCTGGCATGACGAGCGCACTCTGCGCCAAATCCACGCCCCGGTCAACGTCCGCCGCCGGCGCGAGCACGCCCGGCCAAAGTGACCCCGTCCGGGTTCACCGTCGCCGAAATGTCATTTTGCGGCACCAACTGACTACGGCAACTCCACCACAAGGTAGAATCCCCGACTCGCATTATTGATTTCCACGTTGGCGATGACCTCAGAACCACTACCACTGATGACAGGTCCGGAGGGCAGCCACTCAGCATCGTCGAGATTCTGCTTGGTAAAGACCTGGTAGCGGCGCCCTGCTTTCGTCGGCCAAGTTAACTCAAAGCTCTGTTTGGAGATTTTGCTGACCGCGACCGTGAGTGGCTTGTCTCGAGGCATTACCCGGATTGTGAAGGTCTGCGCGGCACTGGTGTCCACCCCGCCGTGGGCCGTCCCGCCGTCGTCCTTGAGGGTCACCGTCACGCTCGCCGTCCCGTTGGCATCGGCCGCCGGGGTGTACGTCAGCGTCCCATTCGCCGCCACCGCCGGCCCGGCCGCAAAGAGCGCGGGCTGATCGGTCGCCACCACGAAGGTCAGCGTCTGCCCCGCCTCATCCGCCGGTCCCGCGCGGATGGCCGTGGCCCACCCGGCCACGCTCTGCGGCCCGGCGTCTTCCAACACCGTCTGGTCCGCCCCCTTCATAAAGCTGGGCGCGTCGTTGACCGGCTGGATCGCGATTGTGAAGGTCTGCGCGGCACTGGTGTCCACCCCGCCGTGGGCCGTCCCGCCGTCGTCCTTGAGGGTCACCGTCACGCTCGCCGTCCCGTTGGCATCGGCCGCCGGGGTGTACGTCAGCGTCCCATTCGCCGCCACCGCCGGCCCGGCCGCAAAGAGCGCGGGCTGATCGGTCGCCACCACGAAGGTCAGCGTCTGCCCCGCCTCATCCGCCGGTCCCGCGCGGATGGCCGTGGCCCACCCGGCCACGCTCTGCGGCCCGGCGTCTTCCAACACCGTCTGGTCCGCCCCCTTCATAAAGCTGGGCGCGTCGTTGACCGGCTGGATCGCGATTGTGAAGGTCTGCGCGGCACTGGTGTCCACCCCGCCGTGGGCCGTCCCGCCGTCGTCCCGCAGACGTACCGTCACAGTAGCCACCCCGCTGACATTGGGCAGCGTGGCAAAGGTGAGTGTTCCTGTCGGGGAGATGGTTGGCCGCCCACTGAACAACTCCGAGCGGTCCACATCCACCAAGAACTCGACCTCTACCCCAGCGTCCCCGGGCGGCCCAACCGTAATCCCGGTCGCCCAAGCGACAAGCACTTGGGGCGGGGCATCCTCGAGGACGAGCACGTTGCTGCCTTTGACGAAAGTCGGCGGCGCGTTCACTTCGTTGACCGTCACGGTGAACGTCACCTCATTCGAGTAAGGCGGAGTGCCGTTGTCCGTCACCCGCACGGTGATGGGGTATACGCCCGGCCCTTGTGACTCGCTGGGTGTCCAACTGAACGCGCCCGTGCTGGAATTGATGCTCGCACCAGCGGGAGCGTTCACCAACGAGAACGTCAGCCGCTGCGCCGCCGGCACATCCCGGTCAGTGGCGGTAGCAGTCAAGTTTAGCGTCACCCCTTCGTTCACCACCTGATCCGCGATTGGCGCCAAACGTGGTGGCGAGTTGCCAATTCGGAAAGCGTGGTTCGCCACGGCGAGGGTGCCGTTGGCCGCCGCCACCCGCGCCACCGTCTGGATGACCGTCCCGTCTGGCACCTGGCTCTCAATCTCGCTCGTCGCGGTGACAGTCCGCGTCTGCCCCGCACCCAAGACCCCCAGGTCCCACTCCACCCTGCTCCCCGGACCGTAGCCGGTCTGATTGATTCCGAACGTGTGCTCCGGCACCATCAGCAACAGCTTCACTTCGCTCAGGTCCACCGCCCCCCGGTTGGCCACCACCATCGTCCACACAAAACTCTCCCCCGCCCGCACCGGGTCCGGCGTCGCCGTGAGGGACAAGCTCAGCGGATTGTTCGCCCGAACCGCCGTGACCGCCCTGGCCCGCGCCGTGTGTTGCGGCTCCACCGCATCGAACAGCTCCGCTTCGGTCACCAACACCGTTCCGTTGACCCCCCCTTCGTTCACCCGCACCGTGAACTGCCGCTGCCGGCTCTCCCCCGGCGCCACCGTCCCCAAACTCCACTGCACCCATTCCCCGCTCAGGGCGCCCCCCTCGGTCGCCGACGCAAACGTCACCCCCGCCGGCAGCTTCGCCCGCAACGTCGTGCCCGGCGCGTTGGCTGTGGACGGATTCCCAAAGCTCAGCGTGTACGTCACCGCCTCCCCCGGCCCCGCCGGATCCTTGTCCCCCACCAGCGCCAGGCGCAGCAACGGACTGTTGTCCACCGTGAACGTCGCACTGGCCGCCGCGCTCGCTCCGTTGGCCGCCGTCACCAGGGCCGAGGTCTGCACCACCTCCCCGCCCGGCGCCCGGCTCGACACCCAACTGCTGACCGGCAACGTCCAGGTCTGCCCCGCCCGGATCGTCCCCAGGTCCCACTCCCCATAGTCTAGATGCTTTAGCTTCACTCCGCTCAGGTCCGTCGCCCCCCGGTTGGCCACCACCATCGTCCACACAAAACTCTCCCCCGCCCGCACCGGGTCCGGCGTCGCCGTGAGGGACAAGCTCAGCGGATTGTTCGCCCGAACCGCCGTGACCGCCCTGGCCCGCGCCGTGTGTTGCGGCTCCACCGCATCGAACAGCTCCGCTTCGGTCACCAACACCGTTCCGTTGACCCCCCCTTCGTTCACCCGCACCGTGAACTGCCGCTGCCGGCTCTCCCCCGGCGCCACCGTCCCCAAACTCCACTGCACCCATTCCCCGCTCAGGGCGCCCCCCTCGGTCGCCGACGCAAACGTCACCCCCGCCGGCAGCTTCGCCCGCAACGTCGTGCCCGGCGCGTTGGCTGTGGACGGATTCCCAAAGCTCAGCGTGTACGTCACCGCCTCCCCCGGCCCCGCCGGATCCTTGTCCCCCACCAGCGCCAGGCGCAGCAACGGACTGTTGTCCACCGTGAACGTCGCACTGGCCGCCGCGCTCGCTCCGTTGGCCGCCGTCACCAGGGCCGAGGTCTGCACCACCTCCCCGCCCGGCGCCCGGCTCGACACCCAACTGCTGACCGGCAACGTCCAGGTCTGCCCCGCCCGGATCGTCCCCAGGTTCCACTCCACCCTGCTCCCCGGACCGTAGCCGGTCTGATTGATTCCGAACGTGTGCTCCGGCACCATCAGCAACAGCTTCACTTCGCTCAGGTCCACCGCCCCCCGGTTGGCCACCACCATCGTCCACACAAAACTCTCCCCCGCCCGCACCGGGTCCGGCGTCGCCGTGAGGGAGAGCGTCAAGTCGGACGGCAAACCTTCCGGGGTGGAGATTTGGCGAATCAGCGCGTCCCAGACCTGGAGGTCGCGAGTTTGCAGCCGGTGAGATTCGTGAACCGACAGGAAACCTTGTGGTTTGATGTACAGGTGATGGGCAATGTGCTGTCTTCCTGAAATCACAAGCGGCAGGTTCGCGAGATTCTGAGAGTGCGAAGACACGATCCCGTCGCCGGTCTGCTCTGGGAAGAGTATCAAGGGAACACCCGTAGCTATGATGGACATGTACTTGGCATCGGCAGGCAAGCTAACTCGATTCAATTGGGCCAGCGCATCGCTGTCCGGACGCAGCGAATCCACTGCCACGCTGTTTGCACCGATGTCTTTGAACCAATCCAGTACCTGCGCCAATACCCACTCCTGTAAAACCACCGCCAATGGGGATCCTTGGTGAGGCGTTCCGATCGTGATGAGTTTGTAAACGTCGGCCTGGTACCCGATACTTCGTGATCCACCCCAGGAGCCTTTACCTTCCAAATAGGCGCGAGCTGCGAGCCCACCCATGCTATGGCCTACGAGAATAACCTTGCCCTTCCCGGTCTTGGCCTTTACCTCCTGAACCACCTTTCCAACCTCGAAGCCCTGCTGCGCGAGGGTCAAGCTCTGCGCCCCCCGATCCACATCCGACATGTCCATCGTGTAGAAATCGCCGTTGATTACGCCGTACACTTGATCTTCAGCCGGAATGTCTCCCGGAAAGAACGTTGGGGTGCCGCCGTACCGCCAACCGTGGCGGGTCAGGAAGCTCTGTAGTTCATCCCACGTGCCCGCATTGGAGGCCAGACCGTGGATGAAGATCACGGGGTAGGGCGGCTTGGGGAGTTCGGCCAGGGCGGGACTCACGAGTACCGCCAAAAACAGCAGGCGGAACGGGACGATCAGCGGGGCACGTCGGGTCTTCATGGGATTCCTGTCGGTTTCGTTCGGCGTGATGGAGTTCCAAGACCAAGCAATCCTGAAGTAGCCTCAGTGTCAAGACCAGATTGGCGATCTAGAATGCGATGACCAACAGTGTTCTTTTCACAGCGGCATGCCTCTGAGCTCCAGGCAGTTAACCCTCATACCTTTGGCCAAGCATCGAGGTACCGATGCACGACCCGACGCGTTGAATCAAAACGCATTCAGGGCCGCACTTACCGGTGCCGCCATGTGACGCAAACAAGTGAGGTTGCATCCGGGCCGGTTGCCGGACTCAGCCCGGGCTTGCGCAACCTGCCCGGCCCCGGCACAAATGCGCCCGCTCCGCCGTGGCACGCCAGCAAGCGTCCGCCCCATGAACACGACACCGCCCTCCGCGCCTCCCCGGGCCGCCTGGCGCGCCTGGCTGACCGAGTATCTCGGGTTGGTGTTGGCGCTGGGCGCGTTGGTCCTGGTCTTCGGCTTGACCACGCGCCATTTCCTGACGGCCGACAACTTTCGGGCCATTGCCAACCAAATCCCCGCCGCGCTGCTCCTGGCCACGGGCATGACGTACGTGCTGATCCTGGCCGAGATTGACCTCTCGGTCGGTTCGGTCCTGGGGCTGTGCAGCGCGGTGCTGGGCGTGGCGTTGACCCGCTGGGAATTGCCGTTGGGCGCGGCGGTGCTCGTGACGTTGGGCGCCGGGATGCTCTGCGGCGCGTTCAACGGCGCGGTCACCCTGCGCTGGCGGCTGCCCTCGTTCATCGTCACGCTGGGCCTGCTCGAGATGGCCCGCGGCGGTGCGCACGCCGTGTCCGGCTCGCGCACACAATACATCGGGCCGGCCGTGGCGGGCATTGCGGAAACCTACCTGTTCGGCCTTTCGCTGCCGTTCCTGCTGGCGCTAGCCGTGGTAGTGGTGGCTCAACTGGTGC
>Ga0272446_1004065_pt1 | contig 17698 bp, 16 predicted proteins | sample YNPCB0061_FD_194587 | JGI IMG/M metagenome (GOLD analysis project Ga0272446, IMG submission 194587) | Hot spring microbial mat communities from Yellowstone National Park, WY, United States - YNP-CB-006-1 | ecosystem: Environmental > Aquatic > Thermal springs > Hot (42-90C) > Sediment | place... | reverse complement strand
CCGGACAGCACGCGCCGGATTCCGTTCTTCGTCGAGCAGGCGGTGCGGGCGACCATCTACGGACGGCCGGGCGCGGCGTACCTCGACCTGCCGGGGGACCTGATTACCGGGACCGTCGACGAGAGCGAGGTGCATTTCCCGCCGCGCTGCCCGGACCCGCCGCGGACCCTGGCGCCGTGGGAGAACATCGAGCGGGCGCTCGACGCGCTGAAGTCGGCCGAGCGGCCGCTGGTCATCGTGGGCAAGGGAGCGGCCTACGCGCGGGCCGAGGAGGAGGTGCGGACGTTCATCGATATGACGCAGCTGCCGTTCCTGCCGACGCCGATGGGCAAGGGCGTGGTCCCGGACGACCACCCGCTGGCGATTTCGCCGGCGCGGTCGTTCGCGCTGCAGAATGCCGACGTGGTGCTCCTGCTCGGTGCGCGGCTGAACTGGATCCTGCACTTCGGCCTGCCGCCGCGGTTCGACCCGAAGGTACGTGTCATCCAGGTGGATATTGCTGCGGAGGAGATTGGGAACAACGTACCGGCGGAGGTTGCGCTGGTCGGCGATGCGAAGGCGATTGTGGGGCAGATGAACGAGGCGCTGAGCCGAGCGCCGTGGCAGTACCCGGCGGAGACCACATGGTGGACCGGCCTGCGGAAGAAGATCGAGGAGAACGCGGCCACGGTGGCGGAGATGATGGCCGACGAATCGGTGCCGATGGGGTACTACCGGGTCTACCGGGATATCCGCGAGTACATCCCGCGCGATGCAATCATCGTGAACGAGGGCGCGAGCACGATGGACATCGGGCGGACGCTGATGCCGAACTTCTTCCCGCGGCACCGGCTGGATGCCGGGTCATTCGGGACGATGGGCGTCGGGCTCGGGCAGGCGATTGCCGCTGCAGCGGTCCATCCCGACAAGCGGGTTTTCTGCATCGAAGGCGACTCGGCGTTCGGCTTCAGCGGGATGGAGGTTGAGACGGCGGCGCGTTACGGGCTGAACAACATTGTGTTCATCATTATCAACAACAACGGCATCGGCGGCGGGCCGGACGAGCTCGACCCGACGCGGGTGCCGCCGAGCGCGTACACGCCGAACGCCCATTACGAAAAGATGGCCGAGATCTACGGGGGTAAGGGCTTCTTCGTGACCCAGCCCTCGGAGCTCCGGCCTGCGCTGGAGGCCGCGCTCGCCTGCGACAAGCCGGCAATTGTGAACATCATGATCAGCGCGCGGAGCCAGCGGAAGCCGCAGCAGTTCGCGTGGCTGACCCGGTAGGACAGCGATGGGAAGCGACCTCGACCTCGTGGACTGGGAGCGGCTGACACCGGAGGAGCTGGGAGCAGCCTGCCAGCAGGCGATTGACGCCTGCGAAGCGGGGGTCGGCGACATCGTCCGACTCGGGCCGGGCGAGCGCACCTATGCCAACACGATGCTGGCGCTCGAAGACGCCGTCGAACCGGTCTCGCTGGCGTCCGGTGCGTATGCGTTCCTCGCGTACGTTTCGGCCGACGACGGCCTGCGGGCGGCGGCGCGCGAGTGGGACGAACGGCTCGACCGGTACCTCGTCGGGCTCGCCTTCCGGGAAGACCTGTACGAGGCGGTCCGCCAGTTCGCGGAGAGCGACGGGGCGAAATCGCTGACGGGCGAGGACGCACGGTACCTCGCGTTCGAGCTGCGCGACTACCGGCGGAACGGCTTCGGGCTGCCGAAGGAGCAGCGGGAGCGGGTCCGGGCGCTGATGGACGAGCTGGCGGTCCTCGGCATCCAGTTCCGGAACAACATCGACGATTACGACGACGGCATCGAAGTGACGCGGGAGCAGCTCGCGGGCATGCCGGAGGCGTGGATCGAAAGGCTCCGGACGGTGGAGCGGGACGGGGTTGTGTACTACCGGGTTTCGCTGGACTACCCGGAGATTCAGCCGTTCATGGCGAACTGCCCGGACAGCGAGCTGCGGAGGCAGCTCTTCGAGAAGGACCAGCGGAAGGGCGGGCGCCAGAACGTCGAGCTGCTGGAGCGGGCGCTCCGCCTGCGCCAGGAGGCGGCGGAGCTGCTGGGCTATGCCTCGTGGGCCGACTACCGGACGGAGACGCGGATGGCCGGCACCCGGCAGGCGGTGGAGGAGTTTCTCGCGGACCTGCGCGCGAAGGTGGCGGTAAAGGCGGAGCGCGACCTCGCGGAGATGCGGGCGTTCGCGAAGGAGCGGACGGGCTCGGACCGGGTCGAGATCTGGGACTGGCGGTACTGGCACAACGAACAGCTGAAGGCCCGGTACGCGGTCGACGACTTCGAGGTCGCGCAGTACTTCCCGCTTGATGCCGTGATCGACGGGCTGTTCGGGGTGTACCAGCAGGTACTCGGCGTGCGGTTTGCGGAGAACACAACGGCGCCGCGCTGGCACCCGGACGTGCGGGCGTTCGACATCAGCGACGCGGAGGGCGGGCCGCCGTTTGCGCGGTTCTACATGGACCTGTTCCCGCGGCCGAACAAGTACGGGCATGCGGCGGCATTTACCCTGCGGCGGGGCCGGCGACTGCGGGACGGGAGCTACCAGAAGCCGGTCAGCGCGATTGTGGCGAACTTCACGAAGCCATCAGCGACGCAGCCGTCCCTGTTGCGGCACAGCGAGGTGGTCACGTTCTTCCACGAGTTCGGGCACATCATGCACCAGACGCTCACGCGGGCCGAGCGGGCGCGGTTCAGCGGGACGCAGACGGAGCGGGATTTCGTCGAGGCCCCGAGCCAGATGCTGGAGCACTGGTGCTGGGAGCCGGAGGTGCTGGCCTCGTTTTCGCGGCACTGGCAGACGGGCGAGCCTCTCCCACGGCACCTGGTCGACGCCATGGTGGCCGCGAAGAACCTGAACAGCGGGATTATGACGCTCCGGCAGATCTTTTTCGCCACGCTCGACCTGCGGTACCACTCGCCGGGATTTGATGGCGACTCGACAAAGCTGGTGGAGGAGCTGCACCCGATTACGGGATTCCCCTACACGCCGGGGACGCACTTCCAGTCGGGGTTCGGGCACCTGTTCGGCTACGACGCGGGGTACTACGGCTACCTCTGGTCGCATGTGTTCGGCGACGACATGTACACGCTATTCGAGGCGGCCGGGCCGCTGAGCGCGGAGGTCGGAAGGCGGTACCGGAGGACGATCCTCGAGCGCGGCGGCTCGGTGGACGGGCAGCAGCTCGTACGGGAGTTCCTCGGGCGTGAGCCGAGCAACGAGGCGTTCCTGCGGGGACTCGGACTCACGTGAGGGGGCGCCGGGGCGGAGGCCCGGGCGGGAGAGCAAGGAGGAGGGCGAGACCCACCGCAAGGCCGACCCAGCCGAGAACTGCGAATCCGATGAACGCAATTGACCGGTGCCGGGCCAGGGCGACGAGTCCAAGGATGACCGCGGGCGGCAGGAGGTAGGCGGCGAGGCCGATGTAGAAGAGGGTCTCTTCCGGGCTCACTGCATGTGCTGGCGCGGAACGTGGCGGGCGCGATGGGCCGCGACCCAGTCGCGGGCGAGGAAGCGGAGGTAGGCCGCGCCGAGGAGCGAGCCGACCGAGGCAGTGTAGACGACGTGGGTGACCCAGTGTTCGGTGTCGCTGCCCGCGGCGACGCCGTGGGCGAGCCCGAGCGCGAACGCGATGTAGCCGGCGCGGTGCAGGAGGTGCCACGTCCTGCGCGGGATGAAGCCGGCGAGCCAGGTCGAGAGCACGACCGCGGCTAAGAGCCAGGCTGCGATGACGCCCGCCGCAACCGCGACCGGGCGGTAGGGCGCGGTGAGGGGTACAAGAGCATCCCATGGGGCGAAGCCGATGTACGGGTCGAGGACGAGGGCGCCGGCGTGGACAACGGTGTAGGCGAGCCCGAGCGACCCGGCCACGCGGTGCAGTTCGAGGGCCGGGACCTGGCCTTCAATCCCGGGGTGGTACTTCATACTCACGCCGATGCCGGTGAAGACGGCAGCCCAGAGCAGCACGAAGGCAGCCCAGGCGGAGGCCCGGGCGGCATCCCAGGTCGTGGTCTCGCTGCCGAACCCGACCTCGCGGGCCAGGAACACCGCAGCAACGAGAACGACTGCCAGCGTGACGGTTATCCAGCGGGTCATCAGCTCGACCTCGACCGACGTGTTGGGGCGGCGGTCGGCGTCGCGTCGGCGCCGCCCGAAGGCGGGGTACTCCCGGCGGCGAGCGGGGTCGGCGACGGCGTAGACGCCGCGGGGCCGCCGGGCGCAGCGGTGGCTGCGGCCGGGGGAGGGCCCGGGTCTTCGTTCTTGCCGGTCTCACCGGTCCAGCTGCCGTATGCCGCCCAGCCGATTGCGAACGCAGCGACCGAAAGAGCGGAAGCGGTGAAGGTCAGCCAGCGCTGGTGTTCGCGTGCGAAGGGGTTCGAGCGGCGATTTGGCATGGGAAGATGGTAGCGGCACAAGGTCTCTGGCCGAACGGCCAGGCGGGGCAGAAAGGACTGCCGTTCGTTGGGAGCCTCGCCGGTCAGCGGCCGGCAACAGCGCCGGCGCCATCAAGCCGGATGCGGCCCGGCAGCCGGAGCACGAGCATCCCGGCGATGCAACCCGCGCTCAGTCCGTACCAGGCGAGGAAGAGCGGTCGGCCGGTATCGCTACCGGCGGCCATCGCGTGGAGGAGAGCGAGGAGGTACCCCGGGAATGCCAGGCGGTGAAGATTGAGCCAGGTGGCGTAGAGGAATCGCCCGGCAAACGCGGTTGTGAGCGTGACGATGCCCAGAGCCCAGGCAGCGAGGGCACCGGCGAAGAGCGCGAGCGGCCGGTAGGGTGCGGTGAGGCCGGTGACGATATCGAGCGGGCCGAAGCGTATCCAGGGGTCGACGAGGACGGCGGCAAGGTGCCCGGCGAGGAAAGCTGCGGCCAGGACGCCGGTGACGCGGTGCAGCTCAAACAGCCCGGACCGCCTGAGCCCGGGGGCGCCGAGGCGCAGGTAGAAGGCCATCCCGGAGAGGGCGGAGAGCCAGAAGAGCACGTAGGTGACTATCCCGGCGGCGCGGAGCAGGTGCCAGGTTTGCGCCGAGGACGCAGCCGGACCATAGCGGGTGAGCGCAACCGCTGCGAGCAGTGCGGCGACGGCGTACGCGCCGAGCTTCCAGGAGGTCATGAGCCGCGCGACCTCCGCTGCACGGGAACGGTGCCCGGCCGGGTTGACGGGGCGCTGCCCGAGGTGACAGTCGGCGTTGGGGTAGCGGGGGGCGGCGGGGCTCCGCCGCCGGAGGATGGCGGGGCGGCCGGAACCGGGGTGCGGGAGGAAGGCGGGGCATTCGGAACGGGGGTCCGGGCAGCGGACGGAGCGGTCGGGTTGGCGGCAGGGGCGGCGAGGGCGGGCGAGGCGGCTGGCTGGCTGCCGCTCGCATCGGTCGCCAGCGCAAAACCGCCCCAGACCGCCGCGAACGTCCCGAACGCGGCAACGGCCGCACCGAGTTTCAGCAGGGGGTGCCGCTCTGCGGCGAATCGGCGAGGGGCGCTGGACATTCGTCGACTCCTTCACCAGCAGGATGGCGCAATGAGCGGCAGAAGTGACGCCGGAGCAGCGCCCCGGGGGGCATTTTGGTAAACCCCGGGGAAGGGCGTCACCTGGGCGGGCGCCTGGGGCATGGGAAGTGCAGAATTTCCGCAGTATCCGAGGAGGTGATGGCGCGTGGTCGACGAGGGCGAACGGGCAGTGCTGGACCCGACGGAGCGTCACTGCCGGCGGAAGCTTCGCCGGCGGGCATTCCTCGCAGCTGCCGGGGGCGTTGCTGCCGGGGGGCTGACCATCGGCACTGCGGCGGTGATGAGCGGCGGAACCGGGAAGGGCAGGGAGCCGGGGGGCAGCCCACCGGAGGGCGAGGCCACGGCGGCGGCGGAGGAGGCCGGCACAGGACCGATCGCCGACCCGTTACGGCGGGCCGCGCATCTGCTGCGCCGCGCCGGCTTCGGCGGGACGCCGGGCGAAATCGCGGAGTTTGCATCGCTGACGCCGGAGGAAGCTGCCGATCGCCTCGTCGACTTCGAAGGAACGGACAACGCTGCACTCGAGCAGCGGATCACGCGGGCGAACTTCAACCTGACCCGGCTGCGGGGCGGAGACGGCCGGCCAGGAATGGCCTCGGATATGCGGGCCTGGTGGCTCACCCGGATGGCCTACACCTCGAGGCCGCTCGAGGAGCGGATGACCCTCATTTGGCACGGGCTGCTGACATCAGAGCTCGGGAAGCTCGGCATCCCCCGGACCAAATTCATGCTTATCCAGAATGAGCTGTTCCGGCGCATGGCGCTGCCGCGGTATGACGACCTGCTCAAGGCCATCAGCCGCGACCCGGCCATGATGGTCTATCTCGACACCATTCAGTCCTCTGCGGCCCACCCGAATGAGAACTACGCCCGGGAGCTGATGGAGCTGTTCTCGATGGGGGTGGGCAACTACACCGAGCAGGATGTGCGGGAGGCGGCGCGGGCCTTCACCGGCTGGCGGCTGACGGCGCCGCCGCGGGTGCAGCTCCCGGAGGGTGCGAGCGAGGCGGAACGCCGGGCGGCACAGGACGCGGCGGCGGAGGCGTACGAGCCGGAGTTTGTCATCCAGCCCCGCCTCCAGGACCGCGGGATGAAGACATTCCTGGGGAAGACCGGGCCGTTCGGGGGCGATGAGATTATCGACATCATCATGTCGCATGATGCGCCGTCGCGGTTCATCCCGGTCCGGCTCTTCCGGGAGTTCGCGCACGCCAACCCGGGGCCCGAAACCGTGACGTGGCTGGCTGAGGTTTGGAACGGGAGCGGCCACGACATCCGCGAAGTCGTTCGGGCCATCCTGAAGAGCGCAGAGTTCAATTCGGAGGCTGCCTACCGGGCGAAGATCAAGAGCCCGGTCGAGTTCGTGGTCGGCGCGGTGCGAGGACTGGAGCTGGAGACGGATTTCCGGGCGACGCTCCGATTCTGGGGACCGATGGGGCAGACCCTGTTCCAGCCGCCCAACGTGGCCGGCTGGCCCGGGGGGCCGGCCTGGCTGGCCTCGGCAACGTTCTTCGCGCGGCTCAATTTCCTCGATGCGTTCCTCTTCCCGCGAGGACGCCCGCTGCGGGTCGAGGCGCTGCTTGCGCGGGAGGATGCGGCGGGCATGGTCGACGAGGCGCTCAGGCGGCTCGTGGACGGTGTGATGAGCGATGGCGCGCGCGCGGCCCTGGTTGCGCATGCGGAGAGCATCCGGGACCCGGTGGAGCGCGCCGCGACAGTGGCCTACCTGGTGCTGGCCAGCCCCGAGTATCAGCTGGCCTAGGGAAACCACCTGGCCCAGGGGAAAGGAGTTCGGGCGATGCTCAGTCGAAGGGATTTCATCAAGGGCGGGGTCGCGCTGGTCAGCATCGGGACGACGGCGCAGTCGCTGCTCAAGGGCGCGGTGGCGTTTGCGGCGCAGCACGAAGGCGCCACGAACCCGGCAGCGGCGGGGCGCATTTTGATTCTTGTGCAGCTTGCAGGAGGCAACGACGGCCTCAACACCGTCGTCCCGGCGGGCTCCGGCGCGTACCGCTCGGCGCGGAAGACCCTCGCGATTCCCGAGGAAGCGGTGCTGCCGCTGGCGGAGGGCTACGGGCTCCACCCGAACCTTGCGGGGCTGAAGCGGGCCTGGGACGAGGGCAAGCTGGCGGTCGTGCGCGGGGTGGGTTACCCGAACCAGGATTACAGCCACTTCAAGTCGATGGCGATCTGGCAGGCGGGCGACCCGGAACTGAAGCTGGACCATGGGTGGCTCGGGCGAACCCTGGAGAAGCTCGAGAGCGAGCAGCACGACCCGTTCCTCGGCTTCAACATCGGCAGTTCGACGCCGGCCGAGCTGGAAACGCCGGCGGTGAGCATCCCCTCTGTCCAGGACCCTGCCGACTACGGATTCAAGGTGCGGGGCAAGCCGGCAGACGCTTCGGAGCCGAGGACGCGGACGCTGCTCAAGCTGTACGAGCAGTACCCGGCACAGTCCCCGTACGGCGTGCTGCTGGAGACCACCGTAGAGGCGGCGGTGGCGAGCAGTGCAGCGCTGGCGGAGGCGGCGCGCCGTTACCGGCCGGCTGTCGCTTACCCTGAAACCTCGTTCGGCGCGGGGCTGTCGTTGCTCGCAGAGGCGATTGTCGGGGGGCTGGGGGTCCGGGTCGGGCACATCACCCTCGGCGGGTTCGACACGCACGCGAACCAGGCTGCGGACCACGGGGAGCTGATGCAGGTGCTTGATGAAGGGCTGACGGCGTTCCAGGCGGACCTGGAAGCGCACGGCCGGGCGGATGACGTGCTGGTTCTCACGTGGAGCGAGTTCGGGCGGAGGGTGGCCGAGAACGCGAACGGGGGAACCGACCACGGCGCCAGCAGCGTGATGTTTGCGCTGGGGAGCCGCGTGCGCGGGGGGCTCTTTGGTGACCCGCCGAGCCTCGAGCGGCTGGTCGACAACGGGAACCTCGGCTACACGACCGACTTCCGGCGGGTATATGCGACGGTCATCGAAGGCTGGCTCGGGGTGCCGCACGAGGAGCTGCTCGGCGCGCGCTGGGAGCAGCTGGGGTTCGTCGCGGGATAGGCGGCGCGGCGGGCCGGAGTACAATGCGGCCCGTGGAGCTGCAGCGCTATATCCGCACCATCCCGGACTTTCCGCGGCCGGGGATCCTGTTCCGCGACATCACGCCCCTGCTGGGGAACGCCGCAGCGTTCCGCGCAGCGATCGATGCGATGGCAGCGGCAGCGGAGGCCGTTCGGCCGGGGGCAATCGTCGGGATCGAGTCGAGGGGGTTTCTCTTCGGAGCACCGATGGCCGATCGGCTGGGGCTGCCGTTCGTTCCCATCCGGAAGGAGGGGAAGCTGCCGGCCGCACGGCTGACCGTCGAGTATGCGCTGGAATACGGTGAGTCGCGGCTGGACATCCACCAGGACGCGCTCGAGCCGGGCACCGCGGCGTACATCGTCGACGACGTGCTGGCAACCGGGGGAACGGCGCTGGCAGCGGCGAAGCTGGTCGAATTGCTGGGCGCGAACGTGGCCGGGGCAGGGTTCCTCATCGAACTTGCCGGGCTGGGCGGGCGGGAGCGGCTCGCCGGGTACCGTGTCGATACGCTGATGACGTTCGAGGAAGCGTGAGGTGGCTGCGCCATTTCCGGTTATCGCGCTGGAGCGGCCGGCGCTGCGGGTGCTCGACCAGTCGCGCCTGCCGCACGAGGAGCACTGGCTGACGATCGGCGACCTCGAGACGCTGAAGGCGGCGATCCGGAGCCTGCGTGTGCGGGGAGCGCCCCTGCTGGGGCTGTGCGGGGCGGCCGGGGTGGCGATTGCAGCCGAGCGGGACCCCGGCGAGGCGGCGATCCGGGAGGCGGCAGCGCGCATTGGGCGGGTCAGGCCCACCGCGGTTGAGCTGGCAACGGGTGCGGCGTCCTGCGCGGCAGCGGTGCTGGGCCAGGCGGCGGAAGAGCGCGCGGCAGCAGCCTGGGCGTTTTGCGCGGCATACCTGGCCCGGCGGCAGGCCGAAGACGAGGCGATTGCGCGGAACGGGCTGACAGTCCTCCCGCCGGGCGACGTGCTCACCCACTGCAACACCGGGACGCTCGCCACCGGAGGCATCGGAACGGCGCTGGGCGTGGTCAGGGCAGCCTTTGCTGCGGGGCGGCTGGCGCGCTGCTACGTGACGGAGACGCGTCCGCTGCTCCAGGGTGCGCGCCTGACGACGTGGGAGCTTGTGAAGTCCGGCATCCCGGCCGTGCTGCTCCCGGATACGGCGGCCGCTGCGCTGGCGGCCTCGGGGAGGGTGTCGGCGGTCGTGACCGGTGCGGACCGGATTGCGCTGAACGGTGACACAGCGAACAAGGTCGGCACGCTCGGGCTGGCGCTGGCGGCTGCGCACGCAGGGGTCCCGTTTTTCATCGCGGCGCCGGTGAGCACGATCGACCCGGGGTGCGCGGATGGTTCGGCCATCCCGATCGAGTTCCGCAGCGCGGAGGAGGTCGGGGGATTCGGGGGCCAGCGCTGGAGCCCCGTGGGCATCGAGGCGTGGAACCCCGCGTTCGACGTGACGCCGGCGAGTCTGATCGCGGCGATCATCACGGAGCGGGGCGTCGTCCGGCCGCCGCACGGCCCCGGGCTCCAGGCGCTGGTCGCACACACACCTGCGGGGTTTGGCACATGACCGCGGAACGGATACCGCTGGCGGTGATCGGCGGGTCCGGCTTCTACGAGATGCCGGGGCTGACGGACATCGAGGAGGTGGAGGTTGCGACGCCGTACGGTGCGCCGAGCGACCGGATTCGCATCGGCACGCTGGAAGGAACGCGGGTCGCGTTCCTGGCCCGGCACGGCCGACGGCACACGATCCTGCCTTCGGAGCTGCCGCAGCGGGCGAATTTCTGGGCGCTGAAGTCGCTCGGTGTGGAGCGGGTGATTTCAGTGTCGGCGGTCGGGAGCCTGCGGGAGTGGCTGGCCCCAGGGCACCTGGTGGTGCCATCGCAGCTCATTGACCGGACGTGGGGCCGGCCCTTAACGTTCTTCGGCGACGGACTGGTCGCGCACATCAGCTTCGCAGAACCGTTCTGTGCGCGGATGCGGGCGGCGGCGCTGGAGGCCGCGCTGGCGGCCGGGGCGACGGTCCACGACGGCGGCGTGTACGTGGTGATGCAGGGTCCGGCGTTCTCGACACGGGCGGAGAGCGAGCTGCACCGGGCATGGGGCGCAGACCTCATCGGCATGACGGCGCTGCCGGAGGCGAAGCTGGCGCGCGAGGCGGAACTCTGCTACGCGACGCTCGCCTGTGTGACGGATTACGATTGCTGGCATGAGACCGAGGAGGCGGTCGATGCCGCGACCGTGTTCGCGACACTGCAGAGGAACGTTGCGGTGAGCCAGCACGCGGTCCGCCAGCTGGTGCAGCGGCTGCCCGAGCGGAGCGGCTGCCCGTGCGCAACGGCGCTCGATGCGGCCATCGTGGGCGGGCGTGAGGCGGTGCCTGCGGAGGTGCGCGAGCGGCTGGCGCCGATCCTTGCGCGGTGGCTCGGGGGCAGCAGATGAGCCTCCTTGTCGCGGGATGGGTGGCGATCGACGAGATCGAGACGCCCTTCGAGCGGCGGGAGGGCTCGCTCGGCGGGTCGGCGACGTGCGCGGCGCTCGCGGCATCGCTTTTCACCGAGGTCCGGCTCCTGGCGGCGGTCGGCGAGGACTTCCCGGACGCAATGCGGAAGGCGCTCGAGCGGCCGGGCATCGACCTTGCCGGGCTGGAGGTCGTGCCGGGCGGCGAGACGAGCCGGTGGGGCGGCCGCTACCACTACGACATGAACAGCCGCGACACGCTGTACACCGTGCTGGGCGTGAACGCGAACTGGGAGCCGAAGCTGCCGGCGGGGTGGGAGGATTCGACTGCGCTGTTCGCAGCGGCCGGCGACCCGGTGCTGCAGCAGCGGCTGATGGCGATGGTTCCGGGCGCCCGGGCGCGGATGGTGGACACCATCAAGTTCTTCATCGACGGCGCGCGGGATGAGCTGATGAAGGCGGTCCGGGCGGCCGATTTCGTGTCTATCAACGAGAGCGAGGCGCGGGAGCTGGCCGGCGTGCCGAGTATCGCCAGAGCAGGGCGGGCGCTTCTCGACGGAGGCACCAGGGCGGTGATTATTAAGCTCGGCGAATACGGCGCGGCGTACATCAGCGGCGAAGACTACTTTGTGGCCCCGGGCTACCCCCTCGAGGAGGTCGTCGACCCGACCGGGGCGGGCGATGCGTTCGCCGGCGGCTTCCTGGGCTACCTCGATTCGGTGGCGACCGTGAACCAGCGGGAGATTCGGCGGGCGATCATCTACGGGTCGACCGTGGCGTCGTTCTGCGTCGAAGGATTCGGGCCGTCGCGCCTGCTGACGCTCGAGCGGGACGAGGTGGAGCAGCGGTACCGCCAGTTCCGCGCGCTGACGCACTTCGAGGTCGACGGCTGATGGCGGAGCGCGAGCTGCGGCTGCAGGGGGTTCCGGCGCGGCGGCTGGACTACGTGGTGCGGCAGCTGCGCGACCCCGACGAAATCCGGCCGCTGCTGCGGGCGCGGGTGGAGTACACCGCGTATGCGCTGGGCCAGCTGGAGCCAGAGCTGTTCGCGCGGACGCAGTGGTATCTCGCTCGGGGGACAACGGGGGTGGGGCTGGTGCTGCACAGCCGCGGCGGGCTGGGCGATGCCACCTTCGTGATGGGCGACCCGGACGCGGTGCATGCGACACTCTCGATTCACCCGGGCACGGCCCAAACGTACGTCACCTGCCAGCCGCAGCACCTCGATGTGCTGAAGCGGGTCTACCGGCTGGCGACGCAGCAGCCGATGGTGCGGATGGTGGTGACGCGCGAGCGGTTTCGGCCCGTGCGGGAGCCCGAGGCAGTCCCGCTCAGCGGTTTCGACATCCGGAAGATCAACGCCCTGTACGGGAGCGAGAACGGGCCGAGCTACTACATCCCCGAGCACATCGATGCGGGGGTGTACCGGGGGGTCGTGGTGGAGGGGCGGCTGGTGGCCATTGCCGGGACGCACGTCGTTTCGCGGCAGGAGGGCGTGGCCGTGGTTGGGAATGTGTTCACGCACCCTGCGTACCGCGGGCGGGGGTATGCGACGGCGGCAACGAGCGCAGTGACGGAGGCGCTGCTCGACTACTGTGATTATGTCGTGCTGACGGTTGACCCGAGGAACACGCCTGCGGTCGCGGCGTACGTCCGGCTGGGCTACCGGGAGGCGTGCCAGCTGCTGGAGGCGAGCGCGACGCGGCGGGATCCCTCGGGGCTGGGGGCAAGCCTGCGGCGGCTTCGTGCCGCTATCCGGGGCCGGAAGTATGATGGTGCTTTCGTAACTCTGCACGATTAGCGTGGTGTTCGAGACCACCGAGGAGCCCCGGTTTGTCGATCCCGTGTGACATTGCCAACCCCCGCCTTGCGCCGGAGGGCGTCCGGCGCATCGAATGGGCCGCGCGCGAGATGCCGGTGTTGCGGCTTATCCGCGAACGCTTCCAGCGGGAGAAGCCGCTGCGCGGCATCCGGATGACGGCCTGCCTGCACGTCACGACGGAGACCGCGAACCTGGCGATTACGCTGCGCGACGGCGGCGCCGACCTGCGGCTGTGCGCGAGCAACCCGCTTTCGACCCAGGACGACGTGGCTGCGGCGCTGGTGGAGGAGTACGGGATCCCGGTCTTCGCCATCTGCGGCGAGGACAACGAGACGTACTACCGGCACATCCACCAGGCGCTGGAACACGGCCCGCAGCTGACGATGGACGACGGCGCAGACGTGGTCGCTACGCTGCACAAGGAGCGGCGGGACCTGCTGGCAGGGGTGGTCGGCGGGACCGAGGAGACGACGACGGGTGTGATCCGGCTGCGGGCGATGGCGGCCGCGGGGGCGCTCGGCTACCCGATCGTAGCGGTGAACGAGGCGGACACCAAGCACCTCTTCGATAACCGGTACGGGACGGGCCAGTCGACCGTCGACGGCATCATCCGGGCGACGAACATCCTGCTCGCCGGAAAGACGTTCGTGGTGGCCGGCTACGGCTGGTGCGGGCGCGGGGTTGCAGCCCGGGCGCGGGGCATGGGCGCACAGGTCATCGTGACGGAGGTCGACCCGGTGAAGGCGCTGGAGGCGGTGATGGACGGCTACCGGGTGATGCCGATGGCCGAGGCGGCGAAAATTGGCGACATCTTCGTGACGCTGACGGGCGACATCAACGTGATTGACCGGCAGCATCTCGAAGCGATGAAGGACGGCGCCATCCTCGCCAACAGCGGCCACTTCGACAGCGAAATCAACCTGAAGGCGCTGCAGGCGCTGAGTGAGGGGAAGCGGCAGGTCCGCGCTTCGGTCGACGAGTACCGGCTGCAGGACGGACGACGGCTGTACCTGCTCGGCGAAGGGCGGCTGGTGAACCTGGCAGCGGCCGAGGGGCACCCGGCGGCGGTCATGGACATGTCGTTCGCGAACCAGGCGCTCGGCGCGGAGTGGATCGCGCAGAACGCGCAGAAGCTCGAGAAGAAGGTGTACGAAATTCCGCACGAAGTGGACGAAGAGATCGCGCGGCTGAAGCTGCACGCGATGGGCGTCCAGATCGACTACCTGACCGAGGAGCAGCAGCGCTACCTCTCGAGCTGGCAGGAAGGGACCTAAGCCGGGAGGGCCCAGGCACCGGCCCCGATCGGCGCCACGAGCCCTTCTGCCGCGAGGGCGGCGAGGTATTCGGCGAGCCGGGGGCGGTGGGACTCGGGCAGGATGGCGGCGAGCTCCGCCTCGTCTGCGGGGCCGCTGCGGAGGCGGTCGACGAGGCGGCCGCGGGCGAAGCGGGCAGTCGCTTCAAATCGGACAGCAGGCCGTCGGGCGGAGGCTTCGGGCGGCGGGCAGCCTGCAGCCCGCCAGGCGCAGGCCGGTGCGAGCGGGCACCCGCCGCAGTCCGGATTGCGCGCGGTGCAGACGAGGGCGCCGAGGTCCATGAGCGCGAGGTTGTGGTCGCGGGCGCCGGCGGGCGGGACCAGGGCGGCGGCTGCTGCATGCAACCGGGCGGCGGGAACTTCGCGGTGGGATGGGGCGCCCAGGACGAAGCGGGTCACGACGCGGGCGATGTTGGTATCGAGGACGGCCACGGGCTCGTCACGGACGAAGGCCCGGAGCGCTGCGGCCGTGTACGGGCCGACGCCGGGCAGCGCGAGGAGCTCCTGCGGCTCCCAGGGGAAGCTGCCGCCGTGGCGTTCGACGACGGCCCGGGCGGCGGCGCGGAGAGCGAGCGCGCGGCGGTTGTAGCCGAGTCCGCGCCAGGCGGTGATGACGTCGGCGGGGGCGGCAGCGGCCAGTGCATCGAATGTGGGCCAGCGTTCGAGCCAGGCGCGGTAGTACGGGAGCACGCGCTCGACCTGGGTTTGCTGGAGCATCACCTCGGAGACGAGGACCGCGTAATGGTCGCGGGTCTGCCGCCACGGCAGGCCGTGGCGGCCGTTGACGGCGTACCACGCTGCGAGGGCTTCGCGGGCGGCCGGGGCGTCAGGCGTCGCGGATGTCGCGGTCACCGGCGTTCATCCGCGTCATGCGTTCGAGCGCCTCGTCGGAGAGGAGGAGGTCGAGGAAGAGGGTGCGTTCGAGGGCGAGCCCTTCGTCGCGGGGGACGGCGCCGGCCGCGCGCACCAGCCGCTTAATATGGCCGACGGCGCGCGGCGGCAGGGCGGCGATTTCGGCGGCGAGCTGGTGTGCCCGCTCGAGGGCGCGACCCGGCGGAACGAGTTCGTGGACGAGCCCAAGGCGGTGCGCCTCGGCCGGGCCGACGGTGCGGCCGCGGAGGGTCATTTCGAGGGCGCGGGCTGTCCCGACGAGCGCGGGGAGCTTCTGGGTGCCGCCGGCGCCGGGGAGGATGCCGAGGCGCACCTCCGGCAGGCCGAGCTCGTACTGGCCTTCTTCGGCGATGCGCAGGTCACATGAGAGTGCGAGTTCAAAGCCGCCGCCCATGGCGAAGCCGTTGATGGCAGCGATGACGGGCCGGGGCGTGGTCTCGAGGCGGCCGAAGACGCGGTCGATGTCGCGCGGGGGGACCGGCCGGGCGGGGTCGACGGCGACGCCGCGTTCGCGGAGCTGGCGGGCGAGCGTTTCCAGCTCGCGGACGGAGTAGTGGCGGATGAAGACGCCGGGGACGCCGCCGGTGATCACGATGGCGCGGACCGCCGGGTCGGCGTCGAGTTCAGCGGTTGCGGCATCGAGCTCGGCGACGGTCGCGGCGTCCATGAACCCGTGCGGCGGGTTCGTGATGGTGATCGTGGCGACGTTGCCGGAGCGTTCGACGGAAATCTGCGGCACGCTACTCCTCCTCGTCGTCGTCCTCGTCCTCCTCGTGGTTGTGCCCGCCGATCAGCGAGGGGACGAGGGCGACCTGGGTCGAATCGGTGCGCGGCCTGCGGGGCGGCGGGACGGCGCGGAGACGCTCGTTGAGGGCGGCGAGGTCGGCCGGGCTCGCGCCTTCCGGTGCCACCACGGCGACGACGCCGGAGTCGCGAAGGACGCGCAGGTCGGCGGCCGAGGCGGCGAGATCGACGGTGACGACGAGTCCGGTATTCGAGAACGAGGAAAGGCGGACGAGGCCGAGCTGCTCGGAGAGTTTCATGGGGCCGTGGGCGCGCTGGACGAAAAGGCCGTCGAGGCCGAGGGGGCCAAGGGCGCGGAGGGTGTTGTCTTCGATGGACTCGCCGGCGGCGACGAGATGGCCCATCTTCTCGACGTCGACGGCGGCGGAGTCGGTGGTTTCGAGCGGGCTGATGACGAAATCGCAGCCGGCCTCGCGGAGCGTTTCCGCGTCGGCGACGGATAGGACGGGGAGCGAGACGCCGGCGGCGACCCTTGGACCAGCAACCTCGCGCAGCTGCGCGGCTGCAAGGGCAGCCGACCCGGCCTGGAAGATGACGGCATCGGCGCCGGCATCGAGGGCAGTCCGGGCCTCGGCGGCGGTGCGGACGGCGGCGACGAGCGCCATGGCGCGGGGCTGTTCGCGCGAGACGCGCCCAAAACCGATGGACGGGCCTTCGCGGCGCTGGATGCGGGCGAGGATTTTCTGGAACTGGCTCATGGGGCCTCCGGTTCGGGGGTGGTTACGGGAAGGGTGATGCAGATGATCTTGCCGCGGGCGAGGACTGCACGGATGGCTGCAGGTTCTGCCAGTACGGCGATATCGGCGAGCGGGTCGCGGTCGAGCAGGAGGAGGTCGGCATCGAGCCCCTCGCGGATGCGGCCGGTGCGGTCGGCGAGACGGAGGAGGTCAGCGGCCCAGGCGGTTGCGGCGAGAAGGGCGGCGGCATTCGAGAGTCCGAGCTGGACCATGCGGAGGAGCTCCTGGGCGTTTTCGCCGGGGCGATTGAACGGCGTGCCCTGGTCGGTGCCCATGGCGATGCGGACGCCGGCGCGGACGGCCGCGCGGAAGCTTTGCTCGTGGGCTTCGAGGACCTGCCAGCCCTTCTCGACCATGTAGGCCGGGACGCCGGCCTCGACCCCGCGGTGGGCGATCTGCCAGGGGGCGGTGAGGGTCGCAACGAGGTATGTCCCGCGCTCAACCATCATGGCGATGGCTTCTTCATCGAGCCAGACCCCGTGCTCGATGGAGTCGACCCCGGCGAGGATGGCGTTCTTGATGCCCTCGGTGGCCTGGGCATGGGCGCCGACGACACGGAAGGCCTTGTGCGCCTCTTCGACGCCGGCGCGGAGCTCTTCGAGGGTGAAGCTCGGCGAACGGGGGTCGACCCCTGGGGTCATGACGCCGCCGCTGGCGAACAGCTTGATGGCCGCGGCGCCTGCGCGGAGCTGCTCGCGGACTTTCTTCCGGACCTCATCGGGGCCGTCGGCTTCGACGGCGATGAAGCCATGCCCGTGGCCTCCGGTCATGGTCACGCCGTACCCGGCGGCAAGGATGCGGGGCCCTTCGAGCAGGCCGGCATCGACGGCGCGCGCGAGGTGGATGTTCAGGTGGTCAGCTGCACCGAGGTCGCGGACGGTCGTCACACCGGCGCGGACGGTGGCCGCGGCGTTGCGCTCGGCCTTCCAGGCGCGGACGGCCAGGGGCTCGGCGCGCATGGCAGCCAGTTCGTTGGGGTCGCCGCCCGAGGTGAGGTGGACATGGCAGTCGATGAGGCCCGGAACGAGGAAGCGGCCCTGCCCGTCGATGACGCGTGCTCCCGCGGGGATATCCGGAAGCGGTTCGGCGAGGATGCG
>Ga0272446_1004063_pt1 | contig 17701 bp, 17 predicted proteins | sample YNPCB0061_FD_194587 | JGI IMG/M metagenome (GOLD analysis project Ga0272446, IMG submission 194587) | Hot spring microbial mat communities from Yellowstone National Park, WY, United States - YNP-CB-006-1 | ecosystem: Environmental > Aquatic > Thermal springs > Hot (42-90C) > Sediment | place... | reverse complement strand
GCTCGACGATCTCGGGCCGCTGGGCCTTGAGCGCCTCCCAGGCCAGGTCGATTAGCTCGCGCATGCTGACCGACCTGCCGTTCGTGCCATGGATTGCGCTCAGGGCGGCGATATACCGCATCTCACGGTGCGTGCGCACGGAGATTCGCGCGGGTACATCAGCGCGCTGTTCCTCGATCATCAGTTCGTCCGGCATGCTCCATCCCCTTCCAGGATACGCGACGATACGACGAGTCTACATCGAACGTTTGTGCATATCAAGACGCCGGCGTGGGGATTAGTGTCGGAACATGTGGGTAGCGGATGGGGAGGGAGAGCGAGGCCTGGTAACAGGCCGATAATATACACAATTTTGTAAGCATTAACTTGACAAACTCCTGGTGTTAGTATAACCTAACCTCAAACGTTAGCCAATACGGATCAAGCTTATCGCGCAGTGTTAGCGCTTCCCAATCACGTTCGGCCACGTCGGTACGTGCTGGATTGTTGCTGCCTGCCACCGATCTGACCTCGCCTAGCAGAGGACGCTCGCATTGTGCATCCGGCCTACCGTAGCCATCTCATCCTGAGCTTCCTCGCCGATGGCGCCCACGTCCTGATCTGGACTGGCTTCACCGTCTTTCAGCTGACGGTGGTGGGAATGTCGCCGCTTCAGCTCGTGCTGGTGGGCTCGGTGCTGGAGATCACCATCTTGCTCTGCGAGGTACCAACCGGCGTGATCGCTGACCTGGTCAGCCGGCGCCTTTCGGTCATCCTCGGTTTCGCGCTCACCGCGATCGCCTACCTGCTCCAGGCGGCGTTTCCGACGTTTCCCGTCGCCGTGCTCGGCGCGGTGATCTGGGGTGTTGGCGTGACCTGCCTCAGCGGGGCGTACGATGCCTGGCTCGCCGACGAGATTGGTCAGGAGCGACTGGCCAACGCGCTGCTGCGCGGCGAGCAAATCGCACGTATCGCAGCGCTGTCTGGCCTGGCCGGCAGTGCTGGGCTTGGCAGCCTCTGGCTGGGGCTGCCGGTACTGGTGGGCGGGCTGCTCTTTGCCTTCTGCGCCGCGTACTGCCTCATCGCCATGCCCGAAACGAACTTCCACCGCGCAGCGGCCGACGAAGGCAGCACCTGGCGCAAACTGGCAGTCACGCTGCGCGACGGCGTGCGAGTGGTGAGGCGGCGGCCCAATCTGCTGCGCCTGCTCGGTGTGCTGTTCTTCTTCGGGCTGTTCAGCGAGGCCTGGGATCGGCTCTGGCAGGCCCACCTGGTGACGACCTTCGACCTCGCCGCACTCACGCCCTTCGCGCCGATTGTGCTGCTCGCGGCGCTGGGCGGCATCGAGATGCTGATCGCGATCGGTGCGGCCGAACTGCTGCGTCGACGCCTGCGCCCCGACGACGCCGATCAGACGCGCCGGCTGGTCCTCGCTTTCACCGCCGTGATGGTGCTCGGGCTGCTGGCCTACGGGCTGGCCCCGCAGATCGGCGTGGCGTTGGTCGCCTTCCTGGGCTTCAGCGTGGCGCGAGGTCTGATTGGGCCGCTGCTCAACACCTGGCAGAACGTCCAGATCGACGACCCGCGGGTGCGGGCGACGGTGCTCTCGCTGGGCGGGCAGAGCGATGCGCTCGGCCAGCTGGCCGGTGGACTGCCGCTCGGCGCGGTTGGCAACCGCTCGCTGCGGGCGGTCTTTGTGATCAGCGCACTACTGCTGGCGCCGAACCTCTGGCTGCTGCGACTGCGACCAGAACCACGGCCAATTCTGGAGGTCGCGGATATAACCGATTGACAAGCACCTGGATGAACCGTAGCTGCACCGGCGACGAAATCCTGGCGGAGCCGCGCCGGAGTAGCAAACACCTGAAAGGAGACAACCCATGTCTATGTACTATTATCGACCGCCGGAGCTGAGCGAGACCGAGTTCGCGCTGTTTGAGAGCCTGACCCGCCGCCGCTTTCTGATTGGGGCAGGGGCGCTGGGGCTCGGCGCGATCACCGGTTGCGGGCCGGGCGATCAGGCCGGCGGGCCAGCGACGAGTACACCGTTCGCAGCAACCAGCCGCACCATGCAGGGTGTGCTGGGGAACACGTATACGTTGAGTGGCCCGCCGCAACGCTTGCATGTTGGCACCGGGCCAGATCTCGACACCGCCCTCTCGGTTGGCATCATTCCCACGTCGATTGAGATCTATGGGGATGCTGAGCTCCGCCCTGATCAGGCGGCTGCCGCAGGGGTTGAACTTATTCGCTATGTTGATGGCCCAAATCTGGAAGCACTCGCCGCGGCCAATCCCGATCTGATCCTGACCGGCTGGGGCGAAGATTATCACCAACGGATGGCCGAGATTGCGCCCACCTTCTTTATCGACTCGTCGAACAAGCCATGGCGCGATATAGCGCGTGAGATTGGCAGGATTCTGTTTAAAGATGCGGAGGTCGAAGCGCTCATTGCCAACCTCGAAGCGCGCTTTGCCGGCTTTCGCGAGCGGTTACGCGCACGTGCTGGCCAGACTCCCTGCATCCTCTATACCTCGACTGGTACGGACTTCACGTTGATGACCCGAGACTCTGCTGTCGGACAGTTGATGGTCGAGCTTGGCTTTGCACCGCTCGCAAAGACGGGTGATATCTTCGGCGAGAGCGTTTCGCTTGAAGGCCTTGCGTCGGAAGCACAGGGCGACTTTCTACTGCTGCTCGCAAGCGGGTTCCGCTTTGTCGATCCAAATGAGCCTGTGCCAGAAGGCATTCAGCAATTTTTGAATAATCCGATCACCCGGGCGCTGCCCGCTGCACAGGGCGGCATCTTTCTGTATCCGCGCGATGGCAATGATGTCTACTACTTTACCGTGATGCTCATCCCGATCTTTGTTGATCTGCTTGAGCAACTGCTTACGCAAGCGCCAGGGACGCGATGAGCACCATCACCACTCGATCCACTTCCGCGCGCACGCTACGCATCGCCCGTTCGCGGCCGATGCTGCTGCTTGGCCTGCTGGTCTTTGCCGGGCTGCTCGGCATAGCGCTGATGAGCAGCATTGCCTTCGGCGCCGCCGACATCGCGCCTGCTGATGTCTGGCAGGCGATCGTCGCCTTCAACCCCGAGAGCACCGAGCACCTGATCATCCAGACGCTGCGTATCCCACGCGCCGCCGTAGCTGCGCTCGTCGGCGCCTCGCTGGCGGTGGCCGGTGCCTTGATGCAGGGGCTGACTCGCAACCCGCTCGCCGATCCTGGCATCCTCGGGATCGAGACCGGCGCGGCGCTCGGGGTGGTGGCCGCGGTCTTCTTCCTCGGCATCGGCTCGCTGTATCTCTACGCGCTGTTTGCCTTCGCCGGGGCGGCGCTCACTGCGGTGGCCGTCTACACCCTTGGCTCGCTCGGGCGCGGCGGCCCCACCCCACTGAAGATCACGATCGCCGGCGCGGCGCTGACCGCGCTGCTGAGTTCGCTCACCACCGGCATGCTGATCTTCAACCAGCGCACGCTGGAGGAGGTGCGCTTCTGGCTCGCCGGCTCGGTCGCCGGGCGCGATCTGCCCCTGCTCATCCAGGCCGCGCCCTACTTGATTGCCGGGTTGCTGCTGGCACTCGGCCTCGGGCGGCAGATCACGACGATCTCGCTCGGCGATGATGTGGCAAAGGGTCTCGGCCAGCGCACCGGCTGGGTTAAGGGCCTGACCGCCGTTGCTACAGTGCTGCTGGCCGGCGGCGCGGTGGCGGTCGCCGGGCCGATCGGCTTCGTCGGCCTGGTCATCCCCCACGCCGTGCGCTTTCTGGTGGGTCAGGACTACCGCTGGATTTTGCCCTACGCCGCGTTGGCCGGGGCGATCTTCCTGGTGCTCTCCGATGTTGCCGCGCGGCTGGTGCTGCGCCCGACCGAACTGCCGGTTGGTGTGATGACGGCGCTGATTGGCGGGCCGTTCTTTGTCTACCTGGTGCGCTGGCGGGTGAAACGGTGAGCGAACCAACAACTGACAACCAGAATTCAAGAGAAAGCGGCGCTGTAATGGATCATCCCCTTGAACAAACGCTGGCCCGCGTGCGCCGGCTGCACGAGTATTTGAAGCCCACGTTCGGCGAATCCTTGGATGACGGCTGGGTCGCGGTGTCTGTTGACCTCGCGCCCGGCGCAGCGTACCTGGAGGCGCTGATCGCGGCGACTCAGTCCCGGCTGCGCACCAGGGCGGCGGCGATCGTTGGCAGTGCGGTACTGCAGGGCTACCAGTGGCCATTGATCAGCACCGTTATCGCCTGCTACCTGCTCGACCGGCGCGTGCCCGATCTGACCCCCGCCAACACACGGGTACGCTACACCGCCGAGCATGAGGCCGATGCGCTGGCGCTGCTGGGCGGGCGCTTCACGGCCCTGCCCGACGACCCGATGGCAAGCCATCCCGATGCGACTGTGGCGTCCGATCCGCCTGCGCTCCGCGCCGCATTACGCACTGGCATTGAGGCGCACTTTGGTGTGGTGATCGCACAGCTCTGCGCCCGGTTGGGCTGCAAACCGCGCGGCCTGTGGCTGAACGTTGCCGACTCCCTGGCCGGCACGCTGGTCTGGCTGCTGCAGGAGCAGCAGCCCGCCACTGCGCTGGAGGCGATCGAGGCCGAGGTTGCGGCGCTGATCCGCGTTCCCGACTCGCCGCTCAACAGCCGTCAGGTTGGCCTGCTCCAGCTGTATCACCAGAAGCGCAGCCAGGTCTTTCTTGACCGGGCGACCTGCTGCTACTGGTACAAGACCGAGGGCGGCGAGTATTGCAGCACCTGCCCGCATCGCACGCCCGAGAGCCGGCGCGAGCGGCTGCTCGCCTACATGGCCGAGGAACCAGCGCAGCAGCACGGAACCGCGCAGGAGGAGGTGGCGGCATGAGTGTCGAGACACCGCGCCCTGGCGGTGCGCCGTGGCTGACCCTGCGCACGCGCGGCCTGTCGTTCCGCATCGACCGGCGCGTGCCGCCGGTGCTCGCACTGGCGCTGCTCGCGATGCTGGCAGCGATGGCGGTTAACATCGGCGTGGGCGAGTATCCCATCCCGCCACTGGACGTGGTACGAACGATGCTTGGCCTGCCCACTGGCAACGAAGACTACGCCTTCATCGTCAACACCCTGCGCCTGCCGCGCATGCTGGTGGCTGCCCTGGTCGGCCTGGCTCTCGGCATCTCCGGGGCGATCCTGCAGGGGCTGACCCGCAACCCGCTGGCCGACCCCGGCATCCTGGGCATCAGTGCGGGCGCCGGGTTGGTGTCCGTGACGTTGATCGTCGTCGTACAGGATGTGCCGTCCGGCGTGCTTCCCGTGGCCGCCTTTGCCGGCGCGGTGGCGGTGGCCGCGCTGATCTACCTGCTGGCCTGGCGCGGCGGCGACTCGCCGATTCGCCTGATCCTGGTCGGCATCGGCCTGGGCGCGATCTGTGGTGCGGCCACCACGCTGATGATCACCTTTGGCGACATCTACGATGTGCAGCGGGCGCTGATCTGGCTTACCGGCAGTGTCTATGGCCGCTCCTGGGATGAGTTCTGGCCGCTTGTACCCTGGATCGTCGTGTTTGGTTCGCTGGCGCTGCTGCTGGCCCGCGACCTGAACGCGCTCAACCTTGGCGAGGATGTGGCGCGCGGCCTGGGCAGCCCGGTGGCCTGGCGGCGCGGCCTGCTGCTCCTCACTGCCGTGGCCCTTGCCGCCGCCACTGTGGCCGCTGCCGGCACGATCGGCTTCGTCGGGTTGATGGCGCCGCACATCAGCCGGCGGCTGGTGGGGCCAGACCACAGCGGCCTGCTGCCCACCGCCGGCACAATCGGCGCGCTGATCGTCGTGAGCGCCGACCTGGTTGGGCGCACGCTGTTCGCGCCGATCGAGCTCCCGGCCGGGCTGGTGACGGCGGCTGTCGGCGCGCCGTTCTTTATCGGGCTGCTCTGGCAGCAACGGAAAGGCTGAGATGAGCACACTCACCACTGACAAGCTGACTCTCGCCTACGACCAGGCCGTCATCATCGCCGGGATGGACATGATGATCCCCAGCGGGAAGATCACCGCCCTGGTCGGCCCCAACGGCTGTGGCAAGAGCACGCTGCTGCGCGGGCTGGCTCGCCTGCTCGCCCCCAGGAGCGGCGCGGCCTTGCTCGACGGCAAGGCCATCCACCAGTGGCCCACCCGCGAATTGGCAAAGCAGCTCGGTATCCTCCCGCAGAGCCCGGTGGCGCCGGAGGGCCTGACGGTGCGCGAGCTGGTGGCGCAGGGGCGCTACCCGCACCAGTCCTGGTTCCAGCAGTGGGCTGCCGATGATGAGGCCGCGGTCGTCAAGGCGCTGGAACTGACCGGCATGGTCGACCTGGCTGAGCAGCCGGTGGACGCGCTCTCGGGCGGGCAGCGCCAGCGCGCCTGGATTGCGATGACCCTGGCGCAGGAGACGGCAGTGATCCTGCTCGACGAGCCAACCACCTTCCTCGACCTCTCACACCAGATCGAGGTCTTGCAGCTCCTGGAGCGGCTCAACCGCGAGGAGAGCCGCACGATTGTGATGGTCGTGCACGACCTGAACCACGCCACCCGCCACGCGCACCATGTCGTCGCGCTGAAGGCCGGCACGGTCGCGACCGCCGGTGCGCCCACCGAGGTGGTTACTCCAGCGCTGTTGCGCGAGGTGTTCGGCGTCGAGGGCGCAGTGGTGCCCGACCCGCGCAGCGGCGTGCCGCTGTGTATCGCCTACGGGCTTGCCGCGCCAGCCCCCGCCAATGATGCGGTCGCACCAGCGATCGAAGCGGTGAACGACCGGCAGGTGGCGAAGCTGGCGGGGGAATGGTGATCGGCGCGCGGCGGCGCTGGAGGTGGGCACATTGCTGATAAATCTGGCTATGACGGCTACTACGAGCGATGCCTGCAACTCGTGCGCCCGGCGGTTTGATCGCCATCGACAACGTGCTCTGGGGCGGCGCCGTAGCTGACGACGAGGCGCAGGACGCCGACACGCAGGCGCTGCGCGCCCTGAACGCGAAGCTCCACACCGACGAGCGGATCGACATGAGATTGCTGCCGATCGATGACGGGCAGACGCTGGCGCGGAAGCGCTGACACGCAGATGTCGGTGATCAGGAGACAGTGATCAGGACACCATCACTTTGTATAACCAGGAGGATAGAGATGATCGACATTGCACGAACCCAAGCTAATGCGCATACGCTCGACGCTCTCGCCCACCGCGCCCCCGACACTGCGGATCTGCGGGAACTTGCCACGTGGCTCCAGGGTAACGGTGCGGCGCACCTCAGCGCCATCGAGCGGATCGAACTGGCTGAGCGACTGGTGACGCGCCGTCGTTTCCTGATCGGCGCAGGTGCGTTGGCGCTCGGCGCCATCACTGGCTGTGGATCGCAGGGCGTTGCCAATCCGGCGGCGCCAGTGGCGCCGACTGCCGCCAGCAGCACAGCCCTGCCGGTGGTGGCGCTCGACGAGTTTGCCGGGTTGTCGATCCTCGCGCTTGGCATGAAGCCCGCGAGTGTCTTTCTCACGTTTGGCTATGCCAGCGCCAAAGCGGTGTTCGACTCCGCTGGTGTGCAGACGGTACCGGCCGCACCCGACGGCGTCAACCTTGAAGCGCTCGCTGCTCTGAAGCCGGCGATCATCGTGGGCGTGTCGATCCCAACGACGGTAGCAGCTCAGGACAAGCTGAATGTGATTGCGCCGACCACTGTGATCGAGTACACCGCATCGTGGCAGGATCAGCTGAAGGTGACCGGTAGCACCGTCGGTCGGGCTGAGGCCGCCGCCGCACTCACCGACCGGCTCGAGCGTGCGTTGACCGCACTCAAGACTGACCTGTCCAGCGCAGGCAAGGCCGGTCAAACCGTCTCGGTGATCGGAACCTCCGAAGGCGACTCATTCGCGCTGAGTCGTACGGGTTCGGTCGGTTCGATCCTTGAACAGGTCGGTTTGAAGCGACCAGCAGCGCAAGACATTGCGACCGAGCCGACGAACCCATTCATCACGATCTCGGCTGAGCGTCTGAACGACCACGACGCCGACGTGATCATCCTGCTGAGCGGTGGCGCCTATACCCCTGACACGCTCACCGCATCGGCGCTCTGGTCGACGCTCGGCGCCGTCAAAGCCAACCGGGTCGTCAACGTGGTCGCCGAGTTGTGGTTTTCGTCAAACGCATTCGGTGTCGACTGGATCGTGCGCGATGTGCGCGCGGCGCTGCTGGGCGATGGGGAGGTTGCAACAGAGGCTGATGTGGTGAGCCGCTGGCAGGCGTTTGCCGCGACCCAGGAATGAGCAAGCGCTACTGCAGGCTGGAGTTGTGACCATTCTCCATACCACGGAGAGAGCACATCGAACACCTGGTTTCAGATTGAGAACACGCGCCGGCGACGAATCTTGGCGGAGCCGCGCCGGCGCGTCAACCCCTGAAAGGAGTCGTGATCATGGTACACCGACTGTCCATCCTTGTTATCCTGCTCGCCCTGCTCGCCGCCTGCGGCGGGGCGCCTGCCGCGACCGCGCCGACGAGTGCGCCGGCTGCGCCCACAGAAGCTCCCGCGCCGACAAGTGCGCCTGCTGCAACACCTGCTTCAACTGCTGAAGCATTTCCCGTCACCATCGAGCACAAGTACGGAACCACCGAGATTCTCCAGGTACCTACCCGCATCGTATCGGTCGGTTTCAACGACCAGGACGCGATTCTGGCTCTTGGTGTCGTGCCGGTGGGCATTCGCGATTGGTATGGCGAACAGCCTGGTGCCGTCTGGCCCTGGGCCCAGGACGAGCTTGGCGGCGCAACGCCGCAGGTTTTGCCTGCCAACGCGCTCAACTTCGAACAGATCGCTGCGCTCAACCCCGACCTGATCATCGGCATTTCGTCGGGCATGACCGAGCAGGATTACGCTACGCTATCGGAGATAGCGCCGACCGTAGCCCAAAGCGCCGAGTTTATCGACTACGGCGTGCCCTGGCAGGAACAAACCCGCGTGATCGGCACAGCGCTGGGCCGGAGCGAGCAGGCTGAAACGCTGGTCGCCGAGGTGGAAGCGCTGTTTGCTGACGCACGCGCACAAAACCCCGGCTTCGCAGGCGCCAGCGCGGTGGTTGCAGTCAACTTCAACAACGCGTATTCGGCCTACGGCCCGCAGGACGTACGCGGACGCCTGCTGACATCGCTCGGGTTCGCAATCCCGGAAGAGATCGTCGAGCTTGCCGGGGAGTCGTTCTTTACCGCGATCAGCAGCGAGCGGCTGGATCTGATCGACACCGACGTCCTGGTGATCGCGGTCAGCACTGATGCCGAGCGTGAGGCGATCGAGCGTGATCCGCTGTTTCAGCAATTGAACGCAGCGCAGCAAGGGCGGGTGGTGTTCCTCGACCAGGATCTGTCGGGGGCGGCGTCGTTCAGCAGCGTGCTGAGCCTGCCGTATCTGCTGGAACGGCTTGTCCCGCTGCTGGCGGCGGCGAGCACAGGCGATGAGGCTGCGCCGGGTGCTGGGACGCAAAACTGCCCCGCCGGCTTGCGCCCCTTCGCCCACTCCGCTGGCGAGACGTGCGTGCCCACGAACCCGCAGCGGATCGTGGTGACCCAGGACCAGAACGCCCTGCTGCCCCTGCTCGAGCTGGGCGTGAAGCCAATTGGCAGCGCAGGGCTGCCCCTGGAGGATGGCGGCTTCCGATTCCGGCGCGTCGATGGCTTCGATACGAGCGGGATCGCGTTCATCGGCAACTACTGGGGCGAGGCCAATGCCGAGACGATCGCCCGGCTCCAGCCCGACCTGATCGTCGGCGATGCCTTCGGCGCCGACTACTACGACCTGCACAGCCAGATTGCGCCCACTGTGCTCATCGATGTCCACGACCGCCCGCTTGACGAGGCGCTGCTCGACTTCGCCGCGCTGGTCGGGCGGAGCGAGCAGGCGATGCGCCTGCGCGACGCGTATGCGGCGCGCGTCGCCGCGCTGCTGGAGGCTCTGGGCGAACGCAAGGACTCGCTGAGCGTCTCGGTGATCACCAACGGCGAGGGCGCCGAGTTCTACCGGGCGGATACGGGCCAGGCCCTGGGAACCGTGATGAGCGACCTTGATCTGCTGCGCCCCACGCCGCAGCAAGGCGACGGCAGCTTCGACGCCTTCAGCCTGGAGACCATCCCCGACCATGACGCCGACGTCCTGCTGGTGATTAACTTCGCCGGCGATGTTGGCGACCCGGGGTTCGATGCCTTCGTCAAGAGCCCGATCTTCCAGACTCTCGCGGCCGCACGAGCCGGTCAGGTCTACGTCATCGACGGCACGCAGACGGTTGGCGCGGGCTGGACGAAGATGGACGCCTTTCTGTCCGAGCTTGAGCGCATCCTGCTTGCCCCAGAGCTCGATGTCGATGTCGTAACGGAATAGACCAAAACAAGATGCGCCGGCGACGAATCTTGGCGGAGCCGCGCCGGCGCGTCAACCCCTGAAAGGAGTCCTGATCATGGTACACCGACTGTCCATCCTTGTCATCCTGCTCGCTCTGCTCGCCGCCTGCGGCGGGGCGCCTGCTGCTGTCGCGCCGACGAGTGCGCCGGCGGGTGCAGAACCGACGACGGCGCCGACAAGCGCGGCTGCTGCAACCCGCACCATCACCGACGCCCGCAGCGAGCAGGTCGTTGTCCCCGCCGCGCCGCAGCGGGTGGTCGCCCTGACCGAGCACGACCTTGACAGCGCCCTGGCGCTGGGCATCACGCCGGTCGGCGCGGTGAACGGGCGCGGCCAGCCCGGGCTGCCGGCCTATCTTGGCGAGCGCATCAGCGGAATTGAGTCGGTCGGCAGCCTGGCCGAGCCGTCGCTCGAAAAAGTCGCCGCGCTGAACCCTGACCTGATCCTGGCGGGCAATCTTATTCCGCAGATCGAGGCCCTGCTGCCTGAACTGACGCAGATCGCACCGGTCGTGAAGACCTATAGCGTCGGCGAGGATTGGAAGACCGCCTTCGTCGGAACCGCCAACGCCCTCAATCGTGTGGCCGAGGCTGAGGCGTTTCTGGCCGACTACGAGGCGCGTGTGTCGGCTATCCGTGCCATGCTCCCCGCAGACCGTGCGGTTGAGGCCAGCGTGGTGCGCTGGATGCCTGAAGGCCCGGTGGTGATGATGCCGAGCATCTTCTCCAGCCTGGTGCTGGCCGACATCGGGTTGACCAGGCCCGCTGCGCAAGCGGCGCTCGCCGGCAGTCACGGCGCTCACTCCGACCCGGTCAGCCTGGAGCAGCTGGAATTGATCGACGGCGACTGGATCTTCATCGGCGCGCTCAACGCCGAGGGCAGCGTCGCCCTGGAGACGGCCCGAACCAACCCACTCTTCCAGCAGCTCGATGCGGTGCAGGCCGGTCACGTCGCCGTAGTGGATGGCGCGGTCTGGACGAGCATCGGCGGGCCCCTGGCCGCGCTCCAGGTGCTCGATGATGTTGCGGCGGCGCTGGCCGCGGCGCCTGTCTCCACCGCCACCCGCACGGTCACCGACGACCTCGGACGCACGGTGGAGGTGCCCGCCCGCCCGCAGCGGGTCGTCGCACTTCAGGATCTGCAAGTGCTACGACCGCTGCTCGACCTCGGCGTGACCCCGATCGCCTCGGTGACCCACCCGCGCGCCGAGGGCGCCTACCGCTTCGTCGAGGAGTACGACGTCAGCGGCGTCGAGGCGATCGGCCTGCTCGGCGAGCCGAGCCTGGAGCGGCTGGTGGCGCTCAAGCCTGACCTGATCATCGGCACGCTCAGCGCCGGCACCCAGGATCAGCTGGAGACCCTGAGCGCAATCGCGCCGACGCTGGTCTACAACGCCGGCCGGCCGGTGATCGACTACCACCGCTCGCTCGCCGAGGCGGTGGGCGCGCTGGAGGCCTATGACGCGCTGATGGCTGACTACGAGACCCGACTGGCCGAGCTACGGGCGGGTGTGGCGCCGATCAGCGACGAACTGGTGGTCTCGCTACTCTCCTTCAACCCCAACGCCGGCCAGATCGAGATCAGCGAAGGGCCCTACACGCTCATCTTCCGTGGCGCTGGAATCCAGCAGCCTGAGCCGCAGGTGAACTTCGAGAGCGCCGACGAGGGCGTGCGGCGCTACTGGATCAGCCTGGAGCAGCTGCCCGCGCACGACGCCGACCTGATCCTGCTGCTCTACTCGAACGACCCGTCCGTGAACACGCCGATCACCTCCTCGCCGATCTGGGAGCAACTGGCAGCGGTCAAGGCTGGCCAGGTCGTCGAGATTGACGGCGGCACCTGGTATGTGCAGAGCGTGCGCAGCCTGTTCAACGTGATCGACGCGCTGGAGCAGCACCTGGTGGGGGCTGAGGTGGACACGAGCGTCATGCCGTAGTTGGATTGGCGCACCCCAGCCGCTCGTGTGCATCAGGAGCGGCTGGGCCGGTTCCCTCTGCATGCGCCACTCTGCGTTGAACGGCTGAACCAGGATACTTACGCGAAACCATAGGAGCAGGATCATGATCGACACACCCAACGACCCGCTTGCCCCGATCGCCGAGGCGGCGATCGCCCACATGAACAGCGACCACGCCGAGGCCTTGCTGGCCTACGCCAGAAGCCTTGCTGGTCTAGCGTGGGCGCAGGCTGCGACGGTCGAGCGCGTCGACGCCGCCGGACTCGATCTGTGCGTGAGCGGGAGCGGTCGTCAGGAGACTGCCCGCGTCGCCTTCGAGCCGCCGCTCACCGGGCCGGAGCAGTTGCGCCCGGCGCTGGTGGCGCTGGCTGAGCGGGCGCGCATTCGTATCGCCACGCCAGAAGTTGTTGTCTCGCCGCAGCCAGAGCGCGACGACCAGAGCGCAGCGCGGCTGCTGAACGCCATCGCCACCCGCCGCAGCTTCAGCCTGAAGGAGCTTGCACCGGAGCCGATCTATCTCGCACTGGTTGCGAGGTTGCTTGAGGCGGCCAACTGGGCGCCCAGCCACGGCAAGACCGAACCGTGGCGCTTCGTGGTCTACAGCGGTGAGGCTCGCCAAATCGTCGGGGCTGCCTTCGGCGCGGCGTTTCGGCTGCTCAACCCGACACAGCCGGCTGGCGGCTCGGGCGAGTGCGCGCAGCGCGATCGCGTCTGGCAGGCGCCGGTCTGGATCGCCCTGGGGATGCGCCCCGACCCGAAGATGCCCGAGTGGGAGGAGCTGGTCGCTTTCGGCAGCGCGGTGCAGAACATGCACCTGATGGCCGGGGCGCTCGGGCTGGCAAGCAAGTGGACCAGCGGCGAGTGCGCGCGGCACCCGCATGTCGCTGAGGTCGTCGGCTTCGCCCCGCCGACGCAGCTGCTCGGCTTCTTCTACGTCGGCCACCCGGCAAGCACATGGCCGGAGGGTCGGCGCCGCCCGCTCGCTGAGAAGGTGCGTTGGGTAAGCGAGGGTCCCAGCGTATCACACCAGGAGCGCCGGGTATGAAACGCGTTCTGGTGGGGCTCCTACTCGGCCTGATTGCTGCGCTGTCCCTCGGCGCCTGCGGGGCTACGTCACACCCTGCCGAGCCGCTGAGGCTGATCGAGACAACCGCTGAGTATCGGCTCATTGGCCATATTTTCGGTGAGACCCGCGTGCCGCGTGACCCGCAGCGCGTGCTCGCACTCGGTGAGGAGGGTCTCCTGGCCGATCTGCTTGATGCTGGGGTGCGGCCAGCGGCCTCGAACGTGAATGTGCCTGAGTACATCCCTCTGCTCAGTGCCGAGGAACTCACCGGGATCGCGCTCTACGCTACAGCTGGAGACCTTTCAGTTGAGACACTCAGCACCCTCCAGCCCGACCTGATCATTGGCACGCGCTTCTTCATTGAGCAGATCGGCTACGAGCGGCTCAGCCGCATCGCCCCAACGGTGGCGCTGGGTGGGGCGACACCGCTGGAAAACTACGTGGAGACCCTGACGGTGCTTGGGCAGGGCGAACAGGCGCAGCGCGAGGTGGAGGCCTTCCGCGCCGAAATCCATGCTGTGGCTGCGCGTATCGATGCGGCCAATCAGCGCGTCTCGCTGGTCACCATCTATCCCGGTTCAAGCGTGGCGTTCTGGGTCGACGGGCCGACACCTATTCCGCTGCTGTTGCGCGAGCTTGGCGTGCAGCTGCGCCCTGGCCCATCGACTGCGAACGGTTTGAGTATCCGTAATGGACGGGCCTTCATCAGCCTGGAGCAACTCTCGTTGGCCGACGCCCCGACGCTCATGGTGCTCCAATCGTCGGCAGTGGAGGGCGAGGATGCAGCCCTGGCCGATGTGCAGGCGAACCCGCTCTGGCAGCAACTCCCGGCCGTGCGAACGGGCCGTGTTGTGATGTTCGACCGGCTTGGCTACCCTGGACTGCGCGGGCAGCGGGCCTTGCTAGCCGATCTCCTCCGCACATTTGCACCGTAGGAATTGTATGTGTCACAACCTCACTATCCTATCCCGCGATGACGCCGCTCATACCATCGCCCAGTGCGAACATGGCACGATCCACGTCTTCTGGGTGCGCGCGGCGATCTTTCTGCATCTGGACGACCTGTTGCCGCTGCTGGCGCTCCTCCAGTGCTGGCGACCGCACCACGACCTGACGGAGAGCGATGGATTTACGATTGCGCGCCAAAAGGACGGCCAGCTGCAGCTCTGGTGCAACCAGGCCGGATTGCGTGTCAGCGAGGCTGAACTCTATGGGCTGGCACAGCTGCTCTGGCGGGCGGCGGGCCGCTTGAATCTCCTGACCGGCGAACGTCTGCCGCCGACCCATCAGGGGTTTGGCATGTATCGGCGGCTCACCAGTGTGCCAGAACGGTCAGAATGCCGGAATTGATGCGAGCGTTGTCTGCCGAGCGCTACCAGAACGGATGAAGCTGCGATGGACGTTCCTGATCTGATAGCATTCGTTCAAATAGGACTGGCGATCCTACCTGGCCTGCTGATCTGGCGCTTGCTCGTCGCTGTAGAAGATGCACGCAATGACTTTCACCAGCAGCGATCTACTCAAGCTAACCGCTCACAGCAACCGGATGACCACGAAAAAGCACGGCAAGAAGGCAACAAACCATGATGTCCCTGCTGGCGGCCGGGCTCTCGCACCGCGAAATTCCGCCGCGCTCACCATTGCGCGCGACACAGCGCACCTACATTAAGAATACCTATGGTAAGCTTCAGGCGCGCAATCGTGTCGAGGCGCTATCCCAAGCCCGAGCCTACGGTCTGATCTGAGCCTGCCACATCCCGTTCCTCGCGCAGCTGTGCTGCCCGCCGCGCCTCAGCCATCGCCCGGTTGTTCACGGTCGGCAGCAGCGCGATGCTCAGCACGAGCATGATCAGGGCGCTGAGCCAGTAAGGCGCCAGGAGACCAAAGCCACGGGCCAGCAGGCCGCCGGCTGCTGCGCCGAGCGCCATCGCCCCCAGAGCATAGAGCCGGAACGCGCTGCTCACCCGGCCCATCAATTGGTCAGGGATGATCGCCTGGCGGAACGAGACCCCCACCACTCCGCCGATGCTGCCGGTGTAGCTTTGCAGGGCGAGCATCAGCGCCACGACAAGTGGCTCGGTGCTTACGGCGATGCCGGCGTAGGCCACCGCCTGGATGACCAGGTTAAGCATCGCGGCCGAACCGGCCCCCAGGCGCTCGATGATCCAGCTCGCACTTAGGCCACCCAGCACGCCGCCCACGGCACCCGCGCTCAACAGCAGTCCGTACCCCACGGCATCAAGCCCAAGGCGCTCCTGCACCAGCAGCACCAGGATGGCGTTGGTCGCCGCCCAGCAGCCATGCTCCCAGGCCGCCTTGATCCCCAGCGCGTGAACGAGCCGGTGCTCCCAGAACCAGCGTACGCCCGCGCCGATCTCCGCGCCGAGCAAGCGCAGCGACCACGGCCCCCGGGTGGTTGGCTGGAAGTGCCCGCGCAGCAGGCTGATCAGGGCGGCCGCCAGCCCATAACACGTGGCGATCACCAGCACTGGTGCCGCAGCGGCCAGGGCGAAGAGGCCGCCGCCCAGCGGCGGGCCGACAAACTCGTTCGTCACCGTCTGGGTGGTGTAAAGCCGGCCATTTGCCTGTTCCAGCTCGCCGCGAGGCACCACAGCCGGCAGCAGCGCGACCGCCGCAGTGTCGGCGAGGGTCTCGGCGACGCCGAGCAATAAGGCAACCCCAAGCAGCAAATCGAGGCCCACCCCAACCAGACCGCTCCGCCCAGCGCGGCCAGCACCAGCGCCCGCCCGCAGTTGGCGATCTGCTGGATTCGCCGCCGGTCGCCGCGGTCGATAATCACACCACTGACCAGTACGAAGAGCAGCCAGGGCAAGCGCTGGGCCGCAGCGACCGCGGCGATTGCAAGCGGATCACGGGTCAGGCTGGCAGCCAGCAGCGGGATGACAACCAGCACAATGCCATCGCCAAGGTTGGCTGCGCTCGTTGCCGCCCAGAGTAATCGGAACGAGCCGTTGCTTGCGGTGGTTGGTCGGGCCGATGTCTGCATATGTATTCCGTAACCGTTCAGGGGGTGCGGCTGAAGTGGGTTTTCCCGCCCCTGGTTTTGCCAGAGGTGGGGCGGTTGCCGCTTCGAAACGAGGTCTTGCTATACCAAAGCTCGTGATCCCGACACGAAGCCGTTGGAAGCAGCACGGCTCATCCCTGCTCTATCGCACCCCCTGAACGGTTACATGTATTCCAATACTCGCCAGGTACTCAGGCCGACGGAGTGCGTTGAAGGATAGCGCCAGTATAGGTCAAAAGAACGAGGTGCTCACTTAGAAGCGCGGTTGAACAATCATCCCGACGAGACCGATCACCACGAGCAGCAATTCAACCCGGTTCACCCAGGCGGCGATCGCGATGCGCCGTTGGAGGAGCGGGTGCTGGTCGTCGCTCGTGTGCAGCAGGGCGACGAGACGGCCGTATTTGGGAAGCGAGTAGACCGAGCCGACAATAACGGTTACCAGGAATACCACGAGCGGGAAGAGGAGCCAGGGTGTCGTGAGGGGAATGGCGCTGCGTCAGGCAAGCATCAGACCGCACGTGACGTCGAGGGCGGCCACCGGGACATAGAAAAATCGAATGATCCAGTAAATGTAGGGAATGAGCGCCGCACTCAGGTAAGGTCACCGCGCTGATTAGTGCGAAACATCCAGATCTGGCCGGTAATTGCACCACCAACGAGGAGAGCCCGTTGTGGTTCCCTATCGTAACGAGTATACGTCAAGGCAAAAACAAAAAGGGCCAGCGCCGTCCGGCACTGGCCCTTCGTCGTACGGTGAAACAGGTCGCTGCTACTCCGGCGCCTCCAGCGCGAGCAGGCTTACAGCTGCGTTGAGCGCCGGCGACTCGCTGAGCAGCTGCGCGGCGGACGCGATGCGTTCAGGCGGTATCGAGATGATGGGCGGGGCCTGGTCGTCGAGCTGGCCCGCCAGGAACGTCTGGTAGGCGGCCTGGGCCTGTGAGGCAAGGGCCTGGCAGAGGGCGGCGCGCACGGCGGCAATCTGGAGAGGTGGGATCTCAGGCGGCTGTGGCGCCGGTGCGGTCTCCAGGCGCACTGGCGCTGTGGATGTCGGTTGTGTCTTGGGCTGCGTGGCAAGCCGCTGACTGCGCTTGCTGCTGCGAACAGCTGGCGGCGCAACCTCACGCTGCGGTGGTGGCTCTGCCGGCGCAGGTGGGGCGATGGTCTCGCCCAGGTCGAACAGCATGAACTGCTGGGTCTGGGCGTTATCGGTGGTCGGTGGTGCTGTCTGAGTCATAGGTGTCCTCTCATTCGTTGATGGTTGGGTTCATCGGTAAGGGT
>Ga0272446_1004062_pt1 | contig 17704 bp, 13 predicted proteins | sample YNPCB0061_FD_194587 | JGI IMG/M metagenome (GOLD analysis project Ga0272446, IMG submission 194587) | Hot spring microbial mat communities from Yellowstone National Park, WY, United States - YNP-CB-006-1 | ecosystem: Environmental > Aquatic > Thermal springs > Hot (42-90C) > Sediment | place... | reverse complement strand
AGATGAAGGGCTTCATCTTCGGGTTCCAGCGCTTGGTCTGGTGGCCGAAGTGAACGCCGGCCTCCAGCATCTGGCGCATGGTGATGCCGGTGGGGGTGCCCATCGGCGAGGGCTGCTGCGTCGTCTCCGTCGTCTGCACGTCGCTCATGTCTGCGTTGTCCTGTGTGACTGCTGGTTATTCCTCCACGCGCGGAGAAACGCCGTTGCCCCTCCCGGCACCTTGCCGGGAGCACCGTGGGACGGCCCGCACGTGTGCGTAGTGGATGCTGCTGTTCTCCAGGCCCCCTGCCAGCGACCCGAGAGTGGGGAGCCTCTAACAGAGGGTTTCAGCCGCGGGCAAGTCTCGTGAATCGCTGATCAGCCCGGTCCAAAGCCCCTTGGCTTTCAGGGGCTTACGTCGGGCAGTTCCAGCACCAGGTGGGCGCCCGGCGCCGTGGCGGACTCGACGAAGGCCCGGCCGCCGTGCTGGCGGAGGACCTCGGCGACGATGGCGAGGCCCAGGCCCGAGCCGCCGCGGCGATCGAGCCGGTGGAAGGGCGCGAAGACGGCCTCGCGTTGATCCGCCGGAATGCCCGGCCCGCGGTCGACGACGTGGAGCTGCCAGGCGGCGCCGGCGCGGCGGACCTCGAGGGTGACGGTGCTGCCCCTGGGGGCGAAGCGCAGCGCGTTCGAGACCAGGTTGTCGACGGCCTGGCGCAGCGCGAGCGCGGAGAAGCGGGCGGGCGCGGGCGACGGGCCCTGCACCTCCAGCAGCACGCCCGAGACCTCGGCCTGCGCGCGGGCGGCCTCGGCGGCCTCGTCGAGCAGCGCGTGGAGATCGCCCTCCGCCACGTCCCAGCTGCGGCCGACCGCGGCGAGATCGAGCAGGTGCGTGGACAGCGCGGCGAGGCGATCGACCTCCTCGCGGGCCTCGGTGAGCGCGGCGCGCAGCTCGTCGGGCGTGCGCTCGCGGCGCAGCGCGAGGTCGAGGCTGGTCAACATGAGCGTCAGCGGCGTGCGCAGCTCGTGGGCGGCGTCGGCCACGAGGCGATCCTGCACGGCGCGCGCGCGCTTGAGCTGCTCGGTGGCGTCGGCCAGCACCTGCCGCAGGTCGGCCACCTCGTCACCGCCGGGATCCGCGTCGGGCGCCACGTCGAGGCGGCCGGCCTTCACCCGCTCGAGGTGCTCGGACAGGCGCGCGAGGCGGCGCGACAGCCGGCGCGCGAGCAGCAGCTGCAGCACGAGGAGAATGGCGCCCGCCCCCAGCGCGAAGGAGATGGCGACGACGTGGAACGCGCGCACGCTGGCGTCGAGCTGCGCCATGGACGCCGAGAGGCGCAGCGACCAGCGGCGCCCGTCGCCCGAGGACAGGCGCACCACCAGCGCGCGCACGCGGCCCGCCGGGGACTCGAGGGTGGACAGCTCTCGCGTCGGGCCGTCCAGCGGCGGCGCGGGGCGATCGAGCGGGTGTGGCGCCGGGGGGAAGTGCGCCACCAGCGCGCCGGTGTCGTCGTACAGCTCGCCCGTCGGCGCGAAGGGGCGCACGGCGTCCAGCAGCGGCGACTCGGCCATGTGGAGGTGCGGGCCGTCGGGGCGATCGAAGAGGCTGACGGACTCCGCCGCCGCCTGCGCCAGCAGCGCCTGGTCCAGCGACGACTCCAGCGCCGCGCGGAACGCCTGGCCCGCGAGCAGCAGCGCGCCCAGCATCACCGCCCCGGGGAGGAGCGCCCCGAGCAGCCACAGGCGGGTCGCGAGCTTCACCGCGCGCCCTCCCCCTCTGCCCGCGCGGGAGAGGCCACCTTCATTCCTTCGCCACCGCGAGCCGGTAGCCCACGCCGCGCACCGCCTCGACCGCGAGCCGCTTCGTGCCCAGGCGCACCAGCTTCGTGCGCAGGTAGCCGACGTACACGTCCACCACGTTGCCCGTGCCGTCGAAGTCGTTGCCCCACACCTTGAGGAGCAACCGCGTGCGGGACACCGCGTCGCCCACCTGCGCCGAGAGCTCGGAGAACAGCGCCCACTCGCGGCCGGTGAGGCTCACCTCGACGTCGCCGCGCTTGAGCACGCGCCGCCGCACCTCCAGCGTCACGTCGCCCAGCACGCCGGTGGACTTCTCCCCGGCCCCGCGCCGAGCCAGCGCCTCGAGCCGCGCCAGCAGCTCGTCGAAGTGGAACGGCTTCACCAGGTAGTCGTCGGCGCCCGCGCGCAGGCCCGTCACCTTCTCGCCCGTGCTGCCGCGCGCCGTCAGCAAGAGCACCGGCGTGGTCACGCCGCGGGCGCGCCACTCGCGCAGCACCGCCACGCCGTCGAGATCCGGCAGGCCCCAGTCCAGCACCACGCAGTCGTACGGCACGTCGGTGCCCTGCTGCACCGCCGCCTGGCCCGACGCGCACACGTCCACCTCGTGGCCTTCTTCCTTGAGGCCGCGCTGCAGCATGAGCGCCATCTTCGGCTCGTCCTCGACGACGAGGAGTCGCATGGGCGCACCGTACTGCATCGGCTCGACGGGCGAAGCCTCCTGCGGCGTCATGCGCGCGTCACCTCCCGCGGCGCCGGCGCGCGCGCGCGAAGAAGGGGTACAGCGTGGGCAGCACCACCAGCGTCAGCAGCGTGGACGACACCAGGCCGCCGACGACGACGGTGGCCAGCGGCCGCTGCACCTCGGCCCCCGGCCCCTGCGCCAGCATCATCGGCACGAAGCCGAGCGCGGCGACCAGCGCCGTCATCAGCACCGGGCGCACGCGGGAATGGGCCGCCGCGTCCGCGGCCTCGCGCGCGCCCACGCCTTCGTCTTCCAGCTCGCGGATGCGCGACAGCATCACCACGCCGTTGAGCACCGCCACGCCCGCGAGCGCGATGAAGCCGATCGCCGCCGACAGCGACACCGGCATGCCGCGCACGAACAGCGCCACCATGCCGCCCACCGCCGCGAAGGGCACGTGGCTGAAGATGATCAACACCGGCGTCAACCGGCGGAAGGCCACCAGCAGCACGACGATGATCAGCACCAGCACCGCGGGGATGACCAGGCTGAGTCGGCGCGTCGCTTCGCGCAGCGACTCGTACTGCCCGCCCCACTCGAGGCGGTAGCCGTTGGGCAGCCTCACCTCGCGGGCGACCGCGGCCTGCGACAGCTTCACCACCGTGCCCAGGTCGCCGCCGCGCACGTTGAAGCCCACCAGGAGCCGCCGCTCGCCGTTGCGCCGGTTCACCTGCCCCGGGCCGTCGCGCGTCTCCACGTCGGCCACGCGCGAGAGCGGCACCAGGCCTCCGCCGGGCAGCGGCACGGGGAGATCGCCCAGCGTCCACGCCGAGGTGCCCGGCTGCTGCCGCAGGAGAATGGGAATGCGCACCACGCCGCGGTAGGTGAAGCCCACCTCGCGCCCCTGGCGCACCGACTGCACCGCGGTCATCACCTCGGCGGCGTCGAGGCCCACGGCGGCGGCATCGAGCGGCCGGGGGCGCACCGTCGTCAGCGGCACCGCGGGCGGCGCCAACACGCGCGTGTCCGCCGCGCCGGGCTGCCTCGCCACCACGTCGCGCACCTGCTCGGCCAGGTGGCGGAGCTCGCCCAGGTCCTCGCCGTAGACGCTCACCACCACGTCGGCGACGGAGCCGCCGAGCAGCTCGTTGAAGCGCATCTGGATGGGCTGGGTGAACGACGGCTCTCCTCCCGGCGCGTCGCGCTTGAGCACCGCCGCCACGTCGGCGATGAGGCCGTCCAGCGTCAGGCCGGGCCGCCACTCGTCGCGGGGCTTGAGCGCCACGAAGACGTCCGCCTGCTCGAGGCCCATGATGTCCGTGGCGACCGCGGGGCTGCCGATGCGCGAGACGACCTGCCGCACCTCGGGCACGCCCTTGAGCACCGCGCGCTCCAGCTCGCCTGCGCGCGCCACCGCGGCCTCGAGCGAGATGTCGGGCTGCCGCGTCGTCTGGATGACCAGGTCGCCTTCGTTGAGCTGCGGGGTGAACTCGGTGCCGGTGCGCACCAGCAGCACGCCGCCGATGACGGGCGCCACCAGCGCCAGCAGCGCCACCGCCGCGGGCCGCCTCACGAAGCCCGCCAGCACCGGCGGGTAGTAGCGCTCGAGCAGCCGCACCGGCAGCGGCGGGCGGTCCGGCACGTCCTTCCCGCGCAGCATGAGGGCCGCGGCGGCGGGGATGAAGGTGAGCGACAGCACCAGCGCCACGGCCAGCGCGAACACCACCGTCAGCGCCATCGGGCGGAACAGCTTCCCGTCGGTGCCCGACAACGACAGCACCGGCACGTAGACGAGGAGGATGATCAGCACCGAGAAGAAGACCGGCTGCGCCAGCTTCGAGGACACGTCGCGGACGATCGCGTGGAAGCTCTCCTTCTCGATCGCGCGCCGCTGCGCCGGGTCCGGGTAGTCGTGCGACAGCGCGTGGAACAGGCCTTCCACCATCACCACCGCGCCGTCGACCAGCAGCCCGAAGTCCACCGCGCCCAGCGACATCAGGTTGCCGGGAATGCCCAGCCCCGACATGAGCGCCGTGGCGCCGAGCATCGACAGCGGAATCGCCGCCGCCACCAGCAGGCCGGCGCGCACGCTGCCCAGCAGGAGGAAGAGGACGACGATCACCAGGAGGCCGCCTTCGAGCAGGTTCTTTCCGACCGTGCGCAGCGTGCCCTCCACCAGCACGCTGCGGTCGTAGACGACGTCCAGCCTCACGTCGTCGGGCAGCGCGGCGCGTACCTCGGGCATGCGGGCGTCGATGCGCGACATGACCTCGAGCGCGTTCGCGCCGCGCAGCATCTGCACCATCACGTACACCGACTCGCCGTGGCCGTTGGTGGTGGCCGCGCCCAGGCGCACGCGCTCGCCCTCGCGCACCTCGGCCACGTCGATGACGCGGGTGATGTGCGGGGCGCCCGCCTCCTGCGTATCGCGCGCCACCACCGCCGCCGCCAGCGCGGGCGTGTCGTCGGGCATCGCCACCGCGCGCACCAGCACCTGGCCGTCTCCGGCGGTGAGCGCCGCGCCCGCCGCGCTGCCCGTCGCCCGCTCGAGCGCCCCGGCGAGGTCGCCCAGCGTCTGCCGCCGCTGCGAGAGCCGCAGGGGATCCGTCACCACGTCGAAGGTGCGCTCCGCGCCACCCCACGGGTTCACCTCGACGACGCCGGGCACGCTCTTGAGCGTCGGCGCCACGCGCTGCTCCACCAGCTCGAGCAGCTCGGCCAGCGAGCGCGCGTCGCTGGACAGCGTGAAGTGGAAGATCTCTCCCAGGCCGCCGGTGACCGGGCCGAGCTCCACCGCCTGCACGGACGGCGGCAGGCTGACCGTCGACAGGCGCTCCTGCACCAGCTGGCGCGCGAGATAGACGGGCACGTCGTCTTCGAAGACCAGGGTGATGGCGGCGATGCCGTAGCGTGACAGGCTGCGCTGCTCGACGAGGCCGGGCGCGCCGCCCGAGGCGATCTCGATGGGCCGCGCGACGAGGCGCTCCATCTCCTCGGGAGACAGGCCCGGCGCGCGCGCCAGCACCAGCACCTGGTTGTTGGTGAGATCCGGCAGCGCGTCCAGCTCGAGCCGCACGGCCACGACGCCGGCGGCCACGCCCAGCAGCAGGGTGACAGCCACCACCGCGTTCGCGTGGTCGACCGACAGCTGGACGAGGCGACGGATCACGGCGCGTCCTCGATGGACACGTCGTCGTCCGGCTCGAGCTCCCCGCGCACCAGGCACTCGGCGCCGGGGCACTGGAGCACCTGCACCGGCAGCACCCTGGCCTCGCCGCCGCGCCGCACCGTCACCGTGGGCACGCCGTCGACGCGGTGCACCGCCTTCGCCGGCACCCGCACCACGCCCGCCTGGCTCTCGCCCGCGAGCGAGACGCGGCCCAGCGTGCCCGCCGGTACCACGCCGCCGTCGAGCGGCTCGAACCACGCCGCGAAGGTGCCGTCGTGCTCGTCGGCCCCCGGCGCCCGCGCCACCAGCGCCACCGGCATGCGGCCGTGCGGCGTCACCAGCGTCCACTCGCCGTCCGGCGGCGCGCGCGCGAAGTGCCCTTCGACGCGCACCGCGCCCGTGGAGGCCAGGCGAATGAGCGGCCCCGCCGACGGCTCGCGCGAGGCGCCCAGCGTGGCCAGCACCTCGACGACGACCCCGGCCACCGGCGCGCGCAGGGGCACCGCGCCCGAGCCGCCCAGCAGCGCGGGCACGTCGGACTCCTTGAGCCCCGCGGCCAACAGCACCGCGCGCGCCGTCTGGAGATCGGCCTTCGCCTCGGCCACCGAGGCCCGCGCCTCGGACACGTCCAGCGCGCGCGCGAGGCCCTCGCTGCGCAGCTGCTCGAGCTGCGCCGCCCGGGCGCTCCACGCCTCGAGCCGCACCTGCGCGCCCTCGAAGCGCCCCGCGGCGTCCAGCACCTCGGGCATCACCACGTCCACCACCGGCGCGCCGGCCGCCACCACGTCGCCCGCGCGCACGCGCACCTTCACCACCGTGCCGCGCAGCGGCGGCGTCACCACCGCCGCCGTGCCCGGCCCCGCGAGCACGCGCGCCGGGCCCTCGAGGACCACGGCGGCGCCGGCCGGCTTCACCCGCACCCACGGTGGCGGCGCCGCGGCCGCCGCGGCCGCCGGGGCCTCCGCCTCGCGCGAGCACGACAGCAGCGCGAGCGCGCCGAGCGCGAGAAGCCGGGCGCGGCGCCCACCTCCGAGTCCCTTCGCCGTCATGGCTCGTCTCCTCGCGCGAGCTCCGCCAGCACCTCGCGCGCATGGGCCCGCGCGGCGAGGAGGCCGGCCCGGGCACGAATCGCCTCCACCCGCGCCGCGACCGCCAGGCGCCGCACCACCAACAGCTCCTGCAGGGTGGCCTCGCCGCCCTGGAAGCGGCGCAGCTGCAGGTTCGCCGCCTCCACCGCCGCCGGCAGCTGGCGCTCCACCACCGTGTCGTAGACCTCCGCGGTGTGCTCGAGCTCGTGCTTGAGCATCGCCAGCGCCACGCGGGCCCCGGCCTTCGCCCTGGTCAGCTCGCCCTCCAGGAGCCGCGCCTGGGCCTCGTGCACCGAGCGGTCGCGCAGGCCCACGTCGAAGAGCGGCAGCGTCACGCCCAGGGCGACGTTGGCGAACCACTGCGTCGGGGCGTCGTGGCCGCCCTGCAGCTGGACCTGCAGGCCGGTGCCGTACTGGGCCACCGCCTCGACGCCGCGCGAGCGCTCGCTCACCACCTGCGCCTCGAGCCGCTTCACGCCGGGCCAGGTCGCCGCCGCGTCCTGCGAAGGTGCGGCGGGCTCGTCGAAGACGGGCGCGGGCCCCTCCACGGTCGCGATGTCATCGAGGCCCAGCAGGACCGCGAGCCGCCCGCCGGCGTCGATCGCCTGCCCTTCCAGCGAGAGGTGGAACGCCCGCGCCTCGGCGGCGAAGGCCCTGGCGCTCGCGAGATCCACCCGGGTCAGCCCGTCGGAGGCCACCGCCTTCTGGATGCGGAGGACCAGCTCCTTCGCCATCGCCTCCTCTTCCAGCACCGCCCGGGCCGCCTCGGTGACGGCCCACGTCTCGAGCCACGCGCGCGCCGCGGCGATGCGGAGCTCCCGCCGCCGGCCCCGCGTCTCCCAGCGGGCGGCGTCGAGCTCGCGGGCCGCCGTCTCCTTCCGCGCCGAGGCGAGCCCCGCGAGGTTGAAGGACTGCTGCAGCGTCAGCTGGCCTTCAGGCAGCGTGGCGCCGTTCTCGTTCCGCAGGCCCGGCTGCGCCTGGAGCAGCGGATTGCTGGTCATCGAGCCCAGCCGGCCCAGCGCGTCCTGGCGCGCGGAGGCCGCGCCGGCCGCCGCGGTCACCTCGGGCGCCGCCTCGGCGCGGGTCAGCGCCTGGTCGAAGGTCAGCGGCGTCGTCGCCAGGAGCGCGGGGAGCAGGAACCACACGGCGGTGCACCGTAAGGGCCGCGCCCGGCCGCTGCCTGAGAGTCACCTGAGAAGATTCTCAGAAACCCGTCAGCGCTCGAAGACGAGCGGCAGCGTCACGCGCGACGGCCCGCGCTGCTTCGGGAAATGCCACGCGGCCACGTGCCGTTGCGCGGCGCGCATGACGCGGGCCCGGTCGCGATCGCCCTCGGCCGGCGCGCGCGTGGTGTCGGTGAGGACCCGGACGCGCCCCACCCGGCCGGCGGGGGTGACGGAGAGCCCCAGGCTGAGCAGCCCGGCGATGGGCGGGCCGTCGGCGAGCCACCCGGTGAGCGCCTCGGAGAGCCCGTCGATGGCGCGGCCCAGCGCCGCGGCGGGCAAGGGGCCTTCGATGAAGGGCCGCGGCTGGACGAACCACCCGTGGATGACGACGCGCCCCGCGCGCGGATCTCTCGAGCCGTCCACCCGGCGCACGGCGTGCGGCAGCCGGGGATCGAACGCCACCAGCCGGTTGAAGCGCGGCGCCACCTCGTCGAACAGCTCACCCTCCTCCAGCGCGCGGGTGGACGTGAAGTCGCGCCAGTAGTCGAGCGCGAGCTCCTTCAGCACCAGCGTCTCGCCGCCGCGGAAGCTGCGCCGCGCCCAGTCGGTGAGGGAGAAGACGAAGGCCACCGGCCCGTGCGGGAGATCGCCGTGCAGCCGCTGCTCGCCGCCGTCGACGTACACGCTCAGCCACGGCGGCGACACGTCGTGGCAGCCGAGCGTGCGGCGGCCCCACCACGCGAGCCGCTGGTGGAAGGCCTCGTAGAGCCGCCTGGGGAAGTAGCGCCACGCGGGCGTGCGCAGGGCCGAGTACTGGCCCTCGACGTGCCAGGCATCCCACACGAAGCGATCCTCGGTGGCCCGGCGGGGATCCGCGAAGCGCTCCTCGAAGTGCGCGCGCAGCCCCTTCGCCTCGGGCGCGAAGCGGTCGACGACGACGAGGCGGCGCAGCGGGGCCACGGGTCAGTTGCAGGTCAACGTGCTGGCGTAGCTGCCCGACGGCGTGCTGCCCGAGCCCGAGTAGTAGATGCGCCCGAAGGCCGCGTGCGTGGTGAAGCCGTACTTGTCGCCCGGCCGGCACGCCGCGCCGCCGCAGCTGCCCGAGGTGGCCGAGAGCTCCACCGACGAGCCCAGGGGCGTGCGGGCGCCGAGGAGATCCGTCTGCCGGGTCATCAGCTGCCGCTTGAAGGCGCTGGGCTCCTCGGCGGTGGGCAGGTAGCGCACGGCCGACATCCAGATGCGGCTGGCGGTGACGCTGACGCGCGGCCGCTGGATCGAGGCGACGCCGTTGGCGCTGGCGTAGTCGAGGTAAGCGTAGTGCCAGGTCGGATCGTTGGTGAGCCAGTAGTTCAAGTCGGCGTCGGGCGGGCTCGCGCCGGAGTCCTGCGTCACGTACGCGACGAAGAACTGGTCCGCGGCGCTCCCGTCCTTGAAGTACGCCACGTCGGGCTCGGTCAACACGCGCGGGGACGACACCGAGTACACCGACGAGTCGGTGGCCTTGCCGGTGCCGTCCTCGTTCACCTGGAAGAAGCTGACCTGCGTGGCGCTCGGGCGGTAGGTGATGCCCAGGCGCCGCAGCGTCGCCGCCGACGGGCAGGACTGGCTCGCCACCCAGTCCTGGTGCGTGGAGTCCGCGCCGATGCCGGGCAGCACCGCGGCGTTCGCCACCACGGTGATGGGCGTCAGGGTGGTGCTGGCGCAGCCGGGCGCGCGCAGCTCCCACGCGCTCGACACGTAGCAGGCCTCGACCTGCGCCATGCGCACGCCCACCGTGTCCTCTCGCCAGACGATCGTCACGCGGCGGCCGTTGCCGCGCACCACGCGCAGCGAGTCCAGCGTGTGGCAGCCGGTGCCCGAGCAGCCGGACGGGAGCTTGAACTGGGTGTAGCGGTACGTGCGCGCCGTGCCCATCGCGTCGACGTAGTAGAGGTCGAGCTCGGCGTTGTTGGCGCTCCACACGCCCGCGATGACGAAGCCGTCGCCCGCCTGCGCGAACGCCACGTCGGAGTACGTGAGCGAGGTGACGCTGGTGAGGCTGCCCGTCGGCACACCCGCGGTGGTGAGCGGCTGGAAGCCGATGCCGCTGGCGCCGGCGCCCATGACGAGCGCCCCGCCCGCCAGCGCGTCGGTGCCGCTGCCGTTGGCCCCGCCGGCGCAGCTGCCCGCCGAGTAGTAGTACGGCGCCACCTCGAGGTCCTGCCAGGCGGTGGTGGTGACGTCGGTGGTGGCGGTGATGACCGGCTCGTCGACGATCCCGTCGCAGTCGTTGTCCAGGCCGTCGCAGGACGCGGCGGTGGGGCTGCCCGCCGTCGCGCTGCACTGGGTGCCCGTGCCGCCCGCGTTGCACTGCACGGTGCCGGTGCGCAGGCACACGCCCAGGCCCGCGCTGCACGACGTGCCCAGGCCGGTGAACGTCTCGTCCGTCTGCCCGTTGCAGTCGTCGTCCAGCGCGTTGCACTTCTCGGTCGACGGGGCCACGTTGCGCACGCACGTCACCGTGCCCGAGGTGCAGGTCAGCGTGCCCGCCGCGCACACCCCCGACTGGCCGGTGCTGCACGCGCCGCCGCCGCCCGGGTTGCCTTCGTCCACCTGCGCGTTGCAGTTGTCGTCGACGTTGTTGCAGCTCTCGACCGCGCCCGGCTTGATGGCCGCGTTCGAGTCGTTGCAGTCGCCGTTGTTCGGCACGCGCCCCGAGACGGGCCCGCACGACGACACCGGCGTCCCGCCCGAGGCGCCGTAGCCGTCCATGTCCGCGTCGACGTAGTAGTTCTGGGTGGGAAGGCCTTCGTCGATGCCGCCCGAGCAGTTGTCATCGACGCCGTTGCACACCTCTGGCGCGCCCGGCTTGATGGCCCCGTTCGAGTCGTTGCAGTCCAGGTTGTTGGTCACCTTCCCGCTCACCGGCGCGCACGCCGACTGCGGCATGGCCCCGGCCGCGCCGTAGCCGTCCGCGTCGACGTCGGGGTAGTAGTTCAGGAAGGTGAGGCCCTCGTCGATGCCGCCGTTGCAGTTGTCGTCGACGCCGTTGCACACCTCGGTGGCGCCCGGCTTGATGGCTGCGTTCGAGTCGTTGCAGTCGCCGTTGTTCGTCACCTTGCCGGCGATGGCGCTGCACGAGGCCTGCGGCGCCGCGCCCGACGCCCCGAAGCCGTCGCCGTCGACGTCGGGGTAGTAGTTCTGGGTGGTGACGCCGTTGTCGATCAACCCATCGCAGTTGTCGTCGACGCCGTTGCACAGCTCGGCCGCGCCGGGGCGAATGGAGGCGTTGCCGTCGTTGCAGTCGGTGTTGTTCCCTACGCGGCCGGAGGGCTGGCTGCACGCCGACACCGCCGCGCCCGCGCCGTAGCCGTCGTTGTCCGCGTCGAGGTACCAGTTGGAGAAGGTCAGCCCGTTGTCCACCGCGCCGTTGCAGTCGTCGTCGAGCCCGTTGCAGACCTCGGCAGCGCCCGGCCGCACCGAGGCGCGCGTGTCGTCGCAGTCCTGGTTGTTGGTGACGCGCCCGGGGATGGGCTGGCACGACACCTGCGGCGAGGCGCCCGCCCGGCCGTAGCCGTCGCCGTCGGCGTCGGGGAAGTAGTTGGCGAAGGTGAGGCCCTCGTCCACCTGCGAGTTGCAGTTGTCGTCGACGCCGTTGCACGTCTCGGGCGCGCCCGGCTTGATGGCCGGGTTGCCGTCGTTGCAGTCGGCGTTGTTGTCGACGCGGCCCGCGATGGGCGCGCACGCCTGCTGGCCTGCCCCGGCGCCAAAGCCGTCGCCGTCGGCGTCGACGTAGTACGCGGTGAAGGTGAGGCCGTCGTCCGCCTGGCCGTTGCAGTTGTCGTCGACGCCGTTGCACGCCTCGGGGGCGCCGGGCTTGATGGACGGGCTCGCGTCGTTGCAGTCGAGCGCGTTGGTGACCCTCCCGGCCACCGGCACGCAGGCCGACTGGGGCGTCGAGCCCGCCGCGCCGAAGCCGTCGCCGTCCATGTCGACGTAGTAGTTGCTGTAGGTGAGCGACTCGTCGGCGGTGCCGTTGCAGTTGTCGTCGACGCCGTTGCACAGCTCGGGCGCGCCCGGCTTCACGCCCGGGTTGGAGTCGTTGCAGTCCGAGTTGTTGGTCACCTTGCCGGGGACCGGCGCGCACGACGACTCGGCGTTGGCCGTCGCGCTGCCGAAGCCGTCGCCGTCGGCGTCGGGGTAGTAGCTCGTGTACGCGATGCCGTTGTCCACCTGGCCGTCGCAGTTGTCGTCCACCTTGTTGCAGAGTTCGGTGGCGCCCGGCTTCACCGTGGGGTTCGCGTCGTCGCAGTCGCCCAGGTTGGGCACGCGACCCTGCACCATCGCCTGGCACGAGTTCAGTTTGGTGCTGGCGGGATTTCCGAAGCCGTCCCCGTCGGCGTCGACGTAGAAGTCCTGGAAGGGCAGCCCGTTGTCCGCGGTGCCGTCGCAGTCGTCGTCGATGCCGTTGCAGGCCTCGGCGTGCCCGGGGCGAATGGACGGGTTGGCGTCGTCGCAGTCCCCGGACTGCGCCACGTGGCCCGGGGGGGGCGCCTTGCAGTCCTCGCCCGCCCTGGTGGAGCCGACCCCGTCACCGTCCGCGTCGACGTAGTACGCGATGACGGGCAGGCCTTCGTCCACCTGGCCGTCGCAGCTGTCGTCCTGGCCGTTGCAGAGCTCCCGCGAGCCCGGGTACGCGGTGGGATCGTTGTCGTTGCAGTCGAGGTTGGGCTCGTGGTCGCAGGTGCCGGTGCCGTTGAAGCCGTCGCCGTCGTTGTCGAGGCAGACGACGTTGGGCAGGTTGCTGCCCGAGTCCACGACGGGCCTGAGCGTGTCCCCTCCGCCGCAGCTCCACACGAGCAGCCCCAGCAAGCACGACCAGCAGAAACGGCGCATCATCACGGAAACGCTCCCCACCGGCCCGCGGTCGACCGGCGCATCGACGCGAGCGGCCTTAACTCAGGGCGACGGCGGTAGGCAAACGTGTGACCGGGCGTTACCGTCATGCGCCCGAGACAAGCTCATGCCCGCGGATCCACAGGTGCTTTTCGTCGAGAGCCACGACTCCTTCTCGTGGAACGTCATCGACTGCCTGCCGTGCGCGCGGGAGCGGGTGCGGGTGGTGAGCGCGGCGGAGGCGGTGGACCAGCTGCCGCGGGCGGACGTGCTGGTGCTGGGCCCCGGCCCGACGGATCCGCTGCGCGCGGGCCTGGTGACGCTGGTGCACGCGGCGGCCGAGCGGCGCGTGCCGACGCTGGGCGTCTGTCTGGGCCACCAGGCGCTGGGGCTGGCGTTCGGCGCGCGCTTGCGGCGCTCGACGCCGGCGCACGGGAAGGTGGCGATGGTGGAGCTGCGCGCGAGCCGGTGCTTCCCGGGCGTCACCGGCGCGCTGCGGGCGATGCGCTACCACTCGCTGTCGCTCGACGACGTGCGCGCGCCGCTGGAGGTGGTGGCCCGGCTGGCGGACGGGACGGTGATGGCCGTCGAGCACCGCGAGCTGCCGATGGCGGGGCTGCAGTTCCACCCGGACTCGCACCAGACACCTCGAGGGCGCGAGCTGGTGACGGCCTTCTTCCGCGGCGTGGGGTTCGCGTGACGGCGGTGGAGCTCGAGGCGCTCGGGCGCGAGCGCGCCTTCGCGTTGCTGGGGCCGGGCTTCGGTGACGGCGCGGCGTGGACGCTGGTGACGGAGCTGTCCGAGGGCGACGGCGGCGAGGTGGGCGTGTGGCTCGCGGCGTACGAGACGCCGGGACGGAGGGCGCGGCGCTTCAAGGGGCGCGCGCGGCCGGTGTCTGTGGGGACCGTGGCCGCGGCGAACGCAGGAGCGCAGCCGAGCCCGCGCGCGCCGCTGGGCGGAGCAGCGTCGAGTGAGGTGGGCGAGTCGCCGGGCGGGGCAACGCCACCGCGGGTCAGCCTCGACGACGGGGGCTTCCTCGACGGCGTGGCGAGCATTCGCGAGCGCATCGCGGCGGGCGACGTGTACCAGGTGAACCTCACGGTGCGGGCGCGGGTGGAGGCGGCGGATGGCGCGGCCCTGCTGGCGCGGCTGTGTGCGCGCGGCGAGCCGCGCTTCGCCGCCTGGGTGCGGTTGCCCGACGGCGCCGAGCTGGTGTCGGCGAGCCCGGAGTTGCTCTTCGAAGTGCGGGGCCGGGCCATTCGCGCCGAGCCGATGAAGGGCACCGCGCCGGCGGGCCAGCGCGCGTGGCTGGACGCGAGCGAGAAGGACCGCGCGGAGCTGGCGATGATCACCGACCTCCTGCGCGACGACTTGAACCGGCTGTGCGTGCCGCGCTCGGTCGACGTGCCGTGCGCCCGGCGCTTCCTGGAGCTGCCGTACGCGGTGCAGGCGGTGAGCGACGTGACGGGCACGCTGCGCGAGGACGTGTCGCTGCGCGACGTGGTGGGCCAGCTGCACCCGGGCGGCTCGGTGACGGGCGCGCCCAGAGAAGCGGCGTGCGAGATCATCTCGGCGCTGGAGCGGACGCCCCGCGGGCTCTACTGCGGGACATTGGGCCTCGAGCGCGGCGGCGACGCGAGGTTCGCGCTGCTGATCCGCACCGCCGAGCGCGTGAGGGACGGCGCGTGGACGTACGGGGTGGGCAGCGGCATCACCTGGGACTCGGACGCGCGCGCCGAGCTGGACGAGGTGCGGCTGAAGCTGGGGGCGGTGGCGTGAGCCGAGCCGCCGAAAGGTCCGACGGGCGCAGGCCGTGCCTCGAGCCCGGCGCAACGAGCTCGGCCTCCGTGTCCGCGCGCTGGACGACGCGCCCGGCCCCAGCAACGTGCGCACGCTGCGCCGGGGCGAAGGCGCGCGGTGACGGACCGTCGCGTGGCCAGGAGGCGCGGCCGTGAGCTACACCGCGCTCCGCGTCACCGAGGCCGGCGTGGTGCTCTTCGACGCGCACCGCTCGCGCCTGGGGCCGGCGTACAGCGCGGCGTTCGATGACTTCGCCGCCCGGGCCGAGCCGGGCATCTACGGGCTGCGCGGTGTCGAGGGCCGCCTCGAGGTGACGCGGCGCGACCGCTCCCGCCTGTGGGCAGGCATCCCCGTGCGGTTGCTCGCCTCGCCCATCGCGACGCGCGCGGGAGCGCAGGTGAAGACGCCGTCGCCGTCGCCGTGGGACAGCGTGCGGCAGGACGGCGTCGCCACGCTCCTCACCAACCTCGAGCGCACGGAGATCTACGAGTCCTGCGCCGCCGCGGTGCTCGGGTGGGACGGGCGCGTCCTCATCGCCACGCCCGACGCGTCGCCGCGCGTGGCTTCGATCACCGAGCCGTACCTGCTCGCGCGCCACGCCCATCGCCGCGCCCCCATCCTCGTCGGCGCGCGCTGGCCGCTCGTGCTGGTGAACGCCGTCGCGGGCGCGTGCGCACCGGGTTGGAGCGAGGCGCCGCCCTTCCCCGCCGACGTGCTGGCCGCGCTGAACGCGACGCTCGCCGCCTCGGCGCGCCGCCCCTGAGCGCGCCGGCCCTGGAGACCGCCTCCGCGCGCCAGGACCCCTCGGCGCGACGACGCGGCGACGCCGGGAGCACCACGGGCAGGGGCCGCCACGGCGCGCGGTCGCCGCCAGCCGTTGGCGCCACACCAGCTCGGCGCGCGATCCGCCGGGAGCCTCGACCTCTCGGCGCAGCAGCGCCTCGCCGCCGCGCCCCTCCGACGCGGCGACGCGCCAACCTGTGGCGCAGCCGGGGCCTCCGCGCGGCGATCGTCCGAGGCCGCGGCGCGCCGCCTCACGAGTCGGCCGGGGACTCCGCGCGGGCCCGAGGACGTCCACGCGCAGTTCCCCTACAGTCGCCGTCGATGCCGCCGCGCGCCGCCGTCCTCGTTCTCGGGCTGGTCCTCGCCGGGTGTGGCTCGCTCTGCGCGCGCGCCGATGAGGCCGCGAGCGCCTTCACCGCCAGGGCCATGCCCTGCGGCGCCACCGCGCCCACGCCCCGGTTCGATCGCCAGGCCTGCGACCACTCCATGAGCGCGTGCAGCGCCGAGGACGCGCGGCGCCTCGACGCGTACTTCGACTGCCTCGAGCGGCTCCCCACGTGCGATCCCGGCGCGCCGGCGGCCTTCAGCGCCGCCGTGCTCGCGTGCGCCGACCCGATGCAGGGCCTCAGCGCCGGCTGCTTCGTGCAGTGAGGCGGTGCGGGTGAGCGGGAGGCCGGCTCAGATGCCGTGCTCCGTCATCCACCGCTCGGCCTCGATGGCCGCCATGCAGCCCGTGCCCGCGGCGGTGATCGCCTGCCGGTACGTCGCGTCCATCACGTCGCCGCAGGCGAAGACGCCCTCGAGGCTGGTCTTCGTCGTGCCCGGCTGCACCCAGAGGTACCCGTTGGGCTGCAGCTTCAGCGTGTCCTTGAACAGCTCCGTCGTCGGCTGGTGGCCGATGGCCACGAAGACGCCCTTCGCGGGCACCTGCTTCTTGTCGCCTGTCTTCACGTTCTTCACGATCGCGCCCGTCACGCCCTTCGCGTCGCCGACGATCTCCTCGATGACGGAGTCCCACAGGAACTTGATCTTCGGGTTCTGCAGCGCGCGCTCCTGCATGATCTTCGACGCGCGCAGCGAGTCGCGGCGGTGAATCACCGTCACCGAGCTGCACATCTTCGACAGGTAGTGCGCCTCCTCCATCGCCGTGTCACCGCCGCCCACCACCAGCACGTCGGTGCCCTTGAAGAAGAAGCCGTCGCACGTCGCGCAGGCCGACACGCCCCGGTTCATGAACTCGTCCTGGCCCTTCACGTCCAGCCACTTCGCCGAGGCGCCGGTGGCGAGGATGAGGCTCTGGGCCAACACCTCCTTCGTCTCGCCCTTCACGTGGAACGGCCGCTTCGAGAAGTCGATGGAGAGCACGTTCTCCATGTGCACCACCGTCTTGAAGCGCTCGGCCTGCTTCTGGAACTGCTCCATCAGCTCGGGCCCGGTGATGCCCGTGGGGAAGCCGGGGTAGTTCTCCACCTCGGTGGTGATCATCAGCTGCCCACCCGGCACGCGGCGGGGATCGCTCTCGGCGGGGCCCCCGGCGAAGACGACCGGCTCCAGGTTGGCGCGCGCGGCGTAGATGGCGGCGGTCCAGCCCGCGGGGCCAGAGCCGACGATGACGACTTTGCGGGTTTCCACGATGGGGCTCCTTGCTGTGCGTGGCGCGTCAGAGTCCGAAACGCTGACAACCGGTTCAAACCTGCTACGAACTAGCCCCGATGGACGTCGAAATCCTGAAAAAAGTCGCCCTGTTCGAAGGGATGACCTCGGCCCAGCTGCGGAAGCTGGCGGCCGCGCTCACCGAGGTGAAGCACCCCATCGGCGCGCACATCTTCCGCGAGGGCGACGAGAGCAGCTCGATGTTCATCATCGCCGACGGCAAGGTGCGCATCTCGAAGATGGTGCCGGGCATCGGAGAGGAGGCACTCGCCATCCTCGAGAAGGGCCAGTACTTCGGCGAAATGTCCCTCATCGAGGAGGGCCCGCGCTCGGCCGACGCCATCGCCCACTCGAGCTGCACGCTCTACGAGCTGTCGCGCGACCGCCTCGACCAGGTGATGTTCACCGACAAGGAGCTCGCGTCGGTGCTGCTGTGGACCTTCGTGCGCACGCTGTCCGCGCGCCTGCGCGAGACCAACGACAAGATCCGCGGCTTCTTCGCGCTGTCGTCCTTCGGCCCGCGCTGACGCCGGCGCCCGGCCCAGGTCACGGCGCGCAGGTGTTCTTCTTGTCGCACTTATCCAGCGTGGCCAGGTAGTCGATGAGGCTGTCGCAGGCGGTGTTGTCCATGGCCTTGAAGCAGGAGTCCATGGCCGCGCTGTTGACGTGCCCCTCGCAGATCGCCGTCGGCCACGCGTCGAGCCAGGTC
>Ga0272446_1004061_pt1 | contig 17707 bp, 16 predicted proteins | sample YNPCB0061_FD_194587 | JGI IMG/M metagenome (GOLD analysis project Ga0272446, IMG submission 194587) | Hot spring microbial mat communities from Yellowstone National Park, WY, United States - YNP-CB-006-1 | ecosystem: Environmental > Aquatic > Thermal springs > Hot (42-90C) > Sediment | place... | reverse complement strand
CTGGATGACCACCCCGGAAGTAACCTAAAAGTACTGTCTAGGAAACGTAGCCTCACGGAACCTTGTCTAGGAATGACGCATAAATCAACAGGGATAACTGCCTTTTCTAGACACGCATCCCAGAGAAAAACTGGATGACCACCCCGGAAGTAACCTAAATGTCAGTTTCCAAAATTAGTGCGACAACCTACACTGCCAGTAGAGAGTTTTAAACCATATTTTCCACAATAAATGCGACAGAATTACCAGCAATAGATACAACTCTTTATCTATTTACAACTAATGCCATTAGGGAAAATTCTCTCATTCCTGGATAGACGCATCTATTTTTTTCTGCATATCTTTTGGTAAAATTCTTTCATCTCATCTGCTAAAAGAAATTCCTCTTTGTTCATAGATCGGTCTAATTCTATTGCCTTACCTAAATCTTGGCAGGCTAAAGCCTCATTTTTGACTCCAAGATGAGCAATTGCTCGATACTTATAAACCTGGACTAGTTTGGGGTTCAAACTGAGAGTTATATTGAAATCCTTTAACGCATTTTGAGGCTGATCTAGCACTAGCGAGCAGATGGCTCGACCAAAGTGCGTTCCCGGCTGATTTGGTATAAGGTTAATGGATATATTGAAGTCTCCAATTGCCTCTTTGCACTTGTTGGATAAACGGTAGAGCGTCCCTCTCCAGAAGTAGTACTCCCCGTTAGATGGCTCGATTCTAATGGCAGTGCTTATATCTCTCATCGCTCCATCGTAGTCTTTTAGCATTGATCTAGTTATACTTCGTTGGTAGTAAAATTCATTTTCCGATGGCAGAAGTTTCACCGCTTGATTCAAATCTTGAATTGCTTCATTAAATCGTGCAAGCTCTCGCTGGGTGATCCCTCGCCAGAAATATCCCCATGCCTCCTGAGGCTGAAGTTCTAAGGCTTGATTAAAGTCCACTAAGGCTTGTTGATATTCCCCTAGACGGAATTTAGCAATCCCTCGCCTGTAGTATCCCTCCCCAAATGTTTTATCTATCTGTAGTAGCTGATTGTACATCTCGATGGCCTTTTCATATTGCTCCTTATCTAAATATTCATTTCCTAGCTTAAACAGATGGCTGGCACTCCCTTTATCCAATTGGCTGACGACGATTCCTCTCCCCCCTACAGGCTCAACTAACCATCCACCCCATATCCCTACACTAACTAAAGCCCCCACTAGCCACATCCCCTTGCTTCTAATCGTCATCCCTACCTCCTAAAATATGAGTTCCTTAAAATAATTATATCATAAATTTCTTCCTATCCCCCCTCTGTACAATTCATCGATTTCCGCTCAACCCTTGTTTACTGGTTTCCGCCTGCCGCATACGTACCACAGACAGAATCTCAGTCCCTCAGACTTCCTAGACACCTTAGTATTATGTTAATATTTGGTATTACTCTTTTATCCCCTTGCTTTCTCATGGAAACCGTCTCTTTCTTTGCCGCTCTCCAGCCCGTTTTCTCTAGAAACTTTTCCATTTTGGCTTCTGAAGCCTTGACTCGTATTCCTGGTATCTCAACCATTCATTTCTTTACCCATTTAGAACATCATGATGATCCCCTTTATCTATATGATACTCAAATCGCTATTATTCACTTAGTCTCGCAATATACCTCTTTATCCTCTCATCCTATCTGGGTGAATCTCTCTTTAAGATCTCTACTTTGTATGAAATATCTTCGTCAATTGGTTGGACTTCTTGAGGACGCAAGCCTCACTCATAAAATCGGAATTGAGATTACAGAAACATTTTTCTGCGATGATCTTGATAGTATTCAAATTGGATTGACTTTTTTATATGAGGCTTGTCAAAAAATGGCTATTCCTATTATCCTTGATGACTTTGGAGATGGCTATTCTTCTTTGCTTCTTTTAAATATCATCCCTTTTGAGTATGTTAAATTAAGTCGCTCCCTGATTTATACATCCCAAAGAAACCAGAGAGGGCAAGTCTTGCTTGATCATTTAATCCAAATTATTCGCCACATGAACGGAAAAGTTGTGGCAGAGGGTATTGAAACCTATGAAACTTATCGTTTCCTTTATGATCTTGGCTGTGATGCTTTCCAAGGCAACTGGTTAGCTAAGCCTGCCACTATGCCCCTTGCCAAAGCTCCTCACTCTGTAGTATCATTGTCATCGGATATATTAAACAATCTCAGAATGATGTCATGGCCTCAGATCTGATTTCCTTTGATAAGTTCCTGCTTGCTAAGTTAAATCGAAGCTTAAATGCACTCTTCTCCTCAGAAGAAATGCAGGTCGTCTATTCCAACCCTGACCGCTTAGCTAAATTTAATACTCTCTCATCCTTATCATCTGATGAAATAAATATTATAAATTCAATCCCTGATACAAAATCTAGAGTAAAGCACTATATTCTCTATTCATTTAGCCATTATGAACATCTCTCTAGCTTATCCATTTATAAAAATGGATTGCTGATTCTCTCCCAGATTTTTGATTCATCACCCTCTATCCATACAACTAATAGAAGCTACTATCCTAACCACTATGGACTTACTATCGCTGATGCCCTCACCATAGAAGTCGTTATTAATTCCTCTTTGGTTTGGCTAAGTATCCGCAATCGTTGCATTATTGACGTGTGTGATACTCTTTTAGTAAACTACATCTTCTTACTTAACTCTTGATAACCATGAAAAGTAAACTCTTGATAAACCGAAAACTGGAAGTCTTGAAGCATCGCTTCGATGTTACCGATGATATCTATCAATTTCTGTCAGAGCATACGGATACATTATCCCGAATCTATGATCATTGTGTTCAATTTCCTCAAGATGATCTTGATGTCTTTGATATGGACGAAGAGCTTTATTCTCTAGTAATCTATATGAACGGTAAGCTGATTTACTCCCTTGACTACAGTACTGAAACTACTGAGGATAATATAGATGCTTTCTTAGACTCTCAAGAAGACTCATACTTTACTGAAGTTCAAGTAAATGGCAAACTCTTTGCTTTCATGCAAGGCAATAATATTTTACTCAAATCTATCCCATCTCAAAATATGGCACTTCTGAACGCTATTCAGAGTACCCCTGGATGGCTAAAGCTCATCCAAAATGGTAGATAGCTGTTCTTGGGAAGCGGCGAGTTTCCCAAATTCGCCACCATTCTTGCTGTTCATTCATAGCTCTGGGGCTTCCAGTCGCATTCATGTCATAAATAAGGACTGGACCTTGGCTCGCCCTCTCTTGTGCTTGATTCATAAACTGCATTAAATGGGGAGCCACTTGTTGCACAATTCCAGCTAGTTGTGGCGCACCTACAAATTGTAAACTGTAAGCTAGCATGGTCACTATGTTCTCAGGGTTAAAGTTTAATGCAGGAAGCAAACTCCCAATTAAGTCCTTTAAGGGAACGAAAATTAACCCTATACTCCCTAAAGAAATAGGTGGTAACCGAACCCCTCCAGGAAGTGCCGCATTTGCGCTACATCCTAAAATATCCTTCCAAGGCTTCTTCGTAAAGCACATTTTCATTCGCCCTTCATAATTAATCCCATCTAAATTAATATTAATACTTAGTTGTAGCGTAATTTTGGCTAACTCTGTATCGAACTCCCAAGCCTTAATTGCCTGATAGCCTTGAAACTGTGTTATCGCACCTAGAAACCCTGAAGCGGATTTGTCGCCGCACTTCACGTTCCCTCCTGCTAAGCGGAAGTTCATCTCCTTTGTTCCCTCTGGAGCATTAGGATTTGGCTTTGAAACCTCCATCCCTGGTAATGAAACTCGTGCATCCTGTCCAGATTTTTGGTCGAACTCATCAGATACTACAGTCCCGCTTTTGCCCGCATCCCCGCAAATAAATCCAGAAAGCGCATTTAAAAATACAGCCCCCTTCTGAACCGTTTGCATGATATTTCCAACTCCTGTATTATTCAACCGCACAGGAATTGGAATGGGAAACTCCAAAATCTGCTTGATCTTGCTTAGGGGAATGTTTAGCCCGAAAAGATCCTTTAAAATTGTTTCTGCACTAAAATTGAAGTTTCCAGGAATGTTGCCCACTAAACCAAGTCCTTGCTGAGCAGCCTGAATCCCATAATTCAAAAGCTTTGTCCCTGCTTGTTGTGCTAAAGCTGTTCCTATCTGCATCAGAGCTTGCCCCATTGCTGGCGATGCCGCACCCCCGCTGCCCCCGCCGCCACTTACATATGCAGGTAACGATGCTAAGGTTACTCCATTCTCTGCAATTTTAGATTCCCTATACGCTTCTTCCCCAACCCGTCTTATGATTTCCTCCCTAATAGGTTCAACATCATCAACTCGCATATTCCTGAAACTATTATTCGTTGCATAAGTGTACGCCTCTAATATGAATTCCCCAAACGTCATGTTCGGTACATAATTCGCAAAAAATGGAATCTGCGATGCTAAAAGCCCATTGGGATTATATCCAGCACCTTGAATAATCTCCCCAATATTCGCTTGAATTCCATAAGTGTTCAGTCCAGGTGTCCCTGCTGATCCATCGTGTCCTAGCACCGCAAGGGGCAAGACCTCATCAATTCGCCCACCACCCGGAGGAACAGGGCGGTTAATCCCAAACGTTTGATATAAAATCCCAATTACATCTGCTGGTAACGTGGCTCCAGCAAATATTTGTGGAATTGTCATTTGCGGAACATTCGGAATGCATACATTGCTCACTCCAGGATAGTATGGAATATACCCAGGAGGACAAGACCCAGCAGAAGAACTCCCTGAACCCGACTGTGCTAGTAATGGACTTAAATGCAGAAATACGCATACATATATAGTCGCTAAACTCACCCCTAACCACCGCCTCCAACGTCTCCCCATCTCTCCCGTCTCCTCTCTAAATTGATACGTACAGCCCAATTACTATGCCACTTAGCACCCAAAACAAAAAGAGCATCCGCCATTTCTTTCCTTTCTCCATTCCCCCGCTCTCCTTGACACATTGATCTCCTTGCAATATACTACAGCTTGGTTTCTTTGTCAACTCTTGATTATGCGATACATCACTGAGTTATACAGGCATTCCCTTGTCCCTGACTCTATTAATGATATACTCAGAAGAGTTTTCCGCCGTAGGGAGGATATTGGCAAGCCTCAGATCGTTGACTTGGCTTTTGATCTCCAACAACCTAAATTCTTGATTCTCTATCTTAATGGCAAACAAAAAGAATATAATCGTATCGATGACTTCTTGCAAGCTGTTGGATTCTCTCATCGATTAGGGGATTTATCTACCTTTAAACGCTATTTAGGGGATCCAGAAAATTACACCTTTGAAGAACAGTTAGCCATCCATACCCGCAATTACCTAGAGGAAGTTCGCCAAGATCCTCGCTCCTTTGTGGATTCCCTGACACTTCAAATAACCCCTTTCTCTACCGAAGAAAATCATCAGCAATTAGGTTACCTATGGAATCAAAAGTTCGCCAATATTGGACTCAATCATAGACTACCAAAGTCTTTGCGCTTTTCTCTCTCTTGCATGGATGGTAGCATCCTAGCACGCCACTGGGCAGCCCCTTATGCTAATCATCGTTTATATACCTTAGAAAATTCAGATGGTATTCCCTTCGCAAGAACTATCGTTCATCTCAATTCCTCTACCTTGTATCATAATCAAATCTATTGTTTTGAACCTATCTATCCTAGCTATCAAGCAGACCATATTAAAACAATGCTTTTTACTAGATTTAAAAAAGAACTTGCCCAACTTCAAACTCGCCCTCTTGATAGGGACATTATAGATTTAAAAGATGACTTTCTCTTGGGATTTGAAGATGCAGAACTTAAAATTTCTAGCAATAAGCAGATCCAAACAGCAACTATTGTTCGCCCTATCTGCCCCGCTGTTCCGTCTATTGATAATCCCCGTGGTCGCATCCCCACTTGTGTTCCCTTGCAATTCCATGGAAATTATGCCTTAGTTGTCCCTCACTCTGAAGCAACCCACTTCTTCCTTCCTTTTAGTGATGCCTGCTTCCCCTTGACAAAAGACCAGCAGAAATTGGTGGCTAATTTTGAAGCATCCCCTCTCTTAGCTCAAACTGTTACTACCTTGTATAACCAGTTTACCTACTTCATTTATGCTCTCAACCACTCTCTTTACCTGAACCCTCATTGGGACATAGAATCGCCTTTCTATTTCGATTCTGATTATCTCCTTACTCTCCCTGATTATGACTACCTCGTTTCTCTCTTCTCCCATGCCTCCCCTCAACAAATCTTAGAGTATAGTCATCCCTCCTACGCTTCCTTAGAACCCCATACCTCCCATGCAAACTCTGAAAGAGTCTTTGCTGAACTCTAAGCGTAATCATTCCCTTCTCTACTTAGAAGAGTTCTTCTCTTACTTAATTAATGCTCCTACTTATATCTGGGATATAACTCTTAATTCTCATAATCCTGATACTTTTTCTATCCTTTACCAAAATGGTAAGCAATCCTTGCTCCCTGCTGATGAGATTCAGCGCATTCTTTTCCCTCACGCATCTGATCCCTCCCAATTGGTCACAACCCTGAGAGAATTTATATCCCAGCAAGATAAGTTGTTTTCTCGCTTAAATCAACTCTACATCCAAAACCTTAAGCCTAAGGATTATCAATTCGCTCGCTCCCTCACTTTCTATATCACTGAACCCGTTAATACTCATAACCTCTCTGCCGTTAGGCGAGATTTTTACCGCATCTATGCTAATAACCCAAAGGGTTCTACCCCCTCTAGCCCTCCCTCTATCTCTTTCTATCAGTCTTGTTCCCTCCCTGTCTATGCCCAAGCCATTTGGAACTATGCCTCTGTCTACGCCCAGCAACCTCAGTCCGCTGAAGTATCTTGTATGGATACTTGCTATGCACCTAGCTTATTGCCTCAACCTGGCGTTCGATTAGCTGCACTCATTGATGAAAACAATGGCTCTGTTTACTCCCGTTCCCTGCTTATTCATAACTACTATGTCTCTGTCTACTCCGCTCGACGTAATCCAGTCATCTTCCCAAAAGACCCTTTGCAAAATAAATTGTCTAAAATACTAAAAGCTCATTTGGCTCGCTATGGCTATACTAAAATTAATGCCAGTATTAATGACTTTAACCTGCTCATCCCCAAAGCTGACTTGGCATTCCCTGTTGGCAATAACATCTTCATCTCTCTACCCGCTTGCCCCTATATTGATAACCCCGCTGAACCCGCCTCTTATACAACTATCTACCTTTATCCAATTGGTGGATATAACCCTTATGCCTATCGCATCTCCACTTACTTAAATCTCGATGAATATCCAGAATACTCTTCTAGCTATAATTATCTCCAAAATACTGTTAGTGGCTTTGCAGTCCCTTATTACCTCAGTAAGCAAGGAATCAGAAAAACTCAGGCTCTTTTATCCACTATTATTCGCCAAGCAAATATTAATGTCAACTCCTCTAGCCGATATGTAATTCCCCTAGAAACTTTCACTAGCTTTGGGCAGGTTTATGATTGTATCTACAGCATATCTGATTCCAAACACTTCTTGATTGACCCGCTATCTGCACAAGAATGGAGTTTTCTACCTAGGGAAGAAGCCTATGTCAGAGATCTAGACATATTCCCAGAAAAAGAAGCTAGAAATCTCCCCCTCTCATCCCAATATGAGCAAGACTTTCTGATAAGATAAACCCCTCTATCAGAATGCTCAATAGTTAACTTCAGAGTGATCTTGGCTGTTACTAGTCTCCCCCTCTCTCTCCCCTAAGCCAAAAAAAACTACTAAATCGTCTTCTGTTAGTCTCTCTAACGCATCCCCAATATTGATGCAAAATTCATTACCTCTGTCTGTGTAGTAATCCCTAGTAGGAATTAAAGATTCGTAAAATCTCATCATTATTTCCTTGTCTGAATCTGCTATGCGTTCTATATCTTCCTCAGAATAACCCCAACTTCTTAAAATTTCCTCTAGCCCTCGCTTGAAGTCTTCATAACCATAGTCGTTCCAGCTACTCCAATACTCACTCATACATAAACTACTGTACTGCTCTTCATCTAAAATTGGATAGTCTCTAAGCCGCTGAGCAATGTCTTCGCAAGTCTCGTAGTCCTGAGAATCCGGGGGTACTAAAATCACCTCAAACCAACCGCATAGCCAATGCCCAAACCGATGTAACTCGTAGTCCTTGCATCCCCTCCTGTTTAACTCCTGTAGCTGAGCCTCCCAGTTGCTCCGCTCTAAAACCCCAGAATCCCGGTTGACCTTCACTGGAGCCACAAAATAGTTCTCCTGCTCATATAAAGGATAATGCCCATCTACAGCCGTAGGTCGAAAGTCCCTCCATCTCCCCAATCTATCCCTCTTAGTCCCTTCCATCTCCATCACTGATTCTCTCCCTCTGCTCCACTACACAAAAAATAAGGATAGCTCAAAAACAACTATCCTCTCTCTTAGTTGAGGAATTTCACAATCTTACCACTCCATTCTAGCACCTTCTCCCTACCCCTCGCAACTTCTCTCTCTTATTTCCTTCACTTCCTACTTTTTTTGCTATAATATTTATATTGTTTGTGGAGAGTCCAATGATGAATATGTATCCCATTGAGCAGTGCCCTGGGCAGGCGGTGGTGGGGCGAGTGAAGTCGTGGCTTACTAACCCAGAGCGTCGGTTACCCGTCTCTTGTACGGTTTATGCCTTAAATGGAACCTTAGAGGACTTGTTTTACAGCTGGTCATTCGTGTCGAAAGCTTTGCGATACGGGGCAGGCTGTGCTGTTAATTTAGAAGCCTTTTCTCAATTGTCTTTCCCGATACAAGGGGAACTTCACTTCCAATTGAGCCAGAATCATCCTGACTATGTAGATTTCTGTTCATTGTTCCATCCGTACCAATATGAACTTGCGGATGCTTGTTTAATTGATGTTGCTGACACTATGGATGAGGTTGTCTCTGGAGGTCTGGTCAATATTGAGGAAAGTTGGACAAAAGTCGCACAGTCTCTCATGGAAGGACAGCGGGTGGTGGTCAATCTCTCCCCCCTTCGTCCTCGGGGGGCGGTGAATGGCAAGGGCTTAGTCGCTAGTGGACCTGCTAGCTTTGCCATGATCTATATCTCTATCGCAAAGTTCCTTGCCCATCCTACTTTGCCTCATCTTTGCTCTGTTTACTCCACCATTAATGAAATCTTGAGGCGGGGAGGAACTTATCGAAATGGCGCTGTCACTCTCTTCGTGCATTATGAGCATCCAGAGGCAAAAAGTTATCTCAATATGCCCAGAACTGAGTTGGAATGGGCAAAACGAGCTTTGGTTGTTGATGATGGTATCCTCAGTCACCCCTTGCTCTCTGAAGTTATGGCTGCTATGGAATCTGGGGATCTCTTCTTAGCCAAAAAGCGCTTTGATTCCCAAGGGCAACGCCTCTTCTCTCAGGTTTGTATGGAGATATTTCTGCAAAGCCGAGATACTTGTACTCTCCATCATGTCAACTTAGGCGAGTTGGAGCCGGAGCAGATCCCTCAAGCCTTTGTTGATGGTATGACATTCCTTTGCCAAATCCATCGGCACAGTAATGTCGATAGTCTCGGTATTTATTTGTCTCCATCGGAAAGCAAGCAAGTGGGACTGGGAATCCTTGGCTTAGCAAACTATCTTGCTATTCACTCCATCTCTTACAAGGATTTTGTGATCGCCTTTGAATCCCTCTTAAGTCAATTGCAGAGTAATTGTTGGTGGGACGAGGCAGACCATGAAGATTACCTCCATTGCTTGCAACACATCCAACCCTCTAGTGAGGCTCATCGCTTGGCGATTTCCCTCATGCAAGGCTATATGCAGGCTACCGCTATCGCTAAAAAAGCAGAGATGCAACGGGCTTTTACAATCGCCCCCACCGCTTCCTCCGCCTTTCAATATCGAGATAGTCAGGGCTATTGCACTGTCCCTAATATCGCTCCCCCTATCGCTTGCTCAATTCTCCGGGATTCCCAGGAGTTTGGCATCCTAGAAGTTGACTTCCATCCCGGTTGTGAAACCGCCGCCCAAGTCGGCTTTGATACTTATTTTCGCCTCGCTTGTTGCTTCCAAACCGCTATGGACTTGACGGGGCTGGCTCATGCTATCTCCTTTGATATATGGGATCAGCAACCTATTCATCGAGAGTTCCTACAGCGATGGCTTCGTAGCCCTCTCTGGACTACTTACTATCGCTTGCCTACTCTTGGCTTTGATTTACTCGATAAGTCCCGTATCCAGTGTGACAGTCTCCGACCTGGTGAATGCATCCCCTGTGCCGCTTAACTTGATACCCCTTCGTACTTGGAGAAATTCCCATGACCCTCTTGCTTGGTAATCCCCATTTCTATCAGACGCAGATCAACCGTAAACGCATCTGGAAGCCTGTCTGTGGCGTGAAAACTCCCCTGACTCCAGGGGCAGAAGTCACCATTGGACGTGCCTTGGCTCTCCGAGTCCTAGAACTCGATGTCCAAACTTGGGTGCAATCCGTCTTGAATACCCCTGAACTCCCACTTGTCCCCGAAGCTATTCAATGTCTCCAACTCGCCGCTCAGGAAGAGGTCAATCACGATCTAGTCCTTAATCTCGCCGCTGAACGCTTCCAAGACTGCATCTCATCTCAAGACCAGCATACGGCTTACCAGTTCCAAGCCGCTTGGCAATCTCATCCAGACCATCCTATCCTCAAAGCCGCTGTCTTGGAAAGTAGCGTGTTCTTTGTTTTGCTCCCGATCCTCCGCCTCCTCTCAGGAAGCGCAACCCTCCGGGTCATCAGCAATGACATCTCTGCTGATGAAAGCCGCCATGCCTCTCAAAATCGTCAGATCGCTTCAGATTTGTCCTTAACTTGGTCGCAAACCCTGAACCAACTCCGTCGGGATACGGTTGCTTGGCTCGTTGAACCCCTTCATGTCCCCTCCCACCGCTTGGGATATCCTCAAGTCTGGCTTGATGCGAGTGATTCTCTTCTTGAAAAGCTCGAAGCCCCTCAACTCGCAGATACAAGGCGTCCCTCTTATATCGCCTTCTTTGAACAGGCTAATAGTGGACTCCCTATCTATGCCTCATCCAGTTGAGCGGGAAACCCCGGCCTTCATGCCGGGGAGGAATAGCGCGGCGGCGCAAGCCGCCCTTCCGCATCTCCTTTCACGATGCTATCTTTGTTCCACGAATACCCATACCCGTCTGCCCGCTGAATCCGTGTGCAGAAACGGTGATGGATGCCTTGTACCAGCCCGGTTGCGGACTGGATGTTGAAACTGCCTCTGGCTCGTATGACAACCCGACCCAGGTAGTCACCTGCTTTTTTGCCAGTCGTTACTACCGCCCGCACGAGGTCCCCCGTCTGGAACCCGAAGGCACTCTTGCTGCGGGTCAGGTATCCATGCGGGAAGCCGCGCTTGGTGAGCTGTGTACGTTGATAGCGGCCGCGTCCTGTGCATTGGATTTTCAGCGTCGGTGTCAGTTTCCAAAATTAGTGCGACAACCTACACTGCCAGTAGAGAGTTTTAAACCATATTTTCCACAATAAATGCGACAGAATTACTAGCAATAGATACAACTCTTCATCTATTTACAACAAAGAAATGCGACAAAGGATACACTCAATGCCCTTCGTATCGCCATCCCCTCTATCCTTGTCGCATTTATTTCTGCAATGTCGCATTTATTCCTGAAACTGACAGATGTAGAAAACCCATGTTCCACACCCTTACAAATAATAAAACCATTGATTAAGCCAAAAAAAGTATTGACATTGTTAGTATATTATTGTTATAATGTATATGTAGATAGTTGAGGATAATGCGATGAAAGTTCTAGGTAATTCCGCTTTAGTTGTGAGTAAGTTGGTTTCCGATGAGCAGAGAAAAATTATCTCGCTCGTGGTTTCTCGGTCTTTGGTTTCTCGCTTGTTAGGTGATGTTGATGTTAAGCGGATAGAGGTTTGGGCAAATGTGGTTTGGGTTTTGCCTGTGAAGGGTTCTCCTCGCTTTGTATCTAAGGCTCGTATCTGGCAGGCTTTTCGTGAAACTCGGCGGGCTTCTGCTCACCAATTAGTTGTAAAGCCCTCTCCATCCCAGTTGGCTTTAGTCGTTAATCCCCTTAAGGGTTCTGCTTATACCTTGTCTCTAGACTCTCATGGGCATATTGTCTGTGGGTGCATGGATTATGAGCGCCAGCGGGAAGTTCTTGGTGCTTCTCGTTCTGTTTGCAAGCACATTTTCGCCTATCGAATTCGCCAATCCTCTTAATTTAATCTATTCTCTCTTAGGCTACTACCCCTCGGTAGTAGCCCCCCTTTCTTGACAAACTTCTTCCTATTATATTACTATCTTCTTAGTATGGTTTCTTTATTCTATATGAATCCTAAACAGTACTTTATTGCCTTGATATCTTCTTCTGATCCTTCCTATTCTTGGGAAGAATTTAAATCTTTTGATCTGATTAATGCTGATTTATCTAACTGTAATTTCTCAGGCTTTGACTTATCTGGTTTATGCCTCGCTGGTGCCTGCTTAGACGGCTCTAATTTTACTAATGCTATCCTGCGTGATACTGATTTAACGTCAGCATCCCTCCAAAGTTCTCAATTTTCTAATGCCTCTTTGGAAGCCGCCCGATTCTGCTCTGCTGATTTGTCCTATGCTGATTTCACTTATGCTAACTTGCAAGGCGCTGATATTAGAGGTGCTGTTTGCTCTCATGCCTTATTTGATTATGCTTACTTGAAAGAAGTCATCCTTGATGAGTTTACTAAAATTGATGACCATCGTATCCCTTTGCTCATTAGAGCCTATGAAGGAGTAACTTTGGACTTTAGGAATGTAGATTTCTCCTATGCTAACTTCCAGCGCGTTGATTTCTCAAATGCCGACTTTACAGGCGCAAACTTATTCCGAACTGCCCTTCAGGGAGCTAGTCTTAGAAATGCTAACCTGAAAGGTGCTAATTGTATTGGAGCTAATTTTGACCGGGCAATCCTCCAGGGAGTTCTTATAGATGAATCTACCAAAATTGAAGATAAATTCTTGGCAATTATTAACATCCATCGCGGTAACGTCTCTAGGATGTCCTTTGCGAATCTAGAATGTGCTTATTTGGTCGGAGCTAATCTGAGTGGAATTGATTTCTCCTATGGAAAGCTTGATCAGGTTATCTTAGATGATGCATCCTTGGAAAATGCTAAACTCGTTCATACTCAATTGAGAGAAGCTTCTTTGATGGGAGCGAATTTTAGAGGCGCAAATTTAGCCTTCTCTGATTTGAGTTGTTCTTATGCTTATTGGGAACCTCCACCCTCTTTCGTTGGGGTAAATTTCACGGAAGCAAATCTCTTTGCTATCTCCTGGCCTACGGCAGATTTAAGGAGGGCAATCTTCCGAAAAGCCTGTCTTCGCCAAGCCTATCTTCCAGAGGCTAATCTCCAAGATGCTGATTTCTCTTCATCTCAACTTCAAGAAGTAGTCTTAGCCCGTGCCGATGCTCGAAATGCAAATTTTAAATTTGCTGACTTGGAAGGTGCAGATTTACAAGGCACTAATCTCCTTGGCGCACAATTCTACCGCACAAAGCTGAAGGGTGCTATTGTTGACCAAAATACTCAAATAAATCCTAAATGCTTACTAGTCATTCGCCTCTATGCTGGTGAAATACCTGTCTTGAATGCTGTTGATCTTAGTGATATGCATTTGGCTTACTTGAATCTTGATAAAGCTGACTTGAGCTATGCTAACCTCCGCAACGTATCTCTGTATGGAGCATCCCTCGCAGGTGCAAATCTTACTTTTGCTAATCTCTCTAATGCTGATCTGAAGTATTTGAACTTAGCTGGCGCTGATCTTAGACAAGCAGATTTGACTGGCGCTAATTTATCTAGAGCTAATCTGCAAGGCGCAGACCTGCGAGGCGCTGATTGTACTCAAGTTGACTTCTCTTTCGCCTCTCTTAAAGGTGTAGTTCTTGATCACTCTACTAAGATCGATCCTGCCGTCTCAGCTGTTATCCGAATCTATCAGGGAGATAAGTCTGGTTTGAAAAATCTGAACTTCCAAAGTCTCTGTCTTAAAGACGCAGATTTGTCTAATGCTGACTTGACAGGTGTTGACCTCCAAGACGCAGATCTCCGCTGTGCAAATCTTGCTGGCGCTAATCTCCAACAGGCAAATTGCTTGAGGACGAATTTTCAATACGCTGACCTGAGGGGAGTTACCGTTGATGACCAGACAAAGCTCGACTCTTCCGTTCAAGCCCTTCTCCATCTCTATCATGGTCGTAAGCCTAGTAGTCTCGCTCACCTTAACTTTACTGGTCATAATTTGGCTGGATTAGATTTATCTGGCTTGGATTTCTCATCCTCTAACTTGTGTTCTGTGAATTTTAATGGCGCTAACTTGCAAAATGCTGATTTCTCTAAAGCAAATCTTACAGGTGCTAATTTCCAAGATGCTGACCTGCGTGGAGCTAACTTTAAGGGAGCGGAACTTTCAAATGCAGACTTCACAGGCGCTAACTTGGAGCATACTAATCTTAAATTTGCAATTGCATACTATGCTAGGTTTACTCGAACTCATATGCCTTATGCGGATTTGACTGAGTTTTGCTCAAAAAATGTAGACTTCACCGGAGCAAATTTGGAAAATGCAGTTCTCGCAGAAGCATCCCTGGAAGGAGCAAACTTGCAAGGAGCTAGATGCCTTCGTGTCGATTGGCATCATTGTGTATTGACTAATGTGCAATTAGACCAGAAAACCCTTATTGACCATAAGGCATGGCTCACTATTCAAATTCATCATGGGCGGAAAGACCTTGATCTTCAAAACGCTGACCTGAGCTATATGTTCTTAGAACGCGTAGATTTGGCTGGCTTAAACCTTCAAAGTGCTAATTTCAGTGGCTCAAAACTTGCATACGCTGACCTCTCTAATACTATTCTTGTAAATGCTAACCTAGAAAAAGTAGACTTGAAATTCGCAAATCTCTCTAATGCTAATCTCCAAGCCGCAAACCTTGCTGATGCAGACTGTGATTATGTGAAATTTCACGGCGTTACTATTGACGATTATACAAAAATGCACTCTAAGTATCTGACTGTTGTTTTAATCCATCAGAATAAGGCTCCTGACTTGTCTGGCGTAAATCTGACTTCAGTGGATTTGACTGGTGCTAATTTGGCTAAATGTAACTTGGCTAACGCTGACCTCTCATTCTCCCGCTTTGATAAAGCAAATCTCTCTCAAGCTAATCTGACTCAGGCTTATTGTACTTGTGCATCCTTTAGAGAAGCAGACTTGACTAAGGCAAATCTAACTCAAGCCTCCTTGAAATCAGTAGATTTCAAAAATGCTAACTTACAGGAAGTTATCCTCCTCAATGCAGTTTTAAATCGGATTACCCTCTCATCAGCATCCTTTCTTGATCCTAAATCTCACTCCTTGACCGTGGATGATGAGGACGAGTATGATGTCCATGACTGTGAAATCTAAATCCCTCCCCGGCCTTCAGTCCGGGCTTTCCCGCGTATGTGGATGAGTGCCACAACCTTAACCTGCCTAGCTATGCTTAGGCTAATTCTATACCTGAGTCTTTCTTATTTTGCTGAACACCGACACCGACAAGTGGCTGTTGCTCTATAGTACGTGATAGGGTAGCAGCAAAATTGCTCAATATATCCGCAACTTCCTTTCTCGATGATATTCCATCGCTTCGACGAATATTGTCGTAGTTCTTACTCAATGCTGTTTCTAAGCCTTTGATATTCTCTTCGGTGGCCTTCATAGGCTGGAAGTCTTTGTCTAAAATCCTTCCAATGGCCTCTGACCCGTCGCTTGTTTTTACGCTTATAAATAGTTCGTTCGTTTCCGATGATCTGTATATTTGAAAGGTGGGGAGATTCTCATCCCTGTGTATGATAGGAATACGGCTTCCAACAGCTGTAAGCCCTGATACATCTGTCCGACTCGATGGGTGGCATCGGAATTTCCCACCCGTCCCCTTAGCTAGATGGTAGGAAGTTGCTCTAATGTATTCTTGTGCTAAGTTGAGGTTCTGGCTAACCGTCGGACTCGTCTCCTCCAGATTTAAAATTGTTTCTCCACTTCCTCCCTTGACGCTAAAAACCGCAGACATCGCCTTCCCTCTCCAATAGCACTACTATCTATAATATTATAGTACACTCATCCTTCTTTGTGCAAATCTATTTGTTGTCATTTAGAATGCAACGCTTTGAGGTGACTATAATCCCTAGGGTATATCAAAAAAAAAGAGAGCTTGGAGATATATGAAACTAAGGTGCCTTGGGTGGATCGTATTCTTTTGGGCTTCCTGTATTGGCTAGCATACTTGCGAGTAAGAGAGATTTTTACTAATTTTGTGATAGAATATAATAGAAAAGAATTAGGAGTCATAGAATGTTGAAGCAACTATTTGCCCTTGTGCTAGGAATACAAATAGTCTTAGAAACTTCAGCGGCTTGGGCTTTTATAGATCGGCAATTACTGCAAAAGGCTAAGCCATTTCTGGAACTAACACAACTATTAGTTGTCAATCGTAGCCCTAGGATGGATTGCCGAGTGAATCATCCAGTCCTAGGCAATTTGATTGCCAATGACTACCTTTCTTCATTGACTTTGCAACAACAGCTAGATGATGATCGATTTTTGCCCAACGCTGCTTACTACAGAGGTTTTCTTTGGAGTATTGGGGTTGATCCCGATTTCCCAGAACCCCTAGAAATCTACAGTTGCTCAGCCTATGAGATGCTCAAACGCTATGTGGATGGTGAAAACGTTAATATCATTCGCAACAATCCGCATCTGGAAGATGTGGTGGTCAATGGCTATGAAACCGTCACACTCATGGTGCTTGCCCCGCTGAGTGAACTGCAAGTTGTCTATTATCTGGTGGATGGAGAACGAGAGTATTTCTACGACAAAGAGGGAAAAACAGTTTTCCCTTACTATTTTGCCTATGATGAACGTTTATTCAAGCCTGCCCATATATTGAGGTTAATGCTAGAAAACCCCGGTATTAAGGTTACCCATGAATCCATTTCTCTTAGTAGATTTTTTCAATTAATGAGAGAACAGGATGCAAACACATCCCATGAATTATGGAACCGATGGCAACTCCCCGAAGATAACCTATTGCGAGTCCACAACCCATTAGACCCCAGTACCGCCCCAGAATATCAACAAGTAAGGGAAATAATAGAAGAAATGAAAAATATGATTCGTGGACTGTTTAAGTAAGTGGGTTTAGGTTATCCATACTGTCTTGTTGTCCTAATTCTCGATCGCTAGACTAGTAGTAACTTCTTCCCCTGCTTTCCCTGCGCTTGTCTTCGTAGATGCTTCTTGCTTCATTGCCTGATCAAGTGAAGCAATTGATGAATTATTCGCTTTAATCTCGTACCCCGGATTTTCCATGATATTCTCCACTCGGAGTAGGTGAGGTAAAAGTTCCCCATGCTTATGGAATAATTCCTTAAGCTCTTTATAGGTTACCGGCTTGCCGTCCTTCTCAAAATTAAGAAATTTATTATCTATTCTTCCATCTTTTGTCTGGTATTGAATTCCCATCACGCCTCTACCATTATGATTGAAGAGTTCCACACTATACATACCGCCGCTTCTTAAAGCTGGTGAGCGAAACTGCACCGTTGGACTGCCCAACTGTTGACGTGATACAGA